>Ga0065711_1030576_pt1 | contig 32106 bp, 20 predicted proteins | sample Hoacrofraction12_FD_59098 | JGI IMG/M metagenome (GOLD analysis project Ga0065711, IMG submission 59098) | Hoatzin crop microbial communities from Cojedes, Venezuela - Epithelial fraction 12 v2 (version 2) | ecosystem: Host-associated > Birds > Digestive system > Esophagus > Crop | place... | reverse complement strand
GTCTGGAATATCTCCAGAGAAGGAGACTCCACAGCCTCCCTGGGCAGCCTGGGCCAGGGCTCCGGCACCCTCAGAGGGAAGAAGTTCTTCCTTGGGTTCAGCTGGAGCTTTCTCTGCTTCGGTTTGTGCCCATTGCCCCTTGTCCTGTCGCTGGGCACCACTGGAAAGAGTCTGGCCCCGTCCTCCTGAGACCCACCCTTAAGACATTTATAAGCATTTATAAGGTCCCCTCTCAGCCTTCTCTTCTTCAGGCTGAACAAGCCCAGCTCCCTCAGCCTCTCCTCGTAAGAGAGATGCTCCAGTCCCCTCACCATCCTCGTAGCCCTAAATCCAGTGTCCTACAATAAGTCGTAAGCCACAACAAGAGGAGAATGTGCTTCTGTCCCATACACAGTCCTCTTGGAAAATATTTTGTGGCTCAACTCGGCTAATCAAGCCCCTTTGCCATCCGAATTCAAGCGTGCACTTGTCAGATGTACCTTAGTCCAAGGGTTAAAGTGCTTTCCTCAGTTACTTTTCACTGAGTCTATGGGCCCCATCCGTGGTAACCTACACATGCAGGCTGGTGTCTCCAGTTCTGCAAATACCCAAAAGCTATTTCTGATAAGCCTTCTCCTTCCCTTAGCTCAACTCTGGCCACTCCATGTAGACCTGGCACCCTGAGTCACTTCTGATGGGGCTTCTACCTCGCTTGTTTTCTCTGTTTCTGACACACTGCCCTTGCTCGGCGGCCTCACCCTTCTCCATCCCTGTCCGGTGATCGCCGATACCAGAGCTGCCGTTCCGCTCCCTGACCCCAGGCTGCTTTGCTCCCAGCTGCAGTTTCTGCCATCTGTCCCACGAGCAGCGGAGGGGGTCTCGTTCATCCCCGACACCACGCTCACTGCTGCCGGGCCCAGCCCAGTCTCAGAGCCTTCACTGCGTTTCCCAGCGAGGGGCAAAGGCGACAGGATAACCCCAGAGCAGCTGTGTCCTCAGCTCTGGAGATGAAGGACTGGGTTTCCCTGCCTTCCTGGGAAGCCCTGGGTCCCAGCCCCTTCCTCTGGCACTGCTGGGCTGACGGCCCCAGCAGCCCTCCTCCAGCCGTTCGCTCACCATGCTGGGGCTGGCTCTCTACCTCTCCACACAGCTACAACTGATTAAATGTTTCACTGTATGCCATTTTCCTCTCAGGCTTTTTTTTTTCTGTTTACGCCAAGCCAGAGAAACCACCTCCACGACTGTTTCCTTTCACAGCTTGTTGGGTTTTTTTTTTCACAGCTGTGGTCATGTTTGCGCAGTAGTATTGCGACAGAAAGCAGGTCTTAGATGACAGCTTGCTCATCTCCAACCTCTATACATTGTCTCTCTGGGAGTATTGCCTTTTCCTACTAAACCTGCGCCTTTTCTAAAAATGAAAATGTGATGAAAAGTGATTGACTCCGGGCACTCCAGTTCCTAGATCAGTATCTAATTTATTCGACCACCTTCCCCAGCTCTGTGTCCACCCCTGAGCTGGGCTTGTCCAGGGACCAACCCAGAAAAGGTCTAAATGCTGCAGGGGACGTGCAGACCCCATCTGCTCGGTCCTGCTGCCGTCCCTGCGCCCGGGGAAGGGGCAGCGTTGCCTCGCCCGGGCAGGGACCTCCATGGCTGCAGCTTCACGCTGGGGCCTGCCCCAGCAGGAGAGGACGCTGCGGTGACAACATGGCCGCGCGCTGCCCAGGCTGGCCCCTCCTGCAGCAGGACAGCGCAGGGGGCCAGGTCCTCAGGCACCAAGCGGGCTCTGGTGGGAGGGCCTCCCTGTTCCCCCTGCGAGGAAAGCTGCCATGGGTGCCACAGGGCCGCCAGCGACCGCAGCAATGGGGCCGGCTGCAAAGGGCCTGGGGACGTGGGCTGTGCTCACCCAGGGTGGGGAGGGAGGGGATGTGGGACCCCTGTGAGGGGATGTGGGACCCCTGTGAGGGGATGTGGGGCCCCTGTGAGGGGACGTGGGACCTCTGTGAGGGGACGTGGGACCTCTGTGAGAGGACGTGGGACACCTGTGAGGGGACGTGGGACCCCTGTGAGGGGACGTGGGGCCCCTGTGAGGGGACATGGGGCCCTGCTGGGACCGTGCTCATGGGGACATTAAATGGGGTCAACAGTGGAGAGGTGTAATCTCCTGCTCCGGATTTAGGGCACCCGACGGCCCCCAGTCCTCATGACCGGGTGCCAGGGGCCATTCGCAGGATGGGCTGAGCTTCCCCAGTGCCATCTGTTTCTTACCCACCTCTATTTGACATTTTTAGCTCTTCAGGAATTATATCTTACCCGCTTCGAAAAGATTACACGAATATACATCGTCTGAAGTGTTCTTTGGTATTTTCTTTAGTGATTAGTTTTAAAATGAAGAAAAACCCACTTGTAGATTATGTAAATAAAGTGGAAAATAGTTATTATGTTGTCTGTTGAGGTGCTGTTAGGAGCACTGATGTTACACTGCATTTTGCAAGAAGCCTTTGAACCGCTCTATTTAAAAAAAAGCACAAACCACGCAAAGAAACAGTCCATTCAATAACTAACATTCATTTGCAAGATATATGAAAGTCTTTAATGCATGCATAAAAATATCACAGAATCACAGAATGTTAGGGGTTGGAAGGGATGTCGAGCAACTACAAAACCCCGATCACAAACGTGATTTTATTCAGGCACAGCTCCGTGAGGATCGCAGGGCCTGCAACCAACAGACACGGCACTGCGTACCAGGTAATCTGTCCCTCCACCAGCGACCCAAGGAAGCAGAGCTGTCCCCCAGTCTGGCACACAGCATTTCACGAGTGATACTGGAAGGGAAATAGCCTCTCCTGAGTGGCTCCTCAAGCTGAGAGCTCGGCTGAGCTCACCTCCAAAGAGGGAGGATCTCCTCTGCTTGGCTCTGCTCCAGCTCTGTGCTCTCATTAATGGCAAACCAGCCCTAATCCCTCAGAAAACTAAACAAATACATCAATAAAGAAAAATTCTAGTCTTAGCCTGTCCCCAGAAACCACAAGGGAACCCTGTCAATCCTGCCTCATAACAGGGCAATTTGATCTTCTCGGGGCATGCAAGATTGTTGACTTTCCACAGCAGACCCAGCTCTGCAAAACCAAAACACCCTGGAGGAAGCTGTAGCCCTTCCTGAGTTAGAGGAGAGTTCAGCTCATCACAGCAACCAGTTCTAAGCCATTACTAAACCTAATTTAGTTTTAAGTTTTTCAGATGTGAATTTTTGACAAGTTCCCTTGTGAAGAGTGATTTTTGATCAGACTCACCCGTGCTCAGGCTGGAATGCAGGCACTGGCTTCATTGCAGATTAGTTCACCTTGTATTGTATGGTGTAGAGTCATTGACCTGGAGAAATGCATTCTGCTGTGTAGTCCTTAGACATCTGGAGTTTGAGACAACACCCACACGTCATGAATATTTCTGCTGTGCCACAAAGCCATCATGTCCCAAGCCTAGTCATTTTGCACATCAACCACGTCAAGACCCACACCAGTCATGCCAGTATCTCTGGCAAAGGCTGCAATTTAAAATCTAGACTTGATTGCATTTTTGTGGGACTGTTATCACCTTTGAATAGGTAAGCCCACACGTACCTAGTGCTTCACTTGTAATGCACTCTGCCACAAGGTTTCTGAAATCTCCTCAGAAGAGATTTCTTTGCTCTAACTCTGGAGTAGTTTTAGCTACCTGAGCTCTCGCACAGACCCGCAAGGTTTCGTAAGAGAACTGTAATCCATGCATATGTGGATCCACTGCATATTATTAAACAGGCCTGTTATGGTCTTCCTGAGCACTTACCAAAGTTCTGAACCAGACCTCTCCATCTACTCCAGCTCACCTGAAAGGGTTATTTGTCAATCAAATAAATGAGCCCATGCGTTGCATCTAGACAAAAGTATAGTCCAAAAATACTACTTTCCACACTGCATTGCAAACACGTGGGCAGGGTACATGCATTTCTCTACATTCTCTGTACGTTAAAAAAAAAAAAAGATATTTCACAAGTGGTCAAGTGATTGAAAGAGCAGAAACTGCTTTGGAAGCGAGGCAGGTTTTTCTTTCCACTGAAGAAGGCAGATGACAGTATTTTCCATTCAGCTACTGCATCAGGTTGCTAAGGCAGCTCTCGGAGAAATCTGGAAAGGAATGGTCAGTCCACGAATGGTCCCAGCTGGCAGAAGCTTAATTATGAATGGAGTAAGTGTTGGTTCTCACCAAGGTGCTACGTCTAGAACTGTAAGACATATCTTCATATACTGCATTTGGTTTACTTTTCTGAAAGTATTTCTTCATCTGCAAAGCAAAGCAGACCGCCATTCAGAAGAGAGCTTGAAAAGACCCTGACCAAGGAGGGAGTCAATTTACACCTTAGGAGGCCATCTACTTGAAGTGGAAATGCACTTCTAAAACTCCTCTCATAACCCAGGGAGGATTAGGTGGAAATTGTCCTACTAATTATTTAACCTACTTGTTTAACTTTCTGTTGTCAGTCTGATGTAATTTCACTAAAATTTCCTTCAAGAGTTGGATGTAACTGTGGCCCCAACATAAATAATGCTTATCCTTAGTTTGTTACTGATGACATAAAAGACCAGTTCCCACAGGGCCTCTTGGCTCCACCTGAATGGTGTTATACTACTGGTTTTTAGCAGTACTAAAGTCATATGCAGAGGGACAAGCTAGCAGCCTGGCCTATGAATCATAGGCTGTTCATTTTGAGTAATTTTTATGGAGAAGAAGGATCTCTCGGAGGCAAATGATTTCTGGGCACTTTCTGCAGCATATGAATGTATATAATCCAAATAAAGGAAAAATTTCTTGGTCGTCTGTTTTTCCAGGGCAGGGCAAAATTGTTCTCCTACAGCTACTTTCAGACATTAGGCTATTTTGTGACTTTTTATTGTCCTAGTGTCCCCCTACAAACATTCTCTTGCATGTATTACAAGATTGGTAGATACAGACCCATTCCCAGCTGACAAAAAAGAAAAAAAAGAAGCAGAATGGAATAGTCAGGTGCTTTGTTCGGGGAAATACATATAACGCATGGCTGCATTGTTGACTGCGAGGCTTACTTGAGGTTTGTTATCCAAAGGCAAACAACACCTCATTTACTAAGAGTTACAGAAGCTAAGGTGGCACAGCTTTTACTGCCAAGAGCTGGCAGCTGGGAGACATTAACCAAACGGAAAGAGAAGACAATGGAAAGCCATGATTCCTTTGGTTTATCAAATGCTTGCTCAAGGCAGTCACTATTTACAAACACTATCAAAGGCGCCTATTCACTCAGCTGGGATTCTGCTTTGCTTTGGCATGTGAACATCATACTTACATTGACGCGGTACAAGGTGCAGCATATCAGAGCAGAAAACAGCAGTGCTACCACCACAGTAAGTCCGTAGATGGCCCAGGAGCTATTACTGCAGGCGGTCTGCTCCACCTCTGCATGCGAAATCATGTTATTATTGTAAATATGAAGAGGTAGATTTCTATTTCTGTTATGAAAAAAATTGTTTGCTAATCAGTCAGAAATCAGGTATCTACAGCATGCTACACAGCCACATTTGTCATCCCTTTAGTATTCTCACTGGCATTCCCCGTGCTCTGCTAGAGGCTGGTGATGACTGCAGGTGGCATATGAAGGGCCAGTGAGGAGCACTCTACAAAGGCGATAGCTTCCACGCCACTGATCAGAAGCAGGACCGCACACTCATAAGGAAAACAGAAAATGGTTTACTGCGGTATGACAGCAACACGGAGGGCTCGGCCAGGAGTATGTAGAATTTGTACAACAGCTAGGGTTGTCAGGCTGCAAGCAGTACAGACAGAAGTAGGAGGCTACTATGATCAAAGCGTATACACCGAGCAGAATAGTGCTAGTGGAAAGGGTTATAGTTCTCTAAAACGTCACTTCATCCATACCAGACTAACATAATATGTGGTAATCACCCTGCTGCTTTGATGTGCAGCTGTCAATTCGCCCAACTCGTGTTACTGGGTTATTGCACCAGTTATGGTTAGTGGTATAGAATGAGACCACAGCCTTTTTTGCAGAATGCAGACAGATCCTTTACAACTCTTAGGGCCTATGTAAACTTTATTTTAATTACTCAAAGATCTCATCAAAGCCAAATGCACAGGGTTGAAATGCGCCAGTAAGATCAAGATCAAGCACTATATTGCTGGCTTTTTCTTCATCTTAGCAAATGGTTACACCACCTTCCTGCAGAAAAAGAAAAAACCCTGTCTTTGGAACATATGCTCACAGTGTGCTTAGTGTGTAATAAGGGTGTGTGAGATCATCTCTGCTATTATCTGTGGTACTTTAAGTAAATGCCTGAGGACTTGTTCCGTACTCCCCAGTGTGACCTTTTTTTAAACACAAAGACTTGCTATAGGGAATGGTTTCTAAAAGACATTTATGTCACAGTGAGGTCAAAGAACTGATGTTAAAAATACTGATTCATTTCCTAAAAATGACAAAATATTCACAGACACGCTGAAGTGTTTGTTGTCTGATTTTGACCATTTTTTTTTTTTTTTTGATGCAGGATTATAGCAAGTTTTCTCTTTTATAATTCCCCCCTGGTTGTCCAAGGCAGGTAGAAACACAGTGCCTGTTTCTGTGTCCTAGAACAACAGGGTGCAGAGGAGTCTGAGCACACTCTCCAAACTTTCCCAGGTACTGGAAGAAGTCTAGCTGTGGATTCACGATTTGCCTGTCCTGACTAAAGCTCTTCAAGCTTTTAGTTCATCTTTTGTATTACAACAAGCCTGCCATTATTTATGATGACACAAACAAAAAGACAGTACCTTTAATCATCATCATGGTGCCACTTCTGCTCACTGAGAGGGAAGAGGATCCTTTGAACACCCCAGCACATACATACACATCACTGTCATTTTTCCTTAGGTTGTGCAGAGTTATCACTATTTTCTTTTCCTCTTTTGAATACTCCAAACGATTAGCAAAAGCTGGAAAAATAGCTGAAGCATTCTGACTTGAAACATATAGCACTCTTTCAGGTTGTATGCAAGTCTTGAGCAAGTAGATCCCTTCATCTTCATGGGAGCTTTCCAACACACAGGTAATGTTGATAGACTGGCCTTGCTGAGGATTGACGTAGAGTGGCGACTGTTCAAAAACTACACCGGCTTTAGCTAAAAACAAGAGAGATTAATAGCTATCACACACTTAACACTGTGCATTTTAACTAGGGAGCAAATACAGAGGTCAAAGACAGAAAGAACAGACCACATAAATTTAGATAAAATTACTTTTTTAAAAGGCTACCTTTACTCGTGCCTTGAGAAGAAAGATACATTTCAGTACACCCTGGCATGTTTTCCTGCCCCAGGATCTGAAAGTCGGACTAACCTAACAGGCTTACCTGGTTGTAAAGGGTCTCCAACTACCTAAAAAACACATATACTCAACTCTTCTAAGGGAATACAGCTTCGTCAGCTTGCCAATGAGGCATGGATTGTAGCCTGCTTTCTCAAGTGAGATTAAGCCATAGAAGGATCTGGGGACTATCAGTCTGGATGAAATCATACAATGAGGGTGCCATCAATGTTGAAAATGGTCTTCAAAAAGCAGTTATTTGCAGTTTGCTCTCCAGCTGGGAAGATATTTCACTGAGTTCCTCTGAGGATGTTGCCTGTTCCTTTTGACATTATCATTCACGTGGATGAAAAAGCGAAGACAGAATTTACCACATTTACACAAAAGATAATTCTGGGAAGGCTGCGAGCTTTTTAGAGAAGGGGATCAGAATCAAAAAGAGATGTACAGTATTTTAATAAAATAACTCAGAAACAGAACATCATCAACAATATAGAATTCATTTGAGAAAACACAGTCAAGAAGTTTGAAAAGAGAAGTCCAAGGAAGGACATTATAAGTTTTTATAGCTATAAATGACTATTACTGACCCAGGAATCAATTAGGTTTTACATGCCTTGGGAACAGGAAGGGAAGAAAACTCTGTAATTTCTGGCAAAGATGTTTCAGTGTTTCAGGTTAGATGGTCTCATCAGAAGGGTAGGTACATAGAGAAAGAAGCTGCCAAAGAATACTGTGGAGTCAACCCTTTTCTAATATTAAAAAAAAAAAGGGAAAAGAAAATAGAAAGACAGAAACACTCTTCCCCTAACCAGAAATCACTGCAAAAGGAGCACTTGTGCCCATTCATCATCTGTTAAGAAGAGAAAAAAACCCACACCCCTTTATCCACTGATGACCGACTAGCAAACCCTGCCTAGCACCAGCTTCCCAATTATTATCAATTTGTCATTTCAGAGCAAATAGTAAAACCAAAAGAGATGTGCAAAAATCACAACCAAGAAAAGCTCACTGCTTTGCTAGGTATTCATAAAGAGATGAGTGATTGTTTTGGAAAGACCTATGGGTCCTCACTGTTTCCAAACTGTTGCAGCAACCTATGACTCATGTGAAAACTTGAAGCTATGATTAAATTAGTCATGAATTGATGATGTAGAACACCTACATCTTCTTGGTACTGTTCTATCTAACGTGTTTTCTTCATATTTTCAGAGAACAGACCCACACTTTCCTCCAAATCACTACATTAAACGAGCAGATACGGGTAAAGTTCTGTCAGACTTCCCCTCCCATTTTGCTTTCTTCCAACCTTTGGTTTAAAATATGTATCTGTATTTCTTAATTTAGGAGACAAAAGTTGGAATTACAATACCTTTGACCATTACTATGGTTGTCTTCCCATTCAGCTTTTTGTGACGGTCATTGCTTTTTACATACTGAATGCATAGGTAGATATTGGAATCAGACTCCTGTACATTGTGCAGAGTTATCCTGAGATCCCTTCCTTTCTTTGAATACGTGACGCGATTAGCCAAAGCAGGAAGGATATATGAAGTATTCTGCTTGGAAACATATATCACATTGAGCGGCTTTATGCTAGTTGTCAAGTATGTTCCCACTTCATCTTCTGAACCTTCTATTGAGCAAGCTATGTTGACGGAGTCTCCTTCCCAAACACTGATAATGTCTGTTGAGTATTCATTTTCTCCACCTAAAAATAAGAAACGCAATTGAGTTCTTCTTGATCTATTAATATCAAAGTAGTTTTCAAAAACAACTACTCCACTAACAGAACTGCTCTGTAAGACTCGATCTTGGTCTTTCTATCCTGTATGTATCTTCTCTTGGCTGCCCTGAAACCTGCAGTGCCTTTCATGCCCATTGACCTGTGCAACTCAATGTCTCTCCAAAGCTTAAAAGGCTTTGGCAAAAAAAGCGGCTTCTGTCACTCATACAAAAAATTTAGTCTGCTCTCTAGATTCCCAGTATGATCCTATTAATTCTCAAAATACAAGCTTCATTGAACTCAGCCCAATAATTGGCGCTATTTGAGGATCTAAATCTGAAACTCAAAGGTATGAGAAAATGGCAGAGAATGGAAGAATATTACACTTTTACTTTTATTTTCTTATTTAAGAAAAGAGGTGTTAGCAACATCAGGAAACTGGACAATGTAGCCTTTTAGGAACAGAACTGCAGAAGGTATAACTCCAGCCTATACTAAGAAACTATGGTATGAAATGAGACCCTTTGATTTCTCTAATGACCTCAATATCAAAAGAAACCAAGCATTCAATGCTTATGCAACGAACAGCAAGGAACAGAGGGATCAAATGGGAAACGCCTACAAGAAATTACATTAAAAGCAAGGGAGGAAAAATGAGAGTATTGCATATCTAGGACAAGCATAGTATAGAAAGGGTAGAATTATTCAGTGTTGACAAGCAATTAAGGATCCCTACACACTTAAAACAATTTATTTTAATAAGGGACAAAACACAGAAGTCAAACACAGAAAGACCAGATCGTGGGAATTCTGATACAGTAGGTCAATCCATCCTGACCAGACACAAGGACATTCCTCCTACAACACTTACAGAAGGAATTAAGGCAACCCAGGAGCTGTCAGTAATTACCTTCCAAAGCAGCAGAGAAACGGGGTGATGGAGAAGGCCGGAGAAGCGCAGAGCACTCAGCCTTTACAAGCAGAGAAGGAAAGCCCAGGAAATTCATCTCCATCAGCCTAAAATCAGTACTTCTAAGCTAACCCACACTTACACTCTCTAAGAATCCACAGAGCTAATGACAAGAAGCTGCAGCCTGTCAATTGTTTTCTCCAAAAGATCAGGGCAGAAGTTCAAGAGTAAAGTTATATTTACAGAAATCAGTTTGGACTCCTCAACACCCACTAACTAAAGAATGGCAAAAACACTCAAATATTCTCACTAGTTTCACTACATCTTCCTTTCAGACATGCTAATTTATGGATAATATTTTTTTTCTCCAGTCACCATCCTTTCCAGTTATTGTCATTGGTCATGGGGGAAAAAAGGGCTGTTTGGAGGCATCTTTTTTGGAGGCACGTTCTCCTCAGAGATTTATACTTTTTCCCCAAGTGTGCCTCCAGCTTGTACTCTCAATATCTACAACAACATTCAGCAATGGATATTTCTAGTAAGGTTTTATTACACCTTCAATAATTGTCTCCCTAGTAAATATCTATATTCATTTCTATCCCGTAGTGGGCTCCCCTTGTCAGCCTTAACAATACGGATACAGCTCATGTTGAACCACCAGGAAAACAGCTTCCACTCTTTCTACAGAGAGCAATTTCTGTGTAGAAAAGAGAAGTTCTGATCACAATAATTTTTCTTTTTTTTTCCTAAAAACTCATTCTATAATTTCAGAGAATTTTTTTCAAAGTTCCACCTGTTTTTGCTAACGGTGAATTTATCAGGATCCTGTCTGAGACAATAGACTGAGGGCGGGGGGCGAGAAGGGAGATAGATAGAAAATATTGAAACTTGTGAAATGCAAGAGTCTCTATGTTGTACGTACCGTTCCGGCCAGGGAAGCACAGGAGAAGCAGAAGAAAGAGAGATGCAGTTGGGAGATTTGGTATCCACAGCATTTTCAAAGGTCTTTTTAGTTGTTCTCTATTATCTGACTGAGGAGTTAAAGACCTGAAGAAAGGGTTATATGCCAGAAGTTGCCTGTTTTCTTCCAGCTACATCAGCTGTCTACTTACTTAGCAACGTGCTGCTTCTGCCTTAGTATTACAAATGTGGCAGAGAGGGGAAAGACAGATTTCTCTCAAGACGTGCAGCTTGGTTTTGACTTCGCACTTAAAACGCCCACAGTTTCCTACTACTGAACAACCCCCAACTCAGAGAGCAGGAATAGAAATGCTCTCTGTGGTGACCACCTACCTTCCCTTTGTAGTCAGTTGAGAAAAGGTAGGCTCAAAGTTGCTCTTCACAGTGCCAAAGTCAGGCAATTATCTCCCCTTTGTGGCCTTACTGGAAATGTAGGTGCTTGGTATGAGCAATTCAGCCTGTCAGTGTTCCCACGGGCTTAGCAGGCTGCCTTGTTGGTGGCTGCAAATGCAAAAGTCTTGGCTTTGTAGTGAGCAAGTAGATGAGAGATGCTCCATTACTTTAAGGAAACTTTAAATTATTATACAAACCCTGCTCACAAAACTACAGGTTTGATCTGCATCTTGGCAAGGACAACATGCGTAATTTCCAAGCAACAGCACGGTATGTACCTCTCACGCACCTCCTGGCTTCACATCTGCTAGCGCATTCTGCAGTGTCTGCAGCACACGAGAGTTGCCAACCACCAGCAAAAGGGAATCCCAGCTACAGCTCGCACATAGCTCCTGCTTCCTCCTTGACATGCTGAAAAGCTCTTCTTGCAGGCTCTGTTCTCTGTGAAAGAAAGGGAGTGTTCCCAAAGAGTTTCTTGAATGTTTGAAGCTTAGATATTTTATCAATTATTGTAAAAAAATAGAGTTCCAGCAGGTCATGAATGAGCTTTCAAACAGGTCTCATAGGCTCACTGCTGGATACGAATGCAGACGCAAGGAGATGTCTCTTACTCTCTGTCTTTTCTTTTGCAATATTTAAGTGAATCATGACCGTAATACTGGATTATGAGTTTGGGAATCATGTGATGGTGATGCTGTGTAAAGGAGATTACCATACCAAACAACAATACGATCAATACAGGGTTACCAATGAATAGTCAGTTCTTAAGCTGACATTTTATTGTGAAGAGTACAATAACACAAAACAAAAAAATCACTAAAATAAATTTTTTCTTTTTTTCATATATTTTTTAATACACAAGTATTTGCTATATTTATATATTGCAAAACAACACAATGCAGTTACTTAGAACAAACACTGTAGCCCTTTAAAGCTATTTATACCAGGTTTTCCTGAGACGTGGGGTGACAGGAATCTGACAGCAAAAGAAAACACGAGAGAGGCAAAGTGAAACGGTTGGTAGTGATGTCTCTGAATATCACAATCTGCATAATCATCAGTAGAAATAAGAGACGTAAAGGAAAGTGTGCTTGAGTGAGCCATAAATCAGTCTGTGACTTGCGTCTTGCTGTTGATTTAGCTACGCAGCTGTCACTGGGCAGAGGTGTCCACGTAACCTTTCTTCTCAAAACATGCTCAGCTCTCTGGCCCCGACCGGTATTAAAGAGTAGAAATTAAAACTGTGCATCATTAAACCTGAATCCTTCAAGTTAATATAAGGTGAGTTCTCAAATATAATTTTGTCCCTTTTCCAAAGAACTCAAAATCTGAGTCTACACCAAAACTACAGTGTCAGCCACTGATTTGAACACCATATACACAAACACACAGAGATTTTTTCCACACATATACATAGTCACATCTGTTTTTCTCATTAAAAGACCACACAAAAGAACTGCCACGGCCTTCAATTTTAAAACAGTATTTTTCCAGGCGCAGGAAAGTAATGTGTACATCACTGGAAATCTCTGGAAGCACAGCGTGCAGCTTGATTGCGTAAGCTGGAGCACTTGGCACTGGCTCATAGTCACCCACAGCAACGCCTTACAGCAGAGGGAAGCAGAACCAAAAGCAACACCGTGGTAGCTGCAGTGGGGTCAGAAAGGGAAAGGCCCGTACCCGATCAAAGTGCTCCTTTCCCAGGCTATGGCAGCAGATATGTTATTTCCTCAAAAAAAGATGGCTTTTACCCCAAACCAACATCTTCCTCACTCCTGTTAGGTACACCTCTACTCTGTTGAAAGTTCACAGCAGTTCTGTTCCGGGAAAAAAAAACAGTAACTGCAGCTGTGCTAAGGTGCTGCATAAAGAGTCGAAGTCTTTTTTCTTCGATCTCTAAATCCTTGTACAGTCTGGACTCTTTACAGTTAACCTTAGCTTTGTCTTATTGAATAAGCATACCAGAAAATTCGTCATGATATAACAGAGTTTGCAACTGGATCAGTCAAAATAACATACTCAGCAAATACCTGAAAGCCTTTAAATAGCTGGGGAATGCCATCTCTTCATGAAGTTTTCACTGCATTTCACCTCATTAAACTTGAAAAGACAAAATCCAACAAATAAGCTGAGAGCTGAGTTAAAAGGGTATCTCAGATTGTCAGAAGTACAAAGTCCCCACAGGAGAGGGGGAAAAAAAACCCGAATCCATAACGGCACTAGTCTCTCGTGCCAAACAAGCTAAATTTAAGCACAGAGGCTTTTCTGTATTCCTAAAATTAATTAATAACCTATTTTTGGATGTCTTTCATTGTAAAGGTTTCCCTTTTGAAATTTGCTACAATCAAATCTAGAGTCACACGACATCCTACTTCCTTTGTGATTTCCTGCGGGAAGTTTCAGCTACAGATTTATGGGTAATTATATCACATGAAACAGATTCAGCAAGTAGTCACACTGTTTCATGGATCTGCTTTTCCAGTTGTGCTGCTAATGGTTTTTACTCAGAAGCTGGATACTAGATTAGGTCTAATGCAAACTTTTGAGGATTTATTCAAATCAGGCGTGAATGATAAATCATTTGAAGGTGACGTACTGCCTGTGAACTACCGCATGGGGATCCTGAAGTGCAGCATTCGTCACACACTCTCTGCATGCAGCATACTCAAACCTGTCTTCAGATGCAGAAATATTTGTAATGTTTTCTGGTAAGGAAACAGAGCAGGCACGTTAGTATACTTTCCTGTCCACTGGAGTTACTGTTGAGTGTGTCCTACACTAAAATTGCTAGTATTGCGACTCAATTTGTCAGGGGTATTGATGTCATACTTCTGTTCAGCCTGGGAGGAGACCATGGCCTCCATGACCCAAAGCTGTTTCTGACCAGGCTGGATATAGCCGTCCTGTCCACCATTGCACAAGAACAAGCGTGCAAAGATGTCCTCAACCTGCAGGTGGCTGCAAAACCAAATGTCTGTTCAAAAGGCCAGACCTCATTAATTCAACAAGCCAGTCACCTGTACAAAATGCTTTTTTGAATCTAAAGACCACCGGGGAGTTAAAAAAATAAAGACCTATGGGTGTGTTATTGCATTATGAAATGGAAGACACACAGAGGGCATCTGCCTCAGATTTCAGTACATCCTTCCTGAGCACAGATACAGTTCTCTGAAGAATTTCAGATGAATTGATATTTTCAGTCACAAAACCACTGAGAGAATTCAACTGCTGAGCCAGCCACACGTCTTGCAATGACTGCTGTCCTCAGTGAAGCACCAGGAGATGATGGGAGATCCAGGGAGCTTCTTGTGTTTCTCACAACAGCCTGGAACTGGACAACTGTGGCTACCATAGTCCTCAGTGAATGCATGAATTTGGTGGACGTACATTTGTGAAAACTACTATGAGGTCTCTTATAAAATGAGCATCTGTTTCTTCAGATGAATGGTGTACATCATTACAGAGGAGTATGCTGCTGGCATAGAGGCCTGGTTTTCTCATCTGAGAAGTTTTTTAATAAGTTGTGACGGTCCCTGAGTCAGGAACCCCTCTGTTTCTTCTAACAGCTGCAGAATTAAAGGAAAAATATCTGTGAGGCCACCAAAGACACAGGTTGATTCCAGTGAGAATTATCATAGAATCATAGAATAGTTTGAATTGGGAGGGACATTTCAAGGCCATCTAGCCCAACACCCTGCCATGAGCAGAGACATCTTCAACTGGATCAGGTTTCTCAGAGCCCTGTCCAACCTGATCTTGAGTGTTTCCAGGACGGGGCATTGACCACCTCTCCAGGCAACACATGCCAGTGTTTCACCATCCTCATTGTAAAGAATTTCTTCCTTATATCCAGTCCAAATCTCCCCTCTTATTGTTTAAAACCTTTACCCCTTGTCCTATTGCAGCAGGCCCTACTAAAAAGCCTGTCCCCATCTTTCCTATAGACCCCCTTTAAGTACGGCCAGACTATTCTAAGGTCTCTCTGCAGCCATCTCTTCTCCAGGCTGAACAGCCCCAGCTCTCCCAGCCTTTCCTCCCAGCAGAGGAGTTCCAGCCCTCTGACGATTTTTGTGGCCTCCTCTGGACCCACTCCAACCAGTCCATGTCTTGAGTTACAGAATATATATTCTATAAAACATATATAGAATTATAATCAAATTGCTTGTATTTAGGCTTGGAAGCCTAGAGTGTGAAGTCCTCTGGGCAACTACCCTGTCCCATCTGGCACTGGACCACCTCTTGCTCTGAAAGGTGAAAGGATTGCAGCTCCATTGCCCAGTGAGTTCATGGCGTCTCTGCTGAAAGCCTGCCCTAGTTGCTGTGGCCCATTAGCCTCGGCTTTAGAAGGGCTCTAGGACGGGCCTGAAACATCACTGAGCATTACTCCACAGGGCAGCACCTCAGGGGAGCCAATAGCAGCAAATTGTTTACCTATCACACCAATATATCTACCAGTATGTCTTAATATAACAACTGCAGGGAGACGAGCATTGTGTTCTCTTCACTGGGTTTTGCAGGCACTTGTGCAACTCATATTTTTCACAGACAGCCTTGCATTTTATCTACCGGTAGATGTTCAAACATCTCAGCTTGTTCCCATTGGCTTCCTTTAGAGTTACCAGAGAGAAACAGGCACCTTCACAAGGTCATTCATCTGTTTCATCTTAAAACAATTTTAAGGTGAGATGAATCATCTTCTTAAGACCACTGTTTCTCTCCATTCAGAAAGAAGCGCAAGGTAAAAATCTTTGGCTTCAACTAACTTCTAACCAGCAACTTAACCTTAAACAAGTGCAGACTTAGAAATTTAACTACTGGAGTCTTACAAAGAAACAACCAGTATTTGTTTCTAAAGGATGGACTTGTACGGTAACTGAGAGGAAATGTTTCAGCTTCTGGCATTACACAAGGTCCCATAACCCCTGGAGCCAGGTTGGCTGCGGGATACAGGGGGGAAGCTGTATGTGAGAGTCAAGGGGTGCCTGTAGAAGTGTGTAAATTATCAACACACAAGTACTGGAACCACTGCAAAGTCATGTAGGAGCTAAAATCTACTGACTCCGACTTGATGCTGGAAGGAAGTGGGTATCCACTGAACATGGTCCTAGTAAACACACCTAGTCCTTCACTGAACACCCTCCTGCCGTTGTAGTAATGCGATTTCATCACCTACCATAATTAAACCCAAAAAAAGTTAAATCTTACCATCAAAAAACTGATGGAGCACTATGACAGGTCCTAGGAAAATAGTAGCAAAAAAAGTACCAGAATTAGCAAGGATTTACTTAGAACAAGTAAAACTAACAGGGTTCTTTTTCCCCCAATTTTTTTTCCCCAGTTTATATTTATCCGAAATTCTTGAGCAACCTGCTGATAACCATCTCAAACAGATCCACGGGCCTTGTGTTTTCTCCACAAATCCCTATCACTTTTGGCAGGTATGATACTTTGCCATATGACAGCAAAGTTGCATACCAACTTCTATACTCTGTTGAAGAAAGAGGTGGTTTAATATTACCACCCTTTGAGAATACTGCAGTCTCTGCTGTGAAGGAGGGAAAACCAGGGAGTGATACCAAGGAAGGCAGGTATTTCCAGAAGATTTTACTCAGATGACTCCCTGTTTACTCCATAGAGCCTATCCCAGCCCTTTCTGTGCATACAAGTTTGCAAAACGAACTTCCCCCTTGGATGTATTTAGGAAAATATTCTCTCTTAAATTAAAATTAAATTTAGTGGGCAGAGCTGTGAGCGGGAACCATTCACCTGAAGGACCTGTCAGCCCACATCTGGACGTCCAGCAGTGTCTTGGGCTGGGAAACGTCTCTGCAGGGGAAGATGCACAGCAACACTGCAGTCTGAGACCCCTCCAAGGATCCCACTGAGGTAAGGCTGGGTGGTGCAATTGCTTGGCTGCATTACTGTAGCAGTGAGGAAATTTATTCTGTGCTTATTTTTCATAATAAAACCAGCTAACAGAGGGCTATGCCATGGCACCAAATGCAGAGGCGCCATTAGTGCAGCATCCCCTTCACAGTGAATATCATTTAGCAACCTCATAAACAATGTTATGCAGATGAGATCCAGAAAGAAAACCCTATATGCTTTTTCCACTACCAGCACAGCCTGTAAGACACGTTACCCGAAGGAAACATGACATTTTATCAGACGGTACCTTGACCATTTCGTTTCTGTCGAACACAGACGAACAGCATTGCCAGTGCTGTGGCACAAACCCCAACAACCAGTACTGGGATGATGATCTCACCGCTGTTCTTTTCGCTGATGGAAAATTGAGGATTACCTGCAGAGTAGAAGAAAATAAAGAGTCCGAGGGAATCAAACGGGGGTGCCAAGGAATGAGCCTGCCTCACAAGCACCAGCTAGGAAGAACTGGGCCTGGTTCTTCTGCAATGTACCCCACAAAATCTGATAATGAGAGAAGGAACAGATGACCAAGAGAACAAATAGCCTCTGGCTTAGGACACCTTAATGAAGATACTTGTAGCCAAAAAATGACTCTTTCAATATTTGAAGCTAATCCTTGACTCCCCACCACAACATATACCTTTGAATATCTATCTCATCTGAAATAACCAAAAAAAGGGGTGGGAGACCTTGCATCCTGAAAATGGAAGAAGGTCAATAGCTCTGTGAAGTCTTTCAGTGATCTTACTATTTTTAGCCAGTTTTTCTGCTAAAACAAGACATGAAATAAGTAGAAAATAAAAGCTGGAAGGGTGTTTTTCAGGGCAGCATCTTTCTGGATGGTGTCTGGATACTGTGCATTTCAGAAACAAGGATCTGGTAAGGACAAGGCATTCAGCTAGGTAACATATCCTTAATGATGGGTTCAAAGGCCACTAAGGAAATCCATTTTGACCATTTTTTAAAGATCTTAATGCATAGCAATTTAAACAAATAAATATCTAGAAAGGTTATTTTAATAACTGTGTAATTTGGAAAAGAAATAATAGAATTGTCCAGCACACATTCAAAAATTACCAAAGAAAAACCCCAAAACAAAAAAAACCCACACCATAGAACACAGCAAAAAGCAAAAAGCCACACCCCTCCCAAGGACTCTCCCCAGCAAAAAAGAAACAGTGTTTACTTGTCTATGACACCCTCTTTGTCCATAACCCAAGGAAGACGACAGGGATTTCTACAGTGAGAGAAATTTGGATATGAAAATAAGTGTGTGTGACAAATGTCCTCTTAGTTTGGAGGTACAGTCTCATCATTTACTGGTAAGTGGAGTTCTTAGAAACTTCTTAGAGGTGGTGTGTGCCCATCACACACCACCTCCCCTCATCATCCCTGTATCTATACCTATACTGCTACAGAAACCTATAGCTATAGACACATATTTCCAGGGCTGGGCACCAACATGAGCTAGGGGAAAGTCTCTTTTTTTTTTTTTCTTTTCTTTTTTTCAAAAAAAGAGTTTGGATGGCTACAGCATGTGTGGGTCCAAGGTACAAATGTACAGCACATCCACCTTCCCCCCACGTCAAACTCTGTTTACACCAAGCTATCTTGGCAAAACTCTCTCAACACAAAGGGCAGACAAACACGTGAAGAGAATAACCTAGGTATCCTTCATCAGTGATGTCGGCTGTTGATTTTCTGGTTGTCTCATCTGACATTTCAGTTTCGCACTTCAGGTTATGGTTGGGCACTGAGAGGTTTGTCTCCGCTGCACAGCATATTCTAATGATGTTACCCCTCACGTTTTCTGCAGAAGCTGAAAGATAAACAAGTTTTAATTATAAATATGAATCTCTTATAGGATCTTCACTCAAGGGTTTAAAAAGGTTAAAGAGGTTAATAGGTTAAAAAAGTGGATCCTTCATGTACCACAAAAAATTGGAAATTGCCACAATCATATTTAATTCACCAGCTGTTCGAATCCACCAGTCATCATTTAGATTTTCTTCTCACTAAAGCTCATGAAATATTCTGTGAATCGGTAATGGAAATCTTCAAATTTGAAGAAGGCAAAAAATTTTTCACAAGTGATCAAGAGCACGAAAACATTTGTAAAAACTTATCATTATATTTTTTGCATTTGAATTCTATTAAAATAATAATTATGACAAAATCTGGAACCTTCCATTTACCCACAGGAACCAAAGGAGAGGAACAAGCAAGACCAGCAGCTGTACAAATCTCAGAGATCACGGAGTGCATCTCCCGCCTAGCCTGCAGGCCATTGTGCCATTATAGAAGTTATTTCGGTTCTAAGAGGTGGGAAAGGTAAAGGCCATTATCTTGAAAACTCCTTCCTACCTACACGTCCCACACTCAGCACGTCCATCTGTTGCCCTCTCAAGGGATATAGGCATCTATGTCTACAGCAATTTCCAGTTTTCACTACGGATGTTTTTGTGTCATCCAAGCTTTACAGTGGTAACAGCTTGTCGATATTTTGCAGCGATAAGCATAAATTCAGTAGAGAAATGGTTTACAGTGGTCAGAAATTAAATACATGACAAATTGTTAGGCTGAACAGAAGTATATGTAGGTTAAGAGTTTTTTCTTGTTTTCCCTGTCAGCAATACGATTAGAAAGGACATTCTAAGTCTAACGAGAGAGGTGATGAAAGCCTCTTGCAGAGAATCGTCTATAGCCAGGAAGGCAAAACCAAATTCATATTCTATCAGATGTTAACTGGTTAAAAGTCATTGACTTGAATGGAGTTCAACTAAATTACACCTGTCCAGCCTGATCCACCACGAAGTTTTGCCCTCTTGGAGCCACTTGCTATATGTATTAACAGGCATTTTTATCTCTGATTTTGACAGTTTTGTGAGAAAGCTGGCAGGATGTTCCTGGTTATGTACTGAACTGTACAGAAAAGCAACACAGAATGGCTCTTTAGGCTAGACCTGGATTTCAGTGTGCATTGACTGAAGGAGATGGGATTCATACATTGCAAACTGGCACAGATTTTGACCATGAGAATTGCTGTTGCCAAAAAAAAAAAAAAAGTATCTTTATAAATCAGGGTAGCATATATTTATCTGAATCTCTACTAGTGTACTTTTAAGCAGTGTTTGACCTGAGAGAATTAAATTTGTTTTTGTGAATGATTTAATGACTTTTTTCACAAAAGAAACTAATTCTGACAAGTTAGTTAACCTCATTGTCTGCCCAAATACATAACAGTTTAGTTTCATAACCAGAAATGTGTTCTCCATATGTTGATAGCCAGGCTCCCAGTAGAGCATACCTCCAGAATTCGGGATGCCACATGCGTCTCCTGCTCCAGAGTCTTTCTCCCAGAAAATGACATAAGTTCCTTCAGGAAAAGTATTTTCTTGCTGAAAGCACATAATGATGTGTGTTTCATTGGTCACCAACTGAATTATTTCATTGGAAAATGTCTCACTTTGTGTTTCACCAATTTTTACAAAGGGTTTGTTACTGAGTGGTTCGCATGTGTTGGTCTCACAGTCTTCACAGCGGTAGACTGTCACAGTTGTTTTTCTAGAGGAAGAGACTCGTGTCCCCTCAGCTGAGTGATCACGGGGCATGGCAATATCTAAATGAGAAAACAAAGAAAAAATAGTTTCTATCAGTGATCTCCGCAGATTTTACTGTTAGAGAATGGGATGAGTTTTGGTGGACAAACCCAGTAACACCTTAGGAGACATTGTCTGCCAATGGGAAATTTTTATATGGTACCGGGCCCAGTCCCCAAAATAATTATTGAGGTAGAAATATGACCTAATTCGCCCACTGCTGCCACTGGGGTTTGAACTAGGAAGCTGGCAGCTTGGGAAGTGAGTTGAAAGACATTTCTCTTGTTGAGTTAAGAGGTCCTCTGCCCAGACAGGCTCAGATGAATCATCCATTTTTACTTTCTTTCCTTATTAAGCTCCTTGGCACAATCCTATTAGGTATATCTCCAGCAGACATCCAGATCCCAGGACAAATGAAGCTCACAGGCCAGACTACTTACAGCTGGATGCAGTGTCCCATGTCACTGCCGCTGATTCAGTTCCGTATTCCTGCAGACAACAGCTTTACAGCCAATCCAAAATGCACCAGCAGCCTGTCTGAGTGCTGGAGTACGCTGGGGTTGTGTGCTGGGAGCTGCCAACGGGGTTTTACTCATTCAGACTCTCCTGGTAAAGAGCCAGTCCTTTGAGAGAGGACTCACCTCATCTGACTTCAGATGAATCCAAAAGGTCACCACTCCCAAGTTAGGTGATTGGGACAGGTCCAATGAATCAGCCTTCACCTTCTCAATTTCTTTTCTCCCCTTAATGGTTTTGTGGCCTTGGTTTTAACTAGACACAGCTGAGCTTCTAATAACAGTTTAAAAGTTTTTAGCTACTAAGTGCAGTGAAAGGCACTGATATCAAACAAGGGGACTCACTTGGATGGGGAGCGGCAATGGTCAGCAGCAGGAAACATAACCACATGAGGTGGGGAGAGTCCATCAGGCTGCCCTGGGTGCTCGGCTCCAGCAGTGTTGGATGCTCTCCTAGATCCTCCACGATCCCAGGGCAGGCTCACCAGGCTCCTCCCTCAGTCATTTCCCTGTTTGAACATTAAATTCAGTGTTTAGCATCCATTATCTCTTTCTTGTTCTCTTTCTCCAGTCTAAAACGAAACAACTTCCAGGCCAAGTGCTGTAAAGCTGCTTCTAGTCAAGATAGCTAGAAAACATGCAAAGAAATGCTCATGCTGCTCAGCTGCTACTGCGCTTTGTGATGGCTTTTGCAAATGCCAAACTCACAGCCCTTTCCATCTCTGGGTCAATCACAGCAATAGAAGACACATGGTCTTTCTGCAGGGACAGGGAAATCTCTCTTGAGCCTGCTGGGCAGGATCTCCATGTCCAGCTCCTCTGGACTGCTCATGGCAGTGGTCCTGCATACATCATTCAGTAGTACATGCAACACATAACATCCTGGCTTGCTGACTCTTCCCAAACACACAAAACATTAGGCAAGAAAGATATTTTGGGCTGAATTTATGTTTTGCTTGACCTAAGAGGAAATATTTGTTGTCAAACTGAATTTTATTTTTAATTTAGAAGACCTGATGGGAAATATCTGTTGAAATTAAATCAACAAACAAACAAAAACATCGTATTTCTTTTTAAAAAATGTATTGGATTTAGTCAGAAATTAATCCTTAATCATTTCAATGAAGCTGTCATGAATTCAGGCAAAACACAAGTTTCACTTTTCAAAGGAGAAAAAAAAATCTGGAAAACTCACCTAACTTTCCTCGCTAGCCTAGCTCCGGAAAACACTTTGCCCCTAGGAGCTTTTCATTAGAAGCATTCATTAAAACAGCTATTTTTGATATGTCACTACCTGAGAAGTACTCTGAGAAAGTTTCTGAATTAATTATGCATTCATTCCTAATTGTGCATTAATTCTTCAGCAGCAGTTAGTAATCACTTACCTCTCCTGATCTATGCTAGTCTAGACCTGCTGAGAGTCCCACCCCAATTCCCAGAAACAGAGGAGAGGAGGAACACAACCCGCCAAACGAGCCCTTTCCAGCCACCGCCAAGCGCGGGAGGCAACCTTTGAGACCATTCACAAAATTTCCTGTGGAATAAAACCTGGGACCCCTCCGCAGTGCCCTAGGCCCTTGACACCCCCATGCAGGGCCCAGGCGATGCTGGAGGGAGCTGAGGTCCTGGTGCTTGCACCCACGGAGGTGTGCTCTGTCCACTTCCACTCTGCACCGCACGAGGGATCAGCTCCTCCATTTGAGGCACAGTGCTCCTTCTCACCTGCACAGTCTGCCAAGGATTCCTTCTTGTCCCGCGAAGTATGAACAACACTCAGAACATCAAATAAGCTCAACACCTTTTCTCATCCTCTTTCCATACATCTAAAAGTGGTTCCTACCTTTTTGACTTCAGGTGCGTTTTTTTTCAAAACCAGATCAATCAGTACCATTTCACACATTGCTCACTTTATCCCTTTTCCTGCTTTGCAAAGCACCAGTTGTACTGGTGAACTATGCCTGTTCCCCCGTCCGCCGCAAGCGAGCAGAGTGCCAAGGAACCACCATCAACCTTAGACTCACTGAATGACAGAATCATTTAGGTTGGAAAACACCCTTAAGATCACCGAGCCCAACCGTTAACCTAACACGGTCAAGTCCACCACTAAACCGTGTTTCTAAGCACCATGTCTACACGTCTTTTAAATATCTCCAGAGTATTATACCTCCTTGTCCTCCTCGGAGCATGTTCGCCAGCCTGATGCAGTCCTCTCAGACCAGCTGCAGCACATCTGGCAGAGTTATTTCCCCAGAGGTTAAGGACAGTATGTGGTTTTTTCCCCAGTGGTTTTCAGCCTGGAGTTTGTATCTTCTGCCCTCATTGATTCTGTTTTCTCTTTTATGCTCTTCTTGCCTCATCCTTACCTCTCCTCTCATTCTGCTCAAAGGACCTCTCCTTTCCTCTTCTCTCTGGTGACATTCCTTCCTACTCCCCTTCTTCATTTTCAAAAGCCAGAACACTGTCCACCAAGTCTCTGCCCCCTCCCACCGTCCTGTCGTACAATCCTCTTTTTTGGCAGGTTTGTGAGATTCTTCAGCTGTCTTGGTCACTTCCTGCCATCAGTTTCAAATTAACAATAAAACAGTAAAATCTACAATTAAACAGGGTCTTTGGATAGAAAATGTTTTTCAGGAAGTTTTTTACCTGCTTGCCTTTCTTTTCCAGGCAAAACAAACCTCCACTTTTCAGAGATACTGAAGTTGTCTACACAGCGGTAACGAAGCAATGCCAGACCCTAAAAGCGGATCAGCTGCGAGCAGTAGATGAGTAAAGCAACAACCAGGATCTGAAGTTCCTTCACCAAATACCAATCATTCACACCCAGCTGACGAGCTTTTCCCAGGTCAGACCTGACCCTGCAAACAAGCCAACCTGAGATCACTGGCAGGAGGAAGTGGATTTAACCAGAAAGTCTTTTGGTTTGCTTTTTGAAAGGACCTGAGTGAAAATCACTACCTGAAACTCTCCTGCTTTTCCTTCTCACGTAACTTCATAGCAAACATAACACAATAAACCACTCCAATGTTTACCAATACAAGAAAGAAAGTCAGTCATTAATGCAATGGCATCATTTCCACCAGAGGAAAGGTTCTCTCTCTAATTTAGAGGCTAATGACCTGGCACATTCTGGTTAGACACCTGCGTTCCCCTACTCCAGCACAAGCTGAGCCAGCTCACTGCCTTTCCAGCGTACATCCTCAGACTTACTGACCTGTGCCACTGGTACAGCTCCTCTGCGGCTGCTGCTTCCGTGGGGACCCCCACGGTGACAAGTGCAGAGCTGCGGCGGGGGTCACCCAGAGTCGTGGCCATAGGGGACAGCCGAGCGGGGCTGCTGCCTGGGGCTGAGATGCGCTCCCCTCTCCAACCGCCCGTGAAGCAGCCAGCGACCCGCGAGATCCCGCGCTATTCTCCAGGCATAAAGACTGCGTTTCCCTGCCCCTTCTCCCTCTCACAGCCGCACACCCTGGGGTCTACAGCTTGATGAGCATTTTCGTATGTGACTTATCTAGTCAGGCAGAACTGTCTTGGTGGAATAATGCAATACACTTTCAGAAAAGATTTATCTGGTACCCTAAGTATCTCATGGAGAGGACTTCTGTTTCAAACAATTTGAAGAAAGTAATCATATTGAAGGAAGTAGGGAAGCCACGAAACAAAAACCAAAGAACTTCAGAAGATCCTACAGATTTCATTTTCCAGTCTAAGTTCTCTCCTGGAAAAGGAGTAGCATTTACACAAGAGCTAATTTTTGTTTTACTTTCAGTACCGGTTTCAACATCTTAATCTGCTGAATACCACTGTCGACAAGCTTTTGCAATTAAAACAGATAAGATCACATGAAGAGATAAAACATGTTTCCCGAGCGAGTGTACAAGGGCAGTTTGTTTCCACAGTTCCAGCAAGCCACTGCAGCAAGCAATCAGCAGGACACTGCTTGGGCTGAGAGAGCTCTGCAAAAATCCTAAGGGTGAAGTACATGCAGCTGCTCTTAAAAAACTTTTCCACAGTAACCATTAGAAAACACTACCAACACTTTATTTTATGCTTGCAGTGCATTAAGGCAAGAACAAACTGTTTCACTGTTTTGATTTATTTTAAAACCAATACAGTTACTGACTGATGCTTTCTGTCCTGTTTGTCTTGCTTTGTCCTGGCCCCAGAGTCACCAGGGTCCCCACAGGTCCCTTTCAGGGCGGAGCAGTAGCCACAACAACTTCCAGCCGGCTCCAGCTCGGGCGCCAGCTGCTCACCGTAGAGAACTGCAAAGACTGATACTGCAGCCCTCCTGGAAAACAATCCTGTATTCGCAGATACGGCAGGATGGCAATTTTGGCAACGGGGGTATTAGCAAAACGTGCTAAGGAGCTACAAGGAAAAAAAAAGCTCTTTGGAGGTGGGAAAAATAATTTGGGAGTTACACGAAGATGAAAATGCTCTAATATATTTATTCTGCTACTTCTGTGGTCACTCACACACACGTAAAAGTGCGCCACTGAATGAAGCTGTGGGGATTTTGCGTTCACACAGGCAGTGTGAAAGCAGCTCAGACCTGCACTAATGTTGGCAGTCAGGGCTGCAAACAGCGGTGTTGTTTATTTAGTAAGATCACACACACAGGTAATACACATTCTTCCTTACAGAGAAAATGTGAAACATGCTAACCGTTTCCCTTCTGCTGCAGACTGCTTTAGTGCCTGTTTCTAAACGCCTGCTTGCAAAGAGGAAACAGCAACAGTTTGTAAGAGAAAAGACGGGCTGCAAGACAAGATCCCTGACAGAAGACAGCGTGAGTACCTCAAAAGTTGTTTGTGTCCGAGGAAGCCTCTGTGCCTCTTCCCTTCTCCGTGTGCCTGAGCAGACGTTCCAGCTCCTAGTTCCTTCAGGTCCTCTTCCAGAGCCCTGTACAGGAGATGCCGAAGGCACTTGGATCCCAGAGAAAAAGGCACACCACCGGCTTCTCCCTTCTTTAAAAAGCAACTGGATTTTCACTTTCACTTCTTAGGGAGCACAGGGCAGCAGCGTTGCTGAGCAATGCGAACAAGGTAAATCCGTGTTGCTGCATGGGACTCTGCAGCTGGAAAGCATGGAAAAAATCACCCCCCACCCCCACCCCGAAAACCTCCCAGGAACCTGCTTGTGGGTACCCGGGTAGTAAATCTGCCTCTCTGTGCATTGCAACAGTGATGTGAATTGACTGGATTTGAAATCTGCTCCGGGCTCTGCTGCTAACCTGCCAGGCAAGGGCTCCCAGCGTGGGTGAGCCTGCAGCACTCAGCTGAGCTCAGCTTACTCCCTGGCAGGGGTCAGCGTTGAAAGGCTCCCTGCCAAAACAGCCACGTTTCAGCAGCACTTCCGCTGTTTGGCTGAGTTTGTGCCTGTGAAGTAACCTGGCATAACCAGCTGGGACCAGAGGAAGGGAGACAGTCTGCACAGTCCTCAGTAAATCAAAGCAACCTCTCTAATTTCCAGACTCTCTGCTCACTGGCCTTGGCAAAGCACATTGAGAATAATGCTACAGGTATTTATTTTTTAATGGACCACTTTTACATTTGCTCTTTTACAGAGAAAACATAATTTATTAGCTCTAACTGTGGAATAAAGGCTTCGAGGGCCTCCTCTGCAGTGTTTCACACACTCTGTGGCCTGCTGTGCTTCCATTTATCTTCTCTGCTGGGACTAATAGTGCTGGTCAGAGGCTTCTTTAAACAGTTCCTCCTTATCTTGTAGCGTTCCTTCAGGTAGGGCCCATGCTGTCCTCGAAGGATCACCTCCAGCATGCAGACAAGGCTCCTAGATCTCTGGCGAAGTTAAACATTAACGTCAGTAAGTCAGGAGGCGTATGCATCAGTTTCCAGAAATGAAAGGCAAGGTGATGCAGCCGCTCCCTCAGCGGGTTCCAGGGCTGCAATTTTTTCCTTGCAGGCTGCCAGCCTGGCTCTCAGCATAGTCTGTTTCACAGTAACTCCACAGGGAGCTTGTGTTAAAAACCAATGTTTGTGCCATTCACAAATAGTCCAGACTGCCAAATTCACACATACTAAAAGAAAACAGGATTAAAACCATCCACAATCTGAAGCTAGGCACAGCCATTTTTTGCCTGTCTTCCTACTTGTGGTTGTTGGGTTTATTTTTTTTGCCATGCTGGAAGACATCTGTATGCTCAGCAGGGAGCACCCTGTTCCCAATGCAGAAGAGGGTGAGGAGGGAGACCATTCTCTACCCTTGCACCCTCTGCTTGGAGGCTGATGGGAGCACATCCTCCAGTAACCAGGCTCAGGAAAAGGCAAAGGAAGGTCCCAGCTGCCCGGGGCTGAGCACAGATACTGCACAAGAGCATTCTCAATGCAGCATTACCATAGCAGCTGCAGGATTTCCTTGCCACGTTCCCTTTCACCTACCTGCTCTCAAATTTCAAGAGAAGAACCTTACTCAGGCTTCCTCTCATCCAATCCATTTTCATAGGTTTCCTGCGTCAGGGATGCGTTTACCTGACCTCTCACCTTTGGTGTCTGCACAGGCTCCATTCCGTTTTTCCATAAAGCCTTTCCCTTTCTGACATGAAAAATGTTTACACCAAGCTCATTTATGCTGCTTTACGCAATGTGCCAAGACACTTGGCAAAACATGTTCTTTTTTCTTAGGCATTTTAAAGATGGGAGAACAGTGTGAGTTCATAGGTGCTACTTTTTTGAGGGAAAAAAGAAGGATTTCAGTATTCAAATTGCTCAGATGTGGATGGTTAAATCTATCACTGAATATGCAATACTTATTCAAAAGCTGTGAATAGACCAGTGAATAAGATTTGACATGTATTGGAAAAATGGAAATATACTGACTCCAGTATAATTCCTATGCCTCTGCTGCCAAAGTCTTTCCAAAGAGAAAGAAGAAGAAATATGACAATATCTTCCACAGTTAACGCCAGGAGGGGATACAGTTTTTCTACCCTTGTAGGCTTCAAATAATTTTCTACTCAGGTTTATATTCAGTCTTCTGAGGAACTGTATCATCGACAGGAGAAAAGGCGAGAAGAGGCTGCTACCCTCGTGCATGAAGACTGTCCACCCAGCATCTTTAAATCATGCAGTCCCAGTTAAAACAAAGCACTCCAGTGCAGTATAAAGACCAAAGAAGCTTTATCCACAATAACATTCTGTACTAGGTTTGCGTGGCAAGGTTTTGGTAGCGGAGGGGCTGTAGGGGTGGCTTCTGTGAGAAGCTGCTAGAAGCTTCCCCCACGTCTGATAGAGCCAGTACCAGCTGGCTCCAAGATGGACCCGCCCCTGGCCAAGGCTGAGCCCACCAGCGATGGTGGTAGCACCTCTGGGATAACGTATTTAAGAAGGAGAAACACCTGCAGTGGGACAGCAGTCAAGAGAGAGGAGTGAGACTATGTGAGAAGAAGAACTCTGCAGACACCAAGGACAACGCAGAAGGAGGGCAATAGGTGCTCCAGGTGCCGGAGCAGAGATTCCCTGCAGCCGTGGAGCAGACCATGGTGGGGCAGGCTGTCTCTGCAGCTCATGGAGGTCCATGGTGGAGCAGATCTCCACCTGCAGCCTGTGGAAGGGACCCCAGGCTGGAGCAGGTGGATGCCTGAAGGAGGCTGTGACCCTGTGGGGAGCCCACGCTGAAGCAGGCTCCTGCCAGGACCTGTGGACCCATGGAGAGAGGAGCCCACGCCGGAGCAGGTTTGCTGGCAGGGCTTGTGACCTCCCTGGGGGACCCACGCTGGAGCAGTCTGTTCCTGAGGACTGCACCCCATGGGAAGGACCCATGCTGGGGTGGTTCGTGGAGAATGGTCTGCTGTTGGTGAGACCCTGTGCTGGAGCAAAGGAAGAGTGTGAGGCAGAAGAAGTGGCAGAGACAACGTGTGATGAACTGACCACAGCCCCCATTCCCTGTCCCCCAGCGCTGCTCGGGGGGAGGAGGTAGAGAATTTGGGAGTGAAGTCACACCCGGGAGGGGTGAGGGGAAGGTGTTTTAAGGTTTAGTTTGTATTTCTCATTACCCTGTTGTGATTTGATTGGCAGTAAATTAAACTAAACTCCCCAAGCTGAACCTGTTTTGCCCATGACGCTAATTGCCGAGTGATCTCTCCCTGTCCTTATGTCGACTCACAAGACTTCCATTATATTTTCTTTCTCCTCTCCAGCTGAGGAGGGGGAGAGATGGAGCAGTTTTGGTGGGCACCTGATGTTCAACCAGATTCAACCGCAACACATTGAAATAGGCATTTTGAAAACTAACTTACCATAAATCAAGAGATTTTTTTACTAATGTAGCTGTGGGAACAAACTAACAAAGTAACGAATACTCCACAAACTAGAAATAAGAAGGAAATCTGAATGACAGCAAGGGACAAGAGGTGCTGCGCGTTTCACAGCTTTGTTGGGAGTCAGGAGTTTGTGCAGCCTTCTGCACTGGCAGCTTCCTGACTGGTTCAGACAAATAAAGAATGAGACAGAGGCAGGAAAACCAAAATTGACCATTCTGAAAGAGTTCATTTGCCAGGCAGAACTTAAGGCCTTGCAGTGGCATGAGAAATCATGCACCTTCCAAGCAGCTATATCATGTTTAGCAGAGTAACAAGGCTGCAGGTTAAGCCAGCAGCTCTCTAGAAACTGTAAGCGACAATGAGCTGTCAGGGAGTTGTTCTGAAAAATCAATAGTGTTATAAGCAGCCCGTCTCAGTCCAGCTGCATAGCCTTTATTGGAGATCTTTCTTCTTTTGCTTCCTCAAAGATAAGGCCCTCCATGTTCCTGCTCAAACACGTTGCTCTCTGAGAAGAGCATGCAACACTGGTTGTGCAACATGGTTTGCACGCTGAAGATTTCCTCATCTGGCAGTCTGAGTCTCTGGCTCCCGAGTAGCAGGGCGACTCATCCCTAAGCAGCTACAAAACAAGCTGTCGTGACAGTCTTTAGGAGGGATGCCATCCACCCTGCCCTGCATGACAAAGCTAGATGGGGTTACTAGGAATGCAAGTGGGGGACAGAGATCTGCAGGACTACAGAAGCGCTGAACTGATGAAATTATACACCCTTGGACACACAGCCAGTACTGAAGAAGAGATTTTAGTGCACATAAAATACCCACCTACTACCATATAGCTTGTCCTGGAAGGTGGGACGCTAGGATTTTGCCTGTGGCAAATCAGGTTTTATCTCAAATACCCAGGGAAACTCAAAGAAGTGGTGTGACATTCATGGTACATGGCAGAAGTGCCTGTGCGGGAGGGGAACCCTATAGAGCTGATTTGGGAACTGATAGCCCAAACCTGCACCTGGGTCAGTGTAGGTGGCTGGGAGGAAAGAGCTGCACAGTACTGAAGGGTAAGCAGCACCTTTCAGCAGATTAGAAAAAGTGGGGAGGCTCGCCTCGAAACCAGGGAACTGTCAGGAGACAGACCAAAACCTCACTCTGCACCCTGCTCTTCAGCAGCAGCCGCAGGGAGCTTAGTTCTGGTCTATCGCTTCCTAATGCCCAGATAAACAGACCTGGACAAAAAGAGGAAAGTATATTTTAGTGATAAACAATTAAGTCATCGCTTCTTTATTCTTTCGCAGTCTGGAATGCAGAAAAGGGCTTTCGTTTCTGCACTGGCTCAGAAGCGCTTCCTGTCAAAGCTATTTCTGAGAAAGTGAGACCAGTGGTGGGAAAGCAGCTGGAGCAAGGCTGGCTGCAAGGCGATGGCAGGGGCTGCTCGGCCATACCTCCCAGTGCTCCCAGCATGGCTGGGGGAGACAGCGTAATGCCCTCTTTGCCCCTCCAAAATGGGGCTGAGTGTCTTCTCTGCTCAATCCATGGTCAGAACTCATCTACCCAGGAAAGGCTCCAGAATTCACCATGGGTGGGATTACAAGCACACATACTATGGGGTATGGTTAGAGCTCTCGTAAGACCCCTGGCAGCAGACGTCTCCAACACTGGCTGCTGCGGCAGGGTTGATTTGCTCACCTCATGAAGAGCAGAATCATCCCACATTACTCCTTTTCCTGCCACCTGATACAACCTGGAATTCCTCACTGAAAAATAACTTGCTGTTATAGAAGAACAGCAGGTCTGACAGGGCAACCTTCAAGTCAGTTAACAAAGAAACCGAAAGAAGCCCTGTACGTGCTGTTTTCCCTGAGTGCATGGCACCAGATGGACTTTGATATGCAGGTAAGGGAGAAGACACCTCGTGTCACCTTGCTGACTCAGCACCTCTCCCTGGGGGTGGGGAGAGCTGTGACAGTGACAGGAGCTTGAGCCACACACAGCCTTGATACCCAGCACTGCAGCACCTAGCATCTCCCTTAGGAGACAACGGCCCTTTTGCCCCTCCGTGAATCCACACCTACCCTCCTTCTCTGGTATACCATCAGTCGATCCCATTTCCAGGTTGCAAGTGGTCTCAAAGAACAGCCAGAGGACAAGGGTAGGAGAAATGCACTGCAGCTCCCTACTTCTGAGCTGAATCCCCTTACGTTTCAAGAACAAGTCTGCAGCCACGGGCACTGCTGCGCTCCACTGCCTGTCTCGGATGGGACCTGATGAAAGCTGGAAGACGAATGCAAGCGGAGAGCATTCCGGAGCTTTCTCAGTCCTTTGGCTGCTCCAAAGGAGAGCAGTCCCTCAGCCTCCCTCAGCTGTGAGAAACCCAGGATGAGCCCTTTTACTCACTAGGCAAGAATAACAGGATTTTTTTCTTTCTTTTTTTTTTTTTTTTTTTTTT
>Ga0065711_1002704_pt1 | contig 32108 bp, 26 predicted proteins | sample Hoacrofraction12_FD_59098 | JGI IMG/M metagenome (GOLD analysis project Ga0065711, IMG submission 59098) | Hoatzin crop microbial communities from Cojedes, Venezuela - Epithelial fraction 12 v2 (version 2) | ecosystem: Host-associated > Birds > Digestive system > Esophagus > Crop | place... | reverse complement strand
GTAGTGGAGGCCCCATCCCTGGAAACATTCAAGACCAGGTTGGACAGGGCTCTGAGCAACCTGATCTAGTTAGTGGTGTCCCTGCTTGCTGCAGGGGGGTTGGACTAGATGACCTCTGGGGGTCCCTTCCAACCCAAAACTTTCTATGATTCTATGATTCTATAAATAGCAAAATAACCAAGCCTTTAACAGGATTTTTGCTCTAGCTTTAAGGACTGGAAGTTTGTGGGGAGGGAAAAGTCTTTTATTAGAGCTACTGACAGGCCAAGGAAAATCAGACAAGTAACTGGATACGCAGGCCCTGTCTTTAGGCCTGAAGCAGCTGTCATCAAAACCCAATTCTGTTTGGCCTTCGAGAACACTACGTGATAAACTGTTCTTTTGATGGAAAATATTATCATCCTAGGCCCAACCATGAACTCCCATTGACTTCTATTAGTGAGCTGTGCTCTTAAAAGCTGATGAGTCCTCCTTTTTTGGGTACAGCCCAGCTGCTGGCATGTCAGCTTGAAGTTGGAGAAACACCAACACCCTCCCGCAGCGACACAGAGGAAGAGATTTTGCAGGGGCTGAGCACCACACAAAAACCACTTTGACCCGCGTGCTGCAGAGCGATGGTCCTCTCTTGGCTTCCCACAGCTTCGTAGCCCACCAGGTGGGCTGGACCTAACCCAGAGGGGTGGACATCTCAAAAATCCTGTCCTACTCATGCCATAAAACTAGCCAGCCAGGTGATGGAGGCATCCAGGCAATGCTCCACTGAAGAAAAGGCTTTGCAGTCTCTGCTCAGCATGACCCCAAATGCCCTGTACCCCTCTATCAGGGTCAGTCCCCACTAGGCACCAAAGGATTCACAGCTCTAACATCTGTTGGAAAACATCCTTCACGAGCCCTGCTGGTGTTGGGAGCACAGTGCTTCCCACCCCTATACCATGGGACTCTAATTCGGAGTTAGTCTGTTAGAGACTGTGATCTGTAACGTAAAACGGCACTTGGTTATCAAATCTGGCGTTCACACCGCCATGCGAGCCGCACAGCCCTTTTTTCGGCTCTGCTGTTGCACCCCTGCGTGACAGCACCACACGGGACACAGCTCCAGCAGTTTTCAAGTGCTTTTCGGCTGGAAACCAGTGGATCATCACACTGCTGGTGAGATGTGTAGGGATAGTGTAGTCTCCTCAAGGACAACAGAAAAGAACACCTTTTCATGTTTTTTTTCTGTGTATGCATGCATAAAAAAATCAATTTTATTTTACCTTTAAAAGACCTGAATTTGTTTTTACTAAATTGAGAATATAAGGATGTTTATTAAAAAATCATCACGTCAAACAGCAGAATAACAAATGGCGTCACTGCAGTGGGAGAGCAGGAACGATAATCTTCAGGCAGTGTGGAAACATGAAAACAACCATCACAGGTTTGCCTCAGCCTCTGGCATCAACTCTCTTGAGCTGTCACCAGCCCTGGAAAGGGCAGGGGGAGTGATATAACCTGTCAGTCAAAACCTGTTTTTTACTCAGAAATACCTGTAAATAGCAGTGCCTTCAGCTACCGAAACAATATCCATCTAATTAATATCTTACCTTGAACTCATGAGCTACAAATACTTAAAAAAATACAGCAAATAGCTTATTTTGCCTTCATGAGGATCTAACTGGACATTTTTCCCTATCATTCCATACAGCTGAGAAAAACTGGGCTACCCACTGGCTTTCATGGCTGAGAGTATTGCCAAAGCAGTAACTTAACCTCCAAAAGTATATAAGAAAAACGAGATTGCCCACAGCTCCCTCCCCTGTCACTGTGCAAAAAGCATTCTTCAGAAATCCTCCAGCGCTTGGGGCCAGGTCTGCAGCCCCTCAAACACATGTGTTGACAACACACAGGCTTCAACAGTCATGCACTGGGGCTTTTATGGATGAAAGGGAAAGGGTTCCTGGTCCCACCTGAGCAGGGTTTCACACAACCCTCCCAGCCAGGGAGCCGTTGGGTCCCTCCTACCCATGCTGACCAAGCTGGTGTGGGCTTGCTCTGCACCTTGCAGGGGTTTAGGCTGGGCCTGAGGAGTTTTTAGCAATGTTTTCCAGTGTATCGAAGGCCTGAGAGTGTCATAGCTGCCAGAGATGGTGGACAGCTCTGCCATGCCAAGGGCCATCTTGGCCATTTGCCAGGATCATAAGCAAAGCAGTTAATTTGCATCTAAATTACTCAGAATTTTAATCAGAGATTAATAAACAAAGGCTTCTGTAATTATTTATACAGAACACAGCAACAGAGCTTTGCACAACACAGCGTCCAGAATCATTTGCTCTTGGGGCTGCAGAGAATTACGGCTGGAAAAGAAAAACCCGCTGCTCCACTGAAGTCAGCTTCTCTATGCACGGCTCTCGCCTCAGCAGCGGCCGGACCCCTGCCAACGCACAGGGTCCCGCTTCCCCCAGGGGACGGGGTGCTCTGCCTGCACCCCTGCATCTGGGCACCTCTGCCAGGACCCTGGCAGGCAGCTTGCCACTGCTGCCTACGTGGGGCTCAGGACTGAATCCTCTCCTCCTCCTCCTCATCTTCCTCCTCCTCACTGAGAGCCACGCCACTTCAGCATGGCACCTGCAGTCTTGGGCTGCCATCCAGGCCCCCTGAATTGCCGCGCTTGGATCCCTGGCGCAGGGCAAGCCTGTTGGACAGCCCCCCATCACAGCAACAACCTTCGCCGCTTCCTCATGTCACATAAAGAAAAACCCCAAACGCATCAGTCTTCTCCGGCAGGGGATCATCTGCCTGCGCCGTGCCTTTGGCAGCTGGAGAGGAGCTGGCGCGGGGCGTGCGCGGACCGGTGCTCTGCTCTGCACAGCTGCATCGGCACGCTGAGCCGTGCCAAGAGAGACTTCGTGATACAACAAAGTAGCAGCTCACTTGTCCCTGTTTAAGTCACATCCCACAACATTACGAAAGAAAAAAATGGCTCTAGCAGGAACGTACTGGAACATGTCACTAGAGTGAAGGACATGGGTGTTTTTCCAAAAAACTTGAATTGGTCTTGACTTTAAGTTTCCTTTCCCTCAGCAACGCTAGGCAAGAGCAGACACAGCAAGAGTTTTTTAGCTTACTTTTTGTTAGTGGCTTGCAAATGGAAACTCAACAGCTTAACAGTTTAACACAGCTGGAGATATTCAGCTTCAATGACTAAATATGCCTGAAAGATGTCATAGCTGGCTTGGAGGATTTTGCATTTATTCTGCCCAAAGACTTGCTGTAACACTGTTTGTCACTGCAGGTAATTGACCCTGCTCAGTCTCCGCGTTCAACAAAGAAAGGCTTCTGATTTTCTTGTCCATGGGTGAAGGAGAGAATATTTTTCAGTCCATCATGTTGCTGGCTTTCAAGATGTCTTTTCTAAGGAAAAGAAAGCAAGTAAGTTTACACCTGCTTCTGAGAAGGCCTTCCCTGCAGGTACGGATTCACAAGAATGAACAGAGCTGGGGACAGGAGGAGAGAAAATATTACTTTTAAGAGATTTGCGGTTTCTCTTTCCAATTAGCTAGTCCCTGTGCATGTCTGGCCACACAACACACAATTTTTCTCCCCTCCCCAATTCTCCTGAGCTGTTGAAGTTGTACCTGTCCTTACCTTCAACAGGAACCTGCTACCAGCACTGCCTTTTACCTCTGAGACATTTTTGTCCGAGCCACCACCTCCTAGCCTCCTCCCAACCTCCTCCTCCTCCTGGGGCACTGCAGGGCTGATGGCCCTTCCCCATCAGCACCCATTGCCCCACACTGAGCACATGGTGCATCCTGGCTCCAGCGCAGGTGAGGATCGCTCCTGATTCAGGGTGCTCTCCTGAGGGAAAAGTCTCCTTCATCTTTCTCACTTCCATGTGCTCAAGACACTTTACAAGCATCCTCTCAAAACCTTCCTCTAGACATTCCTTTGTAGCCTGATGGGGTGCTGAGTGGGAACGGCAGAAATAGATGGATGAGATAAGTGGAAAAGATCAGCCAGGACCTCTGGTGGAGATGCTAGAGGAGCTGCTGCCTGGTGCAGTTGTGCACAAGGACAAAAATTTGTGTCTCTTTCTCACTGCTGAAGACACAACTCAAGGAGAACACCCATACTGTCTGCTCTCTGAAGAATTGTCCAGGTTATAATATTAAAAAAAAAAAATAAAAATTCAAGTTAGAGGAAACCTCAGTAGATCCCCTTCTCAAGGCAAGTCCAAGAAGAAGAAGTTGCTTAAGGCCATGTCCAGTTTAATTATGAGTGTGCCCAAGGATGGAGAACCCACAGCTTCTCTGGGCAGCCTGTTCCAGTGCTCAGTTACCCTCTCTGAGATACTTTTTCCTTGTATCTGATCAAAATTTCTCCTGCTGTGATCTGTGTCCATTGTGGCTTGTCCTTTACCTCGGCTCCTCTGAGAGGAGCCTGGCTTCACATCCTCCCATTCAGTAGCTGCAGATATCAGGTAGATCCCCCCCTCCTTTGTGATTTCTTCTCCAGCATAAACAAATCCTGCTCCCTCAGCCTCTCCTCATAGAACAAGTGCTTTCCCCACTATCTGCCTTGATGGCCCTCCACTGAGGTCTCTCTAGTGTGTTAAAACTGCCCTCAGACTGGGGGGTCCAACACTGGAGATGCAGTTCCTCCAACACAGTCTCTCCATCAGTGGCCCCAGAAGTGCCAGTGCCTCCATGGGAAAGGATCTCACCACTCTGCGCCTGGGGAGGACGCTGAAGCAAGTAGAGGGCACTGGTGGAGCTGGTGGAGCTGGCCCTGGCCCAGGAGGGAGACAGCCCCCAGTAGACCAAGAAAAGTAATTATATCTCCATTTACTCATTGCTTGTTAGACCACATCTGGAGTACTGTGTCTAGGGGCTCCTGATTCAGCAAAGTCAATGATGACCCAAAAGGAGTTCAGCAGAAGGCTACTCAGCTGGAGTACTTGCTCTGTGAGGAAACGCTGGGGTACGTGGTCTTCTTCAGCCTGGAGAAGGGACAGATTCAGGGAGACCTTCCAGTACCTACAAGGAGTTACTGAGAAGACAGAGCACTTTACTGATGTGTGTTGTGGGAGAATAAGAGATACTGGTCTGGTCCAGCAGAAGGGGTTCCACCCTCTCCCAGAGGATTCAATGCGTGCCATCCCTGAGTCTGGCACCACTGGATGGCCTGAGGGAACGAGAGTGTCCAGCTCCCATTGGGACTCCTCTTACACATCCTGGCATCAAGGGTTATTATTTCACTTTTTTTTTTATAGGGGAGTGGGGACCGTTTGCATTCTTGTTGCCAGGGACAGGAGAGAGGTACACCTGCCTCCTCATGCGATGAGTAGCACCATGGGCATGGAGGAGCTTGGGAACTCTGGCACCTCCCTCTACTCACTCCCATCTGTGACCGCCAGCCAGGCGTGCCACCTGACATGATGAAGGCCTTCAGTGCACACACCGTGGTCTGCTTCATCCTCAACTCCAGGGTGAGCCATGGAAGCTCTTCTTTGGGGATTGGGAGGAGTGCGACTCTCGTGAAGGTGGGCCCCGAAAAGGGGGCAGCAGGAATGGTCTGCAGGAAGCTCCTGTGCTGTCCCCAGGACCGCTGGGCTGGCTGAATGCACCAGTAGCACGGCCCTGACTGGCATCTCATGTGGCCTTCAGTTCTCTTGTCCACATCCATCATGCAGAGGAATGACACACCAGAAAATCCGCTGCATCCTAACTGTAAAAATAGAGTCAAAGTAGGACATTTCCTCCACTACTTCAAGGCTCATTCTTTGTTACTGAAGCACATCATGTAACAGTTTGCAATTAAAACCATCAACAGCATGGAAGGCCACACCACAATAGCTTTGTAGTCAATTATTTGATTTATAATTAAACATGCAGAATTTCAGCTTACTGACTAGAAAGTAGGACAAGTACTTTCTGTTTGCCTGGTACTAAAAAAGAAGCCAGGAATCCAGGCTGCAGTTTCTATAGCATGGATGATTTCCTCCAGCACGGGCTGTCTAGACAACGAGCAGGTTAGAACAAGGTAAGTTTCGGAATGGAAAATTTAAGTATTACCACAGCAACAATTAGAAACCCCAAAACTAAACAAACAGCTGGTGGCTATGAAAGCCCCTCAGCTATCTAGGGTGGCAAGCTGGGTAAGACACAGAGAGCACTGCAACACGGGGTTCGGGCTGGCGTGCTCCCTCCACGCAGTGACTTTCTCCTGGATTTACCAGCGCTGCCGTCAGCTGATGCAGGGCGGTAATTTTGCACAGTGAGTCAGTGCTTCGAATCGACCCTGAGGACAGCAGTTTCCAGCTACTTTTTCGCTCATACACCAGTGCCGTGTTGTCCAACTCTTCTCTCCCTCCTTGCCTTCCCCTGGATGTCGAGGAAGTCTTGAAGGCAGTTCTTATACCAGAGCCCTCCAAAGGACACAGCAGCTCTGTGCTTGTCAGCTCTAAAATAAAAGACAGAGTAAAGAAAAGGCCAGAGATGTGACCTTTCTCAATCTGACTGACGCACAGAACCTTGCTGACCCCTCTAAATCCTAGCGGCTCTTGGGCCAGCCAAACACATGTGAGGCTGGACACATCTCTGCCGAGCACATCAGGTGCATCTGCGTGGTCAGGCCTTGCAGTTCTTCAGCTGGCTTTCAGTTTTCGTGCACATAAAGGGATACACAGCCTATTGCATGGGCATCCTGTGCACAACACGCTGTGTGCTAGGGCTAGCAACAGTTTTTACCCAGCTGGTGGGCAGAGCACTGCACTGGATCTAGGCAATTCATGCTGTCTTTTCTGAAAAAGCGGTAAGCACGTCTCGAAGGTTGTTACACTTTCCTAACGATTTCACACAATTAGTCTTGTGAGCCTTTTTAGAAAATTTCTGTAAAATGTACTCTCCCCACTGCTCTCTAGTACACATGAAACGATTACTTTTTTCTCTTCCACCGCTTTGTAAGAGACCACTAGAAACTCACAGGCTGTCTGCCTCCACCAGGCATGCCAGGAGGCTTATGAGGGCTGCCAGCTCCCAGCTCCTCTGGGATTTCCATGCTCATGTAAATGAGAACAAACGCTGAGCCACAGCCCATTGTCCAAGATCACAAACATCTGGTTGTGGGATAGAGGTTTTGTGTATCCATACAATTTCTTCTAAAAGTGACTTTCATGTGAACACAGTGTGATTTGTGCTTAAGACTTGGACAATTTTTCTACCAACAGGCACAGTGTGGAGGGCCTGTAGCATCACTGGAGCAGCAGAAAGACTTCAGGTTGTGAGTGGCCAAATGTGTGTGTATCTGATGTGTTTTTCTTATCTGGAGAGCAGACTTAGCTACCTGTGTAGACAAAGCTATCATTACCTTTCCCATACTCTGGCTTTTGAACATCGCTATGACTTATATTTGAAAAACATTCACCTTCAGGGTCATGATATGACAGTGAAAGAGCTGGGTAAGACCTGAATAGTAAACACCTGTATTTTCCAACCCTTGACAGTAGAAAGGGGGCTTTACTTGGTGATATGTACATTGAGGCATTCATATGTCCGCTTGCCGCTCTGCCTTCCTACAGTGATGGTGAACTGTTCTTCACAGACAAGACCGCCTGCCTGGTTATCAGGAGAACCTACCTGCTTACACGTCATATTTCAGGAAAGAGAAGTAAAAATGCTTCCCAGGGGATTGTTTCAGGAATCAGGTTTCACCTTGATAAGTAACCAGTATGCCTTAGTGCAGAACTAGATCCTCTCTTCTCGCCAGCCTAGCCCTAGCATGGTTTCCAAAGTCTTTGATTATTTTGGTGTCACAGTGGTTGCACATGCAGAAAAGGCTGATTTCACCTCTGAGAAGGCTGCAATAATTGGCCTTATATCTGGCAAGGGTTCAGTGGGGCTCAGAGGTGTTCAGCCTATGGGTCAGGGTGCAAGACTGGAAAATCAGTGACATTTAATAAATGTCAGACAAGAAATATTCTTTTTGTGGGTCGATTGCAATTAGCACAATGCTAGAAATACTCAGCATGGTTGCAATTTTCATACAGAAAAGCAAAACATGCAGAGTAGAAATGACTGGATTTAAAAGCGAGAAAACAAAACAAGGAGAAATTGCCACCTATAAAACCCCATGTATTTTACTTGATGCATTTTTCCTACTCAAGCTCCATTCCTAAGCAGAGAGTCAGCAGTGGATTTTTTTCCTATTTTCAAGTTCAGTACACAGAAACACATGCCCCATGACCACAAAGATCAAATGGTAGAGTTCTAAATAAGGGTTATGTCCAGTATTACTACATCCACCAGCGACATCAATTGTTAAAAATAAAATTAGGACCATTTTACCATATTTTCTTTACTTTGTCATCCGGTCATTTTTCCCAAATTAACTTTTCAGCTGCACAGGGCAGCAGTTTAAGTATGAAGTAACCAACTGGGATTTTTATATGACTAAATGTTTTCCCCTGGGTTCTGGGAAATGTTTGCATCAGCTGTTGCCAAACCGTGCCAGCCTCCCAGCTAGTGTCCGGCCATGGCCTCTTGCTGACGAGAGGGAGGTGTCCCTCTGAGCCCACCAAATCATGCATGAGGTGGCTCAGAGTGGCGTGGATAACTCTTCTTCCTCCCAAGTCATTGTGCGGGCCTAACACCGTATCGACTGTAGTTATTTACCTCTCTACAGTGTAAAACACTGTTTTTCCATGCAGGCCTGACTCAGCACACAGTGAAGGGAGCTGCAGAAGGCAAGACTGCTTTTTTAAGCAGCTTAAGGGAGATGCAGCCTGAGCTGGACTCCAGGTCTTCTTCCCAGGCCTCTCCCTTGTCCTTCCTTGTGAGACAGGAGCATCCTTTCATTTTTCAGACAAATATCCAGACCACCAATGGAGAATAGAAGCCCTTGTCTGGATTTCAGCCTCTGGAAGGAGACCACTGGTACATCTGAAGTCCCAGGAAGGCCGGCATGCTTAGGCAGGCGTTTCAGCTAGGTGTTAAAGCTTTCGCCAAGCATGGCAATGTGACATCAACGCACTGTGGGCACCAACTTATAGGCATCTATCCAAGCAGCGACCACGTGGGTTTTACTGATACACATTTGGTATGACAAAAAAGTCAAAGAGGTAGCTTGGAGTTCACCTCCCAGCAGTGCGAGAGTCTTCCCTACAGCGCATCCTCCGGTGCTTCGTCCAGCCACGATTAGGCCATATGGTTGATGGCATGGGACCGTGTTGGCAGGACAGAGCAAGGGTGCCCACAGGTGCTGACTGTGGCCAGTGATTCTGAATTCTACTAGCCACCACCATAACACTGCCCTTCGCCTTCCCCACACACCGCCACACTTCTCCCTCGCTGGCTTTAGGCTGTTTTCTTCTGTAGACGGAAGTATTTTCTGCTGTTCTTCCTCAGCCCTCCAGTGATACACTGAGAGGTTTCCATTCATCATGCTCGTCATTTCACCAGTTGTAACCTGAATCTGTGACCGCCGGCAAGTACTGAATGTTTCGGTTTTGCCTGTTCCCTTTCCTGTGGTCCGTTATTTCTCATCCATGGAAGGCAGTTGTTGCCTGTTTTGCTTCCCTTACAGCTTTCCATGCACATCTCTAACACTAGAGCTGATTGCAGACAACCTGTACCCGGGACAGCCTAGAAAGGCAGTAAGTGCTGGCCAATTCCTCCCCAAAACTAGCTATGTTGGGTTTTTTTCTGTGGTCAGTGTGCATTAATCATTTCACATAGCCGGGTCTCTGAGTCTTACCCAGCATGGCCTGGCTCTCTCCCAGTGACCCAGTGGTCTCATTTCAAATCTGAGGAGCAATTTGCCTCTGAAAAGCATGCAGAAAGCCCATGTAGCTCTTGTCAGTAACCGACACCGAAAAACAGTTGTCATTTTTTCCACAAAGGTTGCTAGATCTCATTACTGGAACTTCATTTCTAACAGCCACTCTGTTGAACATTGACTGGCACAGTAAGAAGTATTAAAACTAATGCAGCAAGTGTCAAAATCCAGTCCATGTCACCAAGCGTCACACCTTGCTTTTTCACTGTGTTCGTTCACTTGCTTAATTGTGGGGAACGTGAGAGCCATCAGGGAGAATTAAAGAGGATCTGCTGAAACTGAGGAAGAAAAGCTTAAGCATCTGCACAGAAGGGAGGGAGAGGAACTTCTGCGTGCTGATGTAAGGCAGCGTACTTAGGAATGCACACACTCCTCGGAGAACAGAAGCCACCTGGAATCCAAGCCTGCGGTCCAGAACCAACCTCCTCCTGGACATGCTGGTCTGTGCCGTGCGGTTTCTCAGCCACGGTTAGGCCAGTTCAACCCGCAGACTCGCAAGCGTGGCGAAAGCAGGGAAGAATCTGCGGAAAGGAGAGAACTGCTTACGTTTTTTTATCGCTCAGCGGAGGTAGTGAGGGATTTAGGCTGATTACACGCGCTGCACCTAATCTTTCATTCCCTGGCATCTGCCTCTCACAGGGGCTCTCGTCAGGGAATGAGGAGTGACACACGGAGTGAAGTGCCAGCCCTATCTAATCGACGCTGTCATCGCCACTGTCGAAAGGAAGCACTACGCGAGATAAATTTCAGCCTGACTGGTGTTTAGAAGGATTCGGCGGCTGTTTGTTGCTATTTTTATGCAGATTCTCTAACAAAGAGGCTGGAGGAGAACTGCTGAGCTACTGACCATGAGAAACAGCTCCAGCTAATGAGTGTTTCTGACCCGTATTAGAAGCGCAAGCATTTTTTTTCTCCTGGGTGATCTTAAAATGTATCTTACAGGCTTTAGTCCGAAGTAGAGGACTTGCTGTAACTGCCAGACTTCTCGTCTCACTACCTGGGTTTGGGATCTGCTTTGTGCACCCGTTTTAACTCTTTGCACACAGTTACCCCAAACAAGCTTTGGCTTTTCAAAGGTCAGGTATAAACTCCATGTGGCACCATCTGAGCTCACATTAACAACTGTACATAACAATACAAATGCATGAGTGGGCAGACTATTCCTTTAAGGACTGAAGTTTCGCTTTGATTCTTCCAAGAGATTATTATAAATGACTGTGGGAAAATGATGAAAAAATGGATGTAGCGTCCTTTCATAATACTCGCACTGAGCAATATAATAAAAGGAAAAGAATTCCCCTTTTGACTCTATTTTCTTGCATAATCCTTGGTGTTAAAGCTGTGATTGTATCTCTAAGCCCTTTCCTTAACAATTGCTGGTTATAATGTGCCAGCAACGTTTGCTCAGATAATAACCTCAGACCTGGTCATGCAGAGGTTTATACCGTGTTTAAACTCCTCTACTGTGAACAGCCTCTTTGACTTAGAAGAATTTCTCCCCGTACAGAGAAAATGAGACTGTGGTTGAAGTCCTACAGGAAGACTCGAAGTCGTGACCTCTCGAGTGGTCTCATCCAGCTTAGCCCTAGATCAGCTGTGCAGGAACCTCCTCTCTGCCTGACATTTTCAGAAGCCTACCCACACAAAAACAAATGGCATAGTTTTGTCCTCAATCTGTGGCAAATGAAGATTAAAAGTTAGAAAAGTTTTCACATCCATTTTTCCCAAGCCAATGAAAGGAGGGTTTGACTCTCTGTTGTGCTAACATTCATCAGCATTTTGGAGCAAACACAGCCTTTACTTTGTTTGCAATGAGTGCAATTATTGTTTAAAGAACTGAGAAGTGAAATACTTGGAAACTAAACTCTGTGGGCTCTCTCCAGCCCACACTATCCCCCCACGTGTGTCTGTAGGACACCGTGCTGCAGTGGCTGTGCTCCATTCAGAGGCCCCTGGTGCAGGTTGCAGTGGGCTTACCCTGTAAGTGGCTCGCAGCTGCAGAAATATTGTACCCATCTCCACCTTGTTGGGAATGTTGTGACTTCCAAGCAAAGCCACCAAGCGAAACGCTACCCTGTGATCAGTGTCACACTAGAGAGTACTGTAAAACTGCCTCTAAGCCAGCCCTGCTTTGCTATGGGAGACTCACAAGGCTCCCAGCAATCCTCAGATCTGAACTGCATTTCTTCCTGTAAGCAAATGAAGTACGCGCAGACCACGCGGGCTGGGTACCAAGCGGGCTGAGCTGCTCCGAGGCCAACAACCACACTGCTTCTGCGGCTGCAAGTCTGAAAGTCCGAAGACATTTTTTGGACAGGCAGAAAATGAAACCAGACTCTGGGAGTGATGAGGTCTGTCTGCTGACCAGAGTGGGAGTTTGAAGGCCTTTTCTTCATCCCCACTCTCACCTGTAGCTTCCGGACTATGCTTCTGGATGGCAAAACACTACTGTTGAGCTGATGTCCAGGTCTCTCTTCAACCAAGCAAACGTTGCAAGAGATGTTGTTATATTTTGTTTCAGATAAGGAAAACATAGGATGATTTTTATTTTCTGAATGTGTGTTTTCTGTTGCTGTGTGACACTTCTAAAGAAGTGTTCACACACAGTAATTTTTAGTAAATCCATTAGTACAGAAATTTCACATTAAAACATCATGCAAGCTCTGCTCCCTCTCACCCAATCAGTAACATCACTAATTGAAGACTAAACTCTGGTCACCAGGTCAAGACCAACATGTGGATTTTGATGTATTTCTTCAAAGAGATAAATTACAATCAGATCACAACGCACAGACACTGTGAGGCACATAAACAGCTCCTCAGTCCCTCCCTTGAGAGAAAAGAAAAGCAGAGCTTTTGTCAGCAGACTTAAATTCGTCATGCAGGGATCCCTACACCCACAGGAAAATCCTAAAGGCTCCAGAAGCCAAAAAACTTCTAAAAAACCAGCTTCATCACGTAGGCTTGCTGTTCTTTCTTGTGTCTCCCTTGTGTCTGAGGTATGATCTTAATTACTCAGAAATAATTGTAATGTCATAAAGCACTCTTCTGCATGTGGCACAGAGGCGGATGACACCACATACATTGCCGCTACTCTTCTCCCATCAGCTGGGAGCCAAAACAAGTGCCAAGTCTCCTGGGGCTTGCGGCACTGCAGGAGGCATGGCACCACGCACCAGTGGCTGTGCACCAGTGGCAAAGGACTGTCTAAGAAACAGAGATCCTGTTCTTACGCAGATGATCCCAGCAATGAATGAGGAAGGGGGTCAAAAGAATAGATACAGATTAGTATTAAACCAAATAAACCAGTTTTCAAAGTTCTACATGACTTATCTGTTAGTCTCTCAGTTAACTTTATCCAAGGTCTTCTCAAAGCTCAAGCACATCCTTTTCTACCTGTTTCACATCTTTTTATTGGAAATGAATCTGAATTCAAGCCACAGGTGGGATTGCTCTAAACATTGTTGAAATATGAGATCATTTGACTGAGGTATATCCTAGCATGCCCAGGCTTTAGACCCAGCTCCACTGTTCTTGTCCTTCTTCACAATTTTTCCAGCATGACTTGACATAACCATGGATGCCTGGTTATTTTTCCATTTGTGCCATGACACCGCAGTTGATCTCCACTTGTTGGTGTGTAGGTAGTTGGTTCCAGTTTAGCAAAGGTGAACAAATACCTGTTTTAATGAAAAATAGCTCTTCTCAGAGTTTATCCTCCAAATCAGACTAGAGAATTAGAACAGTACAAAGAAGTGCACTTGTGATACTTTGTGTGAATTGTGAGCAATGTCTTGATCCACACTCATACCTCTACAGATGGAACCGTGTTTGGGAAAAATGTGGTCCGTAGCATATCATTTACTCCCATTACATGAAGGAAGGTCATTTAAGGTGGAATCCATGTTTATTTGGAAATGCAGAGGTCACTAGGCAAGGAGGAGAACCCACGGCAGGGGCTGGGGCTGACCAGGCACTCCCCTCAAATACTCACAGAGCAAAGAAATCCTCCCTGCAAGCAACCTGTTAACAACCCATAAACTGGAATCTGTGTGTGAGATCCCTTGGCCCAGACTCTTTAGAAAAACTAGTAGGACTGGTTACAGCTGGTTCCCCCTGTTCTTTCTATAAATCCATCCAAGTGGACTTGGGTGGGCAAAGAATATAAGCAATTGCCTTGGACAGGAGGAGATCTGTATGGTTGCCTTCCAGCTACGGGGTAGAAATAGCTGATGATTTCTTTAGCATCTCATACAAAACTAAGTTATCGTCATCAAGTAGGAATATTCAAGCCATTCCCCTAGAGAGATAAGGACCTGTTCCTTCATTGTCTTAGGCAGAAGAAGCAGAGTGATTTAGGGACAGGCAATACAGGTCCAGGCATTCAGAGAGAAAAACTGAGAATAATAATTAAAATGGATGTCAGCACACTAATTTTTAAGTCATGCTTTCAATGACCATAGTCTGGTTTGGGATCACAGATCGCAGCTGTGTAGACAGGATAAACTGAGAAAGAGGCAGGCGACTTTGTGAACAGCACTGTTCTGCCAGGAGAGTCTCCTCATGTCTGGGGAGATAGTCACAGCATATTTCATATGACCCACTCAAACCATCACATTTATTTCTTCCCACTGCCAAACAAACAGACTGAAACAGGCACTGTACTTGGGCTCATGTCCATGAAGGCCTCATTAACTAATTCTTGCGACTGTCAGCAGAAAAGCTGAGGGTGGATTTTCAGTCCTCTGAAATGGTTTTGTTTCTGAGATGTGTTCCTTCTCCTCAGGTCTCTCCACAGGAACTTCAAAAAAAAAAATTAAAGCAGATTAGACAAGTGCAGTCATCTTCATGTGCTACACTCCTACCCCTACGACACAGAAACAGGGATGGCTTGGCAAAAATTAAAATATTTCCTATCCTCCCCTTCATCTTCTCATTACCGTTTTAAGACTGAGACTCTTGGTTCCCAAAGCTAGCGAGCTCCCTGCCCCACTTGATACCTTGACATGTGCCGCTGGGTAAGTCTTACCTCTCTATTCATCTTTACCAACCCTAACTAGGGAGGACTTGCTGTCCCTATATGGGGTTTTTTTGCAAACTGTTTTTCTTCTGTAAACAATGAAAGGACCAACAAGGTGAACGATTAACCCCTTGCACAGGTGTTGTCACGCTGCTGATCCCTATGGCAAACCACACAATAAAGACCACCAGGCTCAACTGGAAATCAGGGCTGAACCAGAATGAACTGCAGAAGTGTGAAAGTGCAAAGGACATTATGAAGCCAACTGCAAGGGTTCATCAACTGCACGAAAAGTGACTTTAAAAAGCACAGAGCTACACTAATTTTGAGTCAAAGTTTGAAAACTTTCTCAGATGCTTGCAGGGACCAAAGTTATTTCCTCTGCCTGAAAAGCTGACTCATCACTGGGTATTGCTGTAGGGTCCTTTGAACAGAGACAGCTATAAAATTAGTTTCTGTAGGGGGAAACAACCTACAGCAGAGACACAGTGATCTGTATACATAATTTAAAAGGGGAGATTTATGAGAGATTAGTGCTGTCTTCTGGTTTTACACAACGTATGCAATTAAATGTCAGATCTGTCAGTGTTATGTCTCCGTGCACAAGCAGAACACTGCTTTCCTGAGCTACTCTTTTCATTCATGTCACACTACTGTGATTGAAAACGATAACATGTGGACCAGCCAGGCAGCCCCCTGGATCACAACACATTAAGGAATGGGGCCCGTCCTTTTCTCAGATATATCTACTGAGTCCTAAGAAAGCATGTCTCAACCTACATAGACTGGGCTGCAAATCAACAAAGGGACATACTCACTTTAAACAATATGCGTGTCCTAAAGTCCTTAAGTATAACTCCATAGAAACCTCCATGCCTCCATGCCACGATGAGTTTAAATCTGCATCCTCTTGTATGCACCCTTATGTGTCTCATCAGAACTGAATGGTTCACACTCTTTTAAGGCTCCCAGACTCTGTATTTCCTTGCTATATCTCCAGACTAGCTCAGCCTGACACGTCTCAAGCAAATTAATGGGACCTGATCTGACCCAAAATCAGACAGCTTGTGCCGCTGAAAATGACAATGTTTTACACCATAGCTGATGCATTACAGCAGAGGGTCATTTTTTGGGGACCACCCCCAAAATACTGGAGATCTGCATTCAGTTATGTACTCAGACAGCCTGAGGGAATCAAACTCATTTCTATCTTCAGATGGACCATGCAGGGGAGAATAGCTCTTCTGACAGCAGAAAATCTCAAATTTATTTGGCCAGAGAAAAGAGGATACAGGCCCTGCTTCAAAAAGTATCTGTAAATTTCATTTAAAAATCTACCATCTCTGTGGCAAGGGGGTTATTCTTCTCCTCTCTTCCTCACCTAATTAATATGTAATTATTACATGCAAAGTGAAACAGCTTCAAGATTGAGAGATCTTCTCTTGGAAGTACTTTCTCACTGAGTCATTCACGAATACAGTTGTGATCTAATCTCTTCAGTACAGGAGGGAGTTCCACATCCTTAATAAGATCTTGTTTCGTCACCAAACACGTCCTCCCGCTGATAGAAAGGATGATCCCTTGAGTTTTGCAGAAAAACTTACAGGCATTTCTTTCTAGAAGAAGGGCTGAGGATTCTCAATCTGAAGGCTGAAACCAACGCCTCTGAGAGACGCAAGTGTAAGACTTGTCAGCTCCATGAGTTTTCCCACTGGCAAGAAATATATCGTTTTTCTCATAAAAATTTGAAGCTGAAAACTGAGAGGACAGGTGTCAGTCAGCTGCCTCAATTCCCCAAGGAAGACCTCTGTGTGCAGAGCCTGCCACGGCCTTCTGTGTCTCTGCAGGCACTACAGACCAAGCGGTTCCTGCTGGTGCACGTCACTGCTGAAGTCGGAGCTTTGGGCAATGTTCTTGCCTTTCTAAGCCACCTGACAGCGGGGTGAGGAAGAGATCTTTCTTCTCAGTGCTCAGAGGTTATTCCATCCTGAACTGTGCCTCGGCCAGCGGGTTTCTCACTTTGGCACATGATGGCCACTAAGTTGGTAGCTGGCCTCTCTAGTGTCCTGTTTTGGCTTACTTCAGTATATTCTACAGTATCCAGCCAGACAGGTGTTTTTTCATGCCACATGCATCTCAGCTCGATGTCTGTAGGCTGAAGCCAGTGGAAAGTAGCCATGGGCAACAGGGAGGTTGCCTACGCCTCCAGGTCCCAGTTTAAAGACCCGCTTGCAGACATGCAGGCACCTGTCCAGGAGCCAGGTCATCCTATGGGAAACTGTTCTCACTGCAAAGGTGGCAAAAAGTCTCAGCAGCCTTGCAGCCCCAAGATACAACATCCTGATAGCAGCACAGAACTTCTTTCAACATGAAGGCTGGCTTTGGTCTTCCTTACATAGGGCATCAGCCCCTAAATGTTCCCACAGTGCAAATGGGCTCACATCTTGAAATTCTCCACAGATACTAGTAGAGAAAAGATCACAGGAAACATGGATAAATACACAAGGTAACAACGAATGCAAATGTCACTTTGCATATTTGCTAATTGTTGTAGTTCAACCTGGTAGCCAACAACTCAGCACCAGACAGCCGCTCGCTCACGCCTCCCCTTCTCCCCAGCAGGGTGGGGAGGAGAAAAGGACAAAAGGGAAAACTCCTGGGCTGAGATAAAGACAGTTTAGTAAGGCAACAAAGGAAATACTAGTACTACTAATAATCTACCAATAATAATTATAATAATAATAATGATTAAAATTAGTCTGCAAAACAAACTATATACTATATAGTTTTCCTCACCACTTAATGATCAATTCAGAGTCAGTTCCCAAGCAGTAATTGTGGAACACCAAAAACGTGAATTTTGCTAAAGACCCAAAAAAGTTCGAACTCCTGGACAAGAAAGGATCTGAACTTGTGGAAACAAGAAAAGCAGAAAGCTCCCTACCCCCGATCCAATGCCTGTTCATAAACTGAGCATGACATCTATGGTACGGAATATTTCCATTGGCCAGCTTAGGCTATCTGCCTGGTTGTGCTCCTGCCCAGCTCCTGCCCACCTACTCATTAGCTGAGTAAGGGAAACTGAAAAAAAGTCCTTGATTTCTTAGCAACAACTAAAACTATCTGTGTTATCAACATTCTTCTCATTCTAAACCCAAAATACAGCAGCTACTGAGAGGAAAAATAACTCCTAGCCGAAACCAGGACACTAATTCAAAAGTAACATACTTATATTCTGGACCAACTACACGCTGCCAGATGACTTAGCAATATTTTCACATTAAAAATCCTTATCTAACCTTGCTTAGCACGCTGATTTTTGAGAAGCCCTTCTGAGGTTCTGACCCACCCTATGTACGTTGCAGAAAACCTAACATCTCATCAGGATGNCCCTCGTGACACTAAAACTTGGCCCCGGTGAACAGGTGTGGCAAGTAATGCAGGAACCAGCTGTGGTGGGCCATGAGATACTAACTGATTTTGTCCTACCTACAACCCTTCTCTTGCCATCCAGACATTTTGAGCCTCAGCAGCAGGGCTAGAACACAAGTCTCATAAGGAGCGGCTGAGGGAACTGGGGTTGTTCAGTGTGGAGAAGAGAAGGCTGAGGGGAGACCTTATCGCTCTCTACAACTACCTGAAAGGCAGCTGTAGTGAGGTGGGTGTTGGTCTTTTTTCCCAAGTAATTAGTGCTAGGATGAGAGGAAATGGCCTCAAGTTGCATCAGGGGAGGTTTAGATTGGATATTAGGAGAAATTTCTACACTGAAAGAGTGGCCAGGCATTGGAACAGGCTGCCCAGGGAAGTGGTGGAGTCACCATTCCTGGAGGTGTTCAAAAAACTTGTTGACGTGGCACTTCGGGACATGGTTTAGCAGCCATGGTGGTGTTGGGTTGACAGTTGGACTTGATTATCTTAGAGGTCTTTTCCAACCTTAATGATTTTTCAACCTTATGATTCTAAGCGCCGAAGGCAGCCCACCTTGGTGCTGGAGGCACCACCCCTGTAGGTATTTAAAAGATGTATAGATGTGGATCTTAGGGACGTGGTTTAGTGGTGGACCTGACAGTGTTAGGTTAATGGTTGGACTCCATGATCTGATCAGTCTCCTCCAACCTAAATGATTCTATAATTCAATGATTCTGTGATACTCACATCAGTCAGTAGGATCCACTGCAACCTCCTGCAGTGGTTTGTGACACACACACGTGCTCCTAAACACTCCTGTGCTTTAGTTTGTGTGCCGGGCTTGGGAGGGAGGACTTGTGCCCCGGAAGTACCTGATCACTCCATTAACTGCAGCCTGGTGTGACTGGCTCATGCTGCAGGCTTTAGCCTATATTCATCTTTTGTCAGATGGATTACATCTGTGCTATCTAAGTTAGGTATCTAGCCACTAATCTCTGCACATACACCAACGGAACAATGATGAATTGCCCCATTAACTCTGGCTGGAGTAACCACTTATGCCAAATCAGACATGTGAAGAAATAGTTGCAGGGTGAAGTCTTGGGAAGCTAAAGCAATGTGGCCTGGTTTCCCAGAGAGTCTGCTGGGTGCTCAGATCTCCTGTTGAATTCAAAGGAACTGTAGGTTCTCAGCACTTCAGAAAAATCAGTTTGTGCCAGATTTTTATAACAGAATGATGCCATGCTGCACTTAAAAATAAACATTTTTCCCCCTGCCCCCTCTCTGTGTCCCATTTTAACTTAATTTTTTCCCACTGGATTTTATCCATAGCTTTCTCAGTAAGAGCAAAGGAAAGAAAATGCCTAAGTTTTAATTAGAAATTAATCTTTCAACCTACAATGTAAGCGAGGCCTTAAAACCCAGTAAAAAAATGTTGCAAAGCCTGTTATCCTTAGTTACAAAATAAATATGCAAACTATGTCAGCATACTCTTCATAAATATCTTTCAGCTGTTCTTTTCAATGAAGAAAAATATGAACCCTTCTGTATTACTCTGAGTTTAAAGTAGCTCAAATGTTTGGTCTATCAACTCTGACAATGTCCCTGTAAGTTTTCTGATTTTTGTGGAAGATCTAGCCCTAGGGTTTTTTGGCTTCGACACAGTACTTGTCAAAACCCTTCAGACTCTCCTACTGAAGTGGCTGATGCTGAGTGGGGTTTCGATTTATTATTATTATTCTTTTTTTTTTTTTCCAGAATGACCTTGTTTCCAGCTCCAATTTCATGAGAAAATGTGATCATGTCAGAATTTTCCTTCAGAGAGAATTTTCATTTTATGGATCTGACAGATTTTCAATTTCATGCTTTGATTTGAAGTTTGGCTGATTCTTTTCCTCTTACATTTTAATCTGACAGCCCGTAAGGCTAAGAGGACCTATTCTCAAATGTTAAAGCAAAAAGTTTTGCGTCAGGAGATCTGGGTTCTGTTTCTGGTCTAATCTCCAGACTTGCTATGTAATTTCAGCAATGTGAATATAGAAGTCTGTGTCTGTGTCTGTGTCTGTGTGTATTTTGCTGTGTCTTGTCCTATAGATATATAAATAAGCATTAAAATAGACATCTATATGCATAAAAGGCAGTAATGCATACCCACCCTATTTCTATTAATGCTTTTGAGTATTGTAAGCTTCTTCGCTGTGAAAGAAAAAAGAGATACCAGTGCATGTGAGCATTATGGTATCAACATGTTCCCTTCCATGGTTGAATTTTGACTTATTTAAAACTAATGTTGCATTTGCCAAAGTTTTGCATGTCTGTGCGTTCATGGAATATCCTAAACACACTATTACTTCAGTGTAGAGGTAGGGAGGGCTGCAGGCTGGGTAGATGAAAACACATGACTTTTGCCTGCAGCTTTGGCTTCTGCTGAGGTTGTTCCTAAAGCAAGTTCAGGCTCCCTGGCCAGTGTGGACTGAGCCACATCTCCCACAGAGGCTCCAACCACTGCCAAATAGATGTCCCGGGGAGCAGATGAACATTGCCAAAGTTTCCTGTTCACCTGATGGAGAGAAATTTAGGTGCTTCTGTTCCGTAGAGTGTATCTCCTTGGGACACCATCAAAGGCATGTAATTCTCCATAGGGAAATGAGGTGGTTACTTTAAAAAGACTGTTTCTTTAGATGCCAAAAATGTAGATGCAAACTACATGCTTATGTTGGCTAGGTGCCTATCATAGAGGTGTGTGTATTTGGCTGTAGATCTTCAAGAGTCCTTCATCTGTTTCTCATCTGGTGGCCATTAATGTTTTTAAATATCTGCATTTATTGGTGAGGAATTCCTCACCAAGAAAGGCTATCTAAGAATTTTTTAAAAAGAGGTCAGCCCAAAATGGATGGCAGATCAAACTGTTGAACACTGAAAATACTGCTCCATGAAAATCCACAATCAGCACTCCCGGCCAGGCTCAGAAGCTCTGCGCTTGCAGACTGTGTCAGGTATTTGTAACAGAGCCCAACGCTTTTTTCTTCGAGCTGTCAAAGAGAACCACGGAGGGAATCTGGAAAGCCACAATTTTATTTTTGCAGTTCAACTATGTTGTCATTCATGAACTAGATAGGAACTATAGGACTATTTACAATTTGGCTATTACCTGAAATGTGATCTGTGTAATTGGTCGTATCATTCATATTTATTCTCCTTCAGACCAAACAATTCCAAGACCATAAAAGAGGTTTCAGTCTTGTTCCACCAGCCTTGCCAGTGAGACTCCCCAGGTGATCACTATCAGATGTGTTTTCACATGATTTTCATTTTACAGATTTATTTTCTGGCAAAAAAAAAGTAGGAAAATTCATCTACTTCAATGTTGGTGGAAAGCACATAAAAGGAGATCTGATACCATGAAAGAGAATTTGCTATTGTCTTCAAATAGTGTTTTTTATCAGCATTTATTCATTCAGAGGCGATCTGTATCCTGCTCACGCAGAGCTTATCAGGTCTGATGAATGATCTGATTCATTTTCATTCATATTAATTTGAAGGAGATTAATAAGGGTGTAAGAAGAAACGTGGCTCTTAGATCTCTGGCTAAATACCCAAAAGAACAAAAGTCTGGGGCATGTGAGAGACTGATTCAAGTGCTGTCACGACCTGAAAGCCAACAGAGGTCATTCTTGGCCTTGCGGAGGGACAGTGAGCTCTTTTTGGTGTGTTTACCCGGTGTCTGCTGCGAGGGGGAGAGCAGAAGGGCAAAAGGTGCACTAGGCGAGTGATACTCCCGAGCGAAAGGCACCACAGCAAGAAAGGGCTATAAGCTGAGAGGGAAGTAAATGTGGAGAGGGGAGTGACAGATACCAATTCACAGAAAAATGCACAGTCTTTTAGAGGTAAAAATGCGGTGCTTTAACTAAGATAACATGCACCATTGCAATAATACTGTTCTTTAAAAATGGATGTTAAAACTGGCTGCGACGATGATAACCTGTTGCTAGTATTGGTCTCTCTGCCTGCTAGGGAGGGAGCAGATCCATCAGCATCGTCAGCTCCTGGCAGGGCCGCAGAGCTATGGCAGAAGGAGAGCAGTGGCATAAGCATGGTCCTTGAGGGCAACTTCTTGCCCCTCAGATAAGGTGAGGAAGTTTACCTTCAACTGGGGAGGTGGAAGCTATCTCGCTCTTGCCAGATTTAATGTGGGACAAGGGTAAAAATATAGGCAGTTATTGAGAGCACATGTATCTCATGTTTCTACAGTAACTTAATGCACTGTAACTTCCTGAATAGCGTCACATATGGTAACAGGCTTAATTATGCTACTTTATTTTCCTTGAAATATAGTCTCTTGCTGGTTTGGGTTGGTTTAGCAGTGGTGTGGGGAGGTAACAAGCAGGGATGGGCTTGCAGTGGGAGAAAGTTATACCTGTGTCTGATATTTTTAGGAATTTATTTCGTACTGCAACCTTTTTCTCAGCCAGATATTCTGACTTCTCACTGAAATCTGTTCAAAAGGCCAGGTAAGCTGGGTGTGAAGAACTGTCCCCAGAGATACTACAGTTCCCCAAGCCCTGACGTGCCCCACACGTCAAAAGGCCTGGGTGCTCAGTGTTTGAGCAGCACTGCTCACTGCAAGGGACAACCTTGCCCTCCCATAGGCACGACCTATCTAGTCTCATATGGCACAGGAAACCCTTAGAGAGCCTTTTCCCCTCCTGGCAATACAACTGCAATTTATTGGTCTCTGGTAGGACCTCAAAATCACACAGAAAAACCTAGCAGCATTTCAGTTAGAGGAATGCCAGGTCAACCAGCCTAGTTTTCGCCTCCAGTTCATTCCCTATGCTTCGTCATCACCATCTAATCCTTGATACCTTTGCTTTTGGAAGGAGTTTACTGGGTTGGCTTCTTAAAAAATTCCTTCCAGGAAGGTCTGAAATCCCCACCAGTACTCATTCCTCTGCAGCTGAAACTTCTTCAGATGAAGCACTGGGTTTATTGCAATACCAAGGCCAGACATCTTATTGGTGCTATTAGTTTCAGGGACAGAATTACTTTAAGAATCACAGAAATGCTACTCCATTAAAGAGCTTTGCAAGTATGGCTGCCCATGGACTGCACGTTATCCTTTCAGCTAGGAGTGGTATCACTTGATGTTCAACCTAGTAAACAGGGTGTCTGTTCCAAGGGAGCCCTGAGCCCTCTCTCTACAGTCAGTGGAAAGATGGTCATGTGAAAGGACAAGGTCCCCTTTTCTCTCCATGGAGGGACGAGTGTCAGGCTGTCACAGCAGTGCTCCTGTGACTGGGTGCTAAGGCTGGGTACCGTGAGCCTGGGAGGTGTGTGGAGGTATATCAGGGTGTTAGGTCTGCCACAGTGGGGCTGGAGGACAGTCCCTGCAGATGCTGGGGCAAACTGTGCTGCCGGCAGTGGCCACTGTTCCTCTTGAAACTCATAGAGGGAAGGAGGTCCCAGCATGAATTACTCCGTGGGCAGTGTGGGTGACGAGGGGACTGGGCTCTGACAGCAAACCGGGAAGGGCTGTGATTTGACAGCACAAAGGCATCTGAAGTTGTTGGGATGAATCATCCTTTGGAGGCATTTGTGGCTCCAGGCACAATAAGAGAGAGCTGAGACAGCCAGGCAGAGCTGTACAGCCCACTTTCAGGCGGCTACGGCTAGATGAGAGGAGCCCCACTGGTGTCTCAACCCTTTCCAGCCTCCACAGGTTTGATTTCTCTCCTCTCTTTTACTGTGTCTGCTGGGAAATGAGCCAAAGCCACGCAGAGCTGGATCTGGTCCTGATGTTCCTCATGTTCCCGTCTCCAGGGCTTTGGGTTGGCCCTTCAGAGGAGGTGAGGCCAGCAGGGATATTTGGAGCTTGATCAGCTTCCTAAAGGGGGGAGTTTGGATTCAGGGGGTTGTTTCAATCCCATCCCCACCAATGTTTGCTAAAATAATAAAAAAATAATATCTTTCCATTAGCTCAACTTGCATTTGCTATGTTGGTGGTCTCTTTTTCTCCCCTTTCTTAAAGTCTTTCCTTATAAATTAAGTCAAAAGAAGTTTTCTAGTTTTGCTGATTGATTTCAGTACATTTCCTGACCGCTCTCCTTCACTTCTGCTTTACCTGCTTGCCTCTATTCCTTGCTGTCCTGCAAGGATCTTTAGTGCATCCCCCAAACCCACCCAGCCACAGCCCTGCGGTGTTCCCTTCATAAGCGCTGAAACAGGCTGAAATAAATCGGTTTGATTATTTGACAGTGTAAGGATAGAGACTACCCCTCCGCTGCTCCAAGGGAAAAAATCCCTTTTGCCAACACTCAGCTCTGATTTACAGCTCCTGTCCTAGGTGACCAGCAGCTCCTCATCACCTCTCCCCTCTCTTTAGGGGGCCAGTTTCCAGACAACGGCTCACGGAGTCTGTGTTAAGGTATGTTACAAACTAGAAAACTCATTGTGTCGCGCTGATGGGTGGCATTGGAGGGGGGAAAAGATGGATTCCCCGTGCCCCAAGCCCAGGCAGAGGTATGCCTGCCTGCTGTTTGGAGGTTGGGGTGCAGCCCCCCACCCCTGGGGTTTGCTCCCCAGAAAGGTCTGTGCCGCTTCTCCTCCCTCCCTGGACAACCGTGACCTACCTTTCTGCACCTTATTACTTCTCTCTGACTGAATGCCCTTTCTTAACCTTGCAGGAATGTGAGTGCATGCTAACCAGAGGGGATACATAAAACATGTCAGCCTGTACATAATGCCATGCAAAGGCACTTACCTGAGACACTGGGGCATGAAGACTACAGTATGCTGCTGGGGAGCAGGAAAATTTATCAGTGGCTTTAGGCCTGACAGCCTCTGATGGCTGACAGAGCAGCAGGGAACAGAGGCAGAGACAGATTGGTGCTTCGCCCCTGCCTTAACCACCAGGAATTTAATTTTCAATCATTAACTTCTTATGTAGAATCTCCTTCCTCCAAAAGCTGCAGTTGTTACAGGGAGGGAAAGCCCTTTCTGCCCTTTCTTTGTTTCCTTTAAAAAAAACCCGCAAGTTATATATCCTGTGGAGTGTTTATTTTGTTTTAAAAGCCTCTGCAACAAGAGGGTAAAAACTGTCAGAGACAAACCGGTGCTTGTTTTCTGGTTTTCCTCGTTTCATTGTGTTCCAGCTGACCAGCTGCAAACTTTTTTCATGCCTTCATTGTTGTTTTTGCTGTCAGTGGTTTTACTGCTTGATTTCTGCTTGGACACTGCTTGCAGGTGCACCTCCAGTGTGGTAAATCAAGGCTGCCCTTGGCTCTTTGATCTGGGTCTTCAAATAACGAAACCGAGCACTTATCTCTCTCTTTTATCCAGGTGGCTGTGTGCTTTGCCAGCGCTAATGAGTCCGGTCCCACGACACGGAGGAGACAAGCTGTAGGTAACTATTGTCCCCATTTCAAGGGAGGTGCAGAGAGGCTCGCCCGGCACAGCGAGGGAAGGCCGGGGTGCTGCCGGAGCAGCGTGCCCAGCACTGACTGCCAGCACGGGCTCTCTAAACTGACTCCCTCTACTTTGATAATGACACGGGGAGAGAGACAGCAAGCCCTGGCAGGTGTCACTGCTTCTTTGTAGATAGAAAGACTGGTCATAATAATGAGGATACATCATGAAAAAGGATGCTTCATCTTTAAAACACTTTAAAAAAGTAGTTCTGTAACTTCCCAGGTACCTACTTAGCCCTATGATCACTGCTGAGGCTTATAGCAATGCCTTATCCACTGTGCTCCCTTACTAATTGCTCCCAGAGCTCAGGACATATTCCTCCTAGGAATGAAGGATGTGCATAGGAGGCAATGGGAGCAAGCCAGAAAAAAGAAAGGACAACATCTCCCTCTTAAAAATCTGCCACCTCCGTTGTGCCCGTTCTGCTGTAGAGCATCGCCTGTGGAGCAGCCTGGTGCGCAGGAGATAACAACGTCACGGCTGGGGACACCGGAGGCCTAAAGGGGCCGAGCTGCCCCAGGCTGCAGGACCAAGCAACAGGAGAAGCAGCTGGGCTGCTGGCAAGGGGCCAGTCGTTTCGGTGTAGCTGTGCAAGCTTGCCCACTGAAACGCAGGCTCACGAGAGCCCCACTGAGAAACGACACAGAAGTCGGTTCTTAGAGATCACACAGTCTAGCAGCTGTTCAGATGCAGACAGTTTCAGCTCCGCCGCTGACATGTTTTTCCATACCCTCCACAATCTATAATTCCAATTTTAAGAAACGAAAGGTTGCATACTCCTTCTTGTTATGCTGTGAACTGTGCCCAAACATAGCTTAATGTACAGCTGCGCTTTTAGCTGGAGGGTATGGTTTCACAAGACACCTTGAGCTGAATTAGTAACTCATGGCTCTGCTGTTTTAGTGGGCCAAATTGGCTTATCTTGCAATCAGACAAGTGCCAGAGCTGGTGCAAGGAGTGTCGGGGAGGTGGGGAGCATGTGGTGTGGACCGGGATCTGGAGGAGGACACAGAGGGGACCCAGGGATGGGGGGCAGCGGGCTATCCCCTCTTGTAGCAGCAGCTAGCTGTTAATTCAGCTCGTCCATAACCAAGCCCTCACTGCCCAGAGAGAGAGATCAGACAGCAACAGTGTCTGGACAGCTGAGTCACATCTACAGCTGGAGGGGGAAAGCTTCTAAAGCTTCTCATGGCAAGCTCAGTGCTTCAGGCCACCGTGGTGAGCACTCAAACAGCAACCTTAAAAGGGGTGTCAGCTTGGAAGTCTCATTACTCAGGAGGAAACAAGGCAGCTCTGCTATCAAGCTCCTGCAATAGTATTAGCATTAGACTAGTGTTATAATCCCACAACAAGGGATACAAGTTTTAATGGGTACACTAAAAGAAAATAAGGAAAAGTAAGGCAAAGAAAATATGCATTCATGAGCCAAGTTGGTTTAATAAAGTAATAAATATTTAATGAACGATCCTTTCAAAAGAAAACCCAACAGCATCATGGAAAGGCAGGAGAAAACACAAGTACAACAGAAAAGAACTGGATGGCTGTGAAATTCCTAAATTGGGTCTGAGGAGGGGCAGGCAAAGGGAGCAGCCGGTCAGAGATTTCTACTGACTTCTGTCTCTAGAGTGTCTCATAAAAACCCACATAGCTCAAATTATTTCATTCCAAGACACACATTATAAAGACAAACCTGTTATTAATGGGAAACTTTCCTGATATGAAAGGCAGCATGGGGCTGATCTTGCTCCTGCCATATGTCTTCTGCAATGACAGCTAAAGACGGCTGAATTGCCTCTCAGTGCTAGGCAGCAGTTACTGACTAAGGTGATTTTTTATTGAGAAAATGATTATATTCCTTTCTGTGACAATAAAATTCTTCATGACACTCATTAAATGCCAAGGCTTCTCAGGTAGGGACTGTGCCGTGCTGGGAACCGGGCGCTCTCCTGGTGTTCAGGCAGGCCCCAGAAATGGGTAGAGCTGGGGGCATATTTTTGACATCTTTGCAAACCTCCTTTAAGAACTTGTGATTTGAATAAACCCAGGAGTGTCCTGATGCTTCTGAGCAGATTCTTGTGCTGCTAATCTCCGCTCCGCTATTTTTAGGTAATTTTCCAATCCGCCTGCTTTTCGGTTACGCATTTGCTCAAAGTGACAGCTTATTCATGTGGGACAGGAGAGTTTGCTTTTTGCCTCGATACGTTGGTCTGAGCCCTGCAAAGATTTTCTGACTTAAGCAAGCGCCGGTTCCCCTTATTGCTCATTACCTGCTGTGGAAGGGGTCCCCGTGGGGCACAAGACCACCCACCCATGGGGCACTGCAGGCGGAGGGCACAGCTCAGCCCCCTCCCTCATCCTCTGCCCCGTGTCCCCGCTGTTCAATGGTATAATAATAATAAATAAATAGTGGTCTTTATGGTTTCAGATGTGTAGAAAGAGTACGTGCTTCTGGACTAAAAGCGAGTGCACTGCCAGCGCACAGCCGTGCCCCCGGCCACGACTGCAGGAGGTCCCCAGGGGACCTGGCAGAGCCCAGGGAAGGGGGCCCTGGAGCAGCCACAAGCTGGGCTTTGCCACACTGTCACTAGATGACAGGCACACAGGTCTTCTGCACCCAGACCTGCTCAAACCCACGCACGTGCGGCTGTGCAAAAAACTGCAGCAAGTAACAGGGCAAAAATTGTAATTTCTTTCCAAATCCATTTTACTCCTGTCCGCCTTAAAATGGCTGCGAACCAAAGACCGACGGGTGAAGCCTGGTGGGTGCAGGAGCCAGGCTGCCGCGTCCCAGCCACCTGGCCCCACGGGTGCTTTGGTGGCTGCGTGGGACCCACTTCTGCTCCCAGATGGAACAAAAACCTCGTCAAGAGCAGTGAGCCACCCGGCTGCTACAGCCCTTAGGGAGGGAGTAGGGACACGATGTGGGCATGAGCCAGGTCTTGGGGGGACATCTGTTGTCCTTGTCACCATCTGAAGTGCTCCCAGACCAGGAAACAAAGCTTTATTACATTCATATCTTTATTACCTTCAACAGTTGGAGGGATTCAGAGCTGCCTTACGGGTTTGAAACAGGGGCTCCTTGGGCTGCAGCCAGCACCTGGGACTAGGAGAGGCCAACCTTGGCACTGCGGCTCGCCGAGCCGGCACTTGAGCTGCCAGCGGTGGACGACATCTGTGCTGCCACTGCAAAGTGGGACTGCCCTACTGCTGCAAAAAAAAGCAGTGTTTCCTTATGCAGGCAGGAAAGTTTCACCTTGAATCTAAACTAGGACAACCTGCGCGATGTTTGCTGGGGGAAACGCAGTGAAAACAAAGATGTGATGGCAGAGGGATGGGCTGGACATTTTCTTGCCCCCCATGCCTGAGTCTATATAAGTGTGGAAATCTCACTTAGGGTCATATCTGAGCACCTCTGTGCACATTCACAAATCTGTCAGGTTTTACTTCAACAAGCAGCACCGAGTTGTTTGGCCGAGACAGTTCAAACCCACCCTCCTCCTCCGGTAAAGGAGCCGAGAAGCAGCGGAGGGTCGGGGGAAGCGTATTTCAGCTACAGCGCAGCGGTTTGTGCTTCACACTCCCATGCAAACTGTGTGGGTTTGCACTTTTAGGAAGGGGGGCTGCCCTCGAGGAAGAAAGGGAAGTTGATGTGAGCTGGTGCTGCAAACAGCACTTGGCTGCTATAGCTGCCACTTTCATTTAAGGCCAACATGAGCTCACGTGCTTTACACAACTGGAGATGCTGTGGGCATTGCAAAAAAATCAACAATTGCTGACAATATATCTATGGATAAGCCCAAACCCAAGCTATTCCTTGAACTTTGGACACTGAACTCCACTGAAGTGCCAAATGCTATTTATACAGGATACAGGCAGAATTTTAATTCTGAATATTTTTAGAGCTAAAGACTTGCTTAAAAATGGATCCAAGGTAGCCAGTTAAAGCTCCTCAGTAATTTGTTTATTTTGGGTTTCTTTCTTTCACATTTGTGACTCAATAACCTGGCAGAGAAGGGCCTCTGTTATTCTCATTATACAGGGCAGCATGTTTAAAGAAATTGTACCCAGTACTGTCGGTTATGTTGATCTTGCTGAACTACTTCTTTCAGCAAGAAATTATATAGCCAAGATAATTTCTGGGTGATAAATATCTCTCATTTCCTTCAAAACCACAAGTGCCTTTTGCACAGAGAAGACTGGCCAGAGCAGCAGGATGGTGAGGCCAGTGAACCTCCACCCTCTGACCCAGCAAACTCCTGTGTCCCTTGGTGGGCTGCCTTAGGCACCGAGAATCATTAAGGTTGGAAAAGACCTCTAAGATCATCAAGTCCAACTGTACACCCAACACCACCGTGCCTGCTAAACCATGTCCTGAAGTGCCATATCTACACATTTATTTAACACCTCTAGGGATGGTGACTCCACCACTTCCCTGGGCAGCCTGTTCCAATACCTGACCACCTGTTCCAATGCCTGACCACGCTTTCAGTAAAAAAATTTTCCTAATACCCAAACTAAACCTCCCCTGATGCAATTTGACACCATTGCCTCTCGTCCTAGCGCTAGCTCCTTGGGAGAAGAGACCAACACCTGCCTCACTACAACCTCCTTTCAGGTAGTTGTAGGGAGCAATAAGGTCTCCCCTCAGTCTCCTCTTCTCCAGTCTACACAATCGAAGTTTCCTCACCGAGGGCACCCAGGCCACCCCTCAACGTGGGACTGCAGTGCTGGGCAGGTTACACAGCCAGGGTTCACCCCCCATAGAGACCCAGCCTGTGCCTGTCTGCCAGCTGGGTGCAGCCTCCAGGACCCCCAAGGTTCTCCCCCTGGGAAAGCAGAGGGGACCTAGCTTGGTTCATCTTCCAGACTGCTGGGTATTCAGGTACTGCAGTGATAGAAATCCCAGGAGCAGATGATACATTGAGGAAAATTTGGCTGTCTGTGGCATTAGCACCTCTCTCTGCCATACACAGGTACCCTCAGACTGAGAACAGGAGCCAGCACAGACATATGAAAATCTCTGAATGGTTTTTCCCTTACCAGTAAAAGCCAGTGCTTTGCCATACCAGGTCAAGCCAATGCCAGCAAACCCCTCCAATCAAACAAGGACAGGCTGAATGACAAAACAGTGTTCCTTCATGCATCCTCAATATTTTCGTGTGCATATATCAGGGCTTAACCTCCACATATGGAGCTGCTCACCAGTGATTACAGACCTGCAAGAAAGTTTCGTGCTGTCCCCCTTTGCCCCCATCTCCCCTCTGTTCAACCCTTAGAGCATCCTTGTTCTTCCCCTGGTAGCCCCTCTGCCACCTAAACCTTTGCATTCTGCTCTCCCTGCTCAAACACCTCTTGCTGCCTGCTCCCAGCTGCACGGCACGGGGTCTGCCTCGGGGCTTTATTCCAACAGCAATACTTCTGTCAAGGTCTGGTTGATCTGGGAAGTGGGTTACACATGGAAATGTCTCCCAGATAGCAGGGTTTCTTGGTTCCAGTGCATGAATTCGGCTTCAGAGAAGCTGGGTGACCCCTGGCATGATGGAGATTTGTAGAAATGGGTGTGTGTTTTTAAAAAGCATGGAGGCTGTTGGCACAATTATTTTTTGTTCCCTGATCCCACAGTCCCATCTCAGGGCTCATTTCTCCCTTTGGGAAGGGAATCCCACTGTGGAAGAGGCAGAGAGCTATGGAAGAAGAGAGTTAGAAGAGGTCAGCTCAGCCTTGCCTCACAAGCACTCTAAATGCCCAACCAGTTTCCAGGAGGTGACTAACATCAAGCAGGTTAATCTTCAACTGGAAGAAGAAACAGAGACCCTGAGGAATGATGCCATCAAACAGGACACTTCAGTATTAATCAGGGACATTAAGCAGTTGGTCAAGGAAAAAGATAGCAATGTAGAGAGCAGCAGAGGACAACCGCTTTCAGCCAACAGCAGAGGTTCCCAAGCTGGTGGCATGTGGCTGGTAAGGCACCATGCCACTCCCCAGTGTGTGCTGTCGCAGGGTGGTGGGCCCACAGCCCTGGTCTGAAAGCACTGGAGGTCGGGAGCCGCCCTCGAGCTGGCACGTGTGCGCGCACACTCGAGCTCCTTTGGCCATTGCGGGGCACAAGCTGCCATGCAGGTCTGTGGGGAGCTCACAGGAGGCTGGGGAACGCAGCTGTGAGCTCTGCTTCTGTCTGCACAAAACAGACGAAAGGGAGGTGGATGAAACGGGGAACAGGATGCAGGCTGACATTTCAAACGCTGCCGAAGTCTCACTCTGTGCTCTCTTCGACTGCTGCAAAACTTTTCCCTCTTAGTCTCAGTTCTGATGTAACTGAAAGGACTCCATCAACCACACTTTGTTGCCAAGTTCCATCCCTTCCCTTCCCTTCCCTTCCCTTCCCTTCCCTTCCCTT
>Ga0065711_1030574_pt1 | contig 32110 bp, 17 predicted proteins | sample Hoacrofraction12_FD_59098 | JGI IMG/M metagenome (GOLD analysis project Ga0065711, IMG submission 59098) | Hoatzin crop microbial communities from Cojedes, Venezuela - Epithelial fraction 12 v2 (version 2) | ecosystem: Host-associated > Birds > Digestive system > Esophagus > Crop | place... | reverse complement strand
CCTTGAGATATTTATAAGCATTTATAAGGTCCCCTCTCAGCCTTCTCTTCTTCAGGCTGAACAAGCCCAGCTCCCTCAGCCTTTCCTCATAGGAGAGATGCTCCAGTCCCTTCATCATCCTCGTAGCCCTCCGCTGGACTCTTTCCAGTAGCTCCTCGTCTTTGTTGAACTGGGGAGCCTGGAACTGGATACAGTACTCCAGATGTGGCCTCACTAGAGCAGAGTAGAGGGGGAGGAGAACCTCCCTTGACCTGCTGGCCACACTCTTCTTAATGCACCCCAGGATACCATTGGCCTTCTTGGCCACAAGGGTACACTGCTGGCTCGTGGTTAAGTCCTTTGTAAAAAAATGTAAAAAATACTTCAAATGTGATCTAATATTCTAAGCATTTAAATATGTTATTATATATTAATATAAATTAATTAACATTAATACTAGCATGTTCATATTTAATATTTTGTATATGGTGTTTTTAAATATTTCACATGTTTTTTATTTTTTTATTTGGGAGAGTTTTTTAAAATTATTGTTAGTAGGAAATAGTGGGTCAGAATCTACCCAGATTGTGCCACTGTCACGCAACTAAAACTGTCACAAAATCATGGTAAAACAGGTCTCCCAGCACTGACAAATGCAGATAGAGTCCCATCAACAATGTTATCAGGAAAGCAAATAGAGATCCAGGGGGATTACGTGAAAGTCCCCCAATAATGTAACAATTTTAATCTGTTCAGTTTTATTGCAGTCCATACAGTGACTAAAAATTTTCACTCCAGGCCAGAAGATTTTGGTTTTGTGACATGAGGCTGAGAAGACTCAGTGTCCTCTAACTCCCAGAACTATTTGAATGAAAGTATTTCTTTCCAGAGGAGAGCAAACTAAAAGTGGGTATCTAGTGCATTCAGGCGCAGTGTGGCTATGCATTAATGCATTCATGGAGCACTTGCTTTCTTTTCTCTCGTATCTGAGCTTTCCTAAATGACAGTGGGAGGGATACCTTTGTACTTTCCAGTATCTTTCTGCTGCCTAGAAAGCCTAGACTTACCAAGGAGGTCAATGACGACAACTGCACATGGTCCTAAAGCTAAAGGGGAGTGTTGTAGCTTCCCCAGAGATCTCTTTTGTTCCAGAAAACTGGGGATTCCCTTGGCACAAGGGTTCCCAACCAGTTTAGGTCATGCTTTCTTCATACTGAGGATTGAGCATCACTGTTTCCTATCCCAGCTGAAACGATGTCGCTGTTCAGCTCCTAAATAACATTACCACGATTTGTCTGCCACTAGTAGTTAGCCTGTATTGCACCCACAGTTTTTGCAGGTTTTCTAACTGTGAAAGCTTGAGGTTTCTCGGATGAGACTCTGAACTCTGTACTGGCTGGGAGTCTGCAAGGATCAGTATAGGTCCTTGAGTGCAAATAAGGAGTGCCTGTCCATGTGGTGGCTATTGTAACTATATTGCATTTTGTTTCTGAGTGGATGACACAAACTATATGCAAATAGCTATCAACAGTCATATTTCTCTCTTCTTTTAAAAGCTGTGAGCATGTAAGCCAAACTCCATCCAGGAACTTCTAAAAGAATTTACACATAGTATCTATTATAAATTATCTGTTTCCTGCTTCAGAGCAATGAAAAGTAAATAAGAAAGTAAAAGTAATTAAGCAGAGGACAGTCAGTGACCCTGAAGAGAGAAATGGGCTTTATTAAGGAAGAACTTTTCAACTAAGAAATAATAATGCTTGTTTTACTGTAATTCCAATTGTTTAGACTGGACCCCCTTGAGGCCTGGGCTGTTTCTATGTATTAGTTTTTCCAGTGCTTGAAAGCAGGTCTTCATGGTTGTGACTTGGATGTTTACAAGTTATCTAATATTTATGTGACATAAAATAAACTACTTGCAGATAATTTCCAGACCATTCACATTAAACGTGTCTTTTCCAGCCAACCTGCGGCTGAAAGGTTTTTGTTGATGTTGAGCAGATTGTTCTTAGCTTTGAGCTTTACAGCCTAAAAAGAAAGAGCTATTGGTTTATTTTCACTGTTTTCAAACATCAATTAAATGGAAAACAAGGGCTATGAATTATGATGACCTTTGCAATGACTTTTCATTTGTGGGATAGAGATGTGATGGTGTGAAAGCACTGTTAATAATAATAATAAAAAAATTATTAATAACTTCCTCAGGAGCCGCCAAGCAAGGTGTAAATTGCTTTCTGCTTGGTATCAAATTTTCATGTACCGTACTGTATCATGGAAATTTTAAGTCTTGTTAAAATTCAGATGACCTAAAAATAATGCTACCCCTTCACCTCTGTACATTTTGTCATCTCAGCTGACAAATGTGATTTTTTTCTAGGTTTAACCAGCATTTCATAAAGACTTCTACTGAAAATATAGCCTGTTGATTTTCCCTTGTTGGCCTGTAAAATGCATAGTGAACAGGGATTTAAAAGCCCTGGAGATGGTGGTGCTTAGAGACACGCTTTAGTGGTGGGTCAGCAGTGTTAGGTTAACGGTTGGACTTGATGATCTGAAAAGTCTTTTCCAACCTAAATGATTCAATGATCTGTTGGTCTCAGAACTTGGTGAAAATGTAACAGCCACAAAAAGTGTGCTTTGGGCTGAATAGCAACACCTGCTTTCTTTTTAATGGAATTTGCATGTTTATGGCTTTTCAGCTAGTTTTTTAAAAACGCTTCAGGAAATGCAACACCAGTATAAATTTTCAGACCATAGTTCTGTAGACCAAAGTTTTTCCTTACTTCATGAGACAGGTATTTCATTATTGACTGTAGCATTGCCATGCTATTTTATGAGCCTAATTAAAATTTCCCCCAAAGAATTGTCCTTTTGATGAGAAGACCATGAGTTCCTCACAGCACTCTTGGCTGCTATTCACCTCAAGGATGTCAGGATACCACCACTGAAAATGTGTTTCTTCTGTGCTAGCTACATGTTTGCTAGAAATACGGTGGAGAGCAGATAGTTCCCAACTATCTGTGTGGGTCACTGAGTTGTCCACACAGCTGATCAGTGCTAAACGCTAAAGCGTGGCCTTGAGGTGCAGAGCTTCACGTCCTGTAGATAACTGTCCACTCCCTGGTTCCCAAGGGCTTGCTGAGAAAGCTGTGTTTATGACCACCTGAAAGCCTTAGATACCCAGTGACAGTAAGCTTCTACCTAATCCTGGTTCATCCTTGTATATGCAAGAGCTTATACTTCATCTAAATTTGATAGAAGGAAAAAAATCCCCCTCCGGCTGACTCTTTTTCCTCAACTTCACTTTTCAACTAGTGGTGGAAGACAGAAAGGAGATCCTCAGCCTGTACTTTAACCATTGAATTACTTCTTTATCAGTGAAATTTTAGCTAGGATGAAGAATTGCTTCCTCGCAGAAATTACCATGTTTATCACAATTCTGCAAAGCTCACTGCTTTTTGGTAGCTCACAGACAAAAGGGCGTAAGAAGCCTGAATTTTAGTATTTGTTCATCTGTCTTTTGAGCTTCATTTAATTTGATGCTATCTGAGTGCAAAGACGGTTTTGCAGTTCTTCAGCAGTGATAGTGGGTCAACAGGAAAGCAGGCAAACATTTCTGCTAACTGTCCATCCACAGTGAGCAGTACAAAGAGGAAACAGATTTCAAACCCATCTTCCAGCTTCCTCTGGGTTTGATGAGAGGATTCAGAAGGCCCAAAGCAAGGGGTCCTTTTGTTTTGCATATTTGAATTCCTGCTGTTGCGATGGCACTGTAGGCTGTGGAGGCCTACTTTGGTGTTTGTGTGTCATTCACAGTTTCCCAAGGGGAAGCTCACAGGGTGGCTGCATCCAGATGGCCTGCCAAGTAATCCTGGCTGCTCTGCAGGGTGCCACCTTCTGTGGAGTGACAAGGGCCTAAAGAGATGAAGAGGGAAAGCAGCGTGAGTCCATCCCAGGAGGTGAAGATGGAAGTCCTTTTCTCTGTATAAATTGTCCTTGAAGGGAAAGTGCAGGTAAAGCTGTACCATGAAGCAGATGTTCGGATCGTGGTGTCAGCTGAAGCACTGCTCTTTTTAAGGTCAATTTTAACTGTTGACACAGCCCAAAGGTATATGTAGCTGTCAATGGTTTCTTTTGAAAATTCGTTCTGCTTTAATAAATCAGAGAAATTCCTTGTTCTAGCAAAGTCCAGAAATAGCAGATGACTCAAATGTCAGGCATCAGCAAATCCTGAAGCTGTGGGCATGACCCCTGTCCATGTCCTGTTGAGAAATCTATCTGCCTTCAGGGTTAGGTTGACCAAGAGTTTGGTGGTTTTTGTAACAAGACCAAAAGTGAACTTCCACTTGCTTATAACATGCTGTAGTTGGACTAAAAAGCTCTTTTCCGCAAAAGTAGCGGAGATTTAATGTGGTTGCTGTTGTTCTTAATTGTATTTTGGAGAGTGTTCAAGCTGAAAAGTTCTAACTTTCTGAACATTCGGTTGATGAGTCTGGGCAAAGCCAAACTATGTTTTCTTTTAACATTTGAGCCTTCTTCATCCATGCAAGTGGAGGTGTTGTTACTGATTTTGGGTGACAACAGGATTAAGGACATACATGGCATGAGGTTGACGTCTTGTCAGACTGCTGTGGACCCATGTTTCAAGTTAGCATAGAGCATGTCACCAGATTTTGCTTGAAATGAAACAGGTCCTACAGGTATTGGGATGAGTTGCTGCGGTCAAAAACAAGTCAGCCTTTTTTTTAAGTGTCTGCAGCACTGTAGATGATGATATCAGCATTAAACTGCACCTAGCAATAGTATTTTCACCAGTTTTCATCAAGGTTTCACGCTCATCCTGCATTTCTAAAGAGAACGTTAAGGCTTTACAGCTGAACATGGGAGCAGGAATACTCAAGAAAGCAGAGCCTCTAATAAGTGGTAGAAGTCAGTACCTTGTGTTTATATAGCATCTTTTAACCTAGAGCATTCCATGAGAGTTAGTGATTTTACTGAACTGTTCTGCTCATCAGTGCTTCTTCATGATGGGTCACTCCTGCTGGTTATCAGTCCTTAGCCCTGCTGCACAGTGCTCAAAGCAAGGCGATGGAGCCAGGCTTCCCGTGCTGAGGACCCTGCCAGACTTTCTAGCCAAAGAGTCGGGTAACTGTGAAATACGCTTACAAAGCAGATGGGAGACAAGGTAGACTAATAGGGCTAATGCTGTTGCACACTGCTGACTTCTGAGAGAGTCATGAAGAATTTTGTATTGCTTGTGGAGCTGTTTGCATGGCTTCCTTCAATATAGATTTTTCTCACATAATCCCATGCTGGCTTGATGTATCATCTCAATAATGTAGGAAGACTGGGAAAATTCAGTGAATTGGCTATATTTCAGTACTGTGTCTGTCAAGGGAAGGATGTCAGTCAATCACAGGCTGGAAAAAGCAAACAGTGTCTTATCGCTATGTGAGACTGAAATTTTTTATGTTCCTGTGTGCAGACCAATGTGCCTGTGTGGAGACCAATGCCTCCATTTTCAGGCACTTCGCTCCCTTGAACAGTCACATGTTTAGCCTGTGTTGAGCACAAGTGTAAATCTTGCTGCATTTCACAGTAGAGAACCATTTTCCCACACTCTAGCAGCAAAGCTGAGGAGAAACAATAACAGAGAAACTTCAGTTGCTGCCTGAGGAGATCTGCCATACCAATGAAGCAATTAAAATGACGCCGTTAAATTAACAGTTTATACACTTCCAAGGAATGAGTTTAGGAGATTGCTGTGGCTATAAAGAAAGATTTAAAACAGATCATTCAAGTGTTTTGATTATTGGATCTGCTGATCCACTGTTGTGTGAGATGACCACTCTTCTGCAAGTGGATCGAATCACTTTCCACTTGGAAGAGATCTCAGGGACATCCCATTGAACTGACTGGTCATCTGACATAGGGAACATTTCATATTGTAGCAGTAACCGTGATTTCAAGTCACATTAATTGCAAGTGGGGATCTAAATATTTTTGAGATAAGCTAAGCACCTGAATGAAGGTTGCAGGTATCCTTTCTCACGTTATTGCAGCACTGTGATCAGAACTGTCATTTTTAGCTAGTCTAAGCAAAGCAATTAAGAGTTGAAGTAAGGCTGCTTTCCTTTTTGTAGTTATCTTGTCTTGGCATAGTCAGAGCACATTGACACAGCTGTGTGAGAAGACAGGAATGGTAGCACTGGTTTGCATCTGTTCGATGACTGGTAGCATCTGTTTGATGATTAACTGGAGGATTTCAGCTGTTAGAGCTGTCAATCTGACACCTTTGATGAGCACTAAAATGAATCTGTGCTACCAGGAACAGCTCTTTTTTTTTTTTTCCTGCTTTTGATTTACTTGACTCTTTGTGTCCTTACTGATAGCTACTAGCAAGACTAATGCATTAGAAACTCTGGAAGGCGAAGCAAGCGACTGTCATTTTTTGCACAACAGATGTTCCTGATCAGGAATCAGGCAAAAGATCTCATCGCTCTTCCTCTGAGCAATTTAATTTGTCTGTTCCATGGCACACCAGCCACCTCCTGTCTAGTGACTGTCATGCCCAAGTCCTACTTTATTTTAGGATCGGTTCCTTTAATCTTACGGAAATACTAGAGTTTTTTTCTGTACCAGAGCAAAGAGGGCAAAAAAGAAATTGCTTCATTGCTTACGGTGTCACCAACAGTGCATCATAATGAAAAGTAGCAAATGTCTGCTTCAAAAGTAGGAAACCCAAGTACTACATTTTAAGAGAACTGTAAAGTATGAGCACTTTTTTGAAGAAATAGCAGTTTAGATGTGATGGTGTTTCTTTAGCAGTTGTAAGGCTCAGAGTTAGGCATAAGGAACGTATAATCCATCAGATTCTTGTAATGCAACTTAGCGAGGTGGAAAAATTCATGTATTTTTAAGAAAAGTTGTTTGCTCTCGATACAGTTCTCCAGTCCTTAATCATGTAAGTTGTCCAAAAAGAGTAATTACTGGGGATTTTTCTTGCTTTTCCGTTCAGCTTGATAAAACCGTATTGCTCTGCTGCTGTTTTGTGGTGATGGATGGGTACTGCTGGAGATGTAAATACTATAGTTACTCTATAGCTAATTTCCTAGTTATTAGTCTCAGGCAAGAGAGTGGTTTAGCCTATGCACAGCTGCTGACTCTGGCACCTGACTGATCTAGAATACCCAACAGGGGCAGTCATTGCTCACCCAGTAAGGAGGCTGCAGATTGAGCCCCGTGTTCCTACCAATATCTGCCAAAGACTTGCTGGAAGGGAGAGGCCAGGGAAGTTGGCTTTATCTTGTGCATGTGGCCAGCCCTGCACAGAAATGGCAGGTGCTGCTGCCCATACAGATGGTAGTGACTGTGGCCACAGTCACAGCTGTCAGCTCTGATAAAGGAGCAAACTGTATTTGAGGAGCTCATTGTAGTCTGTCACTGGTAGAAAGAGAAACCACTCATATGACCTCTTTTCCATTTGGCAGGTTGACAGGACAGAAGTGATTCGAACCTGTATAAATCCCGTCTTCTCCAAGTTGTTCACAGTGGACTTCTATTTTGAAGAGGTGCAGCGGTTGCGGTTTGAAGTCCATGACATTAGCAGCAATCACAATGGGCTGAAGGAGGCAGATTTTCTTGGTGGCATGGAGTGTACTCTTGGACAAGTAGGTATCACTGCCGTTTTTCCCCCTTGCCACTCATTATTTGAATGTATATGAAATATATCCCTTTGTTAAAGGAGTGATGGGTGAGAATTGTCATTTATGACAAAATTCTTAATCAGTGCTTTAAACAGGATAATTAAGAACTTCTGCTGGTTTGATTTGCTGCTGTAGTATAGCTTCAAGTCAGCTAGTGCTGTAGGAAACTGAGTGTCAGTGATTGTCCTTGCACAGTAAGAGCCCAGGCTCATTACAGTCGTGTTGAGAAATGGACTGATTTGGAAGAGAATTATTGTTCCTAATGTTATATGGGATTTCAATCAAGTTCCAAGTCCAAGGAACGTTTGCAAATACGCTTTATCACATAGGGTAATGATGATGTGGCCAATAAAGAGAGAGGGTTGGATTCATTTCCCTCACTCTCGGTCATCCAAAAAGTTATGTGTCTAGACTAAGTTACTCTTCTGGTATCCACCCTTAGTTCAGTGGAAAGAAACAGATGTTTCCAGCAGTTCATCCATTCCACCTGAGACACCCATCATAGATTAGGATAAATTGCCTTCAGGAGATGCCTACTTTTTCCCATCAGTTACCAAGACAGTCCTGACAGCTGGCTTAAAGTAGATACCTGACTTTTTGGACGACTAAATTTAAGGGTGATGAGTCCTACCCACACGATTGATATCTAGAGGATGTCAGAGCCAGATCTGCAGTGAATTCCTATATTGCTGACTGTAGCACACTGCAGTGTCCCAGGTATTGCAGTTTATTTCTAACAGGCAGACTTTTGGTTATGCAGGATCTCATAACACAGATCTCAGCTCTGTCCATAATGGCAATGCCAAGGATGGTCTTAGTTTCACTGACCTGGGTGTAAATTTGCTCTCCATTCTGTGGTAGCTTGTGTGATGAGACCAGGAAGTGCTTTCATTTAGATTATCCTTGGCAGTGCTTCCACATAATTTGTAACCTGAACAAGGTAGCTTGGCATGGAAGATGCTGCAAAGCTTTTGTTTATTATTTTCTCACCTTTTGTTGTTGGTCCCTCAGCTCCATCGCGTGTGAATCCCATTGTTTTTCTTCCCAAAGCCACTGGGCTGAAAGAGGAAAAGTCCTCTCAGTGAGAGAATTGATATGAAATATATGTCTTTACTAAATTGAAAGTTCAACATGAAGATATCAGTATTTAACATATTTATAGTGCACTATAAAGTCTGTCCTTTTTGACAGACTTCTTGTGGCCTTAATCAATGAAAATAAGCTATACTATAACACCAAGGAGAATAAGAAACAAAGAAAAAAGTTATTATAATGTTCTTATTTAGTTGCCTTGAAAATGAAGGAGGGAAAAATGTCATTGCTGCTGCTGCCTGTAGCATAAACGTCTGTATAATGATTTGATCTCTATAAATAGCACACAGCTGGGTTGGTTGCAGTGTAATTTTAATGGTAACCAAGAGGAAATAATAATAGTGTGAAATCTGTTCACATTAATGTAGCCTCGAGGACTCTGATCTCATGTTTAGACTTTTTTGGTGGGTTATTTTCCCCCCCTCTTTCTAATTTTTTAACTTTACATAATTCCTCAACTGATTTAAAACCCCAAAATGTCAGCACTGGAATTGTCATCAAAGCAAAGCCATTACGAGGAGTCCAGCATTGAAAATCCTGCAGCACAGGCTGTACATATGGAGCTTACACCCATGCTTAGCTGTTTGGTGTAATTACTGCATTTTTAAAATGATAATAATAGAGCTGTTGCTTTTATTGAGATGATTTTAACATGAATTTGTTGCTCTACATCATTCTAAAGACTGAATAAAACACAATTTTGTGTGAGAGTGTGTGCCTGCCTATCATTGCAAGTAGGTCTTATCTGAGACATCCAGGAAGGCTGTAGATTTTTAGGCATAGTCTGAAAGACTGATTCCCTCCCCACTTCCCCATAAAGGTGCCAACTTCTATTGCTCTTTCTAGGTAAGAGTTGATCTATATGAGATTCACTGCTGCCTGCACATGTTTGTCGATCATCATCTAAATGTGTAGTAAACCTGCATTTATGCCCAAATCATGTAATACTCCTACCTAAAACAAAATTAGTAGCGATAATAAATACTGGGAAAGGCAATAGTGTCATTATGCAATAAGCTGAGTTTTTATTTCTTCTGATCTGTGCAAATCTTAACATGCAGCCTACGCTCTTGTCAGAAATTTGGGGTCTTGGATGCAAATGATGGATGAATGCGTTCCTTTGGAAGGTGTCATTATTAGTAGTCTCCTCCCAAATGCTGTAATAAATCTGTGTCCCAAGAGAGTGGTGAAGGCAGTGACTTACAGGCTGTTAGATCCTGAAAATACACTGTCTGGTGACATCCCACTGGATTTTCAGCAAGACTTATCTCTACTGCTCTTGCCAGGACAAGCCAATTCTGTGCCTCTAGTGGCAAATATCGTGGTTGGTGGTATCCTGGCAGGCAGTCAGTTACACCTGGATGGAAAGAGTAGATGCATCAACAGGCATTTCATATGCCACAGTATTTAAACACAGTAGAACAAATGCTTGTGGATAGATACCTGCTGAGTGTAATTAAGAAAAAGTCACTGTGCTAGATAGAGACATTTCCTTAAAGTGGTTTGTTTTGTTTTGCCCATCATGTTCAAGAGTTGCCTTTTCAAAGAAAACAGTAACAGATTATCTTTTGAAGGATCTGAGGGGGAGCAGGTTTAGCGCAGGGTTTTGGGGTGGGATTTTTTAGTGTGTTTTTAAATACTGAAAGTCTGTTCCTTCCACTCAGAAAGGTTCTTTGTACGTTCCAGTTTCCCAGCTTCTTCAGTGTCCTGGTAATGTGCTGAATTGCAGCATGTTAACAAATCCGATTGGAATGATAGATCAAGAAAGCCTTAAAATATTAGAGAGGTACTGAAGTTGAAAGTTCAAATATATTTTCCTCAATTTAGTAGCATAATCTTAAAATATGGTCTGCAATTATACTAGTTTATAAAGTGGAGTTTCTTAAGGAACTTGCCATCAAGAGAATGTGCCATACTCCAACCAATTAAGCTATCCATGCTGTATTACTTAAATGAAATGGCATTATTAAATGGTAGGTTAAGGTACATAACTAAAAAATATGCATTTTTAAAAGGTTATTTTTTTTTATTTTACAGTTCATTTCTAAGTAACTGCATAAAACTAATTTGTAATAATACCATTTTTTAGCAGTGAAGTTATACAGTCATATGGTATCTACTTAAGCAAGGATACTATACTGTGTTGTGCTTGTAACCTCTCAAAGGTTTTAAATCTGAAGCATATCTGTGAAATTATGGGACACTATTTTTGAACAATGTTGTTCTCTAAAATGCAACAGAGCATGAAACATCCTTTGTCCAGACACATTTGTGAAAGAAGCTGTTTGGTTTTTACCTTTGGCTTTCACTTGGCTTAGGAATATATCTGAAGAAAGAGCAGATGAATTCTAACAAAGTTAACATTTCTAGTTTTTACCCTAATTTTAGGTATCTGTGCACAGAATTCCTACCCAAAAGACATTTCTTACCCGAATTTCAGCATGCAATCAACTAGTTCTGCCAAAATCTGTTAATTCTTGAGATGAAGACTGAGCCTGGATAATTTCATCACACATGAAATAACTTCGAGGAAGATGTGATGGAGAAAGCTGTGTGAGGCTGGAAGTGGAGACTAAACCATGACAGAATAGTGAATGTGTTTCAACTGAGCCTAATGAAAAGCTGAAATTGGAGGGAAAGTTTAGTGCAAATTACTTGAAATGCCACACAAGGAGGTAGCACAGACATTTGGGAATGTGTGCTCTTCCTGTTCAAATCATAAAGTGATTTAAGTCAGAAGGTGCCTCTGAAGTCTCTAGTTCAATCCGCAGCTCAGAACAGATTAAAGCAAGTTGCTCAGGGTCTTGTCCAGTCTCGTTTTTAATGTCTCCAAAGATGGGGATCTCACAGCCTCTCTGGGCTTTGTCCCAGTGCTTTGCCACCCTCACAGCAGCAACGGCTTCCTGACCCTAGGCTTTGCCTGCCTCTGGCAGGACAAGAGAAAAGCATAGCTGTAATGAACCCTCACTCCTATGTCATGTGGAAACATTTCCAAATATTTGTAGTATTCAAGTCTGAACTGGCAAATCAAAAGTAAACAAAGCAGGTATGACTTAGCTGTAGATGGCCTTGCTTTGGGGGGAGTAATAACAGCCTTCTCAAGCTGCTGCTGTAGATGACAGCTCTCATCCTTTGGAGTGGGAGCATTGGGGTAGAGCAGTGGTTTGGCACTGTGCTTTCCACTACAACAGAAATGGCTTGGGATGCTCCATCAGGCTCTGCATCTGCCCACTAGTGTCCCACTAGTCTTCTAGCTCTTTAGTTCACTCTAAATAGTTGTTGTTCTTTGTTTAGGCACTGGCAAGCAGAGGCACCCATGTCTCTTTGTAGTGAAAAGCAGCAAAATCACAAGCAGTAATATTTTAACTGCCATTTTGGGGCAGCGCTGTATAAAGGTGACCTCTTGCTTTCGTATAGGTGCTTTAGGTGCTATGAATCAGTTAATGCTTGGTTGTGGTTTCACAGATGTTGTCTGTAGCTAAGGAGAGTAGATTCTTCATCTTCTCTTTCCCCTTTGTTTTTCCTTTTCCCCTTCCCCATTGCAAGAAGTGTTCAGACACTCCACTTACCCAGACTAATCACTTCCAACTGAATCCCCATCTAATCACTGAATGTTTTGTATTTCTGTTGCTTTTTGGTTACTCACAAAAACTGTGATTGTTTGTTTCGAGGGGCAGGAGACAGATTTATTATTTTTTTATTTAGTGAGTTGGGCGGTTTTGTCCATCAAAAACAATGGAAAAAAGTCTTAGATGGACAAACACTGTCAGAAATTTGATAGCCTATTTTTCGTGATATTCAGGTGGAATAGCAAAACCCCAAACCCAAGTCCTTTCCTGTTTATCTGTTGGTGCCTTCATGTGTTTTGAGCCTCTCTAAAGCTCTCTTATTGGAATTGTTCAGTTTTATATTCCATAAACTTTATAAAGCATTGAGACTGCATCATTTAGTACAGTAAGGGCTCAAACTTTGTAATAGCCAGAGTTAACCATACAGGAATTAAGTTTCAGGAGGGCAGCTTAGGAACAATTTTTCTCTGAAGTTTCACTCAGAAGTCTCAGCCCAATCTTTAAGAATTCACAAAAATTATTTCAATGAATAATGATTTTCTGACAAGAATGAAACAAACTGATGCTGCCAAGACATTCTTGATTACTGTTCAGCTGTGCCTGCAACATCATTAAAATTATAGGAACCAGTAAAATTGTTATTTTGTAAATGCTGTGAACCATCCCAGCTCTGCAGTGTGGAAATAGCCTTTGTTGCTTTTCTTTAATTGCTTATCATGGCTTGTCTTTGCCATTTTCACATTTGTGATTCCATTCCTTATTTTATTTCTTTTAATTTACAGAAGTGTTAAAATATTGTTACAATTCACAACTCCCTTACTTCCTCAACTAGTAGCACAAGTAAAGAAAACTGCAGAGATGTACATCTTTTCCTGCCAAGAACCTTTTCAAGTATTATTTAGATATTTAATTTTTCCTCTACACGCATTTGTGTACAAATTATATTGAAAATCTTCCGTCTCAGTAATGAGTATTATTGTTTCTTTTGTGCTTTTAATAATATATGCCATTAGCAGATTATGCACTTGAAAATGCTGACTGATTATTAGTTCAGTTTTAGCCATTGCAAATCTCCTTGCTTTTGCATTTGAGAAAGGATAAAAGAGCCATGATTCCACCTGAATTAATTAAATTGAAGTAGTCGGTATGGGAATATTTATTTAATAGACTCTTGACTGCTTCTCTGGTGCAAAAAATATGAGACCATTTTTTTCAAGGTATTTAAATTCCTAATTCTCCTTAGATGTCTGTATGCCTCCTTAGGTATCTAAATACCTTTAAATACTTGGCCTTTGATCTCCTCCAAATGAAGTTGCCCAGTTCATTAGTGGGATGAATAATGTACTTTATTAGATATTGATGTCATTTTCTACTAGGGCTGACTCAGAGCACAAGCAAATCATCAACGCAGCACTCTCCCTAACTTTACCTAACTATTTAAACACCTAAGTTATCCCCAGGAAGCTCTTCGTTTACCATTGCAACATGATCTCTGAAGCTGTAAGATTTTCAGTTCTAGATGGATTTTGCCAGTCAAAGTTAATGGAATTACTTGTACAGTTTGTACTGCTTTTTTTTTACATACTTCATCTTTTTGTATGAATTACTGTAGCAGTATTTAGAAAAGAAATTTTAAATTTAGTTTACTATTATAATGAGTTCTTATGACTAATTCTAAAAGGGCTGCTACAGTACACACTAATTAATTCAAAGATCTTTTATGCTATGGATAAGCTATTTCCTGTAATAACATTATTGCCTCTTGTGATAGGGATACCTTTCTTCTCAGTGTTCTGTTTTGATTGACTATTTTCAGGTACAGGTCTTTAACAAAGACAGGGAGTGGTGTATTTCAGCTGTAAATAGACGGTGGGATGATCAGTACTATAGGGAACAAAAGAAATCTTGAAGAGTGAAGAGTATGGTGTGTGGGTTAGAGTCCAAAAGCAAATGGAATGTTCATGAGGCTTAAGCTGGACACTGGTGCATGAACTAATGTGATGCCAAAACCATGGACAAGCCTGAGAGCTTACAATGGTCATTCTGCAGCTAGAGAGGTAGTTCAATTGCAGTTTGGAAAGATAAAAATTCGAGTAGTGCCTAGAGGAGGAGGGGAAAGTAATGCTTGTGGAGTTAGAAGCTCTATCAAGCCAGAAAGCTGATCAGGGATCAACATCCACTGGAGGGCACTTAGATGTCTGGTGAAGAATTTACAGATTTTTGCAAGGGCTGGTGAAAGATTCAAGAGAGACATTTTTGGAAAGGGTATAATAGCTGCTTTTCTTTCCTTGATATATCAACACAGTTCTAGGGGATGCTCTTACAAAAACACTCTGTTTCTACATGTACCACTGCTGTTTGGTGGGAGATTGTTTCTCTAGATTCGAGGTAGAATTGTGTGTGGCACCAAGGTCTCTGCACTGGGCAAGTAAATGCATTTGATGGTGAAGATTCAGTCTGTGTAAAAGACATTTGGATCAAGGGAAAAATGCTAGTAAAATGTGACTAGATGCTCTTTGCAGACCTGAAAAGGGCTGGGTGTGCTGGAAGGAAGTTAAACAACTGTGCAAGTCCATATAACAGGAATAACACTTCTGGGAGAAGAATTAACACAGAAGTGCTGGGAAATGTTTGTTCAGCTAAAGCTATTTGTCTGATTATCCCAGGTGGCAAGGAAGAAACACAAAGCCTTCTTCAAGTTATGTACTGTGGAGGGAAATTTGTGCTTAACCTGGCTGTCTAAATGGCTAAATTTGGGGTTTCCGTAAGAAAGTCCAATGGGCAGAAGAGGCCAGTCTGAATAAAGAATTTGAGACATTGAAGAAGTTATTTAAAATGATCCTAATCTTCAGGTGTGTACACTCTTACACGTCACTGAGCAGAGTATTTGCCCAGATCTTGGTTCTGTCAAAATCAGAGACCAGTGGTTCACATGTCACAAGAGTTCACAAAAGCCAAGAGTCACAGCACATAAATAGAAAAGGAGCTATGGCCATTATCCATGGATGTTTCAAGAAGCCTTTAGCAAAAGAATATTGGTGTTACGTCCAGAGCTAGACATTATACAAGTCAATTTAACTGAAGCAAGTAAATAAGCAAAACCCACACATCTTTCTGATCCCCGAGGAAACGTGGAATGTGACTGTCAGGCCTCTGGCTCAGGGCAGCACCTTCCAAAACTGAGTCAATGGTATCGAATGAACTTGGATCAGCCCCAGCGGTCAATGCAAACAGGATTTCTCAGTATGATATGTGGTATTTAGCTGTTCCTGCCAACACTAAACCACTAGGCTAAAAAGCCATATTGAAATTTTCTTGTTAGTTTGATTTATAAGCATTGGGAATTCTGTATAATATTATTAAAAGTTATCCCTATAGTTGGTTAAGGAAAGACCACATAGAGAAATATTTTTTAAAAGGTTCTTAAACAAGCCAGGTAAACTAGGGCATTATATTTCACAGCTCATCTTCCACAGTGCTGATTAGTCACGACTCAGACATAGGAGAGAGCAAACCTTCATCAGAGTCCTTGTCTCCGAGTGACTGCCGAGCAATACACCGTACACACCTGGTGTCAGTGCCTCGGTGCTTTTATCCAAAGTGTTGCATCTGTTCATACTTTTAAAACAAAAAAAAGCAAAGCACCTTTTATATATTTTGAATTGGAAATAGGATCAAATGGCGACATGTGAATCCAGCTTTAATGACAGCAATACAGAGCATCTGTTCAGATCTGTCCTTAACCTACTTGGACTTGTACTTAATAAGGCAAATTAAGATAATCTTCAAGGGAATTTCCCATTCCCTTCTTACCACAGAGCTGATATCCCTTAGCACCGCAGACCAGAAATCTAGTTGGGATGATATTCTGTTGAGATGACAGCATATTTGATAAATAGGAGTCACTTCATGTATATATCCTCCCTCTCTGAAACAGAGCAGGGGCTTTTACATTCTGTTCCGATTTCTGCCTCTTGCAAACATATTCAGTATGATATGTTTTATTGGACAGATGACTGTCTCAGACCAGAATTGGGTAGTAGTTTTTATGTGGCTGTAGCTGCAAATACATTTAATGTCACTTCCTAAGTCTCTCTTAGCCTCACCGCTTAAATCTCTGAGGCTTATACATCCATTTGTTCACTGGCAGGTCATGCTTCTAATAAAATGTTCATGAATAAACATGTTCTGGAAATGTACTGAGGTTTACTAGGGCTGAGCTGGATTCTACTATTTGTGTTTTAGAAAGAAGAGAGACGTACTTTCTGCACTTCTTCACATCAGTTTTGGACAAAACATCTCTTTCTCTGAAGCTGAGGTTTTAAATCACAAGTTTTTGAAGTAGAAGTCAAATCAAGGACTCCTGACAAATGGAAGACTTGTAGTTAATTATCTTCTTGTAAGCCATTTTGCCAGTTCAGCTATCTCTTTAACTCTGAACTTAGACAAATGCTTTCTAGGCCCTCAAGTTATCATTGTTTAGGATTTGCTGTCTGGTAATCAGGTCAGCAAACACTTTTTATGGTAATGTTCAGAAGAAGATTTACACTGGTACACCAAGAATAAATTTCATATGTAATTGATGGTAGCTTCTGTAGAAGTGGTTCTTTTAACCAATGAGAGCTGGTTTGTACGATGCATGAACAAAAAGGGCCATTTACTGTTAAGGAAAATAGATTCCTTGACAGTTACTGCAATGAGAGTCTGTGGATCCTAAATTGCTAATTACAGTTTGAGGCAATGATGTTGGCACATTGTTGCCAGATGGAAGATTCATTTTACTAGCCACTTAATTAACAACTGGTAAACGGTTGCACCCAAATACACATATTTACATATGCAGAGTGCTTACTGTGTCACAAAGATGCTAATGGCTTACAGACTGATTCTTATTAATGCAATCTACTAATGGGAATGTCAGAATAAATTATCTTCTCTGGAACTGCAAGCTGTCTATCTGCCATCTGCATGGGAGCTCCCGAGCTTCAGGTTTCTGTCTGCCCAATGCCTCTTGAAAGCTGGGATGCTTTCCAAAGCAGCAAAGGGAGCTGTAGGAATTTGGGTAGTTCAGGGGGAGAAGTCCTGCTGTTTCTAAGGAGCCTAGCTGAAAGCCATTCAATTTCTGCCTCGTACTGGGGGTGTGTATATATATATGTATATATAGAAACCACATATCTGACATGATTTCTGGGTACACAACACAATACCCACAGCTTTTAGTGGAAGAGCTTAATGTATTTTACAAAGTTCTCCGTGCATCTCAGGGAAGGGGGAGAGGTCATAGAGATATATAGGCCCTGCTGCCCAGCTGCCGTAATTCATTGTCTGGTTGGTACAGAACCCATAGTTTAATTACATATTAACAATAATCTGTCATATTTCCATATTATCTCCCATCTGAGAATCTGAAACAAGGTTTTTTACATTGCACCTCACAGTTCGCAGGAGTGCAACTATTTGTACTTGAACCTGTTCAACTGGCGAGAAAACGGAGATATGGATGATTTAAGGGGTCACAGTAAGTAATATTTCAAAGATCCTAGGGAAGAAAAAGGACATCTGAATCCTGGAAGTACTGGTCATCTTACCTGTACTCCTGTCTGTTGTTGCCAGTGACCAAGACTAGTGGTGAAATCCAAAAGTTAATTCGGAAAAGTGAGTGAGATGGTGGCAGCAGGCTGGTCTTTAGAAGGCAGTCCAAAAAGGACGAGTGTTAAATTATTCACTTAAGTAATAGACAACTGCAAAAGTGCAGGGTAAGAAACAGCTGGCAATCTGAAATAGTCATGAAATGAACATTAGTTAGCAGTATTATGGTGTTCTTAAAATAAGTCAGATGCAATTCTGGAGTGTTCCAGCAGCACAGCTTGCAAGACATAAGAAGATCTTCTTGCATAGGAAGGACCAGGAGTATTATGTCAAATTCTGAGCATTATTCTAGGAGCAGTATATGGCCTTGTCCATGAGGGCTCAGTAGAGAGTGGTGAGAATGGTTTGAGGGCTAGAAAATTTGGTCAAAAAGCAAAGATAGGATAAACTTCGGTTCTGTAGTCTAAAGACGACTGTGGAAACTTGTCTTCAGATATAAAGATTGCCTGAAAGAGGAAGGGAAAAAGATTGTTTTACTTATTCATGGTGCATTAGACAGAAATAATGGGCTTAAACTGCAAAGAATTGAATTAGCCGTTAGGAAAATATATGTACAATAAGGATAATGAATACCATAATAAATTGCCAGAGGAGGATGTTTACTTCTGGATATCTTTAAGAACTGATTAGACACACATCTGTCAGGTATAGCTGACCCGAGTGTAACTGGTTCTGCATTAGGACAGAGAAGCTGGACAAAGGGATTCTGGATGTCCTGCCCAGCCCTGTGATGGCCCTCCTATCTTGCATTTAAAGCCCATTTAAACTTGCTTCTGTCCTGCTGCATCTGTCATGACAGTAGCTGAGGATAAATTGAGGTGCTGCTTTGGCTTTTCTGTTCAATTCAGCAAATAGATGGGCAGGACAAACACATTTCCCCATGGTGATGTTAGGCTAGAATTTACATCCTATTCACTCCTGTTTCACAGCACCTTTTTTGCCTGGCCATGACTTTGCATTACTCACACTCCTCTGACTCTGGCTGCTACCTGGTGATGTGGTTTATTGCTGAAATGTGTCTGATGCCCAGGACTCTAATGAAGGGCCTGGAGCCATTCTTGTCCCTTAAAGATCACCCCTCTTTCACGACTAATACTTCTGCATATTTGCCAAATGTGTCTATTTGTGGATCATTTTATTTGAAGTGTTATAGATTAGCCATCCAGATTAAGTTGTCCAAGTAATGCTGGATGTAGGAAAGGACTGTTTCTAGTACAAAAGCCGTATTCCAGAGGTTAGGGTTTTTTCTAGGGCAGAAGCAATCTTTTACTCAGTATCTGCACAGCACGATGCTGCTGCAGTATTGTCACATTAAAAATAATATTGATTGTGATTCCTAAACTGTGCTTGGAGTTACCTCTACATCTGTCTACATTATGAAGTCTTCCAATTAAAAAAAAAAAATTAATACAGCATTAACTTTATAGAGAAGAAGGACCTAATATACTGGGACACCACTGTAGTTTACTAATTATGCATTATTGTGAGGTTTTTTTCCTTTTCTAATATTTTTACTGATCTAGTTTTAAATCTTTCAAGATTGTTAAGGAAATTGAATGATTATTGATATGGGAAATAATATCTTTTGTCAGTGTCACCCTGATATCATGTATTTGAAGTGCATTTATAAATCGGTGAACGGACAGATTCATTTGCAATGCAGAGTTCTAGGGGAGGTCTGATACCTGATAAGCAAAGGAGACAATTTTGAAACTAAAACTGTGGGGCAGATTGCTTGCTTCTGTTCTGAGTTTAGAGCTGCTGGTATTTTGGAATATAATAAATGCTGTCTCTTTGAAATGGACTTCAATTTTCTATAAAAGTAAATGGGTTTTGGAGGCATCTCTGGTAGGTTTGCTGTGTACAGCTCCCTTCTTATTGTCTTTTAAGTCCATTTAAAGCTTCTGTCCTGCTGTTGCCATCATGGCAGTAGTGGAGGAAAATCTGAAATGTAGCTTCCAATATTCTGTTCAACTCAGTGAATCATGTTCTTCCCATTCTGCTTGACCCCATCTACTTGTTTTGTCCTTCCATTGCATCCTGTCTGCAGGCTTCCTGGGGACCTTTCTTCTCAGTCGTGGTCTTACTGTGCTAACTCTGATCGTGGATTAAGACACCACCTTGATACAAAAAAAAAGATTCTAATTCTTTTCCCTTTGTTTTTATTTTTGTGCAGATTGTTTCTCAGAGAAAACTCTCCAAGTCGTTACTGAAACATGGGAACACAGCAGGGAAGTCATCTATAACAGTAAGTCAGTCTGAAATACACTCTTATTTTCCTGTTATTTAGAAATATCTAATGTGACGTTCTCCCTAAAAGCATCCTGCTAAATCACCAGAACAACACTTGACTGAGAAATGTATTTAAATTGTTTATTTAACAGGTTACTTGTACTTTTTTTGACAAATGCTTGTTGTAAGGAAATAGCAAAAAATAATGTATAATTTGTGCAAACCCCACAATATTTACTACTACAACTTTTAAGGTACTTTGATGATAGCAAGGAAGTTGTGCTCCTTGAGTATTTTTAGTTGAAGGTCTAGAACCTTCAAAAATTCATTTTGACCCGCTTTGACACAGGAAGGCATCTGATGTTTGTTGGCCCTTCCAGTTTAAAAGAACCCAAAAAAAACCCCAAAAACCAAAATCAGAAAACACACACACACACAGCAGCACCAAATGCAGGAGTTTGATGAGATTAGGTATTTTAGCTGTGTTGTAATGCAATTATGGACTGGATAGTTGTAGCCCCATGTGTATCTTGAAATCCGCAAATCAGTGTATTACCTCTCTTTCATCTTTCTCTTTGCTGGCTTGTTTGGGAGATCAAGCTTCTCTGCACTGAACCTAGCATGCTTGTGACATTTGCAGCTCTGCATTAAGACAAAGACTATAATAAAATATTCTGCTTTGGGGAATCTCTGCTCTGTTGCTTCATGGGTTTGAGAAGGATTTTTTTCCTTGATGTTCAATTAGCCAGATGGGTTTCTTTTGGCTTGAGTGTTTGGGGTTTTTTTCTGCCTTCAGCCAGAGAAGAGAGAACTGACTGTGAGAAATAACACTTTCTGAGAGGCCAGGGAATTCTCTTTCTTAGATGCCTTCCTCGGTGCTTGTCTGTGAAGGGATTTGCTTAAATGCATAGGGTGAGACCCATTTTTGCTCTGGAATTGGAAAGGAATTCCCCACTCTTCTAGCTGAATAGAACCAGGAGAGTTTTGATCTCTGAATAACTTGATGTGGTTTTCCTGCTGAGATTATCTGGGCGTACTTCATCTCATCCATCCCCATGGTGTTCTGGACCCCCCTTCCTGTTCTGTAAGGGACACAAAGGAGTTTAGGTTTGTGAAAACACAAATGCTATGGTTCAACTAAAATCGTTAGGCTTGTTAGTAGAGTGTTCTGGCAAAAATTAATGCTCTGTGATATACAGAAGATGAGGGAAAATACTTAATAGTTCCTGCTGGCTTAACACTGGGTGATAACCATGAAATATGGGCCTTAGTTACTTGCTTTGGCTTCCAGTTAATAGTACTAAAGAGCAAGTTGACTTTACTCGAATGGAAGAAAACTGAACTCAGACGATTATTGTGTGAAAAGTTTGCTGTCTCAACAGAATAAGTCAAAATGGATTATTTATCATTGTTTCTGGGCCTGGGGACATACCAGGTGTCTGTCAAGTGTGGAAATTCTAAATACTAGTTTCCTAACTTGTTCAGCATACTGAATTATGAGTATTGCATAGGATTTTGAAAGTTCCTGTCTTGGCATGTTGTGCTGGAGTTTTATTAGCCCTTTGACTGCGTACTCTCTCACCAATACAGTTTAAGCAGCTGTGCCCCTACATGGCTCCATGTGAATATTTTGCACAAGGAAATACCACAGTTCACTGCTGTGAGGTGTCATAGCCAGAATAGTCTTTAAGCCCACAGCCCCTTTGGAGGCATCCTTCCTCTGATGTAGGCTTCCCTGCAGGTGGTAGGCCTTCAGAGGTACCTCCTCTGCCATGGAGCACCTCCTTCCAAGAACGTATCTCCAGCTGTGTCCTCGACAGCACTCCCTTCCCCGTGCCTCCTCATGGATCTTTTTGAGAGTGGCCTTGCAGGCCTCCTGCTGCACCTCCCTTTGTGCCTGCTGCCTCTAGCAGCTGCCGCCCTTTCTTACGTATGTTCACACAGAGGTGCTGTATGCATCTCCGAGGGGTTGATGTTTTGGAGTGCAGTTTGTATCTTCTGCCCACTGCCAAGCCAGCTGCAGCCAACTGTGACCTGCACGGCGCAGTTCATGGCCTCCCCACGCGGGTCACCCCAGCAGCCCCTGCTACCAAAACCCTGCCAGTTATGCCCAACGCAGAGTCTAAGTTAGTTTCTGCCAAAGAAAGGAAAAAGGTCTTTAAGAGTCCCAGTGATACTGAAGTTTACTGAGGCTCTAGACAGCCTGACTCGTTACTGGGAGCTGCATATGTGGGCAGTAAAAGCATCCCAGGCTGCGGTGCTCTGACTGCAGCTTTAACCTCAGAAGCTTTCAGCCAGCTTGAAGAACGGTTGGAGCGTCCCAGCAGCTCCCCCAAGGACCTGGGGTCCATGTGGTAGAGATGGTCTGAGCCTGTCTGGGGAGCTAACGTGGCTGCCAAGCATATGGCCGTGGGCATGAAACACCCAGCAACTAGGTTCTTTTGGACGATTTAATCTCTGGGGAGAATATTTACAACAGGGAGAGATTTTATAACTGTCACATAGAATATGATGTAGTTTGTTCCAAAGAACACTTTTCAGCAAAATATCCCAGGTTTTGTGGATGCCTTCTCTCCACTGAAGCATTTTAATGGCTTAGTGAGGAAGGCTGTTTTGGTTGGTTTCGCTGGGGTTTTTTTAACAACATTGCACAGCACAGTGACTGACATCATTATCAGCATAGCTTACGCTATCTGAAAGAATCATGCTACATTATTTTAGTGTTACTTTCTTCTGACTCAGTCTACAGTAAATGGTTTTGCCAATGTAGCCATTGCAGAAAAAACTATAGCAGGAGAACTACTGTAAAAGTTTCACAGCAACTAATGACAGGTGACTTCACTCCTTTTTCCATTTAGCTTGCCAAATGATGCTGAAGCAGCATAAACGTAATTAAGCTTTAGACCCAAATAATACAACTCTTGTATAGCTTTTCTGTCCCCTCGACAATGTGAGACTGTGGTATTCTCTGTTGTCCTATCTGAGGAAAAGTATTTGGTCAGAGGAAAGGGATCCCTGATGGATGTTGATGTCTGTCAATTGACAGGTGATTGACAAGGCATAGTCATGTGATACAAAGTGATTCAGGTTTGTAGGCTTAACAAGGTGACACCCATCAGCTGAACAAGGGATTGACTGAATGCTCTTAGTCCTTCCTGATTGCAGAGAGAAACATATTTACTTGTACCACACTTCAGTATCCTAATGGGGTCTACAGTCTTCACACCGGAAAATGGCATCTTTCTCCCCTTTCATTACACCATGCAAAACTTAAATGTAGCTTTCCATTTAGGTGATTGCTGAAGAGTTGTCTGGCAATGATGACTACGTTGAACTTTCATTCAGTGCACGGAAATTGGATGACAAGGTAAGCTGCTTGGTATTAACCTTACTGAAAGATATAAGAATGCCTCCAAATATAATTTGATGAGATTTTCCCCAACAGATATTTTTTGCCTGATATTATTAAACACATCAGAGATTTCAGATGAGTGTTCATAATGAGGCTTTCCTCAAGTTGCAAAGTAATTAAAAAAAAACTCTCAAGGGAATCTAATTAAAACCAAGACAATTTAATTACACTATAACCAAGACAATTTAATTATTTAGAATACCACAGATCAGAAGTGCTTAGAGAGGTGAGCTTTCTGTAAGTAGTCAAAGATGTTATAGTTGAAGTAAGCATCTTAAAATAAAGCTAGAAAACTTCATAACAGCTCAGTTATGATATACATTTTGTTCAGCAAAATGTAGCTTGAATGTGAGAAAAAGACTCTTGCATATTTGTTAAAAACTTTTTCCCTATTTAATAAGAAAACTCTCCACTGACTCAAACAATACTCTTCATTATAAGGACTACCTCTCTCTGAAAATATCCATTGTTGTTTAGCAATATATATATATATAATAAGAACCTCAAACAACACACAGCCCAGGAAATCCAGATGACTGCTTGTAAGGCACACTGTCTGTTATGCAGACACGTAATTATTTGAGGTAATCTGGGGAATATCTTTGTAATTAATAGACGTCATAAGACTATGACTCTTTTTAGATAATATGGCTTTACATATAATTGAAGATTAGAAGATTGCAATTGTACTGGATCACAATATCTACCATTAGTATATAGTCCCTTCTTATATATGAAGCTGCTTCTAATTAGAAACATATAGTAATACTATACAAAAGTTTACGATTATGATGCTCCAAGTATGTGCTTGCAAACATTTGACATGTGAGTCGCTTAAAATCAAATCAGTGAGAGCACTTTTGGATACATACATCAGATTTTCAAAACCAGGCTGTAACTGATGAATAATATTCTTGGTCAAAACTGCCAGAAAAACTCAGGCAAGCAGAAAGTACACAGAGAGATTAATAGTATTGGAATTTATTTAGGACATACAGGTAAATAACATTACTGTGCTCAGGATCATTAACAATCATAAATGATCAGGACCTGAATTTGCTTCTCATCTGAAAGATGAATTACCTCTTCCTTCAGAGTTGCTGGAGTCTTAGTGTTTCTGAATCACATAATTTATTTAGGTGTCAAAATGTAGATTTAACAACCTTTCTTTAGACAGACATCTTTAGATCTGATTTCCAAAGTTGTAGACAAATCTCTTCCTGTTCCATACACTGTCACATCTGCAAAAAAGGAAAGGACATATGCAACATAAAAAGACTCCACTTGGTCATTCCTTTGCCACAAATGTGAAATGTAATCTGGTGTAAATATTATGATTGCTTATGGCTCTTGTTGGTATAAACTAGAAGTATACTGCCAGAGTGCAGTTCTGAGCTAGGTCAGTGTTGTCTGGGCAACAGCTTTAGAGAGTGATTGAAACACTTCATGTGGATAAGTTAAGAGGCATCATTCTGAAATATTGCAAGAATATTGTCATTCTTGCCATTTTAACATGTCCAGTCAAGGTGGGCTTCATCTAGTAAAAAATTCCTAGATAATGATGCAGTGTGCAACTCAGGCAATGACTCATCATGTGTTATCTGAATCAAAACTCCTGTCTTCAGCTGATGAAAATCACTGGAAGCCTTTAACAGTCGAAAGAAGTCTTTCAATTTCCTCCAGCTAGAAACATAGCTCTAAATCTGACTTAACCTTGGCTTACTTCATTTATCAAAAGCCATAGCCTTTTCTTATATGGCTTAAAATGAAGCCATTACAGTATCAATAGATGTAAGGCACTAATGGTAATTATTGTTATTAAGGTTTGAAAATACTTAAATTGCATAGTTCAGCCATTGGTGAAAGGGCATGAGTGCTCTGATGTTACATAAAGGTCAAAAAAACCCATCAGAGAATTGAGAAGAGCCCATTTTATAAAATGTAAGCATGGTTTTGCATTCCTCTCCCTACTCAGAGAAGTGAAGACTTGAGTAGAGATGTAACATCAGAGAAGTAGACTGAGGGCTGGAACTGTGCTTGGAGTCTCCTGAAAAGACAGAGGAATCCTGTGGAAGCAATCATTAATGCTCTGCTACGCACGGTCACCTTTGTAACCCCAGGGGTTCCTGCACTGGTAGCTGTGGCAGAAGAGAAGTTGAATCCTAATGTCTCACAACTTGCAGATAAAAGAATGTGTGTGGGGAAGTTCTGGAAGTGCTTTACAGATAAAAAGAAAAATAAATTCTTTCCATCCATTACCATCAGTGGTATCTTGAATGGACAAGAATCTTCTTCCTCCACCCTTTAAAAGAAGACTTCTTGAAAGAGGACCCAGATTGTGGTCCTTAAACTTATGAGTTTCCTCCACTAAGGAAAAAGATGTGAACAACACATTTTTGGCAGATTAAACAAAATTTGTTGGTATAATTTAACTGGCAGGATGTTTGTTGGTTTTTTTTAACTCCCTCCAAATAGAACTGCAGGAGTTTTAGAGAAGCCACAAAAAAAGTAAAGCCTACTCAATTTTTCCTGATGGTGTGGCTGAAACATTCAGTGAAAAGTTATAGGAAAATCACAGGTATGAAAGTTTTCTTTAGTTAACTGACTTTGCAGAGATAAAGGTTATAATTTTTTATTACAGTGCTTGTTTGGAAGGTATAACTGAATTTTCGTGTTTTATTGAAGCCTAGTCAGCTCAGATGGCACATCCTTGTTTCAAGAGATCCACTGAGAACACTTCACAGTGGAACAATAACTTTTGGAAAGGTTCTATTGTATTAATAGTTGTGTCACAATTACCATAACAAGCAGATACGTTTTTATGACAGCTATAATAAATTACGAGCACTGAGGCAGGCAAACTGCTTTTCCTGTTCTGAGAGAGGCAGTTATCATTGCTTGGGAAAGATTCTCCAGCAAATGTCTGCAAAATGCAAGCTAATATTACTTTTTTAGATATTTCCCTTGTACTGAACTACTACCAAAAAAAAAGTTCCTTAAATGCCCTGTCTTGCTGCTGAAGAATTTTCAATGTTATTAGTGTCTTTTGGCTACTCCAGCCCTTTTCTGAGTGACCTTTGACTTGACCCCCAAACCTGAATTTTAAAAAGTATCATGCTCTGAAAATTAATGTGCTGGAAGACATGTCAAACTAGGTGCTCAGAAACAGAGGTAGTTAAATTTTTGAAGTTTAAGCCATGTACTTGTGTTATTACTGTGTAACTGCTGCACATACTGAAAGAGCAATGTGTGTTGTATCACTAGCAAATGCATTACATTAATCATTTAAACATTATTAAATTATCAAAACATGAAACCTTTATTGTGGCTATTGTTCTTTTAGAGGATGTTCTTATGAGATAATGCAAAGCTGTTAGAATCAGCATAACAACCAAAAAGCTCTGAAAACATTGATAGCTAGGAAATAAAATGTTTCTTCAGCATATAATTTTTGAGTTGTTATGAAGCAACTTCAGTACTGAAGGATTTTTTGCTTGTACCTTCATTCTGAAAGGAATTAAGCTTTGTTTTTGCGTTGAAGAGGGGGTGATATAATCTGTAATCCAGCATTAAAATCTTTCCCTTGAAGTGGTATTGCCTTGGTAGTTAAAAACAGATATTAAAAATTACTTCCCTTTTGCTGATTTGCTGTTTCATCTTTCATGATACTCAGCAGGGAATGATACTGTATTTTGAGTCTTCCACAAAATCCGGGTTTCCTTTATGATTTTTTTCTGCACTTCAGGGCTCATTCTTTGTATGTATCATTTTGAGGTGCTCTCTTTCAGATAACTTTTCTTATCAAACTTGCATTTGATAACGAATCTGGTAACAATAAGCTTTTACTCAGCTTCAGTCAGTATACTTATGTGTGAGAAGAGGCAGATCAATTTTTTTTAACCTTATGCACTCTCGATTTTGGCGTTGCTATGATTAAACTAGCAGCTTCACTCTCTGCTTGTTCTCTTTGCTATGCGGTAGTAATCTGGCAGAATTTAATCCCCAAAGCCCCCTACATACTGGCAGTTTCAACTGTTGAACGGAGTCCAGGTAGTAAATCTATATCAGGGCCTTGAGGCAAACTCTGGAGTTACAGACTTTGTTGGGTTTTGTGCTGGTTCTACACACTCTTACATGAAATGTCCTGTAACCATGTAATTGGAACAAATGAACAAACATGCGGCTTTGTTGTTTAGAGCTCCACATGATAAGATCAAAGAAATGCACGTGCTTTGCATCAGTTTCTAAACATACCGTTGCCTTTTGTCTAGTAGGAAAAGAAACAGATCATTCACAGAACAGCATTCTGAACATGTTGATAGGTGTCTTCTTTAGGGCGTGGAACAGTCTTGCCCAGGGCTTCATGGCCTCTTAGGGTCTTACTTCCCTCTCCAGACATTCAAATTCAGGTGTCCCTTTTCAAAGCTCTGATTTCTTTGCTTATTTTGCAGTTGTGGAATTGTAAAAATGCCCAAAGGAGATACTTGACCAAAATGATGTGCCCAGACTTTGGCCGGCATCTTGTCCAAACTGCTCTCGTCCCAATGGCTATCCAGCTAGTCAAAAATAAGTAGGGTGGGCATTTGGTGAGAAGAAAATTGTAGAACTATGCATATTACACTAATTTCAACATTAGCACTTTTACAGAAACACTGGGAGAGTGAACAGCATTCCTGACTTCTCCAAACTGATGTGGAGGTCTGTGCTTCTGGTTATGGCCTATAGAGAAGAATAATATTCGTATGCATGAAGCTAATCATGTGTCTCTTAAAGAAGATGAAGAAGGGAGTTGCAGCTACAGAAAATGAGCGGAGTCCATTTGAATCCTATGCTTGCAGCATTGCACAGTTAGAAATTTGAATTAGCCAGCTATCCCCCTCCAGCTGTGGAGGGCTAATACCCAGCTAGTCCTCCACGCCGCAGCCAGCATGTCCAGAAGAAAGAAGATGTTGTTGAAACAAAAGAGGCTGTGGCCAGGCTGCAGCAATGCTGTAGAAAGCAACTTAATTGAGGTTTGTGTCAGAACACTCAGGGATTTTAGCTAGAGGAAGGTGTCCTGCAGTGCAGTGGGTATGTGAACCTCAATGTCTGTCACAGATTTGCTTGTACTTTGAGATATCAACCAAATTTCTGCATTCGCCTGCTCTGTTTGTCATCTTAACATGGGCCATGTTTTCACATCTTAAAGAGGACTTGCTTCTCTAACCTTTGCTACTCCGTCTTGCCGGTACTTGGGTTATTTGGTAGCAGCACAGTGTCTTGGCCAATTAACTTTTGTTTTGAGAGGGTGGGCGAATAGTATGAAATTCAGCCCCACTGTAGAATATTCTTCAACGGGCCTTGCATGATAAAACTGATGTCAAAAGACCAAACAGATATAAAGACAGAAAGAAACAAGTTAGGTGGATGAAGGAGCTGAAGCTCAGGAATCTGGACTAGGTGTAAGAAGGGAAAAGGGTGTAAAATGACATTTTATCGTTCTGCCTGACATGACTGAATAGTCAAACTGAGAACAGCAGTGCCATGGAAGTCCTTGTGGAAAAAGGACAAGAATGAAATATTGCTGAGAGACACGAAGAGGTCTCACTAAAACCACACTGGCTCTCCTTTTTCATTAGCAGTCAGGGAAGCACCAATGCACTGTGCCTGAAAGGCTCAAAGAAAAAGAAGTCTCAAGAGTAACCTGTCCTATATTTTATTTTAGGATTTTTTCAGCAAATCTGATCCTTTTCTGGAGATTTTTCGGATGAATGATGATGCAACCCAACAACTTGTTCACAGGACTGAGGTAAGAAGGTTTAGATTTATTTTCTAAGGACACAGGTACGATGTCAGGAAGAATGGTTTATCCTTCCCATGTCACAAAGGGTATTTGCAAGCACCCACATTTAAAAACACTTCTATCTCTTGTGTAATTATTGACTAATGGGTATCAGGTCTTGACTTATGCACATGATAATAAGGGAAGATAGTACTGAAGCCAGAGATCCAAATTTAATTAAACTAACAGATGTTCTTTTTGAATGTCAGAAGTTATACATATTTAGCCCAAACCATGCTACAGACACTATCATATTTTCCCATTAATACTATGTTGCATCTTCTCCATCTCCTCCCAGGTTGCTGGTGCTAAAGAGATTTATAATCTGGGTGCTTTACATTTGTTTCCTGTGTCCCAGTGTCATTACTGATTTCATGGTAGTGACTGGCACTGTCTTAAAAAGCAGCCCGTAGGTGTACAGGGTGGAGCTGTGACAGGTATTCAGGGTTATGAGCCTGCCTGTTAGAGATCCCATAAAGCCTTCCTGGTAAGGCAGACCATATGCCCGTAAATTGATGCTGCCAATCCCCATTGCCCAGTCTTGCATCGCTTCCATGGCTTCCGGTTCAGGGATGTATTCCACAACCTTTCCCTTGTGAGTTACGCTTCTGCTGAGGCACGGCTGTGCTGGGGCAATCTCTGTGGCATGATCTATGTAGGGGTCCATTTCCCACATGTGCTCCTTTTTGGGGCTTCCAGAGGAGGAGTGTTGCAAACTGCAGGTTGCTCGAGGGCACATATCTCATGCATGTTGTTCTGTGAACCTCCAGCTGAGTTCTGCCTTCTTCTCTTTCTGGTGAATGTACTGTATTGAAAATTTTGGCTCTTCTTGGCATTCTGTTTGGAGCTGTGCAAATGTTAAGGGTTCCCTTCCTTTCTTTTCACTCACAGGTTGTGATGAATAACTTAAATCCAGCCTGGAAGACCTTTAAAGTGTCTGTAAATTCTCTGTGCAGTGGAGACCAGGATCGCAGGTTAAAGGTCAGAAGTCATTCCTACTTTTAAATAGTTTTTCTCATAGAAAAGAAAACTTTGTCTCCCTCTTTCAGTTGAAGATTGCTGCTCTGCACTGCCCTCTTTGATGGAAAAGGTGATCACAGCTGTTCTATGATTGCCACAATCAAATTGAGGGTGCAGAGAAGTGGTAATCCACTGTAATCAGTAGGGTCTGCTCTATACTTCTTACAGTAACCTCAAGAAAATGATGAAGCTGTTTATGCCTATCAGCTGGATAATTTGAGCCCAACATCATTTAACTGGTGGAAGTATACGCAAGGGAAGTGGCAGCCCTGCCACCATTTTAACTACTGTTTCCTCACTTCAATGTCTGAAGACCCTCTGTAAAAGAAACACTGACTTATGAGATCTGTTATTATATATGAAGAATAGAGTGGCCACAAAAATATATGTGCCATAGTAATGACAGTGTTACTAGTCAGCAGAAAAACTGATGGTTGGGAATCTGGAGCTTTGTGTAGAAAAATTCATCTTCTTGTGGCTAAATTTGTGTTAAATTAAGGCTCAATCCAATTGTTCATATCTTCTAATCAGGTTTAAGGTTAATACTAAATTAAAAAATGTTAAACAGCACTGTCCCCAGACTATTCAGCCTCTTGGACCTGGTGAAAGGACATTGGACCCAACAGTATGTCTTTCTTTTTTCCTTACCATACCAAGTTGTCTAATAAAAATTTTTCCTTGTCCCTGTAAACCTTTCTTCTTCATCATTATAGCTGTACAACCCTGCAGAAGCGGTATTGTCATTTTTCACTCATTATGTACTGCGGGATGCGCTGTGCGGATAGAAAAAGTAAAATACCTGGTGTCTGTGTGTGACAATGCATACCACAAATGGGTGGAAAAAGTAAAAAGCAGTCTTATGAATGCTTGGACTTATACTGGTCATGCTGATTGTGATGTATAACTTCATAAAATCAGCACTGTTATGGAACAGCAATGGTACTGGCACAGTGTTTGTATGTATACATTTGGATGGTATTGGGGATACATGAGGAAGACACAGCTATGAATGGTTGTCTTTATATATTGTTTGTGTCACTTGTGGCACTGTTGGGCAAACAAGGTGAGTCCAAGGGCGAAAAAAGTACTGAAAGATTGAGAAAGTTTGAGAAGACAATGAGAGATGAAGCAAGGAAATCGATGAGAGATGAAGCAAGGGCTTAGGAGGCCAGACCAATGTGTTTGTGACGGGTGCATATGAGATGTTGGAAGGAAGCTCAGCACTGCAGGTGATACAGGAAATCACTTGTGAAAGGTCTTTCCACCTACCCCTTAGCTGGTAAATGGTCAAACCAGTTGTTTTTGGCATGTCCAATGGGATTGAAAGTGAGTTGTAGCAGATGAAATAGAGAATGAGGTGTAGATAAAGAACAGGCTTCATTTTAAAGTGCAAGCAGAATTAACAGTATTGGCTAAAGATTATTTCTAATGCAAATGAAGAAATGTAGAGGAGTTATTTATTGTAGCATATGACAGTAATATGAGGTGTCAGGGTAATGACTTTGTTATCTTGGGAGGTTGCAATTTTATACATTTCCTGGGTAGATTAAATATCTATAAGTTACTTCTCTGAAACACAGAAGACAAGCAAATTACAAGCAATACAGATCTCCAGGAGAGGAAAAGAGGA
>Ga0065711_1030575_pt1 | contig 32111 bp, 11 predicted proteins | sample Hoacrofraction12_FD_59098 | JGI IMG/M metagenome (GOLD analysis project Ga0065711, IMG submission 59098) | Hoatzin crop microbial communities from Cojedes, Venezuela - Epithelial fraction 12 v2 (version 2) | ecosystem: Host-associated > Birds > Digestive system > Esophagus > Crop | place... | reverse complement strand
CCCGGGGGGCGCGGCCCCAGCCCCCGGGCCCGGCTGCCGGCCTGGGTCGCCGGAGCTGCCTCGGGCCTGCAGCCGCCGGCGGGCAGGGGGCTGCGGCACTGGTCTCTCCGGTCCTTGCAGACCTGCTTTTCGCCGTTATGGCAGGGGCAGAAGGGGCTTGCTGGGTGTCTGGAGGCACCGCTGTCCAGCCTTCCCCCTCGGGAGAGCCGGGACCAGGCCGCCCGGTCCTGCTGGCGCTGGAAACCGCCGAGGTGTTAAGCACGGGCTGCAGGAATTGACAGAAATCTCGGTGTGAATACATGGTGAATAAGCAGGCTGCTAATGGTTAGCTGTAAAGGAAATGAGAGACAGTCTGACAATTCTCAGATGAGTTTGGCACATTTTTGACACTTCTACGCATAGTGGGATGTGAAGAGTAAACTTCGAAGCGTTTTTCTGCAAAAGCAGATTTGGAGTGGTATAGTGAAAGACGGAAGGCAGTGTTACTTCAAAGAGCTGTCTTCGCGAGGGCAATCCAGCTAGGAGCTGAGGTACGAGCACTCCCTCGCTGTTCGTAACACTTGAGCCGATTCACGTTAACAACCCAGCATTGTGTGGTCTGGTTAGGAAGAAGAGGAAGGGGAAAACAGCCTGGGAGTATAAAGCCAGCGCCTGGACTAGAGTAACGTCATGGGGAGATGTCGCTTCTTCTAGAGGAAGGGGTTTTGTGGTTCGCTCTTCTAGGTGGCCCAACAAAGCCAAGCCGTAGCAGTTTCATTCTGAATCCGCTCACCAGCCAGAGGAGCAATGGACAGACGTTAATACCAGAGTAGATCTCCAATATCCTGGATTTAGGCTGTTGTGACTCAGAGCAGAATTCGATCTCTTACGCATAGGATCAGCAGATACAGCATTCTCCCAACTGAAGACTTTAAAACACCATGCGAGGAAAGATTGTGATAGGAGGGTGTTATGTCTCCATAACCTGAATTAGACTATAATTGCATATCTCAGTTGATGATGGTGCTAAGGTCAGTGAAAGCATGTACTGAATCAATTAATTCATGACAGCTGAAATTTTCCCCAGCTCAGCCTTTGGATTTCCTTCAGAACTTTCTTGAAGGAAACTGCAGTGTGTTAATTTGCTGCATGCTTTATTTGAAGAACTAAGTCCTGGATCTTTTTATTTGCCTAAAACTCCAGCTGACTTCAGTGGGAGCACTAACCGAGAAGGGAGTTCAAGTGTGAGCCTTTTATGTGGCTAAATAGATAATTGATACGGGTGCGGTTATACCACTTGTTTTTAATATAAATAGCAGTGTGCTTGGTAGGCAGAGAGAGGTGGGTGTTATAGTAATGGCATTTAGAGCTGTTTTAATAAATATTTAGTTTGGGGTTAGGTTGAGTGTTAATTGCTATTAGCATATGTGGGTCATGATTATCAGGTGTGTGTTTACTGAGGGGGTGAAAGGCACTGGCCATCACACAGAGCTGGCTGTGATGCCTGCAGCGGATATGGAGGCTCCATCTTCCTGGCTAGCTTGAGATCGCGTCCATCCCTAGTTATTGCATTAATATTTTCTTGCTCACTGAATCATGCCCAAGATTCAGCCTCGAAGTCACAGTCAACGATCAATATCTAGTGAAAGAGGGAGCTAAGTGATCCTTACAGTGGTAGTCATATGCCTTTAAAGGGTAGTGGCTAAATTCGTTGAGTTAAAATGGCAGTCTAATGATGTGTTTTCCTATTAAGTAGAAAGAAAGACTAGCTTTAGAAAAGGCGGCTGGCGACTATTAATACCTTTTAGATTGATTGATAAGGATTTTAGTCTCATTTTTTTACCAACTGTTAGACATGGTATGATGGAGTGACTTAAAAGCTATTTGATATGTAAGGCAGTGACAGTATCACTTAGATAAATCACACAGTTTAGCTTGTTTATCTTCCTCATTCTTTTTTTTAAGGCTGTACAGGGAAATGTGACTCTTTGGTTCTTCCTTAGAACTAATCTGATTTTTAATTTTATTTTAGTGAAATTTCAATTGATTTTGATTTTATTCTGCACAAATAGAATGGATAAGATCTAATGTGGTCGAAACAGTACCTGAAACACATATGATTAATCAATTGTGTTTGCTTCTTCTAGGGAAAATCCAGAACGTACCTTTGATTTGGTACTGAAAGTAAAATGCCAAGCATCTGAAAAAGAAGGTAATATACCGTGCTTATTGATACTTATTTGTAGAAATGAGAGGTGGAAAAAAATAGTTTGTGTCCTGATCTGGTGTCATTGTATGTTTTGAATTGCTGTTGCATTGGAATTGTATTGGTTATTTTATTGCCTTTTAAAATCTATTAATGTGTTAATTCATAGCTGTGGGTTTTTATTTTTATATTTTCATTTTGGCTATGGTAAAAATATTTTTGTTCTGAGAAATACTTGCAAAGCTTGGACTTGAAATGCATCTTCTACAGGTCTTAAGCCTTAAAGTGTTGATTTGTTGTAGCAGATTTCATTTTAGCAGAACAATTGACTTCTGTCTATCAGTGGAATGTTAATTTTGATCAGTGTGATAGGGAGAAAGTAAGTTCTTTTCTGAACAACAGAAAGAGACTTTCTTTCTAGTTCATGTTTGGCAGCTGCTTTGGTTTGATATGTGATATGAACAGCAATGAGTGCTTATATTAGCCGTCAGTTTCATGTCTCTATAAACACGTGGTAAAAGAGATGTAGTAGTGCAAGAGCTATCCGAGAGAGGCTTTTTTTCCTCTTGGGTAAAAAGAAGATGGTATTTCCAGTGCTGAAATTAAAGTGACCTCTAGAAAGTCCATTGGGGGAACTCGGTTCGTGTTCTCATCCGGGGTTGTCGGCCTTATAAAAAAAACAGGGAGAGAAGAAGTCTTGCTGGCGTCGTGTTGTAGTCACGTTAGTCTGCAACAGCTGTGTCTTAATCACAATTGTAAAAACAATAAACTACGTCTTAAAATTGAGTATATTTCTTATCCTGCTGTGCTAATGGATGCTGTTTCCAGAGTTTACTGCTCTAACACGTTAGAAGCCTGTAGAAGTTTATAGCCCCAGACTATTCCTTTTTTTTTTTTTTAAATTTCCATTAGTGTTGACATGGGTATGTGCCTAATATGTTTACAATTGTTTAGCTTGAAATTTTTTTTGTAGATCTTTAGGTCTTTCCCTGACAATCCCAGCAGGCTTTTCTGTACCTTTTGTATCATGTGTTATCCATTATTGATACCTCAAGTTCCTCTGCTCTTTTTTTTTTTTTTTCTTCTCTTCGTGAGATTGTTCATTTAGGTGTGGGATGACATCTTGGTCCTGGCGCAGTCCTTGGGCATTGTCACTTTTGTTGTGGCCAGCCAGCGTCCTTCGGTTTATTGCCTGCTTTTTTGATTTGCTGTTGGTACAGTCATGGTTTAGGGAATCAGATGGTCTGTCTTAGCTCTCTGATTATTGTTGTGGTTTGTATCATGGAATGTTTTACCTTCTGTTCTCTCCCTTTTGCAGTTTATACCTGAATAATTTCATAGATGATGTCTGTGAGCCCTGCTTTGCTGCTTGACTTTTGATCTGTTCTCCTTCCATTGTGCGTTTAGCCTCTCCCTCCACCTGACGTCCTTTCCTGGGGGCCCGTTCTCATCTTGGCTTAGGCCCAGCTTCAACCTGCAGATTTTATTCCCTTTCTTCCATTCCCTCGTTAGTGCTAGTCTGTTGATAATCCTTTCTGGTCTTCATCTTGAAATATTGAAAAATGTGAGGTTTTTTCTTCTGTGATCAGAACATGGATCTATATCCTTCTAATTCCTTTTATCTCCCTTTTGACTTCCGATTTTTGTTTTGCATCTTTCTGCCTCTGCTACCGTAAGAAACCACTCCTGCGGCTCTGTGAATGACCTCGTATGCCTGAATTGTGATCGTAGTCACTTCCCCTGCCTCCCTCGGTGGGCATTTCATGCTGTTGGTCAGTTGTCCTCTGTGGAGAGTAGTCTGTCTAAGAAATCTGTGTATCTCCTTGAACTGTGACCTGACCTAATGTGGAGACTGTATTTGTGACTGTATTGTGGGCGCGCTGTCTTCTGTTCCACTTTTTGCTATCATCCCTTCTACCCTGCATTGGTCGATTGCTGTTTGTCCATGCGGTGGCCAAAGGCAGAGAGGAGGTCTGATACCGGTAGTGTTGGAGCCTGCGGTGTGTGACCGGTGAGGGGTTTAGGGGTGTTTCAGCTGGCCTGGAGGTTGTATTGATTCCTGCATGAATCCGCAGATCAGCAGCACAGTACAGACCCCTTTTACTGATCAGATTGTGCTGGCTGAATATTCCAGTTATCGTCCTGCTGTACTTGGTGACCCATCTGGGATTCATTTTAATTCCTTTCATATTATATCTAATTCAGATAGCAAGCTCAGTTCAGTAAGGGCTTGACATCATATTTACATACAGTATTATGAACAGAGTGATGTATCAAATTAATATATCTGAATGTTAAAGTTATTTAAAGGAAATTCATAAGGGACAAAAGTGTATTGTCTTCACCGCCACTTTAGAATTGGAGCACAAGGCTTGTCATGCTAAACAGGGGGCTTTCAAGGTTGGTTTATTATAAGGCCTAACAAATTTGACAGTTACCCTGCATTGTAGGTCTTGCCTTTAAATAGATTTGCATGCTAGGATAATCTTTTGAATATATCATACTTGAAAACGTGATCTATTCACCTGTTTCTTTGCTCATGCCTTTCTTTCTTATGAAAGAGATTTGTGTTTAAATAGGGGCTTTCTCCCTCGCATCCCATCTGCTCCTTGTACTTGATCCTGAAGCTATGTCAGGGCTGAATTTGTGACATCACTGTCACCAGTGTTGCCGTGGAAATATCACAGCCACAAAATTATGATCTCCCTGCATGAGTGAGCAGCAGGAGAAGCCGACTTAGGAGAGAGGAAGACCTTAATGTGGCCCATGTATCTTTAAGCTTTTTCTTTTCAAGCTTTGCTGTAGAGTGCATTCTGCTGCATTTTAATTTCCCTGTGCCAATGTGTAACTGTTCTAAGAAATAAAAAATGAGGCAGCCCAACTGCATGTGTAGTTATTAATAAGATTATGTTTTTATGAGGATGCTATATGCCTGCAATGGTGTGAGATGATGAAAATTTTTGCTGTTAAAATTATTATACTTTTGGAAAAGTATTTTTAGATAACTTCTTAATCATAGCATAGCTCTCAAGGAATGTTAATTTTTCGGATCTGACAATGTCTAGGGCTTCTCCAGCTATAAAGGGTCATACATGCACAAAATGCAGCAAGGTTTATATGTATTATAAAATCTGCTCTTAAATCATTCCACTAATTATTTCCAACATTGTTTTCTACTCAATGTAAACACCTAAGAGGTTTCATGTAGGTTAATGTAAAGTTATCGCTTTGCGTATGGTACGTAGCTCCTGAATTGATTACAGGCTCAGTCGTGCTAGCATGTCTTCAGTTATAGCTGGAACAAAATTTTGTTTTCCCATTGGCTACCTGTTTTTTGTGATTTAAGAGTAGTTTACATACTTCAATATTTATTTCTTAATACTGTGTTCTTGACTGAGTAGATCATCCTTTTGGGCTGTCCTCTCTGTTTTAAACTACAGGGGTGCACAGTAGCGTTGCTAGAATAGTGACCTTCTGGCTTTTCTCTCATTTTTGGGGCAGGCGAGAGGAAAGGGTACTCTTTACATAAATACTCTTATGATTGAGCACGCTGTTGAACTAATAGCGTGAATTGTAACAATTTTTGCTGTTGCTGACAAGCTTTTTTCATTATTCACTTGGGTTATGTTAAAATAAAATCCATTACTGGGGCTTAATGCCTACTCTTAGCACAAAATAGGATGTTTCCTTCAACAATTTAGAATATATCACTTACTGTATTTTCAGAGTAAATGATGCTTTTGATGCTATACTACACCTAAGACTTTACCTTGAAAGTTACATTTCAGCTGTACTTAATTGGGCAGTTGAAGCATATATTCCAAAGAGGAGGAAAAAACCTGGTAGGCCCAAAATCAGAGCGTAGCCCGTAGCCCGTGTTGTAACTTCCAGTCCTTTGGGGCAGTTTAAGATGGTGAGCATCAGTTAATATGATATGTTGAAACATAGTAACTTAGTTTGGCAACTTTTTTCTTGGCAAAATTCATAACCTGATTCTTGCAAAACTTTGAGATGAGTTAACTTCTCTTCACCAGAGTTTGCTAAGCGACTGGGAGATGAGCGCTACGCTATTCTAACAGCCCAATATTTGTTAATTGTGAATTTGGCTTGCAGTGTCAGTAGCACCTTGTAGCAAAAGGTTTTACATTGCCTCCCAGGCGCTTGCAGATTTTTGTGGTTCTTTCCTGTGCTGCTCCTTAATGAACACGCAAACAAAAGAAAGAGCGAAAACGTTTGCCCATTTTCACATCATCAGCTGGCCTTCTGTGTTAAATTTTCACTTACAGACCCAGAGTGCAACTTGGTAACAGATACTAATATTATCGAAGCTGTGGTGTTATTTTAAGATGAGCATTGCTCTTCAGCTTTTGGGTAGAAAGATGCAAGTTTTTTGTGCTTCGAGCTGAATCACCCTTTCCAAGTATCGAGAGTAATGCAGTGTTGCACTTGTCCTGTGTGCTTGTCCCAGGTTCAAGATTGTATGACAGCTGCACCTACAGCAGTTCTTCTCCTGGCACTCTCTTCAAAGTTAGCTGCACCTGGTGCTGTAAGATGTGCTTGAGCCTACAAATTGGCTAACCAAAGCACTCTGCGGCTTCCTCCCCCCCTTTCCTTTTTTTCTGTCCAGGTCCTTCCATCATGAAAGTAAACTGAATTTCTGGAAAGTTGATGTTTCTGAACTCTTCCACAGGGCATGTCCAAAATAATAATGCCGGTGTAATCTTCGTGAAGAGGGTATATTTATCTATATATCTATACCTATGAATACACAAACATATACAGTATGTGCATACACACATATATATGGCCAAACTTTAAGTTTTGGTGAAGTGTGCAAGGATAAAGTTAGTAATTTAACTCATTCTATAAACTGTATGTTCTATATTGATTTTATTAAAACTAGTTTGCAGAGGCCAGACACAAAAGGCAATGCCAATACAGCAGCTAGCAATATAGAAAGGCAATGTGCAGAAACCTCTGTGAATGTAAGATCTTCAGCATTTCTGTCCACGGTTTCCCAAGAAGAAGATGATTAAGACTGGTTTCAGTTTGTGTGGTTGAGAGTGTTGTTTGCTACACCTTCATTTTCTTTGATTATAGCATATATGAAAAGCAACAAAAAGGCTCCACGGGGTGTGCAGGTAGTATCCAGGAAATTCAGCCACTGAATGGTGTGGTTTGGGTCTAGGATTGCTTTGGTCCTGACTGTTCAAGTTTTACTTGAAAATCCCTTTGAAATAGCAGTTCATTTTCTGTTCAAGCAAAGAATAATTGTTTACTTATATTTATACAAGGCTTGAAATTTGATTGATTTGTCTCTATTTCCTCTTTAAGTGCTAGGAAGCCTTCTGTAGCTCTAAGGCTAGATACATGATTTTCAGAGAAGATGTTTGATAGATTGTGTTGAATTGCATGACTAGCTCCTGTAGTTTATCTTGCCTGTGCCAGAATGATAATAAATCTTAGTGATGCATGATCTGTAAGCTACTTTCTTTAAAGGGTTGTCTTTTTATTAAATTTTTGAGGAAAAGTAATAAAAACCAGCTCCGTCGTATATTGGTGGAGTTAAGAACTATATGAATTAAGTCCAGGAATTAGGCCAGAAATGCAAAATTCTTTGTGTGACATTTGATTGTGGGCTGTAAGGTACTAGTAAGATATGTAGTTCCAGGAAGGTCCCAATTCTGAAAAAAAGTTTAGTGCAGTTGGTAGTTAATGTCCATGAGTAACCTGTCTAGCTTTGGTAGGGTTTTGATTAAGAGTCTTCCAAAGCTGCTTTCAGGATTGTGGTCGGAGCAAGCACTATTTTTTCTTTTTTTTCCATCACTTTAGAGAGCTGTTTATTAACCACAGACTCTGAGCCTGTGGGTGTAACAAGCTGATCAGATAACTCTTTTCCTTTGCTGTACTTTTTTTTGCAGAGCATCACTTGAACCTGATTAAAAAGATAATTCTGTCAGTGTAGTGCATGAAGAAGTCTGCAGGATTTGTTTTTAAGAGCAAGTAGAACTTTGATACAATCTTTATATACTGCCCACCTTTTTCCCTGTTGGCTTTAACTGGAAGCATACTGAATAAGTACTGGGCTACAGAAAGTTAGGTTTCTCTAACTTCTTAAAGCATGCTGTGTTCTTCAGGAAACTATGAAGACCAACTATATATTGCTGTGAACTAGATAAGCTTTCTTACAAGCCTCATATATGTTTGTAGATTTTTAGTCTCAAATATTGTGTTACCATATGAGAATTTGTTTTATACCAGTAAAAAGTTAAAGATGCTTTTTCAGTTTGTACAATGCCATTTCAGAACATGGGCTATCTGATCACAGTCTTGGGTGCAGTTTTTGTATATAAAAAATAGAGCTTTCTTTCCATACTCCTCTGAAGTTTCATTAAGCTGAACACCCCCCTGCCCCACCTCATTAACTCATATGTTGTTATTTAGGTTAGCGCTACTTCCCTGTGGCGGTTTCTTGTTTTTCCTGTTGAAATTTTCAAGTGGTGGTACCTGAAAAGCTTGGAAGAGGACATGTAATCTAGCCTCGTTTCTCTACAGGATTATTGATTGATTAGAGCAGAATATTTCCCAGTCCTTTGCTGAGGATTGTGTAAATGTTTTGAGGGCAAAAGCAGGTAGTGCCTGAGACTGTGCATCACTTTTGTCCTTTCTGACAAAACCAACGAATATAAGCCAGCGTTTCACTGAAGCGCTCTCATGTACAAACACCAAGCATACCTGGAAGTCCTTCATAAATTATAATCTTTGGTATAACTTTAAACCCTGCAGTCGTGTCTAAATGAATGTTTTCATTGTATTTAAATTTCATTTAATTGGGAAGCTCCTCAGGGTAGGAACAATGTCTTCTGTGTGTTTGGACTGTCACTAGCAAAGAGTGGATGTTGGAGAATTAAGAACAACACAAACAACGTGGGCAACTGATTTTGCATCTGAGATAAAGATTGGCATTTTGATGCTTTTTACCTTTTCCTTTCATGCTCTCCGGAGACTGAAAAATGGAGGGTTAGTCACTCCACCTTTCAGTTTCTCTGAACAGATGCAAAAAATGTGGAGGAAAATGTTGCTGCTCTTCAGTGCCTCATTTCCTATGGATTTTTTTTTTCCACCATCCTACGGAGATTCTTGGATGTATGTGTAATTTGGAGATGGGTGCAGATATGTGTGTGTAGGAGGCAGAAGGGTGAGAGCTGCTGGAGAAATAGGTCAAGGAAGCCCTTTCTCCTATCTCCCCTGCATTCTTCACCAGAGAGAAGAGACCTCAGTGGGGAGGGACGACCCCACTCCCCAGCAGCCAAAGGATGGTCCTGGGAGGAGCAGCAGGCTCTGCTCTACTCCAGAGACTCCAGCTGTAGTTACGTGGGGGCAGGTGCTGTGGTATCAGTGCTGGCAGAGGTGAATTACTCCCCTGCAGGCATTTGCCCAACTGTGTCCTTTTTTTCACGTAATGCCATATGCCACTTTCAGCAGTGTGATTGGGTTTTGGGCATTGAAATTAAAAGGGGAAAGCTTGATGAGTTAACTAATACAAGTATGAACTTGTTATGAAAAGAAGTTTGTATAAAATTCAGTAGAGTGGACATACTAGTATGAGTAAAACTAAATATAAGCTGAAACTAGCAACTTGTATCATGTAATGTAGTCAATCAGTATGAAAGTTGGTGTTCCTATGCTTTTTTCAGATTTAATTTTAGTACTTCACTATTTGAGATGGCTGCCTGGGGGATAGTTTGTGGGCTTTTAAATTGCTTGCATTCAGAAGTGTTAAGAGTTTGCATATTTTTCTAAGCTAATGTCAGCGTGCTTCTGCCCTCCCACACAGTGAACAGTCCATCCTGCACAGAGGATCTTTAGGAGATGTGTTATGCTGTTAGCTCTCTTCACATGTAGTTTAATGACTTGTCTGTCATGTATGGAGGATTTAAAATCTGCTTAAAAAGCTTTGAAAACTGGTTAAACTTTCAAGGTTTAAAATGCTTTTTGCAAAGCCAGGAGACACCTCCCTCTCTAGCGCTGACTTGAAGAGGCTGAAGTGTAGGGTTTCCTGTCTGGTTCACAGAAGCAGTCTTTTTAATTCTTTTTTGCTTTGCCACTGGTGATATTATCTGGGGATGCAGATACATGTAGATGCATGTGCGCATCGTATAACTGTTCGGATAGACGCTTCTGTTTGTAAGTAAAATACAACATGATCAGGGCTACAAAGGGAATAGTTACGTAACTGTTCATGGAAGGGCTTAAAAACCCCTGAAGCCAAAAGAAGTTCTCCCAGTAAAGTTGTGTTGTTATTCCTTAAAATTATTATGTGTAGTAAGAGTAATTTGAGCATGGCACTGCTTTGCAACTAATGTGTTAAGAATCTGTATTTTTTGTGGTAGGCTGATGTGTGATAACTCCCAAGGATCCAGGTAAAAACGTGATATTTACAGGCACATACTTAAGATGGAAGATTCTGTGTGACTGACGGATGCAGTACTAAAATGCTGAGAACATTAACTTCTTATATTTGCCTTTGACGTTTTTTCATGTGTCTTGGAACTGTAGCTCTGTGTTTAGAGCTGAATAATTTGGGTGGACAAAGACTTCTTATATTTTATGATTCTGGTTTAGGAGAAAAGATTAAAACTTAACACTGAACTTTATATGGGAAAGAGAACAGAAAAAGCAGAAGTGGTGAGAGAAAAAAGGCCTGAACAAGATTTTGGGTGTGGTAGCTGTGCTTCCTGGGCTGGGAAAGCCAAGGCAGCAGTTTACAGTCATACTGTCTTCCTTTGCAAAATTCTTAATCCTTGTTTGGAAGGTACTGTCCAAGTATTAAATCCTTAATTAGAAATAAGGCTTGAACAACGCCCTTAGATTATATTTCCTAGAGCTTGAATCTGGATCTGGTTTCTTTACACATTCGAGCGGGTATTCAGTTGTAGGTTAAAACCTAGCTAAAATGACAAACTTGTGTCTGAAAATAGTGTATTAGTTAGGGTTTCTGTGTTTACTTTAGGACATATTTTACAAACTTTCTTAGTTAATGCCAAGTTTTAATCATCATAGGGGCACAGTTGTCATAACCAAGGTATTTTGCCATAGCTGGTTTACCATTGCATTTTTCCTTAAACTCGGAATGGGAAAGAGTGACACAAAGAATAATCAGTACTTCTCCATATCTTCTAATAGCGAATAATAGCTAATATTCCTATTCATCTGACTTCAGATGCTGTTCACATCAAGGGTTTTAGTTGTTGTACCAGTTGAACCTGTTTTAGAACACATCTAAGTATTGTAAAGTTACGGTGTCGGTGTCATTGTGTAGACAGTCAAATGTTTGCGTTTGTGAGGAGGCAATTCTTTTGCTCAGTTACAGGACAAGCTAAATGCAAAAATCTGTTGTCTTCGTATTTAAATACTGGATGCTAAATGTTGAATTTAAGTTAAGTGGGTTGTGAGAGTTGCATTTGATGCAGAGAAGCTGTGCTGATAGCGGGTGTAAGGCAAGCGTGGTTTCCCTCAGAAGCTGCAAAGGAAAGCTTGACATTTTAAGGCAGCTGTTTCCAGGCATGGAGTTGCATTGTTGAAGAACGATGACCATTTTTATATCCTTGGGTTAAGATGCAATATAAAAAAGCAAATATAAAAGAGTGTTTTGTGTTACAGTGAATGTGTTTGTTCTGTTTAAATGCAAAATAAGGAAAAGTAGCAGCATAAAGGCAAAAGACAAGGATTGTGTGACAGTTGTAAACTTACCTGGAGGTCTGTAATGAGTTTGAAATAATGGAGGGAGACCACTGTGCCTTTGGAGTGACAAGAGGGAAGCTGTTACTGTAACTTAGTCTCGCTAGCAAGAGCTGATCATTGATGCATCCTCTTCCTATCCTTCGGAGGTCATTCGGCTCCTAAGCTGTGTGTATTTGCTGTTTGTGTTTCACTTCAAACAGCTAGCACGGCTAAAAGCAGCTGGTGAGGTGAGCAGCACCTGGCAGCCTTGCTGGGTGGGTACGCTCAGCTGCAGGGCTGCTGCTGCACCCTGCAGGAAACGTTTCTCACACAGGTCTGATAGGGAGGAGTTGGTGGGGTATGCATGCTATCCAGTGTGGCATAGGCTGTTGTTTCATCTCTGAGTGTTAATTTCAAGTTTTTTGGGTTTTTTAAAATACATGTGTTGCCAGTTCAGCTTTTTCAACTGAAAAAAACCCTAGGGATGCCCTTACTGTCTCCTGCCATCTTCCTGATGGCTTTTGGCCTTCTAGGGTACTCTGAGTGTTGGAATTATCGGGGTTGTCTTAAACTCCTGTCCTTTTCTTGAGGAAATGGGTTCAACAGCTTCGCTGGTGCCTTCCAGTTTTCTGTTCACATAGTAAAGCTTAGCTCTTAAGGGAAAACCCGAATACTCAAAGTTTGATCTCCATCACCATGGTCACTTCAAGGCATTGCATGTTTGGAGATAGATTAAATTTTCATTTTGTGTAAACAAAATGCTGTCTGAAGAGCACAATTATACTAGGTTGGTATCATGCAGTAATTCACAGAACTGAAAACAGTTAATGGTATCATGACACAACACGGGAAATTCTGAAAAACTTTGTGTCCAGGAAGGAGTTCTGCTGGTATTCATATTCTAGGTATCTCCTCCCTGCTAAGAATATTGCCAGATTAAAAGGGACTTGAGTTCCTTAGTGACTTACTTCTTTAGCTGAAACTAAAGAACTTTTCCTGTCACGGGCAGCTGTGATGGCAGTGATTGTGTGCCAGGACAGGGAAAGCTTTTGGGCGCTGGAAACTGAGTTAGGTGAGGTTCTGAGCATTCAGTTGCAGTTTCAATCAGGCATTTTTGATTGGTGCATCTGGGTAAACCCATATTAGCTTCTGGGAATGGGCATGTCCCATGCAATGTAAGGCCTTGTTTACATCTACTTTTACTTGGGGTCAGAGCCCAGTAGAGCATCTTGCAAAGTCTAGTCTAAAAATGTTTATGTAAAGTGTCAGCCAGGGAAGAAAAAGTCAGATCTAACTAGCATGTGTAATTAATAAGTAAGCAATTTAAAAAGAGAATGCTCTTTCTCAATCTTGATATAGTATGCTGTATTTTACCAAGAATAATTTGAAATGTATTCTTTTGCATTGTGATGTTAGAAATCAATACTATGGAACTGCGTGACACAAAAAAATGCTTGAGATAACCACCTGTAAAGTGCCTGGCTGAAAACATTTTTCACTAGCAATGAAAAACATAAGAAATCAAAGCTTGTCTTAAGTTCTCTGCAACTAGTGATGATGAATATCTTCTTTTTAAACAAACAATTTTGTGTGACATTTGCGAGATCTGTCAGCATCCAGCAACTACTTGGTCATTGAGAATACTTGTCAGGCCTTGCAATCCTTGGAGGGGATTTGCATTGTGTTTTCAACAGTGAACAAAACAGAAATCCTTTTGGCTCCTACTTTTGGGGAAGATCAAGGACAGGATAAACCAGATCAACCAATAATAAAAATAAATTAAACTACCAGAACTTTCAGTGAAAGTGAAGTAGGATGAAGGTTGGAAATAGCAAGGTAGGTGACTTGATGTTGTCTGCGGACAGCAGAGCGCTCGAGGCCAGTAAATCCATGAGGACGGGCAGAGCCCAGGCGCTTGCTCTGTTAGGTGGCTGGGGAACATGCACTTGGTCTGTTGGTGTATGATCTGCATTTTAAATCAATGAGAAAGATCTGAAACTGCAGTGTGCTTTGAAGCTCTAGAAAAAGTACTTTGCTTCCAGCCCTAAATTACTTCAGTTCAATCTTCGGGCTTGCCTGACTCTGCTAACATGGGACTGAAGGTATCTCAGCTCTGAAACACTGCTTTTCTTTGCGTTTCCCGGAAGACTTCTTGGTAGCAGCATTTGTGCTGTCAGAACCCATTTGTGTGGCTCCTACCCAGGTGTTTTGGTTGGTGATGCTTTCTGTGATTGCTTGACTCTTGTAAACGGAAAAATACTTTGTGTGGTAATCTGTGTGAAAATGAAGATAACCTTGGTATAAGGTGTTGTCTACAAAAGGAGTACCCAATAGAAATTTCGGCTTTCTGATGAGCAGTGGCTGTACTTCATGTGCTGCTCAAGTTTTAAAATGCTCAATAGCCCATCTAAAGGGACACACAAGTATTCAGGATAACAATTTGGCTGTCATCAGTAAATTGTGGCCTGGGATTGCAGAATGATCTGTGCACTCACCAGTTCACATCATCATTAATGACTTTAGTAAAACAGAGCCTGAAATGAATTCAGCCTAGGACAGTTGCGGAGACACTCATTACGGTTGTATTGTAACATTTAGAACCAATCTGTGTAAAGTAAATGTATCCCATTAGTATATGCAGCTCTTCTTGATTCCTGCTGGGAACACAACTGGGCTGTGTCTGGAGGCAAATCAGAATTGCTCGCGTCATGCCTTAGAAACATAATGGGATTTTATAATCTGGTAGAAGTGCATTGTTTGCCTCGTGTCTCATCATGTACTCCTTATATCTTAATATAATAATATACTCCTCCTTACATGTCACTATAAACTTGATACTGACATGTGCTGCTAGGGTACTTCTGCTACTGGAGTTATGCTGTTGTGTATTTGGACACTAGAAATTATTCATTTAGGCATGACCAGTATGTTTTAATTGTCGGTACATCTTGAAATATGCATCTTTCAGCAAGCAAAACAGTAAGTCTTGCTAGGACAGAAAGTGCCAGAGCAGTATAAACAATAGATGCAAAAAAACTGATGTTTCAAAGTGCTTTGTATGCAATGAGGCCAAAGTGATTGTGGTATTTTTTTTTTCTTTTTTTTTTTTTTTCCACGTATTTAGTTAATGTTCCTTTGGCTATGTAGAACAGTATATATTACTTAGCATAGCAGTTAATATAGTAGCTTTGTGCTTGTAGGTCAGAACACAATGCAAATCGTGAAACAAATACCAATTGCTCTATCTGAGATAAATGTTTAAACAATTAAGTGTTACAGAAAGCAAGAAGGTGGCTTTCTGTTGATTGATGTTCCAGAACCTCAATTTTTTCAAGTCCCAGCAGTATATATTCAATTAATCTATTTCATGGGAATATTAAAAGTGATGTCATGTATGTAAAACAAAAAAGAAATCATAGTGTATGCTGTGTGTTATCTTAAATTAGTATTCCTGTAACAGAGCAATATTGATCTGTTACAAGAAAATAATACAGCTTAGAAACCAGAGAAACTGCATTTGAAATATAAATCAGTAGCTCTAAAGTTTAATTACGCTATCATATTTATACTTTGATCACCAACATTTCTGGAGGATGTTGTTTAACTTTACGGTGTATCAACTAGACATGCTGGAATGATGTGAGTATTGCAAATATGCAGGGTTAGGCAGAGAGCCAGATTTTGTTCTCAGATCTACTGACTGAGAGATGAATTTAAAATCAGTGTTTTCAACTTCATTAGGTGGTTCTTAAGAAAATGTTTACTGTAGAGCAGTGATGGAAAATGGTGGTTTGAGATACACTGACTCCTCAAGTCTGAAATTCTCAGACTATTATAATATGATTTTTAATTATTGTCAAATAAAATATGTGAGCAATGAAACAAGAATGCTCTTTCATATGTATCCATGTTAGAAGTTATGGGCATTGATAGAATGCACTGGTGTGTGGATGCTTTATGCATGATGAACTGCAGTCTTCCCCTCTAGAAATTCCTGTGCCCAGAAGACTGGTCTCATACACCAAAGAGACGGTGATAGAAAACAGTGTTATCCAGAGTACCAACCAAGTCTGGTTTTGAATGGTTGTAAGTCAACAAAGAAAAGCATTTCATAAACAATAGATGGAATACCTTCTGAACTTGTGGCTAGATGGCTCAGTAGTTATTAATAGGATACAAAATCTTTTCACTCCAAAATATGTTTGCAGAGCTAGCTCTTTGGTGTTGTTTTTCTTTTTTTTTTTTCTCTTTTGAGTGTCCTGTTACTGTCCATGCTTCCTCCTTTGCATGTGTGAGGTTTATGTTTTCATTTGACTTAGCAGTGCCAAGGGAATAGCATGAAAAAAAACCCCACATTGTAAGGGCCAGACATGATTCTAGATTCGTGTTGGACCTCGCTGATGTTGGGCCAGCTGAACTGGAGAAAAAAGATGGTTGCACACAGGTAAAACACACATTACATGTGTTAGTAGGAGGGGCAAGCACCAGTCAACCCTGAAGGGGAGTGAGGAAAGCCACTCTTTGGCTTTTGGTGAAGAAAGTCACACATTTGGGCTTTCACGTCTCTGAAAGCCCAGGTGATGCATTACTGTGGGCCACATCAGTGGGCTTTACTGCTAACAAGCATCCATTAGGCAAGTTCTGCAAAAAAAGCCGAGTCTTTGAATAGCATTTTACAGGAAATAGACGCTTCAAGTTTGAAATGAATGATTAATACTGAGCACCGTGCATTTCTTGGTAGTAGCTTTCTGGTGCTAGTGATAAGCATTACTGTCTTCTGTTCTGCAGCCTGTCATTCCGCGGGCAGCTAGGAGAAAACAAAAGCTGTCTTAGTTACTAAGTGGCTGCACAGAAATTATGTTGGTGTAAATGAAGCAACAGTGAGGGTATGAGCAGTCGTGAAACGGCCACTAAGAAAATGGCATATATATGCTGGTTCTCATTGTTGGAAATTAAGATATAAGTGCATTATAGAGAATTTAAATAATTTTCCTAAGTGTTAACTTTTCCTGCCCCTGAAGTAAATATTATAAAACTGATATTTCAAAAAAATATCAGAAAGTGACCTGGGTTGGTTTGGTTTTTGTTCATTGATGACTAAAGCCTTAATTAGCAATGTATTTGGCTATAATTAAAGCACTTCTTACGAGCTCCCCTTTAAGCAGGAGCCAACGGGGATGAAGTCTATGGTAAAGCAACTCTTTGACTTCAAGTAATGTGAGTTTGGCGGGTAAGACAGCAGAGAAAATTTACTGTAGAAGCTTTTAAACATATTTAAGCAGTAGACAACCTTTAAAAAAAAGACCAGAAAAAATGCCTTTTTAGAACCTATTATATCATGAAGTATGAGGGGACTGTGATTGTGACCTCCTTGCAGTGCTGTAATATCTACTAATGAAAAGATTAAACAAGACTCTGTATTGATACTACCTTTGCACCACAGCAGCACCTCAGCTGCACATCTGTGTGAAAGTTACAGCTTGATGCTGACCTCTAACTTCAAAAAGAAAATTGTTCTAGGCTTTATTCAAGTATGAAATTTACCAAAAGCTTCATTAAAACTTGCTAATGTTGCCTGATGCAACAACACATTTGCAAGATGTTGTTTCAAGATACTCATAGTCCAGGGAAGTCAGTAAATCAGTAGTTTAAAAACTGCATGCCGTTTTACCCATAGCCCATCAAACATATCTGTAGTTACTTACTGCCTTGTCACTCTTCAAGGAACAACAGTTGTGAGAATGGTACCCACTCTGCTTTCTGATTTACGGTTAGGGACTTGGATGCCTTGCCAAGAAAGAGGTGTGAATTGGCACCTCTTTCTTTTGATCCCCTTTGCGGCAGGGGTAACTGAAAGGACTCCTGTCGCCTAGACTTGTACTACAGTCCCAGTGTTACTTTGCTTCTCTAAACTTGTCCCGCGTAAGAAAGCTGGCCAAGCAAAACTAGGAGGTTTCTATGACTGTTAATGGGTGAATGGTTCCCCGTGGCATACAGAGAGCAGCTAGGAAGCATGGACAGAAAATCCAGTGAGCAATGACTGATTTAAGACAGGGAGCAGACTAGGACTGTGCTAGCGTGTAGCATCACTCTTCATGTCTTTGTTTTTAGAGGGGAGAATATTGCTGAGCTCTGTTCTCAGAGTTCAAGGTAACACATGTATGTGTTACATTTAAGATAACAGAGTTTGATTTCTTTCTTTTTATTCAATAAAAGCTAGATTAGTGTGCAGAGAGTAGAGAAGTAGACTATGAGGTTTTGTTAGCTCAGGAAGAAACTTTGCCACATTCGTAATGCATTTTTAGCATTTCAGAGCATCTGATAATTGCTTCTGTTAATAGCAGATCAGTATTGCTTTCTACAGAAAACACAGGATTTAAAAATAGATCAATGTTTTAAAGAACTATAAAAATGGATGAATCTGATATGCTTTCTTTTTGTTATCAAAGCCTTCCTGTATATTTAGCAAAAAAATAACAAACACTGAAGTGAAGGGGTTTTTTTTAAACTGCTGTAGAGTTTTGTTCCAAAAGCAAAACTACGGGGTGATGTATTCACTTATACTTTGTTAGAACCTTTTTGACAGAGATAATGAACAGTTTGTAGTCAGAATTTTCTTAAGTAGTTTTCAAATATTACTGGAGGATTATATTTAGTAATCTTTTTAAATTTAGCTGCAGGGTTTTGTGGTGCTTGAAATGACTCATGCATTGTACCATGGCTTAAAAACTTATCCTTGTACGTGTAGAACTGTAACTCCCATTTTCTGAAGCAGTTTCAATACCTAACAGATTAAAATTATTAAAGACCCCAAAAGCGATGGTAGATGAGTAATTCTTTGTGTATCTGTCAGTGTTAAGAAGGGTTTTAGATGTACATTTGTGTGTACTTGCTTACATGTGGTGCTTACAGGATGGTGTGTATTGCTAATTGTTTACATGTTAATTTGGTTATATACTTGTAGATCAAGAATGAGAAACAAGTAATTTTGTCTCAAAGTATAAGAAAGAACAAGATGGTAAACAATAGCATATAGATGAAGAAGAGAACAAAGTAGGTCAACCAAGTCATCTGTGCAGGGTGATTCTTAAATACTGTCTATAAAAGAAATTTTTCTTAGCACATCAGAAATGAGATTTCAGTATCTTGCTCAGTAGCTTAATGAAGTATCCCAGTATTGTAGTGCAGTTGGTTCCTCGTTTTGCTGTCTTCTCATTTTTGGTTTTAATTTTGGGTGCAAGTGTATGTGGGAGGAAGTTGTGACTGAGGGTTTTTGTTAAGGAGATGCTCTGTAATTTGGAGAACAACAGAAGCGTATGCTTAAATTAGACTTCTGTGTTTGAAAATTTATCTTTCAGCAGTTTGTGCAAAAGAAAGATGTTGCTTCTCGTTGTCAGGACAAGTAAAGGTTCTTTTTTTTTTCCTCATTGCAGATGAGTTATTATCTGCATTCCTTGTTGTTTAATGCGTACGTGATCTCTCTCTGAAGGCGTGTGTCCCCTTTCGCCTAACTGTTAAAGCACTGGTTAATCAAACCAGCGGACGTTAGCCACAGCAGGTGTTGCATTTCACTGCTTTGATGATAGTGGCCAGCATGACCTGAATCTAGCTGAATTGTCCAGAAAATTTCTTTTGAGGTGTGGTAAACTCTGCTTTCCAGATGTGGCAGCTTAAAATAGGTCTGATGTTGCTGCGAGGAGCTCAGCGTGCAGCCTTTGAAAACAAGGCTGCCTGCTTGGGACAAACTACATGAACCCCTGGTCTAAAATACAAATCCTTTCCTGCACTGTCTGCAACTTCTTTCCTGCGTGGACCCAACGCTAAGCTGTTACCCATTTCTAGCGGTCTCCAAAAGGGTCAGGCTCCCCCTTTTGCCTCCATGAAAACTGCTCTGTCCTTCCTTGGGGTGGCTGAAAGAGCTTGGAGGGCTGCCTCCCAAGGCCTGCTCCTTGCGGTTGCCTTCCTGGTGCGATGCCATTCTTGTATTTCTTACTGAAAGAAGACTGGAAATCGTGTCAAAATACAGATTCGAGCCTTCTAGGTAGGGAAGAACAACCGGCAGCAGACTTTGCAGGAGTGCATTCCCCCAGCCGTGTGGGGCAGCTGGTGGTGTGGCAGGGGTGGGTGCCGCATGCCCTGTGTCGCTGCCCGAGCCTGCCTTGGTCTGTGCCAGCTTCCTGTCTCCGGCGTGCACACCCGTGGTCGAGTGTTTAGGTGTGAAAGTTGGTTAAAGCTGTCGTTTTGTTCTCGTGGCCAGCAGCAGGCCTGTCTTGTGCAAGGACGCTTGGTTTTGAGCCTCCTTAACACTCTTGGCCTCCGCAGCATCCTGGGGCAGTCCTGTCTGTGGTTGCGGTACACAGTTTGTGAGCAGCGGTTCATTCTGTTTGTGTTAAACCTGCTACTGTTGATTCATTTGGGTTATAGGTTTTGTATTACAAGAAATAGGGAGTAACTATTTCCTCTTCATCTTTGCTTGCGCTGTGGCTGATCTTTTATCCCCGCACGGCTGGCTGTCTAACCTGAATAGTGTGACTTGTTAAGCCTGACCATGAGTACGTGCTTTTCCATATGATAAATCTGTTCATATTCTTCTCTCGGGCTTTTTTTTTTGGGTTTTTTTTGGGAGAGGGCAGTCATAGCTGCGTGAAATATCCAGGGTGTCATTGTGTAATGGATTTCTATAGCAGCAGAGCGATGATTCATGATTCTGTTCCCCCACCCTCATGCCCAGTGCTTGGAAGCAAGTGTTTCATCACTTTTACCCATGGTGGAAGATCTGCTGTTTATTGTTATATAGAGTTGTAAAAACAAACTTCATCAGCTCTAAAACACAACTTTTTGAGTTCTATATCTGTTTCTAGAGCTTCAAATCACTGCGTTGTCTGATCTCATGTAATGCAGTATTTCAGAGTATTTTTTCCCTGTTTGTCATGATGCTATGGTGCAAAACATGGGGTCAGAGAAGAGAGTATAAAAATGGCCCAAAATGTATTTTCGGTATAGGCAGAAGAATCTTGGATGTTTACTTCTAGCCACAGGGAGAATTTTGAAGTGTTCTGATTTTTAAATCTCCTGTGTTAGGTGTTTTTGTTTTTTTTTTTTTTCCTTTCAGTGACCTGGTTTAGAACTGAAAATAGTAATGCAGCATAAGAAAATAAATCTGTTTTTATTGTCGTACTCTTGGGCTAGTGCTTTGGATTTGTTCCTTCCCAGATCTTTTGTCTATCTAAAATCAGTTTGCATATATCCTCTCAGACCAGCCTTCGTGTGAAAATGTGCATCTTGTTGAATTGCACTCACAGTGACTATCTATAAGCAAGCAAGTGCTTTGGTACCATGAGCAGGATTATAGTATTAGATCCTCCGTTGTAGTTCTTTTGTGGCAGCTGCGTTGTTTCGGGAAGCTGAGTTTCCTGTGAAGCACTACTCAGCTTCAGAGAAAAATAGTTATTCTACAGTTTTGAATTTAATGCCGTTAAGTTCTGATTTGAGAAATCTCTCCTTTAGTTACTGATTTGGCCAGCCTGTTTAAATTGAATTTTGATATATCAAGTTGAGTATGCATTGCTGTCTTGCACTGAGAAGACCTTGTCTGCAGAGAAGGCAGAGTGCAGCGGGTGTGGAGCAGAAGACGTATCTGACCAGTGGTGTAGAAGGCAACCATTTTCCTTTACAATTTAGTTATACTAAATGCCTCTGTATTACTGTTTCTTTGTATCAGTTCTGGAGATTAGTGACAGTATGGTGGGGTTTCTGTGTGATATGTCCAAGTAGAAGTGGTTCAGTGCAAGCCCGAGGGTGTTTGTGCTGTTGCTGAGCGCAGCAGGCGTTGCTGCTGGTGCTGGCAGTGTGCAATACGTGTCTCCTTGGGCAGCAGTCCCATGGCCCGTCGTAGAAAACGTCACAGAGCCTGAAACACATCAGAGGCTGACTTAAGTATTTTTATAGCTAAACATAATAACACCTAGCAGTCTCTAGATATGACGGCAGCTATCCTCTGTGGGATTTTTTTAAAGGGCATTACAAGGAACATTAAAACACTGGGGTTTCCTAACCACGACTGTCTTGTGTGGCAGAGAGGGGCAGTGGTGTGTACCTGATGTCTGATACTCCATAAAGACAGAGAAGGTTATTCCCTGTTTTCTGCCTCCTTCGCAAATCCAGCCTTTTCTACCTGTTGAGAGAATTGAGGTTACTGTTATTCCCGTGCTGGGGCATTGCAGTTACAGTAGTGTTTGTTTCCAGGCTCTCAAGTCCTGTTGCTTTCCACATACTGCTGCCATGACCAGCCTGGTGGGGTAGCTGGTAAGGTATAAACATGGGGTTTTTTGTTTGTTTTCCCTGTTATAACAAGGATGATTTCATACTTTCTTGTTTGATCACAAAACATACTTTAAAAACAAACAAAAACCCCAGAAAACAAGCAAGCACACTCACCTTCCCCAAGTAAAGCAACCTATGCCAGACAGCAATCCGTTTGCCTCTTGTTTTGAGACACTCTGGCTCTCTTTTGAAAGCAGGGTGGTGAAACTGGTGAGACAGATGCGTTTCCTTAGCTGTGGCTGATTCTCCTAGCACAGCCCTGGGAGCTCTTTCCAACATACACACTCAGGAGAGGCTGCAAGAACTCTGCAAAGATGCAAACATCTATTTGTCTGCATAATAAATTTTTTTTTCAGTGGTTCACAATATATTATCTGCTTATTCAAACATTAAAATATTGCTCAGATCTAGTGTTTTGGTGTTTTTTGTGGCCTGCTTGTGGATTTTTTTTGTCAAGATGAAAGAATGTGTTTTTATTAGTGTTAGTCCACTTCATTAAACTTTCTTGCCACTGCGTATTATTTATGCTATAGAAATGGAAGTGTTACAAAGAAGCAAAATACAAGTCATTGCGGTGTGGGATAGGTTCCCCCACACCCTGGAAAATCCCATGTTTTTTTTTGTCACTCTAACTTTATAGATACACTTTCTTGCCCAGAGTTCTCCTTTTTTTTTTTTTTTTTTTTTTATGACAAGTGATGCTGAGCACTTACACATCCTCTTCCATACAGCAAAGCATAAAATGTTGCTGTTGCCCTACTTCAGTATTTTAGTTGCTGAAGATAACTGGGACTATGGGCAATACTGGTGCTATACTTTCAATTAATTCTAGAAGATACGCTTCTTCTCCTATGTCTTGAGCTTTGCTTTAGTGTGTCCTTAGTGAGTATAAAGTTAGGCTGTGTAGATACCCAGAATGCTAGGTGCTTGACTATAATTTAATAATCTGTGCATTATTTTAAAGGCATACATAAGCAGTAGCTGCTTGCTAATAAAATGCTCTTACTGACCCATGAATGAATTGATCCCTATGACTATTTAAAGCTTAGGGCTCTAAAAGTTTTTCTCTTATCCTTATGTTAAACAATGGAAAGTTTTACCGTATGTTCAAATAACGTCTTCATCAGGTTCACAACAGGATACCATAGTTAATTTTCAGTTGAGTGCCTTACAGGATTTTCTTTTTGCTGGCTGGTTGGGTGAAAGTCTAGACACTGAGAGACGAGGCGTTAGAGGGGCCTCACAATATCGTCATTGTGAATGGTAAGTAGGAGCAGCTTCCTCTGATGTACGGACTCCATGCCCAAACCACTAGTACAAAGGCATGGCTTTTGTTCAAGGGGATAGGGGCTAATCCGAATGCTGCACACTGTGAAAAACCTTTTATGGAAGGGGGGAAAAACTTGCCTTGAAGGTGAGAGGTCAGCAGTTTAACCTCTGACCGTAAAATAAGAGACTACTGAAGAATGGGATGAACAAGGGGGAAAAATACTTCAAGTACTCCATTCTTTGTTCATCAAAAATGGGTCAAGCAAATGAGTGTCAGGAATGGTTACAGGAGTTCTGATGGGACGCAAGTGAGTCTGAAGATGTGTGCTGACTTAGCTGCGTGTTGCGACAAGAGTTTGGAGCTTGCATAGTGCTCTCCTCAAATGCTTGATAGAGAGATCCACAGACGAAAATTGAATCTTTCAGCAACCCTTAGAAGTACAGTTACTCTGTGCTCCTCCTCCCCAGCCCAGATGAGATCCTTTAAGAAAAAAAACAACCCAAAACTAATCTTCCTTTGCATAAATTAACATCATTTAGCATTTGGCCTTTTAACTGTTTCTGGACTGTTTTTTTGAAGTTCATAAAGAAGCATCACAGTAATAGCCTCCTAACAGGGGTTCAACAGGCAGTGAGATGGGTCTTTTTAGTTAATGCCGTGTGGGTCTCTGGGTGGTCAGTGCTATTGTACAACAGCAGGGGAGAGCTGTTTCCAGTCTTTGTGCAAAAGGAGTATGGAGGCTTTCCCCTCTGATCTCATTTTGGTATTAGCAGTGCTGGGAATTTAGACGCAATCCAATTAGAAATGATGGAAGTTATGTTAACTAATAGTTAAGCCTCCCATATTCTCAGGTCCACGCGTTTGGACTGATTGGTTACGCTGCTCCTGACTCAGGCTGGCAGAAGATACCAACAGTGATTAATATACTTGGTGTGTTAAAGCTCCCTGCCTGGCATACAACCGTTCCTTGTGCTTCACTACATCCAGCCCATGAGAAGTGCCACTTTCCTCCCTCCTGGTCTCTCCCAGCGTGCAAAAAAGCAAAGAAGACATAATGCCTTGCTTGTGCACCTTGGGAAGTTTTATACTTCACTGGCCATAGCTGTGTTTTATATAAGAGGTAAATTCCTTTTCCTGCTTCACACAAAGGGATTAAAACTGAGCTTTGTTGTTGACCTTCTTCCCATGTCATATCTTGAAACATTTGCTGATGACCTGGACAGCTTTAGGCCCCTTGCATTAAGCGAAGCGATCAGTAACCGCCAGCATTCCTCAGCCAGCCAGTGGCAGGACTTCTCAGCACTCAGAGAAATATATTTTGATATATGCTTGATTTTATTTGTGCTTTGAAATAGCACAGCCTCAGACATCATTCTTCCTCTGACCCTTGGCTGAGCTTAATCCTTCGTTTCTCAATTTTGTGTAGACATCAATCTTCTTCTTTTTAATTATCTAGGGGTAAATTCCTCAGAAAGGTATTACTAAGTGTACTTCCGTGATCTGACACATCTTCAAATGTGAGAGAAGACTCTTCATTCTCTTCATGATCCTTAGAAACCCTTTTGGGTTTACTGATTTCAAAATACAGTGTTTTAGTGGAGAGCTTGTCAAATCTGCAGTGTTGTTTAATAAATCAATTTTAAATGAAAGACTTAGGGTTGTGGCTGGTGCTGGACACACCTGTGCAGGTGATTCCTATACCTACCAAGTGAAAGTAAATGAATAACCCATTATACTCTTTACCTTGCTGTTAATGGGTTAGTTCTGTAACTTTTTCAGTGGGCAGCGTTCAATATGAATTGTGACCTTTGAGGCTTTTCAAATTTGATGAGATAAAATGGTATTCTCAACCAAAATGACTGACATTTTTGCCCTTGGAGAAGCATCAGAAGTTAAAAGGTTGATGTGTTTTAGAGTAGGTGACCTTCCAGTATCTTATGCTTGGATTTGGAAAACAAGCAATACAGTTTTTGCCCTGTAATTATTTCTTCTGGAATCTTTAAAGGCAAACTAAGCCTCTCGTATAGCTCATGAAAGATGGCTGGTGATGTCATCACGTTCTGGAACAGTATCTCATGCAACATGTCTGTATTTCAGGAAAAAAATGGGTTAACACTGCTGCTGTATGTAGTTCCTATCTCCTTGCAAAGTTCTTTTTTTCTGACTAATGGCTACAGTGGTAGAAAACTTTGTGGTAAAAATTCTCTGTGTCAAAAATAAAGTTTCTAAATCATGCATATCTTAAGGTGGTATATTGGTTGTGGGAAAGCAAATAGCAAAAGAGCATGGACTTGAGCTAGAACAGCATTTTGTTTCTGGAATCTTAACTGTCCCTTTTCCCTGAAGAAAGGAGGTATGCTTTACCGTTTTAAGCATAATGTTATTCTGTGGAATTTACCTACCCTGAAAAGAAATCCTCTGTGGGCGGGTGGGGTTTAGGCTCCAGTTCTGTCCTGAATGTGCTTTTCAGCATTATGTGGACAAGACATCGAGCTTGCAGGCCTCCTGTTTTGTCTAGAGTGGGTTAGTCCCCTTGATAGGAATAAAGAATTTTAGCAGTAGCAAGTCATCTGAGATAACTTGTTAAAATTAAGATGTGATATTTGCACATCCATAATTCTTTGAATCTATTTTTAGTCTTTTCATTTTTCAGAAATGAGTGGATTTTCCGTGCTCTGGCAAGTGTGCTGATTTTGTTTATCAGAGTGATGGAAGGCTCAAGATAAGAGAGTATTTATCTGAGGCTTGCTTGAGAGAGAGTATGTCTTTCTACTTGAAAGGTGCAGCAGTGTTTTCATACCCTGTATGTTTTCTTACTAATTATCAAAACAATTAATTAAAAAGGTACTATAAGGAGATACCTTACTTTATAAAGACGTAATTTACAAATGCATCATATCCCATTGATTATGAAATTGTTGGCATGGATAATTATGGTTAGACTTCATTACAAAAAATGGAATTAGTTGTCTTAAAGCAAAGCAACTTCTCTTTTATCTAGCTGCGTATTGAACTGTTCTTGATGAGAAGTGCATGCGTGTAGTTAAAGACTTGTTTCTTCTGCAGCATAGTGAATTTTAGCATGAGAATTTGCATGTCTGAAAACATTTTAATACTTCTTCCAAAAATTCATTTGTATGCCTTATGAAGACTAGTTGGCACCTGTGATTAGTTCTTATTATTTGTAGCTTTTTTGTCTTCCTGATAAATGACCAAAGAGACAATGATGTTTTCTTGGGACCCATCTGGCCATGACTTAAATTTGTGTTTAGGTTAGAAATTATTAGCCTTTGGCGCTGATCTCAGCTGTATGTCCTTGCTGGTCTAGGTTTCACATGCATAATGGAGCTCAACTATTTCTCCCAGAGGTGAATTTCCTTTTGTTTCCGAAAACAAAAGGAAAAATAAAGAGGAAAGCTCCAGGTAGTTACCAAACTGTTACTGAACCGTACTGACCATTCCGATCATCCTTTTAAGCCTTGCTGTAGTGAACGTGCAGCCGTGGCAGCAGTGCTGCCTTACTGGTGGAGGCAGCTAACGCACGGGAGGACAGAGCACAAGTGCGGAATGACTAGATCACTGGATGGTTAGTGAGGTGGGGCTTGTAGGTAACTTGAGGTTTGTCTCGTGATCTACATCAAGGAAGAAGTTCGAGAAACAGATACAAAATGGATGCTAGAATCATACAGGCCCTCCAACATGTGGAAGACATAATAGCATCTGATCCTTTCGTGCAACTACTGAACACAGGGAAATTGTGCAATTAGAAGGGCAGTGGTTGAGAGGAGACCTTTCTATGAAAAATTTCTTACAGATTAATATAATGTGTAATATTACATGCAGTGCCGTATATTTCAGCTTCTTGTGCATTCTGTGTGTTGGTGGCTGTTACTGTTGTGTAGGTTTATAGGTGCATTCTGAAATATTAGTATCAGATTTATTTGGTAAATCGATGTTTTTAGATGAGACATAACCTTAATTTATGCTGTTGTTGATTTATTAATAAGTCATTCCTTGTTCTTTCACATCAATAATAATATTGCTGTCATTTTTTCCCTTGCTAATATTTTTGACTGCTGTATATCTGGTACGTACGCATGCATTACTCATGGTTTCCCTGTTCTCATCTCGCTTCTTTCTGCTGTAATGCTCTTTGGAAAGTGAAATTAAAACCTTCATTACTTAAGAGGCAGAAATACTCGGTTCAAACATACGGATGGCCCATCTTTCTGTAATACTGTCTTCTTTCCTGTGGTCCTTACCTGCCCATTCCCAAATGCCACATTGCTCTTACGAGTGCGCGCAGGTCTGTTTCCTCTCTCCTTTCTACCCCGTGTGGCAGTAACCACTCTCTGGGCTGCCTCTTCGCCTCTGTGACTGGACAACCGGCCAGCTGGAGCCCTCACCCTGGCTGGTGTGCCCCGGCTTTCTGATCGGCAAGGCAGCTGGGCCTGGGCCAGGCACCTGCCCGGCAGTGTAGCTGTGTGCCTTGCCGGGTGCCTTCACTGATGTAACTGCTTCTGACGCACATTCTTGTACTTTTAGGACAGCTAATTTGGATGCAGACTGCTGAAAAGGGAGAAGGAGGCTTCTGACCTTGCCTTCTGGAAAGGCTCAATTTACAAAGGATGTGTTGAGTTCTAACCCCACGTGGGACATGCGAGTGCAGTGTGTTGTTTTGAACTTTAGGGTGAAATATATTGTCTGCTATTATCGCACTGTTAAATTAATTTTCACTATACATGATACATCTGAGATTACACTGGACAAAGTAGGCATCAGGCATTGAGGTTTCATAAGATAAAGTAATTTTGCACTCTAACCACATCACGGTTACTTTGTAATGGGATGCAAATTGAAATCATGCATCTGCTTACCTTCCTACTTTGCTGTTCTGAATAAATAGTACTTTAGAAATCAGTAGAGAAATGCAACTCTTCTGTTTTATCACTGAAGTATGTGTTACCAGGAAATGTCTTGGAGGGTTTCCTGGGTATTGAATATGCTTCGGGATTAGTAACCCTTAGAGACTGGAACCCAGATCTCCTGCCTCCTGAGCAGCAAGGCACGATACCATTCTGGTTACAGCCCCTTTATGTATCTTGGGGTGCTGTTTGTGTCCCCTGTTTTACTGACCCCACTCTAGCACAGAACTGGGAATTTTGAGCTGAGTGACTGTAAACACCTGTGAGAAAACCCTTCGACTTGCTTTTACTTGTCTTATGTGTATGTGTGGCCCGTGCTTTAAAAGAACTAACCCTGGGCTTTTGTAGAAATGTCCTTATTTTATGCATGTAAGTGTTCTTCTGAATCAAAAATAATTAATTTTTCCAAGATCTCATGATATTTGGAAACGTGGAATGACTTATTTGAGGTCATGCAGCAGGTAACTGGCAGGACTGAAAATCAGAGTGTGTTTTCTAATTCCCAGTGTATTGCGCTGCTGGCTGGGACCATGTTCTACCTCTGCTGAAGCGAAAGGAGATAAATACTGTTTAATGAAGCTTAACAAAAAAGAATATACATTTTTTTTCCTTGCTGCCCTCTATAACTACTTTGTGACTCTTCATAATTTTGAAATGGCTAGAGAGAAAGGCGCAAAGAGATGCAGCTGCGTCAGAGTTTATTTTACTAAAAGATCAATATATTTTCCGGTAGGAAAACATCAAAGAAATAAATTGCATTAACCTGCCGCTGTGTGTGTTGTTCCCCTTTGAAAAGCTTGATGAGGGAAGAGTACCCAGTTGGGGAGCAGCCCTGGGAGGGTGTGCCATGGGCCTGTGCTCCTGTCCTGGGAGGTCCTTGGTGGGGATTGGAGGGGTCTCAGTTCCACGGGACATGGGGTGCCAAAGCCACGGTGCTGCTGCTGGGTCAGCCTGAGCTTGTTGCTCTCAGCGTGCATTGTGTGCGGTCACTGGCTCAGAAACTGCTGGGAGAGCCTTGCTTAATGTTTTCATTGTTTCCTGCAGAAAAAGCCCAAAGTTTGGGGATTCTGTGTCAGTGGTTTGGTAAATGACTAGAGTATCTTCATTAGCTGCGCAGACTAGTAGTAGAGGGGACTTGTAACATCAGTGCTAGTGCAAAGGTTGTTTTATGTACTCTTTGTCCTGAACATGGCTACTGGGTACTGAAACGTGAGCGCTTCATGACAGAGCGAGAGTCTCAGCTGATTAGAGGTTTATTGGCCGTTGGAGTAACACTGATCTCTCTCTAAGCAACCTCTTAACCTACTTCTGTGTTTTGTTCTTATCAGAAGTTTAGTGTTGACTTTTAAGGATCGGTATGTGAAAAATGTCAAAACATTGATTTTCAGCTGCGTGCTGCCTGTCATAGACAGATCGGAGCCGAATGCATGTGGGCCAGCCTCTAAAATTTTTTGTTGTTGATTCTTGCTCACGTGGAAGGCCCGTGGGACAAATGGCCCCTTGCTGTTGATGGTTCGATTACAGTGATCACCCACAGCTTCTGAGGATTGCGAAGAAAAGAAATTGCTTTCTTTGTCAAGGTGTTTTCAGTTCAATTCTCACCCATTAGCCCTGTTTGGTTAAGTTTTGAATTACTCCATCAGGTGACTGATGAGTTTATTTTTTCCCCCAATGGTATTAAAATGGATTTGGTGTAAGATGGAAAGCAAAGGCAAAATAGGATTTGTACTTACTGATCCGTGCTCTTTCATTTTTATTCTAGTTTAATGTATCATGAACAACCAAGATTAAAATGAACACTGAATCAGAATAGGCTAAAAAATGTCTATTTTTAAAAGATATTTTATTTATTTTAAATCTGTGAACTGTTTATACGTATAGTAAGCTATATGTGTAGGCTATGGCTAATCGACACAGTTGTTATGGTTTTAGAGCTTTGTGTAGCTGAGAATGTGATTGTTTTAATTTAATTTGTAGCAGATTGCTATGTATATAAAATTATGAAAGGTTGTCTGATACAGTTAAAGCTTTCGTGGTTAGACGTGTTTCAGGTTTTGATGCTGTAGACGTTCATTCTGAGGAGTGGAAAACAGCCAGGCCAGGTCCCAGCTGTCAGAGCTGCTCTACTTCCATCCCTGCCTACCACAGCAAGTAAGCGAAACGGGAAGGACTTGAATTTCCATTAGACAACATGAATGGTAATGGAAGAAAGAAAGCATGGTAAAGACAGAGAATTTTAACCTATGTTTTTGTAATGCACAAGTAATTTTCATTCTGTTTCACTGTAAGCTGAGTATCACTAAACAATCCCCGGTCTTGTTTCACAGTGCAATAACAGAGATGGTGTGAATATATGATAAAGTAGTATCTCAGTTAATTGAAATGTCATAAATAATTGAGAATAAAACAATGAATGGAAAATCTAACCCTTTCTCCCTCATAGCCATCCTCGGCTGCAGAGACAGTGTCGGTGGGGTTGGCTCTGCAGAGCTCATGGAGCCCTAGGGCAGTAGGTCTGCGCCGGTGGAGGGAGGAAGCAGGCTGAGGACTGGGCAATGAGTCGTCTTCGTTTGAGTTTTCTTGTATATGTTTTCATGAAGGTCTTCTGCCTTAGTACAGATGTGTGCTAGATTAGTGTTCACCAGGACAGATGAAAATCTCCCAATTCTTATATGTGTGTTGCGTTCAGAAGACGTTGATGGCGTCTGAATCACGATACAAGAATAGTGCTGGATTGTGAACGATGTTCAGTAATACAGGGGATAGTGCTTTCACTGCTGCTAGAAACTCCCTAAGTATCAGAGGTGGCCCATTTCGAGACTGATAATCTGCCTCCTGCCACAAATCAAAAGTGCTTGAAGTCGGTATCTGAGGCGGTAGTTTTCATACCTGTAAGTTTGTTGCTACCATTGGTTCCTGCACCTTCAAAGAGCTGTTGTTTGAGTTTACCTTTCTTCTGCCCCACGCTGGGGGAGGCAGGGCCTCTGGGAAGAGGAAAAGAAACACAGGCCAGCCTGTGGTCCTCTTTCATCTGTCTGCCAAACAGAGAACACTTAGAGCGAGGAGGGTAGGAAGCAAGGACGAAGGGAAGGAGACACAGGTGATGACAGAATATTTTTCTACCTTCATTCTTTCCACAGAATAGAGTTCATATGCTGGTGTTTTGGGTATATTTTCCCTGTTTGGGAGCAGTTTGTGTAAGGCATTTGAATGGGGATGGTATTAGTGAAGGGTATTTGAAAGTGGTGCTTTTCTACTGCTACATCAAATATATGTAGTGCACTTACCTTTATTTTTATTTATTTTGGATAATGATATTATGTATTCCATAATAAAGTTATGTAGTCCATCATTTCAATGTATTATGGATTCCACTATTGTTTTCTCAAAAAAGACCTGTTAGCTATTGGATTGTCATGTTTTACTGTTTGTGCTCATTGATATTTAAGGCAAGGGGCATAATTTACAGGGAAGTCATGCCCTCAGTTAGACAGTCGGGCTGTGACCGGGATGTGATCCTCACCAGCACAAAGTGGAAGGAATGTTGCTGCACTCTTCAGGCAAGTGATGTAAATAGATGTTCATTATATCTTCTCCAGTCAAGAGGGAGTTCCTCAGTAATATTTTTTTTTTTTTTTTTTTTTGAAGAAGCAAGGACTGGACTAACTTTGGAAAAAAAAAAAAA
>Ga0065711_1030573_pt1 | contig 32112 bp, 22 predicted proteins | sample Hoacrofraction12_FD_59098 | JGI IMG/M metagenome (GOLD analysis project Ga0065711, IMG submission 59098) | Hoatzin crop microbial communities from Cojedes, Venezuela - Epithelial fraction 12 v2 (version 2) | ecosystem: Host-associated > Birds > Digestive system > Esophagus > Crop | place... | reverse complement strand
AAAAAAAAAAAAAAAAAAAAAAAAGGCGGCGCTCTCAAGCTGCTCAAAATTGGGTGTTTCTTCTCTTCCCTAGCTACGTGAGCAGCTTCCAGGATTTTTTTAGGGTGAAGACCAGTGAGCGAGTTCCTGCTGTTGATGTATCCTTGGCCGTGCGTGGTCTTGTCAGATCTGTCCTTGAGCTCTTTTATCGTGTTGGCAGATAAACAGCATGAAGAGTTCAGGGGACTCGCAGGACCGTCTGACAGTTGAGGTTGGCAGGGAAGGTGCGAGGGCTGAGGGAGGGAGAAGGAACCCTCCCGTTTCTGGTGGCCATAGGGTGAGATTGCTCAACTGCCTGCGGGATATGCCCAGCCTGCACTTTTCTAAGGCAGGTTGGGGGTGATTAAGGAAGAATCCTCAACATCAGGCATCCAAGATCCTTTTTGCCACCGAGTGTGAGTTAATCATGTAACTTATTTATGCCTTATAAGACCATTTTCGATCAGGTTATTTTCTTGTTTTGGTTTGAGGTTTTCTTTTTTAGGGGAAAAACATGAAATGTTTATAGAAGTTTTTCCCCTTATAAAATGAAGTCTGTTTCTCAAACTGATTTACGTCTTCCTCAGTAACTCTAGAAATTCAAGCAGAGCAGGCACTTGGCAACAAAACTGAACCCAGAACTGACATTTAGAAGTGAAACTTAGCTGCAAATGTGAAGAGAAGGAAGCTCATCAGGCTGGGTTAAATATGAATTAAGCAAACCAACAGGCAAAAAAATGAAAGGAAACTTCATCTTCATGCTCTCTGGTTTTAGCTGAGATTATTAGTAACAGAGGTGACAACTTCTTTAACATTATTATATTGAATAGATCTTTAATTAGAAGAAACTATGAATAGTTGATGAATCCTTAGCCATACAGACGTCCTGGGATCTGCAGAATGAGAAACATCTTTCCAACAAGCATCTGTAATGCAATACACATTGCACAGATTAAAACGCTGCCGTCAAATTTGGATTCAGCCCACTGCATCTTGATATTAAAACCTTGTTGTCTCTGAACCGACATTTTGAGAAAAACAAAGCGCAGCTTGGATTTGGAGCACCAGCCCTGGCCCGAGTGTGCCAGACCACTGTCCAGCCATCGGCAGCCTAGGAGCTTGGCCTGTCCCTGCTGCCAAGACGTGTGGAGACCCACCCAAGTCTGAGCTGAAGTCATTGCTGAGCTCGGGGTAAATCTAGGGGATTCAGGCAAAAATGCAGCCTCGCTGCTGGCTGGGAAGAGCGTTTGTTTCCTTGTTATCTTCTTGTGTTTCTTTCTGCATCTCTCCTGTTGCTGTATTGTTGTGGTCTTGACAGTGGCATATGCGTTCAGATTTCTACAAAGGCATGCTGTTATTCAGCTTTGGCCGATGTGGAAGGAGGGGGAAACCATTTTCTGTAGTGAAATCAGGCGAGGGAAAATGATAGGTCAGCAGAGAAGGAAGAGCACCCATTTCTTTAGGTTCCTCAGAGAGATGCTCCTAAAGCTGCTTTACCCAGCAGACACTGGCAATGCAAACGAGACCTGAGTTTTTAAAAATGGGTCAGAGGCGGTTTACTGGAAGTACTGCCTGTAGTTAGAAATCGGCTTTCTGCCTCTGACCTAAAACATCATTTCTTGCCACTGCTGGGAGGTGATACCTCCGTCTCAGTGAGGAGGAATCACCCTTGGAGAGGTTAAGAGGTATTTTCAGGTACCTTGAGCATGTGAGGCTGAAGGATGGGGGGCAAGAGGACATCCCCAGAGACTTCGCTCATCGTCAGTTGCTTTTTTCAGAAAGTGGAGGGATGGCAAATATTTCTGTCCAAGACTTTCCATTCCTTCTGATGTATGTCTGTGTACCTGATTCAGCTTCCACGATTAGGAAGGATTTGTTGCTGCTAATTTCCGGTACATCTGCTGCGCGCTCTGGCACGTGGATTGGAATAAGGCTGCCACTGGCTGCTCTTGGGCAGTCAAGGGCAAACAGCAGCAAGCTGCGGCTGTCCCAGCAACATGTGGAGAGGAGTGTCTTCTGCTGCTGGGCTTTGGGTTTCACTGTTGACTGGAACCTTCAACAGAGCAGATGTTTAGTTTGCAGAACTGGGACAATTTTTAGATAACTTTAATTGCATCTATTTAACAATGATTTTTGCCTAGAATTTAATTCAGACTATTACTTTCTTCTCTCCTGTCATTAGCCTTGAAAACTATTCCTGGTTTTTGCCACTCACTGCTTTCAATTTTTTTGTTTCCTCCGCCGTATGCATTACCCTCCCCAGTGAATATATTGCCAGCAAGTTAGTAGCAATCACAGATCAGCAGCTGGATCAGGAAAAGGGAGGAAGTCATACTGACTGTAAGATGCAAGTTGCTGTTGGCCAAATGTCATTTTATTCCCTCAAACCAGGTTTGAATCTGGTACCTGAGATCCTGACTGCAAAGGACGTGTGTGGTCTTTTTGCAGACACTAAAATATGTTTGAAGATCAATCCCGTATTAGGTGTTCAGCTCAAGAATGCATCTGCTCCCATTCAAGATTTAGGCTAATGAACAGATTGGTCCTTTTGTACAATGTGACGAACCGTGTGCATACTTTTTAGAATAATTAGCAGCTTCTGCAAAATGGAGTTTTGCAGTCTGAAAGTACCTCTGTCCAAAACTTTAGATGTATATTCACCTGTGCACCAGTAATAAATATAATTGTTACTTTCATCAGAGTATCTTTTGAATCAGACTGAACCCTGCATCTGTGTTCAAATTCTGGCTGGCTGAGCCATCAAAGATAATAGGTTTGTTGCACTGACAACTGCAGGTGATTTGCTTCTTGCCTTGCAGCTATCGTACGTAGTGTGGAGATTCAGTGAGAGATTTAAAGAAACTATTTCCGTTGCTGCAGAAGACAAAAAGACAGTCATTTCAAACCAGGGCTGGGTCTTGTGCTGTGTGTTGCAGGATTGAACACGCTGTGATCGAATTGATTGCCTTGATTTAAAAAAGGTTAAAGTCTAGACACTACTCAACAGTTGTTTCTGGTTAGGATTTTAAAGTTTTCTTCCGTTCCGGACTCCTTACATGTGTGGACGTTTTTGCTCCATAAGAAAGGATGCTTTCTTCTGCTTTAAAGGAAATTGTTTTGTCAGAAGAGTATTCAGTCACAGACTGTGGCCTTTCATGGACTTCTGTAGCTATTCCTAAACGCTTCTCGTGTGTACGTAGCCCTGACTGCTATCAACATCTTTCTCATACAGTCCTTTCATGAGTGGCCTGCAAGTGAGTAGGGCAAGGAAAGGGTAAGTTAGAAGCATAATCTTGACAGACCCTTCTGAATTTGAGACGGGGTCCTTATGGATCTTAGAAGTGGTGGTTAGAGGAGCCCTCTGGTCCAGCCTCCTGTGTGAAGGAAGTCTGTTGCTGACACTGCGTGAGGTTGGCCGTGGCATTGTCAGGTGGGCTCTGAAGACCTCTAAGGATGGAGATCTCGCCACAAAGTGAGATCAAAGTGTTCTAGTGCTTCGCTGTCCTTTGAACTCAGTTGGACGAGAAGACCGAGCACAGCCTGATTAGCAAATGGATTTTAAACCACAGTGTTACGTTGATCCAGTATTCGGAGAAAGCCTGACATAAATTTATTTTTAACCATCCAGCTGCTGTTTCATGGAGCATCTGATCTAGTGAGAAATCAGGATTTACGGTCTAGTCCATCTCATGATGCTGGATCCACGGACCGTATCATTTTTGTACTTTGCTTGGCTCTCTGCTTATGTGACAGAACAGTGGAAAAAAGGTGTGTGTTTGTAATAACATTTCCCACTCCAGTTTGTATCGTGTGTGCTCTTTTGGGGCTGAGGCTCCAGTTGGGCAGTGGTTCTGGGAATACAGAATTTGTCTTGTGTAGAAGACCCGAGGTCTTGCAAGCAAATATAGAAACTTTGGGTTAATGTTTTGTCAGAGAAGCAAGAAATCTGGATTATATCCTTTTTGGTTTTCCTGGACCTTATTCACATGCCCTACCTAAATTACATGTTTTTGCAATTACAGATTGCAGTTGCAAAACTAATAGCCTGCAGATGCTATGCAAAGGAGAGCTCTGCTGCAGTGAGTTAGAGAAGGAGGGGAATTTCTTTTTATGGGTAGTAGTAATAAAACAATTAATTCCTTTTGGGTCTTACAACTTTGTAAAATCTGCAAAGCTAATTGACAGACACAACTGGGAGTTACAGACCAACTGCATTTCTGTGCTTATGTAGCCCTTGGGAAGGACAGAAAATGTCAGGGAAACATAATTTTAAAATAATGTGGAACAAAATCTTTTTAAAATTTTATGATGCTAGTTTGATTGAGAGAACCTTTAGAACAAAATCTGATCCTTATCAAATATAATAGGAAGAACTTTTCCACCAGTACAAGCTAGGATTTTTTTTTTGTCTTCACAGAAGCGCAGAACTGAGTCAACTATTCATATACATGTACCTTTTCCAGTTTATCTTGAAATTCCACTAATTTCCACAAATAACACACACACAAATTATCAAAGTGTTTTCACGTCCTTCAAAAATCTTCCTATACAATTTTAACCACAACTGTTTACTTAAACGTAGAATTCTGTTCTTCACATCCTCTTACTTTGCGTTTAGGAATTTTTTTTTAATCTGCTGCCAAACCAAAATTACATCATAGCAAATGCATGCATTGTTCTTTACTTTTGAGCCTTGCAAAGCAGTTCTGCAGACAAGTTTAACTGGCTGAATTTCTGTCCAGTCTCTGTCCTGTGCCCTCCTTGTTCACGTGGGCTTTCTTTCTGTTTCCTATACAAAGGAAAAAAAACATAACTATGAGGAAGAGTACGCTTACGATAGAAATGAAGTCCAGAAGGGGTGTCTTCACCTCATTCTCCGTTGCAGTTGGACTGGTTTTGCTGTGCCTCATCATGTGCTTAATTAACATACGTACAGGCAAGCTTCTGCTAACTGTTATTTCCTGGAGTATTCCCTGTTCACAGGGGAAGGCTGATGGTATTCAGTGCCTCTTATTTAGGATGTGTTGCAAGTCAAAAGTGAGATTCAAAAAGCTTGGATGGAATTGAAGCGGGTTCATCCTGGGTAATTCCACAACGAGGGATTTGCAGAGGAATGGGGAGCTTGAGAATAGCCTGTTGTTTTGCAGCTGCTGTCACTTTGCTAACAGGATGAAGATAGATGTTTCAGTAGGATGGGAGGTTAGCAGGCCTGTCTCCTGGAAGTGTGCTTACATTTCTGATACCTGAAGAGAGACAGAGTTCCTTCTCAGAGGCCAGTGGGTAGTTTCTACTGTTAATAGATACCCGATTACCAGCATATTTCAGTGTTATCTTAAGGCATAGTTCCTCCTTTTTGACCTTGGAAGTTGAATAAAGGGATTGTAAGCCATGAAAATAGAAAAATTGAATATTATATCAATTTTTTCCACCTTTATATGACATCTGCTTTACAGCTGTCTTTGGTGCATCTAAGTAATGCGTTGTAGTCTGTTGTGTGTTAGAAAGTTATTGTGTTGGTCTTCTCAAACCTTGATGGAGTAATGAGATCCTCTTGCGTTTTTATTCTTGCTTTTTCAATTGTAACCTTGATCTTCTACCTACAGGGAACGGAGTGGGATACCAGATGAAACAAAGGGCAGCAAATTAAGCCAGGAGGACACAGGTTCAGACCAAGGAAGGGAAGCGATGCATACAATAGAAGGAGGCTTGTGGAACTTCTTGCCAAAATGCATTACAGATGCTATAAGTTTACGTGTATTCCATGGAGGACTGGGAAGATTCTGGAAGAGAAACCTATTAATAGCTACTAAATATATAGAAATTGCATCTTTGTTAGAAAATCCCTAATTGAAAGTAGTTGGTGGCTGGAAGACAGGTAGGGGAAAGTGTCATATCTGTCCACACTTCTTGTTTCCATCTTAGCAAGATGAGTTGGCTTTCTTTGGAGTGCGGGGAGGACAGCGTCTGCTCTTGGGCAGCAGCAGGACCGTCAGGCAGGCAGGAAGAGGAAATTGGGAGCAGCTTTGGCAGCAGGAAAGCTTAATTTGCCCCAAGTCATTGTGAAACTCTGTCCTCTGCTTTTACACCTGGAGAGATTTTTTTTGTTCTGAAATAGAATCATAAGGTGATGCTGTTATGTCTTGGATCTTTTGGGAGTCAAGAGCTACTGGAGGGATGATCTGAATAAGTGTCTAAGCCTGAGACACACACAGTCCATTTAAAAATCTAAACTAGGTCACTTTAATTTGGCCTCTGTTTTTCAGGTTCCTTTTGGCCTTGAAGGCAACATAACATAGATTCCATCCAAAAGGAGAAGGGAGAAAAAGGGGTAGTTCTTGCTTTCCTGATGCTTGCTGTCTTCTGTGAATTGCAGAGGAGGACACAGTTCACAGCAGGTCTCCATATCCTTAGTAGTCTCCATAACCTTTTTAGTTCTTAATCCAGAAGAGGTCCTTTGCCTCTGGTTCTCCTTTACACTGAGAAAATGCCTATTGCTGACCCCCAAAGTTGAGCCTTGCTTCTAGACAAGCTGCAGTGCTGTCACTGAAGGGAATGGGGGAAACTCCTCCAAAGGAGGCTTGTGACAGAGTGAATTTTCCATTCTGCTGAGGTCTCTGGGATTTTCACAAGGCGCTCTGACTCACAGCGAGGTGCTTTCCAGTTAGCTTAGTTTTGGAGCCCAGGCCATATCACATCTGGCAGTAGCACAGTTGACAATAAAAGGCACTAAAGACTTCTTCATTAAAAGTTCTCTCATGTGGGAACTAAACTGGATAGCAACTCCCTCTTCTGTAGGGACAGTGACCAGAGTTCCAGAGTGCAGCTGGGTGTTATTTATAAAAATTTGTCTGGGAATGTCAGAAAGGTGTAATCTTACACTACAAGACATTTTATTGACTGTGGGATTGAGCTGTTTCTGGTAAAATGCTTAAATAAAAAGCATATCTCACAACTTCATTGCTGTGTGCAAAGTATAGGCTGTAAAAACCACCTGTGCACAGAAACACTGGGATTGGAACAGCGTTGGTGTGAATAGGAGCACTTTTTGGCAAGAATAAAAGCAGAAAAAGAAGCTCTATTCCCACCACTTCTGGGAGCTTTTCTGTTACGGGATAGTTTGCCACCCCCCACCCCCAATAGGATTAAAACTTAGAAAAGTAATTAAATTCTATGATTAGGGATCGGGAGTTGTATTCTCAGTTACGAACTCTCTTCTTTAATATGCTGCAAAATCAAATTGTGTTAATGTATGCTAGCTAACCTCAAGTTTAATATATGCAGAACTGGTGCTCTTTCAAATCAAGTTAAATAGTTATTGTTAAACATAAATAGTAAAGCTACTGGGGCCTCCCAGGGTGGGCTGTGTCAAGAGCTAGTGCAGAGAGGCTGAGACCTTGTGAATTCTTATTGCGGGTTTTCTGTGAATTCCTTGTAGTTGCTGTCCCTTCTTTCTTTCTTTCTTTCTTTTCTTGCCACACTCATCTCTGCATGCATGGATTCCCTGTAGGGATCCATGATGGGGTAAGTAGATCTGCTTGGATTTTGAAGGTCTACCTTCAAAAAAAAAAAAAGGCACATTGATTTAAAGCTTTACAGTGCATGATATAATGAGCAAGTATTGTGGCTGTGAGTCACAGTTTGCGTAGAAGTTTTCTCTTTTTCTGCTCTTAAAACCATTCCTATGCTTTTCAGATATAGGGGTCAAACTGAACTGGTAGGATAGCGGTAGTTTCAGAGGCACCCTCCCGTCTACAGCTACTGCCCTGCTTCATGTCCTCTGGTAGCGAAAGCGATATTGCAGGACCTTCTGGTGTGTGCAGATGGGCCAGCGCTGTATCCAGTGTGGTGTATCCTCAGGACACCATATGGTTGTCATCACCCAGCCGAATCAATAGTGAAATTATACAGCCATTTCATCTACAAATTTGTAAACTTTCCTACACAGTCTCTTCAAACTGACAGAGGAAACCAGAAACAGATACGCCAAGACCTGATTCTCATTTACGCCATGGTCTGTGCTATGTGTTTGGCAGTGTCGGGAACTGCTGGGGTAAATGAGAATCAGCCCCTAGGCCATGAGTGCATTGCAGTAAGTTCTCTTCCATGGAGAACTGCCTCCTTTTGTGTCCAGAGAGCTGCTGAAGTTCAGCCCTGTCTGTCTTCAGAATGAAGTTCAAGCTTCACGGGTACCGTTTCCCGGTTAGGAGTCGCGTGCCACAGGCTGCGATGCTGCTCGGTGCAGGTTCGGTGGCCTATGTAGGAGACGGGGACGGAAATGTCACATCTTTGGCAACAGCCAGACAGCCTGAAACAATTAGTTTGAAATTTTCAAAAAGTGTAACATCTGTGGTTTGTAAAGGAAAAGCTGGCTCATAGGCTCTGTCAGCCCAGGGTAGGTATGAAGAAGTCCAACTCCTCAGAGGACCTGCACAGGGCAGTGTTTGAGGTTGCATGCAGCTTTTTGGGCCTGTGAAAGCACATTTTTGTTTCACGCTCTTTGAATGGCCAAAAGCATACCTCTAAAGAAGGTCCAGTGTCATCTCATTGACCTGAAATCCCTAAAGGTTGTTCAGAAAAGCTAGGTTTGAAAGATGGTACATGGATTTGATGCACAGTTTTTTATGGTCAAAACCCCACTTGCTTTCTATCAGCTTCATCCTGAGATCATTAGGTGTGGTTAGATAGTTAATAGATAAGCTTTTATGCTGTCAGGACACATCTAACACCAGCAGAAGTAGTGCTGTTAAAGAAAAATGGTAACCCAGCAGCTTTGGGGAGCTGCCAGCACTTCAGTGGGGTGTGGGAAGCTCCTCAGACTGTATCGGCAGTGGTTATAATGCCGTCCTGGAATCACAGTGTGAAGATTCAGCCTGGAAGAGATTGAGGCATGATTCCCTGGGAGACCTCTTAGTCATAAACAGAGATGAAAAAGTGCCCAGCTACAGTGTTTACTTACTGTAAGCAGTCTTATGAAGCTGCCTGGACAGAGGCAGCTTTGGCGTGCTGAGGCGCCTGGCTCTGTTTGCCCACTCTGCTCTGGCACTGTCTTTGTTAGCTGCAATATTCGACTTCGTAGCTGGTCTCCAAGGCAATGCTACAGATCAAATCTCCTCATCGGGGCAAATTAGGAGAACCGCACATTAAGGTTTTTCTTTGGTATTTTAATCCAGTCTCCATGGAGATTTTATTCCTGTAAAGTAACAAATGTGACTTGTTTTCAAGAAGATTGTCCTTAGTTCATCAGAGGTGGATCTCTACTGGCGAGTGGGGCTCCTGTGAGCATCCTGAGGAAGTCTCTGTGAGAAGAAAGATGAGAAGCGAGACAGGGACTGTCTTGGAGGAACGGAGTCGTGGCTCCCACGTGGGCCACGTCGGTGCTTTGCAGGGTACATGCTCCAAACTGGTGGGAAGGGTCAGAGGCATGGCTCGCCCTTCAGTAGCACGACTAAAAATGTTTACATAAGCAGATGTACTACATATTGTAACAAAGCACATTTAAATCAAGTTATGTAAATTATTTTCTAGTAAGTAATGCTTTTGCCCAAGACATAAGGAAGGGCTTTTAAAAAATACTTACCTGTACCGTACAGCAGCTAAGAGGGTAAGAAAAATCTAGGGGAATTGATTTGACAGATACGTAAGCTCAGGGGTAGGGGGAAAGACAGCTCACGCTGAGAGTGCAGAGCCTTGGCAGGTTTGGAACTCTGTTCCTTTGTGGCCCATGTCACTCCGGTATCCCTCAAATGCAAGCACATCTCCTCTAAACATTCCCCACAGCACTGGTCATATTTTCCTCCATCATGGGCTTGCTGCAAGGATTAATTCCTTCGTGTTTTGTTCAAACACACAGAAACGGAGGATTTGCTCCACAGATAGCCTATAGCTAGGTGCCACACTGCTCTCCGGGGAGGCGTCACTTGCTGGGTGCAGTGTTGCTGATGGAACGTGCATTGCAAAAGCCAAAACAAGCAGTATTGCCAGTTCTGATCATTTAAAAGCCAAGAGTCAGGCTTATAAAATTATGGTACTTCAAAAAAAAAAAAATCAATAAGGCTCTGGAGTAGCATGTTTTCTCTGTTTAATGGAGCTTCGTGGTCTGCAGTGATGAAGTTTTATGTCCTTTAACTGTGAGAGTTACAAACAATTATTTTGTGAGTTTTTTTAGATGAAGCTAAGGTGCCCACAAGCTTTCCTGCATCTAGATGGTAGGGACTTTCAGAAGCAAACCACGTGTTGTGAGACTTACGCTGAAGCTGCAGGAGCAGCCAGTTTTGGAAGAGGATTTCCATTGCCAGTTGACTGTGGGAGTTAGGGATACATGAGGCTCCAAAGCTTAATCCCTGTTACAGCCCTGACAACACTGATCTTATATAAGAAGCCTTAAAATCTTTACTGCAGTTCCATGTGGTGTTTAGTCCAGAAGCAGATCAGCAGGCACTGAAATAGCTGGCAGAGTAAGAAGGTTCAGTGAGGAATTTCATTCTATAGGGCCACCTAATTTCTAAATAGTTACAACTCTAGATAATTGTATTCTAATTATATAATGCCCAGAATGTTTTATGGTGGCAAGGACTTAATAAATGGGATTATTATCAGAAGTTAGACAAGTAAAAGCTTCAGACTTTATCCCCAGGAAAAAAATGCGTTTCTGTATCCCAGCTCATTAAATTAAGGTAATACATTTGTGCCTGGATTTTTAGTATCTATATTTATCTAGCTGTCCATCTCATCTGGCTTCAATATCACCGAAATGTAGAGATGATCAAAAGCAAAATGAGAACAGTAAAGCTAGGGTCTTGTTTGAAATATTGTCTTTCCAGGCTGATATTTTTCCAGTTGTTCTGCCAGCAGTCTCAGGTCTGCATCGTCTATTTAAATTGTCGTTTCATCTAAGTGCAAATCTTGGCCCAAGCCAAGGCCATCTGTTGTTGGGTAATAGTTGTGATTTATTCTGCCTCTGGTTGACATTCATGCTCATGGGCCAGATGCTGACTTGTGAAATTTGCTTTTATTCATTTTCAGTTTTATACCAGGCGTTAATATCACAGACAGCATTTTAATTCTATGTATTTTTGTCTAGTGTTTAAAATTAGGGATGAGTAATAGCATCACACCCCCCTCTGGGACGCAATTCAGCATACTTCAGAACAGGGTAGGAGAGGAGAAAATATTTTACATGTTAGAAATACATTCAGTGTTTCCAAATGTTTAATTTCTTAATCACTAATCCATACACTCATTTATGTTGCACATAAATAATTAAGTATTGCTTTCAAATAAAAGTTGTGGACTGTTTGAAGACTTTTGGGCTCAAGAATGTTGTAGGTAGCTAAACTGTAGGCAAAATATTTATGATACTCTGCAGCATACCCGCTGCTACCTTTGTCTTCAATGTAGAATGAGGGTAGTTATGAAGCTTTGCAAGTTAGAACTGGTTGTCAGAGGGACACTTGTTCATATAAAAGATAAAGATTATTAGGGAGATGGATAAATTTCCCTAATTCTAGGTTTCTAAAAAATGGTTCATTGTAGTAGAGATGAGCAGTATCCAACTTCCAGGCAATCTGTGCATCTGGCACATTAGCCTCTGGTAGCAGTTTGTACTTGCAGCTGACTGGGCTTTTACATGTCTGTCTTCTCCAAAGTTGGTGTTGAAACACTGAGGAGTTGTGCAGCAACACCAAAGCGTGTTTGAATGCACAAATGTGAGTGGAAATGACTTTGTTGTGTCCCTGTCTGCTGTGGGAGCAGAAGGCGCTGGGTCTTCCCTCTCACCTGTTCAAACCGCACCAGTAAAACGGGAGTAGCAGGGGAATTGATACCTTCACTGCGTAGTTTTAGGAGACGTTTCAGGGTCTGGAAACTTAAGGGGGAGTTGATTTTAGTGCCTTGGGTAGCAGAGTGGCTTCACTGAAAATGGTTCCCTGCGCAGCTTGTTTCAGATCCAGGGAACTGGTCTTGTTGGGTTGTGTTTGGAGGGATTGCTAGTAACAGTGCATGTGTAGTAGGTATCAAAGTTTTAATCGTACCAGTTTCTGTCTCTGACAGGATTTTGTGTGGCTGAGCAGGATGTGTTGGGCCTGCCATGATTTCTGTTAAATAAGTTCATTTCATTATGTTAGATTCAATTATAGTACTGGCATTTTATGTATATATCTCTCTTCCTTCTTATGTTCTTTTGATTATGAGCAACTGTAATTGTGATCTAGAAAACAATGGTCCTTTTGTGTCTCTGAGTCGGGGAAAGCAGACTGGGTGAGATTCATTTAATACAGCTTCAGGTGTTTGGGCGTTGGTTGACCAGTCTGAACTAGACCCCATTCTCATGATAGTCACTGGAGTGCAGCAGGCTCCTCTCGAGCTCCTGTCATCTCCAATGCCATCTTAGTGTAGAGTGAAATACCTACTGGAGCTGCCCACTTCAGTTGACTGATTGACCAAAAAATAACTTGGTGTTTTTGTTTTGAGCCAGAATTATGAGGAAGGAGAGCAGATAGTGGTGAAATGCTCATTTCTTCTGTGCAGCTCTTCAAACATCGTTCACAGAAGTCTAAAATTAGTTGTAATTATATCTTAAGTCCTGGTATTTAAAAAAAAAAAAAGGCTTCTAGGTGAGGCAGAACTAAGAAAGGACACTTTTAGATCTTATTTTCACTGCAAGGTTTAGCATAAAGCATTGTCTTCCAGCAGATCAGTTTGATGGAATCTGAACCTACCCAGCAGTATTAGTGCTTATATGGCTGTGTTGTAGTCATGGAAAGAAATTTAACTGCAGAGTCAGTCTGAGCCAGATCTTTGAATTGAACCATGATGGAGGAGATGCAGAGCTTGTAGAGGCCAAGTCTGAGGTGTTTGCTCTGTCTCTGTAGTTACTGTAGGACTCCTGTGAGAAGTTGGTACTGCCAGTGTCTGTCCTGTGGACTGCAAAGAGAGAATCACAGGATCATCGAAATGGGTAGAGAAAACCTCTGGTGGTGCCCAGCCCAGCCTTCTCCTTGAAGTGGAACTGCTGCAGACAGCAGAGGAGGGCAGCCATGGCTTTGTGTAGCTGGGCCTTGGAAACCTCCAAGGGCAGAGAATCCCCAGCATTCTGCTGACCTCTTCCAGGACTGCACCACACTCTGGGGGAAAAACTGTTTCTGAGTGTCCAACCTGAACCTCCCGTGGTGCAGCCAAGAAGGTAGCGATACAGAAGGTACCTGAGGAATTTTCCTCATTTTGTTACTGTCCTGAAATCTGGCATTTCTGTGGTGACACTGCTGTTTATTTCTGTAGAGGTGCCGTGACTGTAAAGTCTTTGTGAGACTTCTTAATACATTTTATACGTACAATAGGTAAAGGTGCCATAATAAGCAAGACTAAACCAGCATCAATTAACGTACCAATCTTCAGATACGTTAGCAAAAAAGAGCAGTTACTTGTAGTGATTCACAAGTTATCATCTGTGCAGTACTTGTGTTTTGCTAGGTAATGATGTTGTGGGCTCTCAGAAGCATTGAAAAAGAAAAAAACCCAGGATAAGCATTTTTTAAGCGATGTTAAAAGTAGTCGTCAAATCATGACAAGGGCATTGTTAGAAAATGTGGTTTTAATGGATATCTTATCTATGCCCTGTTCCCTTGGGAATGCTGAATTTCAAGAACAGTTTTTCTGTAAAGTTCATTGTCTTACTGAGTGTTGTCTTAATCTCAGTGGTTCAAAAATGAAATGGGAATTACATATGTAGTCTGAGAATTATACCAGAGTGGTTTTATAATTTTGGTACCAAGATGTTTTTAATTACAGTCATTTGTTGAAGTAATGTTTTCTTCTCATGGTCAGTCGTTTGTTTTTGGGGGGATTTTTTAGTGGGAAAAAGAGTGATATTTCTGCAATGTATCTACAGAAGATCTTGATATTGACACACAACTTTCTGTGTAACTCGGTTCCCTGAATCTTACATGTAACAATGTAGTGTTTAGATATTAAAAAGGGGAAAATACAGTTACCCTGACATAAAGAAGTTAACAGATGTGTCCTGAAGGAAGACTAATTCAGTCTGCCAAAAAGATAACCGTGGCCAAAAGCATGAGAGATTTATGTGCCTGTCCTTACCCTTAACCGGGCAGCCGAAACACTGCGTGTAAAGTTTCCGAGTGCTGGGTTTGTAAAATATTGTGGGAGTTTCACAAATGGGAAAACGTGAAATGAGATGAGAGACTCAAGCTTGTTTCCACGTTTTAACCATGTGGGATAGATGGCTGGATCTTGAAAAGCGAAAGGCAGATCTTCGGATCTGGTTTTAGGACAGTTGCAAAAATAATGAGTTGGTCTCCACGTGTTTGACGTGGTGGCACCGGCCGGCTTTCATTCTTCTCGGAGTCACTGGGAGTGAGTTTGGCATTGCGGGGACTGGGAGAGGGACAAACACAGGGGCTGGGAAAGCAAACCTTTCCATTAATTCTTCAAGGCCTGGGAAAGATGCTTAGTGACTGGCAGGTTTTTGTTTCACTTAGAGCCTGCCGTAGAGATGTGAACGCAATTTGTCGATCATATAAGCAGTCTTTTGCTCCTGATTACTAAGCATACATACTTCCCTCCCAGTGCCCGCTGCGTACTGAGATGGTACAATGAAGCAACCTTCCATCAGGGAAGCTAAGCTTTGGAAGGCATGGGAAGCTTCCCTCATCCTTAGTAGTCTGTCTTTGGTCCGTCTAGATCAGCATAGCACAACGATATGGAGGATGCCTGTACTGGCACTGGAGGTTCTGTTGCTTCTGTCGGTAGGGCAAGAACCGTATTTTCCCAGGCTGCAAGTTGAGCAATTTGAGTTCAGTAACAGCAAAAAAACTGCAGAAAGGCTGCATTTTTCCTTGCAGGTCAGGTCCGTATCTGGAGCGTCTCCTGCAGATGCAGCTTCCACTGCTAAAACCCAGGGTAGTTAGTTTGAACACTGCTGTCTCACAGCAGCACCCAGCCACCTCACAGCCGAGATAAGCTGCTAAAGCACTGCTTTGCCATCAGACTTCCCTGGTCCGTTTTGACAGCAGAGGTCATATTTCACCCCCCATCACAACCCTGACTGATACGGTCCTACTGCACAAGGCATGAGGTGTAGAGCTTGACATAGATATAGCAAGATGACATTTAGATAGAAAGCAGACAGCACTGCCAGTAAAGGCTCCAGTTCAGCAAAACCCTTAACCACATATTTAAATATCACTGAAGTCAAGTTAAATTACTTTAATCATACACATAAGTACTCTGTTGAACGAGGGCCTAATAGTAGTTTCCATCTCTTTCCACATGGTCAAGACTTTTTCATATTCTGCTGCAGGCGATAGGGATTTCTTCTCGGTTACACAGCATGAGCAGTTGCTGTGACTTCTGGAAGACTCCATCAACAATTCGAGTTTGCTAAGCTGTCGTAAATAGTTTTATGCGGAATGCCTGTAAGACAGAATGGAAAGGAATTTTCCCAGCTCTGCACTTCCAGGGTAGATTTAACACATTTTGCCCTGTTTTCCAGGACCACCTGTTACTGCCAGCCACCACACATAACAAGACCAGAAGACCAAAGATGTCTATAGTGTTGCCAGCTGTAAACATCAATGGTAAGTCCAAAACATGAAAGAGAACGATAGGAGAATAATTTCAGAGATGTGCCTGACTTGTGCATGGAAACCAAACTTAGACCAAATGTCTGTTGTTACAGCTTTGAAAAAGAAGTCATAGAATTATAGAATGGTTTGGTGTGGAAAGGGCCTTTAAACATCATCTAGTCCAACCCCCCTGCCGTGAGCAGGGACATCTACCACTAAATCAGGTTGCTCAGAGCCCCGTCTAACCTGACTTTGAACGTTTCCAGGGTGGAGCATCTACCATCTCTCTGGGCAACCTGTGCCAGTGTTTCACCACCTTCATTGTAAAAAATGTCTTCCTTACATCTAGACATATTCTTCCCTCTTTTAGTTTAAAACCATTGCCCCTTGTCCTATCACAACAGACCCTGCTAAAAAGTTTGTTCCCATCTTTCTTATAAGCCCCCTTTAAGTACTGAAAGGCTGCAATCAGGTCTCCCCGGACCCTTCTCTTCTCCAGGCTGAACAACCCCAACTCTCCCAGCCTTTCCTCATAGGAGAGGTGCTCCAGCCCTCAGATCATTTTTGTGCCCTCCTCTGGCCCCACTCCAACGGGTCCATGTCTGTCCTGTGCTGAGGGCTCCAGAGCTGGATGCAGGACTCCCGGTGGGGTCTCACCAGAGCAAAGGGGCAGAATCCCCTCCCTTGCCCTGCAGACCACGCAGCCCAGCAGAAGATTGGCTTTTTGGGCTGCGAGCACACATTGGTGGCTCATGTTGAGCTGTTCATCCACCAGTACCCCCAAGCCCTTCTTGGCTCTGACCAGTCAGACTGGTCATTACTGGGCCTAAGTTGCCAGGGTCCCCGCTGGAGCTGGGGTGCTGGCAAGTCACCAGTCTCTGGTCACCGAGACGGTAGCGAGAGGCTGCGTGACTTGGCCAGCAGTTCCGCAGTATCTCATTCTAACTCCTTCAAGGAGAGGGGTGGTGCCATCCAGTCCTGGTGATTTATATACAGCTGGTTAAGGGTTACTTAAATGTGATCTAGCTACTCTAACTTGGTGGCCACAAAGATCCCATCAAGTGTGGAGACTGTCCTCATCCTCTCATTTGGGTTCCTCCTACGCCTGGTTAACAGGGCAAATTCCTTGTCCTTGCTGGTTTGTTAGGATGCTGACTGCCGTCCATCGGCTTCCTCAGCTGTTTACCACTCTGTTATACAACACTCAGTGTGAGTGGGACCTCTCAGCCCTGCATGATCAGGATGAATAACAATCATACTACAGTGCTGCAGGACAGCAGAGAAAACAGCTTTGCACAAGGAGCACAGGCTTATTAGCGAACAGAAATGCTCTCGATCTGCATTTTAGTCCCACATGAGAGACAGGACTTTAACTGTATAAATATATCATTAACTCACATGATGAGGAGCTGCCAAATTAGGACATGTTTGGGGCATGGGGTCACTGTCACAGTCATCAAACACATTGTGAACCCTGTAACAGTATAAACTTGACTTTCTGAATATCTGTGCATGTAATGCTTTTTTAAAACATACATGTTTTATGGTACAATTGAATCATAAACCCGAATGTTTTTGTTAAATTCAGGCATGCCAAAAACATTATCTGATGATGTGAAATTCCATAAACTAAGGAAAAAGTAAAATCAGTTCAGGCTTTCAACATTTTGATAGTTATATTTTCCCATGCAGTAAGTCAAGTGTGATAATCTATAACCAGCTATCTTAAGGGAATTTTTATTAGATATCAGAATTATTTTTGGCATTTATCTGCCTGAAACTCCCTTTTATGTCCATTACAAAAATTCTTTTCTGGCTGAACTGAATTATCGTGTGCAAATGGGCACTTGATCACTTGAAGAACAAACTCTATTTCTAAATTACAACATACTTCTTCATGATGACATGTTACTGAGTCTTGTTTTACTTGAAATAAGTTTTCAGTTGCTGCAGTAAATATAATTTGGAAAATACACATCAGAATCCAGTCACAAATCTTATCCTTCATTAATAATGAAACATTGTGAAATTATAGTTACTGGAGTTGTTTGGGATTTTTCTTCTGAACATCAGCATAAACCAGGAAATAAAAAAATGTCCAGGGATTTGGGCAGAGATGTTGAAACAGATGAGACACAAGGATAGCATTAAGTAAACAACAGCATCAAACACTGCGTAATCTGTGACGCTTAGCCAGGTATTAGGAAAAAAATTGCAAGGTACACAAGAGCCAGTAGGTAACTTTGCTTGATTTTTGATTATTATTAGTAGGGACAATTCCCTAAGAAGTTCTGCCTGGAGAAGAACCCATTTCTCTCCTTTGAGAGCATTGCGCCTCCACCCTGTCCTGCCTCCACGGGGACTGATCATGTCCTGAACAAGCATCTGGAACTTAGCTGACAACAAAGCTTCTCTTCCAGCTGTCTGCTGGTCTTTTAAGCCCACCTCAATTCATTGTCCACCTGCAGAGAGTTGGCTGCTAGAAGAGGGTGGGTCTCCCTGGGAGGAACTGGCAAAACTTCCAGTGAAGGAGCTTTTCCCCTGTTGTCTTTTCTGGTGCCTCAGCCAGATCTCTATGAAAGAAGGGAAACCTTTTCCACTGCCACTTACTTGCCCTTCCTTTTTGCTGCCACAGCCTGGCACAGGAGATGAAGGGGGTGCGAGTGAAGCGGCCTTTGCTTTGAAACTTTTTCAGAACTTCATCACTTGCTTTCTGCTGCAGGATCTGTAGTTGTCTGTGTACTAAAGCTTACCCGTGACGCTGTTTCCAAACATGAAACAGCTTACAGTTCAGTTGAGAACCCTTTGAGCTGCTTGGACAGTCTTTTCCCAGCAGGACTGTCATGCTTTTCTGATTGCACTTTGATTGCTTCAGTGCTTCCTGAGCTCTGCTAGAGACTCTGCCTTTAGCTGGCTCGAGCCGCTCCCACCACTGACTGCAGGCACAGGGAACAGGTACGGACAAAGTTTAGGAAGTAAAACGAGTTGTCAGTCGCTGTCCTGTGTGACTCTGCATGGAGGTTAATGACATGGCTCTGCGAGATCACAGAATCACAGAATGGTAGGGGCTGGAAGGGACCTCTGTGGGTTATCTACTCCAACCCCCCTGCCAAAGCAGGGTCACCCAGAGCAGGCTGCACAGGACTGTGTCCAGGCGGGTCTTCAGTATCTCCAGAGAAGGAGACTCCACAGCCTCCCTGGGCAGCCTGTTCCAGGGCTCCGTCACCCTCAGAGGGAAGAAGTTCTTCCTCATGTTGAGACGGAACTTCCTCTGCTTCAGTTTGTGCCCACTGCCCCTTGTCCTGTTGCTGGACACCACTGAAAAGAGTCTGGCCCCGTCCTCCTGACACCCACCCTTAAGATATTTGTAGGCATTTATAAGGTCCCCTCTCAGCCTTCTCTTCTTCAGGTTGAACAAGCCCATCTCCCTCAGCCTTTCCTCACAGGACAGATGCTCCAGGCCCCTCATCATCCTCGTAGCCCTTGGCTGGACTCTCTCCAGTAGCTCCTCATCTTTCTTGAACTGGGAAGCCCAGAACTGGATGCAGTGCTCCAGATGGGGCCTCACTAGGGCAGAATAGAGGGGGAGGAGAACCTCCCTTGACCTGCTGGCCACACTCCTCTTGATGCACCCCAGTGCACCATTGATCTGGCAGTTTTTCACCAGTGTGCAAAGTAGAATCGAGTTCACAATTTGAAGAGTTTTTCTTGGAGGGAAGAGTTGGGGTAAGTCCGGCCAGTTGCAGTCCTAGTGCTTTGCAGCTAGTGGCAAATCTCAACGGAAAATTTTGTAGTAGGCAGGTGCGTATATGTGTGTGTGTGTGCACTCAATATGATGGAAGGTTAAGAGGACAACATTGTACAAAGCAATAACAGTATGTTATTCATGTTCAAGACAAAAACTTGAGAAAAATTACTCAGTTGTTATACGTTGGATAAGAGTAAAAATGGCTGTTACCTTGTAATCTTTTGCTTCTTGTCATCCTGAATCACCCATGCCCCTCTGTGAGCATGACAGTTAGCCAGCAAAATCCCCACTGAGGACTTTTGTGCAGGTGCACAGAAATATGTTTAAATATTTAAATACGTTCAGTATGTTAACGTATGTTAAATATGTTTATTAAATTTTTATAAAAGTCTAGCAACTTGTTACACATTGATACAGGTTAATCCTCCCCCTCTTACCTTCTTTTCCTTCTTCCCCACCTTGTTCCAAGCCTTTTCAAGCTTGCTGGGCCACCCCCCAGTTCACAGTCGGTATGTGCTGTCATCTCCTCCATTTCTCCCTCCCCAGATGCTTTCAAAGCCCTTTACCCCTCTCCCGTTTCCCAGCTGGTGTCTGTCCCTCAGTACAGCTCTCCCCTCGGCCCCTGCAGCCAGCCGTGCCCATGTTTTGACCTGCCTCTGCCCAAAGACAAATAAGTAATACACACAGAAAATCTGCCTGATGATAACCGAAGGACCTTAGGGTTGGTAAACCTGGAGGGAAAAAAGCAAATCTGGGTAGTCCTAGTCCCACTGTACATGTTTTTGGGGGCACCATTGGTGTGCCTTCACTGAGAAGTTATTCCAAGAAGAAATATCTTGCAGTTTCTCATGGGAATGAAAGCCAACTGCAATTTACAGTTAAAGTCCAACTTTTGTTTTTAAGAAAGTCATGTTTGTTATGCTGGATTGCAGCTATTATTTTAGAAATCTAACTATGCACTTGAGACCAGTTAAGTCTCCAGTAGATTTCATTCCTAAATTTGCTTTTATTGTAATTCCGAGTCTTGCTGGCTGATTACACTGATTCCAAATGGACATATAGGCGGTGCCTTTCTTGAAGTTTAAATGAAAACATCTGCCATTAGCCTCCTATTTACTTAACCGCTGCAAAAAATGCAGTGGGTTATAGCATCAATCTTTGGATCAAAATAATCTATAGAGTACAGCATAGCTCAGTCACTCTGCCTGCCCCAAGCACAAGCCTTTTGTCTCTGCAGGATGCCTGCAGCTTTGCAGCACAGCACACACCCCCAGTAGTGCTCTCCTTGCAGCACACAAAAGTGAGAACATATGTACAGTCCTTCAGTGCAGGAGTAGCATTCAGTGTTTAGCCCAGGAAACGCCTTTTCCCTAGGATCAGGTTAGGTACTCTCACAGCTTGCTCCTCCTCTTGGTAGGAGCAGCTGTTACCATCTGTGCAGGTGCATACTCACTGTGAGTACTGGTGGCCTTAGCAGCAGCACAAAGACCAAAAAGGCCCTTTTTGTTCTTAGGATCCCTATGCAAAACAGTTCCACATCCGTGAAAGTCCTTCCATCATTTGCTCTCTCTAAATTGAGGGTTAGTGTCTGCGCCCTCAGCCGCAGAAAAGTGAGAGACCTGATGAGAAAGCCCCTGGGAATTGGCAGCCACCACAGAGAGAGTTTTGAATTTTTCTACAGGTATTCCGGATAGGTCCTTAGCCTGATGTCAGACAACAAGACTTGCCTTCAGCCTGCCTTTGACATAGTTGTTTGTGTGCTGACCCTTTATAACGTGCATGTTCCTGGGTTCTTAAGGAGCCCTGTTCTCGTAAGGGTTGCTTTTTGTCATGAAACACAGCAGCAGAATGGTCTCCTAAAGGCAGAAATCTACTGAATGGAATGGCAAGTTTTGCACAGTCTGTGTGCTTTGTTGTGTTGGCCAGCTGCTGATCGCGATGGCTTCCCTCAGCCTTCCTTCCTAGCATCCATCATCATACTGATGTAACAGACTTCAAAAGTGCTCTGAAAAAATACACATTCTAATTAAAAAGGTCAATAACAAATCTAGTGGGTAAGGCTTTTTGATCAAAACTGGAGCGATTTCTGCCATCAAGCAGTGTGATTATTTGCATGCAGCTACAAAGAACCTTCTTTCAACTGACAGCCATGTGCAAGGCACTCACAGATGTCCAAGGCTGGTAGCAAACTGTCTGTGAAAAATCTAAGGCAAACAGAACCCACACAGGCTGAGAAGGAAAATAAAACCAAAAGCTCTTTGGGAAGTGACAATGTTCTGTAAGTTCCCATATCTTGGGGTTGAATAAATAGTCTCCAACTTCCTCTGCCTTTCAGGGTCAAGCAAACAAAAGATACCATTTCCATCTTGCGGAGCAAGAAGCAGAATTCCCAGTCAGTCATTGAATGAGGAAGGTCTATAACAATACATACTGCTTAACGGCAGCTGCCTTCCCTGAAGCTTGCTGCTTAACATTTTGTGGACAGCCTTCTCTCAGTTTGAACGGCTTCAGAATGGTTTCCGGGAGGCTAATGGCCACAGCTACCTCTAGCTGCTGTTGGTTTTCTGAGAAGCCAAATCTTAGTCCCTGTGGCTCCTTCTGTCTGTCCTTCGCCCCAGATTGAGAAGCTCATGCCACTTGAGTAGGTACAGAGAGCGCATCTCTTGGCTACACAAGCGTGATCTGTGGAGATCCTTCCCTCGTTGTTTCTGCTGTTATATCTGGATTTAGCAGAAAGTGCTGAGAACTCAGCACAGCCTTACAAGCCATAGTGTATGAGTAAAAGGCTCTGAAAGTTGTGTATGTAGGATTAAAACCTGTCTGTGAGATGAAAGAAAGGGTGGCTGCTGAGGTTTTTTAAGAAGGTCACTGAGAATCCTTCTAAGCATCAAGACCTCTAAACAAGGATGTAGGAAAATATACCTGGGAATGTCTCTGTGCTGTAAGTCTACAGGCCATCCTGAAAATGCCACTCTTCTGTTTCTTGAGCTGCCAGTTGAGGAATAAAAGTAGTTTGGTGAAGCCTGACCAGGGAAAAATCAGAGCCGTGGCTAGCTGTCAGTTAAACCTCACTGCAACGGCCGATTACTGAGCTTGGACTGAGAAATGGGGAGAGCCTGCTATCTCCCATGTGCAGTTATGGACAAGGAGCATGTCAAGTCACTGTGGTTCTGCTGTAGTTGATGGTTTGCTAATGTCACAGATATTCTTCAGCTCTCATGCTCGTGTAAAGCTGTGCTGTAGAGGTCAGGATTGAATTCATGACAGAACATATTTTATCAAGAAATTTTAATGACAGATTTTAGTCTTATTGTATGATGCTGCTATTCTCACTCCTGTTCTCTTTTCAAAGTGACATAAAAGCACAGTTTATCAAAACAGAATACCCCCACCCAACCTTCCTGCATTTCTTTGAACATCAGAATTGATCATTGCCTAGATTCAACCTTAAATAGAAGTTTTCAACAGATTTTGTTGTCTTTGGGAGACTTTGCTCCCCCCCCAGTCATAGTCTGTTAATATATGTTGTCTTTGACGGGAAGGAGAAGATTAAATTATTCAAAAAAGTATGAAAGAAATCATTCAAGAATCTGTGCACAAAAGTAATGGAATCCGTGTCACTTGAGTTTATGTTTATTTGGTTAGACAGGAAACGATCAAGAAATGAAATCATAAAGGCTTATTCCCCAATGACTTTTCATAACAAGCTGTTTACCTAAATCGCTAAATGAGTAACCTATTTTTATGTATTCAAAAGAACAGGAAGATGATTTCAGAGGATCTTCTGTGCCTTTTTGCCTCTTCGTTAGTACAAAAAAGAATCTCTCTTGGGTTTTGTGTGATGGAGCAGGCCAAGCCCCAGTGCAACTGGTTTTCCCTCTATAGATAGGATGAACACTACGGATGGCATTTTCTTGGGAACATGCTGTTCACGAAGGGGGTAGAGAATGAGTCATAAATTAATTGGACTTCGTACTTAGTATTTCCAGCACCACTGTCGAGTTATTACACCAGATTGGTTTTTCCATATAAAAGACACACTTCTATAAAATCCACAAAGTAGAAGAAAAAAGAAACTAATGACCTTAGCTGCCAGTATGGAGTTGCAGAAGGAGCCAAATTCAGTTTAGAACTGAACGTGTATGCGTCTCACTGCAGAGACCCTGTCTGCTCGATGTTCGTTAGTCCTGGATGCTGACGCTGCCGGGTAGGTGCGCTCTCCCACCAGGCCTCACAGAGAGCACTGTGCCGCGAGAGCTGTGCTGCAAAGTGAAGAGAAAATTTTCATCCTGGTCTGCGAGACTGCCACCGCCATCTTGGCTCCATTGAACTGCGTTTGTGCAGCACGTCGTAATTCTAGCCTCAAGCCCAGCGGATCTGCCTTAATGCAGTTTCAAATGTTGTAAATTCAAGATTACATAATTCCTCTTAGTGTTAAATTATAGATGGCAAACACAGTTTTATGTTGGTGGTACCCAGGCCAGCCCTGCTTGCTGGTAGCTCTTTATTTCTGCAGTGATCTGAAACATAATTATCCATAATGAGCTCACTCTGTAATAACATAAAAAATGGCAACAGGACTGGTAGAGGAGGTTCACATTTATGAGTTCTGTCTTGAGAACATCACTGGAGTAAACCTAGAGATTAGTAAAAACACAGCAGTCCAAGGCAGTCTTTTTCAGTGTTTGGATTGCAGTCTCTAAGGCGACTGCTGCGAGCGGGGCCGGGAGGCCTTTGCCGCCTTCTCCTACCCCAGGTCCAGTCCTCCACGCTGCAGCTTTCCTCGCCCACTTCACCCCATCACCTTTCCTCGGGCGCTTCCTGGGTGTCCGCCGGGCTTGAGCCTTTGCAGTGGGGTGGCTGTGGAAAGCGTTTGAAAAACACATCCTGAGCATCTGAAGAACATTCTCAATTTCAGTTGTCCACCGCTTCATTATAAATCAGCTGCCTCCATCCTGTCTGATTCTGTGATAGCCCCAGGTGAAAAGACCATGGTGTATCCCAGAGCAGCACAAATGCCTTCTGAGTGGGTGTGGATGAAGAAACAATTGCCAGCCCAAGCTGCCCCTCACCAGGAGGAAGGAGGCACCTGTGTTTCAGAACAGGATTCATACATGAAAGCTGTAAATCTCCTGTTGCTGTAGCTGGGAAACAGAAATCGTTGAAAAGGACATCTCGCTTTTATTAGTGTGCCGTGTTCAGATAGGGACTCTGCAGCATGTGTATATGATATTGTTTTTTTAATTAACTGGCAATTGAATCAGAGAAGCTCATGTAAAGGAAAGTGCTTGCCCCACGCAGACAGAAGCTTCACAGAGATGGTGTTGAAAATATTCTTCTACGAGCAAGAGCTGATCACAGTATCTAAATAAATGAGGTAATTTTATGTATCCAAGTGAGACAGGTGGAAAATTCATCTCACTCTTTGGATACTATCCAACCTATAAAGACATTTCAACTCTTAAGTGAGTACAGGCTCACACCAGCCTTCACTCCTAAATCAGTGAGACGCTAACACTAGGATACAAATTATACTGAGTGGTAGAGAAGGTGCATGTCAATGAATAAGTGTCACTGCCTCTTGAAAAAAAATGAAATCAAGGAGTTAATTTTATCAATATGTGCCTACAAATTGAAATGATGAAGTACATACTGCAGTTCAAAGGTAAGGGCTAAACAAGAATACGAAAACATATTAAAAGAAAACCAATAGGGTAAAATGCTGGCAAATGGTGTGAAGACTGATTAAAGATTAAAAGCTCAGTGCAAAAGTCTTTAAAAGGACCCTAAAAAATCCAGCAGGCTTAAGTAACACATTAAAATAGATTCGTAGAAGTAAGAAGATATCTTTTAAACAATAGACATTGTAGTCAAATGAGGGAATAGAAAAAAGAGCACGATTTCTGGCAAACTAAATGTCAAACCGTAAGAAGTCAAGCCAGAAAAAGATACTGAGGAACAATGTGCCTGAGGTGTAAAAAAAATCATGAAAACATTTTTCAGAGGACACCTGCCAGGGAATCTCTAGTGCCTGTAGAGGACCAAGTTGTAAAAGAGCCCTTGAAGTTGAAGTCAGCACTGCTGAAGGAAAGAACAACAAGTTCTTGTGCTGGTGTTAACTACCGAGGCTGTATAACTATCAGGAGAACGGCAAGTGACAAACTTTTTTAAAATGGCCTCAGGAACCGTAAAAAATCAAGCCTCAGCTTTGCATAAGCTGGCTGAATCTGTGAGAGTTGAGCGTGCCTGGGGACATACCACAGATGGGGAAGAGCTAGCGCAGCTTCTGCAGAGGAAAGTCCTGCCTTGGTGCTCCATCACAGGCCTCAGAGGGATAGCAGGCCTGAGGATAAGGGTGGTCTCTTCAGCACAGCAACATACCTGAGTGTTCAGAAAATTTGGAAAAAAGTAGTTCTTCAGAGACTGCTGAAAGAAAGCCATGATTTTGTGAGGCGAGAGGGAAGGCTGACTTGGGGATCGGTGTCTCCCTGAACGGTGTAAGCGAAAGGTGGAAGCAGATGGTCACATTTTGCAGTGAAGTCTGCTGAGCCAGTAGACCCCCACGCAGGTCTGTGCTGGGGTCACTGCCGCTGCACCTCCAGGGGCAGGCTGGAAGATCTTGGGGAGGAGTGAAATTCTGATCAGCAGGTGAAGCTCCATGTGAAAAAATGCGAAAGAATTTACATGGAAAAAGTGTTCATGACCAAACATACGGCTGTTACTGCTCAGAGGAGCCACTGCGCATCCTCCCCCAAAGTGTCAGCTTAGACAAGAAGAAAAGCAATGTAATTTTGTAGAGAGGGAGCAGAAAACAAAACATGAGCCGTCTTTACAGCCCTGCAGAATCCCCATCTTCAGTACTGTGCGGTTTGGGTCGTAGATGTTTATGGATATAGAAAACAATGAAAGACCCAGGAGAAAAACAACAGGGATGAACATTAAGTGTAACAGCTTCCCTACCACGGTGACTATTGAGTTTGACAGCGATGGCTGAGGGAAGGATTATAACATATAACAGAACCAGAAGAGCCATGGATGGTGTAGGTAAGGTGTCTGGGAAGCAGTTACTATTTCATATATCGCCAAAAGTACGTGCTTGCCCTGTCTTTTGCTGCTGCAACTGGCCACTGTCAGAGGCAGAAGTTCAGGTTGGGTGGGACTTTGCTGCCGGGACTTTGCTCTCCTGCCTGTGCACAACAGCCATCCTTAGGCAGTACCAAGGCTAGAAGAGCAGAGCGGCCAGTCCTCCAGCACAGCAGAAAAGAAGGAGCTTGCTAGCGTTTAAAACCAAAAGTAGTGTTGGGCCAGAAGCTTTTCCAGCTCTAACAGCATCTGTAGGATGCTAGACCCATGGTGGGGACCGAGGGGACTGCCCATGCCTCCCGATCCCTCCCTGCTGCAGTGACGGGGAGCAGTCCCCTGCGTGCAGTCCTGGGACAAGCCCTCCATCCCTTGTTCTTGAAAGAAGCCTTTACTGGAATGCCTTTCTAGGCTGCTCTCCTGTGTGCAGTTATTTGTCCTGTAAGTGGGCATGGCTGGGTTTGCAGGCTGCGTGGCGAGTTTGTTTACGCTTTTTGTGCCTCCCAAGTAGGCATGGGATGGTTCTGCCTGACAGAGTTGCTCTTTGTCCAGCCTCTGTCCTTTGCTCCCGAGAGAGCTTTCTGTGCAGCAGAACTGCTTTGCCCCTTGTCTTTGTTTTCTTTTTGTGGTTTCTTTTCCTGTGTCATTAGCATTGTCACGGCTGGTTAAGTTTCAAATGTGGCCATCCTGCAGAAAGGATACCCTGCCAACAACATGCACAGCCAGTGCTGTCAAAAGTTTTGCAGTATTTCTGAGAAATACTCTACGTGAGGGAGCTTTAAATGATGTGCCTGGGAGGGTCAACGCTGATGATTCTGATCTTCTCTTCTTGCGATGGCCGTTGGCTCCCTCTCCAAACGAGAGCAATCACAGTAGATCCACACTGGGCCCTCTGGCCATGCTTAGCATCCTCTTCCTCTGAGAGGGAAGCGATTGGGTAGCAGGAAAGACGATGGGAAGGAGAGATGGGAGATCAGGTGGGAAATGATCTCTGGGAAGAGCCAGCTTGCCTTCCCTCTCCCTGAGACCTCCCAGTCTGGACCAGGCACTGCCCAGTGCCATCTGGCGCTGATCTGCCACTCACCACATCGCCCGCAGGCGCTGGCCTTTCCCCAGAACCGCACAGGGGTGTGAGCCAAGGGCATGCTGTTCTCCTCAGCCACAGCCAGTGCCAGTCGCGCCCCTGGCTCCTTTATCTACCTCGGAGGCCTGAGAAAGCTTCTTTCCTCCAGCTTTCCTGCTTGCCCTTCATGCCTGGATATATCGCTCTAGGACAGCCCCTGGCACCAGTGCTCCACCAGCTTAGGCACGGGGAGAGACCCTGTCTCCATGTCAGCTCGTGGCTCGTCAAAGTGACTTTGGTGATGTGGATCCAGTGCTTCTGACTGTGGCCCTTGTTCCTGCATTGCATATAGACCCAGCAGCCTGCCTCGCTGTTTGAGAGGTGCTAGGAGACCTGGAGAGCTGAAATGCCCAGGATCTCACTTAACCCGTGTCAAGGACTGAGGACAGCTGAGTTCACAGAGGTGAGACCATTGCAACTGGTTTGTCTGGAAATAGTTCCAATTTGCTTTTAATAAGAGAAGTTATTTGGGTCACAATCTAACTTCCTCCCTTGCCCTAAATAATCCTGTCTAACAATCAAATCTGTAAATGTTTTAGGAACCCTGCTGCATTGTTGCAGTCAGTGTATTTTTAGTCTTTGTAGCTGTTACAGTAACACTGCTTCATTTATATACTTATTTGGTAGTGTGTACCAACCCTTCAGCTAGAAATGTTGTCCAGATGTGCTGGGTAGGACAGTCAGGGCTGATCAGCAGAGATGAGGCGGAGCATTGCAGAAGTGACAGCGTGGAGAAAGCCCCCTGAATTACATCTGGTGACAGCTGCAGCCCTCAGCAGGCCAACCCCAGAGCTGCGAGGACCTGGTGCCCTCATCTCCTTCTGAAGCTTGCACGTTCTGGACTCTGTGCTGCCCTAAACAAAAGATCTGTTTTGGGTTGCAATATAAATTGTTTGGATAGTTTGATGCTAAATCATTCTTTAAACCAAATTCTAGTGTCGTCAGCTTGGTGCAGCTAGCACAAAGCAGCCAGGTACTGGAAATCATCCGGTGGCTCTTTGAAAGCTGCCTTGGTTCTTGCTGGTGTGATAGATGGGGCTGTAGAAGGGGCTTCAAGTGTACATTAACACTGATACGGGCTCTGTTTGGAGTCTGGTGTGGCAAAGCAAACTTTCTCATTAGAAGGAAATGTGGAAAGTACAAAGGACATGAGTAGCTGTTCAGCAAAGTTGGTTTTAAAAGAGTCGGTGAGTTTGTATCACCTTACTTAGATATTTCCCTGGCACCTAATTTCACATCAACTGAACTAGTTCCATGGATAGCAAGTTCATGCTGCGTTGTTGTCCACAAAGATGGGTAGGTAAAGTAGAGATGGGGCAAGCGAGTTCCCTCCCTGTATCTTACCAGCAGAAGTGAGGACATATATGGTCAGCATGAGCTGAACTGTGCGTTCAGTGAGCACAGTGGGAGTAGAGCCGGGCAGGTTCTCACCACTCTCACAAGTCACCTACTAAGAAAGCAGCCAGTAGATGCACAAGTTATCTGCTGCAAAGACAGCTGTGGCCTTGGAGAAGAGTCAAGAGGGTTGGGCATTGTCAGATCAGTGGCCTGGGCCCTGAATTACACGGTATTGGTCTCACAAAGTATTTTTTGGGTAGTCCACTGTGGGACTGCCAGGAGTAAGGGAAAATTGATAGTCGATTTGCTAGAACGAGGCTGTATCAATGTACCTAAGGCATGAGCAGACCTGCAGAAAGCTGCAGAGCTCTTCCGTGGTGGTTGGTCACAGCCTTGAACCACTTCACAGGGCCAGGTGGCATTTCAGGGGAGCTCTGTTTCAGCCTCTCCGCAAACTGTGCAGTTTTCAAGGCGAGCATTTTCCTGCAGCAAAGCTTTGTGGGGAGGGTGCGTGTAAGTGGGAAAGGGTCAATTACCAGAATAACTTCTTCCTTTTCTTGATGGCATCTGTAGGGCCAAACCTCCCACTGCCAGGTATAGAGTGTAGAGAGACAACTGGCAACATCGTGTGTCCTGACTTACTGCAGAACAGAAACTAAGATTTTTGTAGCCTGCCTAAGCCCTCTGCCTGTCTTCTGCCATTCTCTAAGACAGCATCTCTTACAGAAGTAGATGCTTTGATCTCGAAGATGGACATTGGAACATTTGACTGATTGATACATGTCAGTACTACTAAGGGGAGAAGGAGGACTTTGTTTTACGGTCTTTCTAATAAGTCAGTTTTGAAAATGTAGTACTTCAAATACAAAGACAGTCTTCCATCTTATTTGGTAATTTGTAACAGCAGTTGTTACCCTCAGCCTTATTTGCTAAACATTTTTGGTTTGGACTGCTGACTTCAGCTTTCATCAGCTGGGTCTTGCAATGTGTTTGTTTTTGAGAGGAGCTGCCATAAACCCTAGAGAGCAGCACTGGGGAATTAGATTTCTGTTCCCTAGACCAAGCTCGCACTGGGAGTTTGGTACAGTCCGCAAGAGCCAGCGAGCCTCTGTGAGAAGGTGCGGTTAGGGAACGGCAGTGCTTGGCACAATTACCTTTGTTGCTCATTTGCAAAAGTCTATCATCTGAAGCATAGTTTTAAACCTGTTAACAAATAATTAAGTACAACACAGCCTTTTGGCCTGGGAGGACAGCCTCTTAAGCCTGAGGCTGTATGAATGGCTGTATGGTCTGAACTTCAAAGAGGAGCAATAAAGCTATTTATACATCCAGACACCTCTACAGGAGAGCCGTTCCTGTGTTTTCGCTTATGTAATCCCACAAAACATCAGTCATAGGTAATTCAGCACAACAAACTTCAGGAATAATTCAGTGGCGGTGTAGCTCTGGGCTGTTAAGCAGCCCCGTGTAAGGCAGGTTGGCAGCGCTGACCTTCCAGCCAGCAGCCGAGCAGCGGCTTTGGGCTGTCAGTCCTGCCTCCACAGGCCTTTTCAGTGGATGAGGTCAGACCACGGAGTCTCCCACAACTCCACTCCAGATATTGCTCACTTGCTGACGAGGGGTTAGGAATAACACAGCTGAACATGTCCAGCTACTTCGCCACTGGATTTAAAGCGACCAGCAAGGAACATGGCACAGCAGCCTTCTCACTGCCGCCTGAACCGCGGGAGCTGGCTGGTGTGCATCCCTACGCTGTGGCAAACGTCAGCTCAAATCTCACTGAAGGGGCTTTGCCCAAGCTGCACTGCCTTGTCTTTGTCACGAGCAAAGAGCAGGTGGACAGTCGTCACAGCGCAGTTGACGTATGTTGGCTTCTTCATGGGCCTGGGCTCTGTAACGATCGGTTGCCGTCTGCCCGGAGGGGCTGCGGTTGTGAATAGGCACCTGCAGCTCACAGCAGTGCAAGGCTGGAAGGACCACAGGCGACTGCGAGTGCCTGTGCGGAGGGAGGGTCAGGAGCCCCAAATCTTAGCTTCACCCAGGCCTTGTATTTCATTATCGTTAGAAACTTGGTCAAAGATACATCTGTTTCTCTTGAAATCAAGCCGATCGTTTCTAGTCCTGTCATGCTGTTGGCTTATGCACAGTGATCCTCTGAAGTCCTCAAGCTTTTTCTGCAGTGCTTCTGCCCGGCCCCGTTTCATATTCATGTTTTCCAGTTCTCCTGAGCATTGTAGTTTGCTCTGGCCTTGGTTGAAATGTATCCTGAAGATCTTGGACAGCTTCTCTCTTTTATCGAAACTGCAGTCTAATGCAGTACTCCAAGGTGGCTGAAATCTCTCCAGTTTAGCATCTTCCAGAAATCTTACAAGTATGCTCTCTATTCCTCGTCCAGATCGTGACACAGTTTAATGGCATCAAGCTCAGGGCAGAGCCATGTGGAATCACTTTTGCAATGCCTGCCCCTTTGACAGTGAGCTAGTGTTTCCGAACATCGGGTTGCGCCTGCCGCGTCCGGGTCACGTTCGCCTGTTGTTTTGCCGAGAGCATCACGTGTGCTGGCGTGGAGCATCAGCCCCTCCGCCCTCCGGGCTGGGGTGGGCCGGGCAGGGCTCTCCCACGGTGGCCAGGCGTCCCGGGGCTGGCGCGGCTTCCACACCGCTCCTTTGGACACAGCTGGTCCGGGCGCCCAGCAGCATCGCCCAGCAGCAACGGCTGTCTCTGCGGAAAATCCCACCTCCTCTGCTGCGTCCTTCGGTGCTAACAGTAGTGAGAAAGGCTGCTAGAAATGTCTGTAGTGGGAATTGAGCCGTTCCCACTGCTGTCCTCATTCCTGTGAGATGAGATCCTTTGCAGAGGCTTCCTGCAACAGTTTTTCATCAGCAGTGCCTTCAGCCCAAAAGGGGAAAGACCCAGATACCTGTCTTTAAACCCGAGCATCACTCCTGCGCTATTGCACACCGCACGGGGCAGGATTCAGGCACTTTGCAAATCACAGAATCATTAAGGCTGGAAAAGACCTCTAAGATCATCAAGTCCAACCATCAACCCAACACCACCGTGCCTGCTAAACCATGCCCTGAAGTGCCATATCTACATGTTTTTTGAACACCTCCAGGGATGGGGACTCCACCACCTCCCTGGGCAGCCTGTTCCAGTGCCTGACCACTCTTTCAGTGAAGAAATTTTTCCTAATATCCAATCTAAACCTCCCCTGACTCAAC
>Ga0065711_1030572_pt1 | contig 32112 bp, 13 predicted proteins | sample Hoacrofraction12_FD_59098 | JGI IMG/M metagenome (GOLD analysis project Ga0065711, IMG submission 59098) | Hoatzin crop microbial communities from Cojedes, Venezuela - Epithelial fraction 12 v2 (version 2) | ecosystem: Host-associated > Birds > Digestive system > Esophagus > Crop | place... | reverse complement strand
GGGGGGGGGGGAATCCCAGGCTCCGTAAGGGGACAGACCCTTGCAGAAAAGTGTTGGAGGACAAGCCAGGCTGACCGAGTAAGAGCTGATGTTTTGTCCATACTCTCTATTGTAACAGGCTCTGGACCAGTCTGACCACTGAACTATTATTCCTGGATCTGGGTGCTGATGGTGGGGAAACTATTGATCCTATCGAAAGATGATATGCTAGGAGTGATACAGCCTGTTTCCAGAGGGGACGGTCAGAGCAGCAGGGCCTTGAGATGAAACAAGGAGTGATCTGAGAGCGTAGACTCACCTGCTGTCTGCCCCGGGTCTCCTGAACCCTCTCAAATGGGCTCACTGTTTCACCAAATGCCAGTGTTCTGCGAACCTCCTGCACATTACGGCTGGCGAATTAGCTGAGGAAACTCCCTGACCGATATAGGGCTGTACGCATAATGGTACATATACATATGTACAGTGGCCATAGCTTATACTATCAAATAAAAAGTGAGTGCACTCTTTTCACCCTCTACTACTCCACTTACTGATAGCTATTTACAAAATATCGTAACTGCCAGACTAAACAGGCAGTAGAAGTACATCCTTCTTATAGCTGGTCAATCATATGCTGGGTTATCGTGAGATGTGCTTGGCCAACTCTTTCTCTCTGAAATAGAAGTGAAGTGAAAAGACAACTTCAAACAGATTTCCTACATTTTCTCACTAGTCTCCAGTAAAAATCAAATCTGCTATAATGTGAACTAAAGAGCTAACATAGCACGAAGTCCAGTTACATTTTTCAATACTAATATCTGTGGAAAAGTTTCCAGGAACCATCTCATCCTGTCATTAACAGAAAAATGGACTTTTACAAAATTAGGAAGTTTAAGCCATTGATGCCAGATGATATTCATGCTGGTGCTGAAAGAATTGGGTGATGTTACTGTGACGTTACCATCACGTTGCCATCTACAACAAAGCGTGTTCAGTATAGGCGTGTGAGTCCTGGAAACGGGCTTTCTCAAAGGGCCACCTTCACGGAAGAGGAGGCAGAGATGGAAAAATAGTGAATTGGGGGAAAAAACATAGTATTTCTGATATTCAGTCTTTCAGATACGAGAAAACATTCCCTTCATCTCCCTTTATATTATATGAACACTCAGTGGTGTCCTGGGCATACTGCTGTCAGGATGTGCATAAATGCAACAAATGTAACTACAGCTCCTGTCTCTATTGTATCCTTTCGTTTATTTTCTTATTACTAATCTAGAAGGAAAATAATAATGGAAAAAAAAGCATTCACCTCAGCACATGTAAGTCCTGAAAGACTTTAAAACGTAAATAAAAGTGTATTTCGCCATGTTCTTTCCAACATCACTTTCTTACTGATCCAAGAGGTAATGCTGGTTTTAAGCAAGCATCCTTGGCTTTCTAAACCAATCGTTGGAGAGATGTCTCTTCATGCTATTTTGTATTCAACAAAAATATGCAGAGAGAGGACCCACTTAAATAAAAGCCTACTGTTCTTCAGGTAACATCAAAATATTGGGCACTTCAGCAGCATTCAGTGCTAAGGGGCTGATCTTTCATCCATTGAAGCTGAAAGCAAAATTTTCACTGACTTGGCTAGAACCAGAGTGGCAATAACTGATGTGGCCAGAGTAAGCAAAGGCCACATAGAAAGCAACTAAAATTGATCCTGTTTCCTCTCAAACTTACTGAATTAAAAAAAGAATTAAGAGGGTAAATTTCGAACTAGCTCTGCCCAGCTCTGCTCACTTAATTTACACTCCTTCTAGCAGAAAGATAAAACTACTGTTTAATAATTGCCTTTTGCACCTTTTTCGTGAATGAAATCCAGTGCAACACAGTGACTGCTTGAATAGTAGCTGTAAAAAGCCTTATTCCATCTTTCAGTGCTAAAATCGAGAATGACTTGCAAAGATCCCTTCTAACTCTGTTCTACAGCCCAGAGGAAATGAGGCCAAAACAAGGAAACGGAACTTCAGCCTCCTGTACAGATTCAGGAAGCCTGTCAAGGAGAAGAGCCTGCTTGCTTCATTCTCAGGTTCCTCCACGCTTGCAAGATACCAGTGCACCCAACAAAGAGTGACGTTACTCTCAGTGAAGTATCTGCAAATGGTACCACCTATGTTTTAGCATGCATAGCTTGTGCTGGTAGGCGACTCCCCAGCGAAAATCACTGACTGATGAAGCAGAATTCACAAAAACCTGAACAGTTTTCTTCGACGAAAAAGTCTGCAGTCAAGAACTCTATTTCTTGCTCTGACTGGTTTGAGAGTCTGTTGCACAGAGATGCAACACCAGGCTACAAGAAAACCATGTAGAAGAAAGAACAGTAACTACTACAGGCATGCCTGTTTCTCAGTTCTGTGGAATTCAAAAACACAAATAGCTATTCATGTAGCTGCATTCACTGCTTAAACTCATTAGCCAAAAATAAACATACAGTGAGAAACAGAGAGGCAAGAATGGCTATCTGGGAAGAAAATAATTCTCTAATATTCAGATTCTTCTGATGCTAAGTCATCACGCTGTCTTTTGTGGACAGAATTTCTGTCTCTCATCTCAATCATGCTGACAAGTGCCTCACGGGTGTCTGCCTCCACATACTAACATTCAGCACATAACCTAGTATCAGTAATGTGGAAAAGACCTGGCGGGAAATGCTATGTTCCCACCAGAACTGCACTTTGGCTCTGTGTGTACACATACCCTATTTAAACCTCCATTTAGCAACAGAAGCAAAAATACTTCTCGATTCCCACGTCAAACGCCCCTGGGAATTGTCACTGGCAGCGTACCACTTTAGATCTGTCAGACAGAGACATTTTATTACCTGAAGGATGTTATCTTAACCCGAGGTCTAAAATATAAATGAACTGCAATTCAGATGACTTGAGATCTAGCAGACAGAAGGGTGGAAAGCTTCCCAGAGAGATTCCACAGGGAGAACTCTGATTTATTTAATACCGATAAATATGACAAAAAGATATTCATATCCCAAGTTTTAATAAGTTTACAGTTGACAGGAGAATCAGAAGACAGCCTTGAGCAGCAGCTAATATACAGAACAAGATGCTAACTAGCAGAGCTGGAAGAGGAAAAAAGAAGCTCCAGGCAGATGAGTTCAATTTAATGGCAGAAGATTTTGGACACTCTGAAAATGTCTCTGTTAAGATATTATGGACCAAAGGAGGTGCTGTCCTTTTTCTGTGACTTATCATTTGTCCTGCAGGGTAAAATCCAAGGGATCTTCATGGAGCTCTAAGTCGAGCAGAGAATGCTTAGATATGAAAGGTCAGAGCTGTCTATGAAAAGACAACAAGAGAGAAAGTAAACAGAGGCTAAACCAAGAGATTATTTTAGAATCTGCCACCGTGGACACTTCTCCTTTTCTCAAGAGGCTGAAAAGTTCTCTTCTACATTGAAATAGCGTTTTGGGGTTTGCTGTTAAAAACACTGGAAAGCCATTAGCTGATTCCTCAGGAGTGTTATTTTTAATGTTACTATTGTTTTTTCGAGCAAAGCAACACTCTTTATGTTTGTTAACAGGTTACCAATTTTTCCCCATGTTGAAAGCTTCAGAAAAGTTTGGGTTTGTCAGGAAGGAATGTGAATTAAGTTGCTGAAGCAGGTAGGCAAAACTAAAAGGAAGAAAAGGAGGCAACTGGGACATGGACTGTGGCTTAACTCTGCACTGAACAGCATTTGCATGTGGCTTTGGGAAGAGTTCCGTAACAGTTTTTCTGGCAAAAAGAGATGTGGGAGTATGACATTTTCCAGTTGCTGATTTCTTGTGTGCTCAAGAAAGAAGACATTAGCTTGTTAAAGCTTATAAATAAATACAAATTCATCAGCAATTTATTCTCTTAATGGCAAGATCACAGATTTTGAGAAGGTTCTAGGGTAAACAGGTAGCATATACTAAAATAAAATTACTTTTAAAACTGTGGCAGAATATCAGAATCCTTTGCTATGCAAAACCACAGTGGAAATCTGCTTTTAACAAGTTCTTAAAGAAAGCAAGAACACTTCTTTCTTCCATCTTCTCAGCCTAGCATTGCTTCCATCAATCCCTTGGGTAGACCCAGCAAATTCCAGGATGTTTGCCTGAATCCCATGTTGCCAAAACCAGAATTTAGTCCAAAATTATATCGAGCAGTAAAGATAAATCTCTTGACTTGTTTTGAGATTCTCCCCTATTATTAATCCCTATGCTGGGACACGCACAATTGTGAAGATATTAATCACAGTTTACAGAGAAAAAGTCAATAGGGTGTTTAACTCTTGATTTATACACAAGCTTTAAGTATTTCACCTGTGTAATTCTGCACAGTCAGTATCTTATTTCTTCTAATTAAATCTTTATTTCAGCTCTCAGTGGGTCTGATTTTCCTCTTATTAAGAACAAGTTTATTAATATAACTCTCATCAATCAAATGGTGGTAGCGTCTAAATACGATTAACGTAAGAAAAAGCAAAATCAAGGCCATTGACATTGTACAACAGTTTTGCCGGTCTGTTCACAGCTAAACAGTGCTTACTGGACACTGAACAGAATGCTGGGCAGGGAAGGGAAAGAATTTTTTATTGTTTAGAGACCTGTCTTCAGGGAACAACTGGCAAGATCATGGAAAAAAGGAAAAAATCTGCTCAGTAAGCAAAATTAGGCAGTAAGTATAACCACAGGGACTAATCATCTTCGTTCCTTTCATACGTACTACAAACTGAAAGCTAAACTGCACACTGAGGTGAAACATTCTGCTACACTCCCAATTGTGTTATGGGGAAAAGTGTGTACACCTTATGGAGATAGCAAAAAATGTATTACTGTCTTTTACCAGCTGTTTATTGCCTCTACCATTCACCAAGCTGAAGCCCAGGACAGGGCAGGGACCACGCATTTGGCCATTGTCAAACAAGCTACAGCCAGGTCAAGCAAAACCTGAGATCCTGCTTTGCCAGGTCAGCACAAAGTCTGTCGTCTTTTACCAGTAACGTAAAAATCGTATGTACTGGAATACAATATCATCCCTGATTCTTTTCAGCACATATAAAATAAATATGAGCTTTCATAATAAAGATACATTTCAAGGCTTTAATCAGATATCCAGAGATGAGGCAGAGGTTTGAAAGTGACTGAGGACATGAAAGGAACAGCAAGATAAATGGTATCTAACATCATTAAAGAAGAAAATAAAATGCATTTTTGCAAAAAGAGAGTTTTGGGAGAACTAGATGGACTGAATGCAAAAAAAAACAAAAACATGAAGCGATCGACAGAAAGTTATCTAGGAACTGCTAACGCTCACATCAACTACCTGTGATTCTTTAAAAGTAGCAACAGTAGAATGAGAGAGGGAATTCAGGCATGACAGACAGTAGGAACGTCTTATACTTAGGAGATAATTTTAAACTCCCAACAATGAGTGAAAAAGCTTCAGATATGCGAAACAATTTAAATAATTAAAAAAAAATGTTTATTTTAAATATTCCAAGAATTAAGTACTGGGATGGCTTATCGTTCCCATAAAGATGAAGAAGATTGATGAGAGACGTTCATGAAGAATAGGATACAGTGAAATCTCCAGTGGGCAGGACATGCAGTTAAATAAATGAAGGACCAGTTGAGTGCCTGTTGGAAGACGAAAGGATAGCATTAAATAAGACCTAAAAGCTCTCGCTGTGATCTGCTAACACTATGAAAAAATCCTCCCTGACAAAACCAGAACAGACAATTGGCGAGAGCAGGGAGGGATCTCTGGGAGACAAAGAAAATTGCTAAGAACGTCAGCTCTTGATTTCTGTGGTTTTAAATGCAAAGCTATGTCTGCTTCGTGATTCCCATGCATTGCCTGCTGTTGATCCAAATGTGTTCCCGCAGCACAATATGTGAACCTCTCATAGTCACTGCATTTACACAGAAGACAAAATTTGTGCATTCATGCTTTCTATTTGCCTACCTTAGTGTATTGTATCTTTTCATTCACTATGTGAAATGGAAAAAACAGAACTAATTGGCATACAAAATAAAGTACAAACCTATTTCTGATTTCTCAGATTACTAGTAGCTCTCTTCTTAACAGTCAATTGATTCTGCTTGCTGATTATTTGATGTTCTTACCTCTAAACCTTACAGCGGTCTACAAAACCTTTTAAAATGTCCTGTAAACTATGCACCTTACTGACTCTAAAGGTAGGTAATAAACACAGGCCCATGCGCTATATGGGACTAGAAGTGCAGCTCCTTTAACTGTACCTTCTACGCATTATTTCATTTTTATTTTTGTAAAGTGTCATCAAACTATGTAAAACTGCAGCTGCCTTTCTCTCTGTAAACAAAACGCTCAAATGAATTAGGTATGAAAGTTCTGTAAAGTCGACAAGAAAACATGTCTGATCCCCCCAGGCATCACAAAGCACTTCACAAAGTAGTTCAGTAAGGAGGTCTGCAGTGCCCAGCTACCAGTGGGAAAGGTGGGAACTGAACTATATTTGGTAGGTTCGAAGGCTCCTGCTCATCTGAACTCCATTCCTGCTGTTAGAGCTCCCTGAGTCCGCGCATGCAGCTTTAAGGTTTTTAAGGCTTATTGTGACACTGAAGAACAAACAAACCAGAACTTGGTTCCACGCCAGTATCTTAAGCACAGACATGCAGGAACAGGCTCTGCCACCTGCACATCAGAATAGTTCTCTCGTATAATTCCTGCCAGTCAGTTCAACAACTATTTCCATAGCCAGCGCTAGGCTATGGTTTCAGTCATAGAATCATAGAGTGGTTTGGGTTGGAAGGCACCTTAAAGATCATCTGGTTCCAACCCCCCTGCTATGAGCAGGGACACCTTCCACCAGACCAGGTTGCTCAGAGCCCCATCCAACCTGGCCTCGAACACTGCCAGGGAGGGGGCAGCCACAGCTTCTCTGGGCAACCTGGGCCAGTGTTTCACCACCCTCACGGGGAAGAATTTCTTCCTAATCTCTAATCTAAATCTGCCCTCTGTTAGTTTACAGCCCTGCCCCCTTGTACTATCACTACACACCCTTGTGAAGCCCCCCTCCATTCTCTGTAGGCCCCTTCAGGTACTGGAAGGCTGCTAGAAGGTCACCCCGGAGCCTTCTCTTCTCCAGGCTGAACAGCCCCAACTCTCTCAGCCTGTCCTTACAGGAGAGGTGCTCCAGTCCTCAGATCATTTTTGTGGCCTCCTCTGGAACCACTCCAACAGCTCCATGTCTTCCCTGTGCCGAGGGCTCCAGAGCTGGATGTAGGACTCCAGGTGGGGTCTCACCAGAGCAGAGTAAAGGGGCAGAATCCCCTCCCTCGACCTGCTGGCCACTCTTCTCTTGATGCAGCCCAGGATACGGTTGGCTTTCTGGGCTGCGAATGTACATTGTCAGCTCATGCCCAGCTTTTCATCCACCAGCACCTCCAAGTCCTTCTCCTCAGGGCTGCTCTCGAGCCACTCTCTGCCCAGCCTGTACTTGTGTTTGGGATCAGCACAATTCTTGGTGATAACCAGGGTGCGTACTTCCCAGTACACAGAAGTCTAATTACTCATGCCCTACACACGCAGTTACACAGAATGCTGCACACTTGACTGCAGAAATTTCTGCCTTGCCAGCTGTAGGTAAAAAGAAACAGTGGAAAAGTGTGCATCTTGTATCTATGGGACCACAACGGTCAGAAATCTTCGTGCAAAGGCAGACCACTCTGACTTCTACATCAACTCAGCAGGTTTATACACTGACATCTGTTAATTCCCTGCACAAGAACGGACCAAGACAGTTGCTGTGGTATTTGCCACACAACAGCAGCGTTCCTTCTGCAGCCTCCCCTGCCAGATGCCGTGTTTTGCTTTCTTACATTCACACACATAATTCATTTCACAAGCACCGAAACGTATTGCAACAAAAGTAGTAAGTTATTAAAATAAATCAAAGCTTTCCCAGGATAGTTATGCAAATAGAAAAAGTCCATACAATGAAAATTAAACAACAAATGTATTTTTATTATGGTACTAACTATAATAGCAAAGGAAACTACTATCTCTAAGATATTCAGACTGCAATATGTAGATATTAGGTTGTACGGAGATTAAGAATAGCATCATGGCTATAAAAACAGATGGTTGTATGTGATTCTTGGGCTACTGTGTAAATTGATCATGCAGACTGAAAAGATTTACTCTGAAGAACATTCAGTTCAGAATATTTCAGAAGAAAGTCAGAATATGAATACTCCGGTTTTACATCGCAGTATCTGGGGAATTTTTGTTGTTGTGGATTAAGGTCTGGAGAAAGCAGAAGAGCAAATCAACAGTTTCCACTTGTGTTTACTTTCCAGAATATGAACTTAATGGAATCTGAAAATGATTTTATATCTAGATACACAGTGGGCAAAATTAGCAGAAAATTGGTGAAATTTTTATTTCTGATAATATTTGGCTAATCAGCACTGAAATCCTCCTTAGAACAAAAAGGCACAAGGAAGTGCATGAAGAAGTATCATAGGTAACCACTTCTGTCTGTAAACTGAGATTTGTAGTGGGCAGAGCTAAGGAAGAAAGAATGAGGGTGATAATTCCATGTGTTTCCTAATTATGATGCACTGGCACCTTAAGAAAACATTCTTGTTCAAAGCCCTACTGTATTACCAAAACATTACTTAATTCTTTCATGAGTGTATTTATATAACAAAACCTATGAAATGCTGACTTGTTATCTATGGTATTGATTTTTTACATTAAAAAAAATTGTAATAATAGAAGGACATATGATGCATTTTTCATAAAATCATTTTCATTTTACAAAACAGGTAAATTCTGATTTTTGTTATTATTCATATTTTATTCAGTTCTATCTTGAAAATAATTAATTTAATTTCATGCTCAGCTCTATTTCATTAATGGGGTGAAACCAGAAAACTCACAAAAATGTCCACTTGCCAAATGAAATGTTACTTTCCTATTTAATATATGTTTTTTCATTTAAAAAGGCATTTTTTTTCTTTTCTTACATTTCCTCAAGTCCCTGTCTATATGACTATGTAGACAATGTATTCATTCAGAGCTATACCAGTGTATCAATCCCATTGATGATGACTGAAATACCTCCACCACAAAATTAAGAGAAAATAGTAACCACGGATTATTTCAGGCAAAAAAGGCGTCCCTTTTTTGGCTAAGAAACTAGGTTGCCATACATGCTACTTCAAATAATCACTGGGGTGGTTTTTACGTGGAGCTAGAACCATTTGCAAGCAACCCTGTTTTTTCCAACCCATCATTAGGTCATGACTTCGCTGAGAAAAAGTGTTAATTGATACAACGTAGCTTACACCGTATTGGCTACCGCCGTTCCAGAAATGTCATAAAGAATCTGGACTACAAGTACAATTGATGAAAATGGAAGCATCAAGTAATATTGGAAGGCTGATCACCTGACACCAACACACACCCTTTCTTCCAGAAACAAAGCTAATCCTGTACTATTTACCCAGTATTTTCCAAAACCTCCTTAGCTACGTACTGAAAGCTCTGGTACTTCTCCAGCATGACTTTACAGCATACTTCAGACAATGCAACAGCATTTTTCATGCCAGCCCTCTGGTTAAAACAAATGGATTTTTTTTTTATGAGAGCTTCCCAATTATTAGGAAGTAACAGGAACAGCCTAATTATTAAGCTACTCTCAACAAGGGAGTACCCTCCTCTTTTGAAACCAAGTATTTTTGCAGAGAAGACTGCAAGACTGATGGAAGAAAGAAAATAAGAAGCAATGCTGCCTCCTAGATAAGGGGTGATACACTTTCTGCTTTTCGTGACAGAATATTGGTGTCGTCTTTTTTAATCTAACAACTGTTTTATTATCCTTCTACCTCTTACTCAATGAAACATACAATAAAGGATTTAATGCAGTTACAATTTAAATTTTAAATTTTGTAAAACAACTGTTCTAATTTTTAAGTCCATTATACTTCGGGACAACATCAACAAAAATGATACCAATCAAAAAAACCCACTCACCTGATGAGATGTCTATTCGGTTTTTCTTCACTTGGGTGACATTGATATGGACGCTGACTTTGCCCTCATTTATGTCAATCTCGACATTCCCCAGGTCATCTGCAAAGTCGCTGAAGACAAGAAGTCCACTGGGGTTCCAGGTTCGGAAGAGGAAACTGACTGAAAACAGATCCTGGCTTGGACGACCAGGAACCTCAAGGTAACTGGTGGCATTGAAAAAGACAGGCACTGTATGTGGCTCCACACAAGAAAAACTTAAATTTCCCTAAGTAAAACACAAAAAAAGCAAAAACATAAGCAAAATTATAAGATTCCACTATATTCATAGCTACCTCTAGAGAATTATTCTAGGTTTCATTCAAGCTACTACTGTGATCAATGCAAGTTGCATGTAAAAATGTGTAATTAATATTATTATTACTATTACGATGTTGTTGATGTTTGTTTCACCTAGCAGTGGCCCCATTATATTTTGTACTGTACACACACACAACAAGAGGCAGTCATCACCCCAGAGAGTTGTAGTCTAAGATGAAGCTTAGACGAAAGTATTAATATTCCCAGTTCAAAGAGGAAGAAATGAACCACAAGGAAACTTGGGCTTGTTTATGGTCGCCAAAGCCGCCTATAACAGAGCAGTAATTCTTCCTTTTATAAAAATGAAATATAGCTTTCAAATACCCTTATATCAATGTGTCAATCAATACAATACATGAGGTTGCGAAAGAAGGATGTGTAATACCTCGTGAAGAGCTAGCCCCTTTGTTATCTTTTCTACTGGAAAATACTAGATAAGCTAATACTTCATTTCATGAAGCGGAAGGATTGGGAGTAGCTGATCATGAACAATGCCTAATATTTATAGCTAGTCAATAATTTTCTTTGGAAAAAAAACCTGCAGTTTTCACACTGTAAAATTTTATTCTTTGGCAAATTGACAAAAATCCAGTCAACTGTATTGATTTCCAAGGCTTTAAAATCTGTATCTGTAAACAAAACTAGAATTAGGGACATGACGCATTTCACTCTGGTTCTCCTGTCACTTCTCTCAAAAGACCATAATGTTAGGATATATTGTCATCTTCTTCCTTAGAAATCAAAAATAATTTGTAACAATCTCTGTCCAGAATTGATTATTTAATGCATCAATGCAAATATAACAGGAAAACTTCCCCTGCTGAAGAATTCCTCTAATGTGGAAAAGCGGATCCTGCTCCATGGTTAGGTTTTCTGATGCACTGTGGCAGATGGATACTCTGTGGTAATTTAAGTCCAATTTGGGAAGGAAAAATTTTATGTGATGCAGTATGAAATTTATTACTATGGGCAAGAAAGTGATTCCTTTTATATTTATTTGTACATTAAAAAAAATGACTAAGGATTGAACAACATTTTTGGAGGTACCTAGATGCTTAGAGATGAGGTTCACCTAAGCACTGCTCAGAATCCCAAAAGGAGTCAGTCATCATGTTTATTACATACATATTTTTAAAGTCTGTATTACTGACTTCCTGATATAAGCTTTTACGTCACGTATTTTTGTATTCAAAGTGTATACATGCATCTGAAAGTTCATCTTGAGGACAGCCAGAGAATTTGGAAGCAAGATAGGAACTTTATGTCTGAAAACATGTGGGAGGAAAATCCTAAGTAAATTTTTTTAGAAGTAATTATTTTCAATCAGAGGTGGGCTAGATGACATCAATAAAGAAGCAAGATTTAGTACTCATTTACCAATGTCCAAATGTCACTTTTTAGAAGAACAACACACCAGAAAACACTTATCTGCATCATAGCAAGATACCACCTGTGTGGCAGATTCAGTTTCTTATAAGTATTTCCATGTCAAAACTCAATGAGTAAAATAATAGTTTCTTGAGCACTCAGATTCTTAGATTACTCTGCATAAACACCTCTTTTTCCTACTGAGCATCAGAAGTTCTACTGCCACACAGTCTACCTACAAAGGCCAGCAGAACTAATAGCAGCTAGACTATTGGGTTGGCAGCCTCCATCATCAGTTGGGAAACACGGATGTTTCCAATAATCTGCAACTAGAGGGAAGATTTCTTTACGCTGATCTCCTAAAAGATTTGTTGCTATCTTTATGATTAAATCTCAGCATTACAAACCGTGTTCTTTTCTTACACCCGTGTTCCACAGATAACAAAAAATATCCAACGATTTAGGAAAATAATTAGTAAAACAACTATAGGAAACTTTTTACATTACAGTGTGATGACAGAAATTACAACTCCTTTCTGAGTGAAGACAAAGCACCTCCCCTTACCTCCTTTGCTGCTAAGCTGCTTGGCTACTCGGGGGTTTTTTGGTTTAAAAGTTGCCTAGAGATTTTTATTTAAAGTTTTCAGCCAACTAAGAGTTAAATCAAAATAGTTAACTCATTTGTTCAAATAGTTTCAGTCTGAACATTTCCAAGTGTGCTACAGAATAATTTTTGTTAAACCAAAAATTTTATGCAAGGGAAAAAAAAGCTGGGAGGTGGATGAAATACCCTATGCAATCCTTTGTAGACATGCTCAGTGTAATTGTCACCCCATGGATTAGGAACAACTTCTGTTACACAGTTGAGGCAGTCCTGTGTAGACAGAGAAGGCAACAGCGTTTTCTAACAGCTGACATCTCACGGTTCAGTCACAGATGCCAATTAAGCAATGCTCAGAATACATTTTGTTAGACATATTTAAGAGTTTCTTTTCCTGAGAGGAACTAACAACTTCCTCACAACAAGAAGGTTTTCATATCCAACTGACACTCTCCTGTCATCCTGATGCATGGGATACTCGCATCTATAACCCCTATTAACGTTAACGGCACCGAATGCATTCAAATCCTTTTTCATATCCGTGAATGCATTTATCATGAACACCCTAACTGCTGAAAGAGTACTTGAGGAAGTAACACATAATTCTAATTTCTCTGCTAGTTAGAATTTTCCCTACTGAGCTATTCAGATTAATCTGAACTGGATTATCGACTTCCTCTATGACTGTAATTCCCAAGACGACTCCTCTTTTAAGTAAAGCCCATCTGATATAGATTGCTCACTAGGTCTAGCTCAAGAGTTCAAGCTAATCTGCAGCTTGTCTCTATAATGGCATCCCCGTTTTTCAAAGAGAAAGAGAGCCTTTTCTGTAGAATCAGAGTGACTTGCTGAATACTTCTCTGGGCAATGACATCTAGAAGTCAAACATACTGTGCATTTATACAGAAACTGTTGGCCTAGCCACTCTCCATCATATTTGAAAAGTCGTGGCAGTCAGGTGAAGTCCCTGGTGACAGGAAAAAGGGAAACATTGCACCCATTTTTAAAAAGGGTAGAAAGGAGGACCCTGGGAACCATCCTGTCAGCCTCACCTCTGTGCCTGGGAAGATCATGGAACAGGTCCTCCTACAAGCTATGCTGATGCACATGGAGGACAGAGAGTTGATTCGAGACAGCCAGCATGGCTTCCCCAAGGGCAAGTCCTGCCTGACCAACCTTGTGGCTTTCTATGATGGTGTGACTAGATCAGCGGACGAGGGAAAGAGCTATGGATGTGATCTATCCAGACTTCTGTAAAGCCTTCAACACAGTCGCCCACAACATCCTTCTCTCTAAATTGGAGAGATATGGATTTGATGGGTGGACTGTTAGGTGCATGAGGAATTGGTTGGAAGGTTGTAGCATGAGGGTTGTAGTCAACGGCTCAATGTTCAAGTGGAGACCAGTGACGAGTGCTGTTCCTCATGGGTCCGTATGGGGACCAGTACTGTTTAATATCTTCATCAATGTCAGACAGTGGGATCGAGTGCACCCTCAGCACGTTTGAAGATGACACCAAGCTAAGTGGTGTGGTCGACAGGCCTGAGGAACTGGATGTCATCCAGAGGGACCTGGACAAGCTTGAGAAGTGGGCCTGTGCAAAACTCATGAGGTTCTAGAAGCCCAAGTACAGGGTCCTGCACCTGGACTGGGGCAACCCCCAGTATCAATACAGGCTGGGGGATGAAGGGATTGAGACCAGCCCTGCCGAGAAGGACTTGCGGGTACTGGTGGATGAAAAGCTAGGCATGAGCCAGCAACGTGCGCTTGCTGCCCAGAAAGCCAACCGTATCCTGGGCTGCATCAAGAGAAGCGTGTCGAGCAGGTCGAGGGAGGGGATTCTGTCCCTTTACTCCGCTCTCGTGAGACCCCACCTGGGGTCCTGCATCCAGCTCTGGAGCCCCCAGCACAGGGAAGACATGGAGCTGTTGGAGTGGTTCCAGAGGAGGCCACAAAAGTGGTCAAGGGGCTGGAGCACCTCTCCTATGAGGAAAAGCTGAGAGAGTTGGGGCTGTTCAGCCTGGAGAAGAGAAGGCTGCAGGGACACCTTGCAGCAGCCTTCCAGTACTTAAACAGGAGATATAAGGAAGAAGGAGATAATCTTTTTAGCAGGGCCTGTTGTGCCAGGCCAAGAGGTAATGGTTTTAAACTAAAAGAGGATTTAGACTGGATATAAGAAGGAAATTTTTCACAATGAGGGTGGTGAAGCACTGGAACAGGTTGCCCAGAGAGGTGGTAGACGCACAATCCCTGGAAACAATTCAGGTCAGGTTGGACAGGGCTCTGAGCGACCTGACCTAGTTGAAGTTGTCCCTGCTCACTGCAGGGGGGTGGGACTAGATGACCTTTAAAGGTCCCTTCCAACCCAAACTATTCTATGATTCTACGATCAGAGAATTTTTCATACTGCATTGGAAGGGTAATGGTGAAAACATCTTCATTTGGCTAGCCTGACATTTGTATCATGATCTTTAAGCTGTGCTGCAAATTAGCTTCATGTTTACTTCTTATAAATCAATTTTGCCTATCCACATTCAGACCTTATCCCTTGTGGAAGAACTACTGGGTCTTAAAACCCTTCCCAATTAATAGATCTACTGGCTGAATAGGTAGCTCCCAAAAGAGAGGTAATGAGTCTACAAAGACTACAATACCTGTTAAATCAGGATGGATTATACAGTACAGGCAATGTATTGTACACTAATGTCTATCATGTTATTTCAGTATTTTTCTCAAAATACCTTATTACTCATCTTTGAGCCTAACATAATGTTCCCTTAATATAAATAATTTAAAAAAACCAGTCATCTAGTTTGCATATGACTGCACTCAGTAATATATTGGCACAGGAGCTGCAGAAATGGGTGGAGCATAGACCTAGTGGATGTATGCATGGAGGGTAGCAAACATGATTCTCCTCAGTGTTTTTCAGCTACAGGCTTTAAAATTGGAGAGCCTGTTCTGTGGAAACTAAATCAAGTTAGTATTCACACTACCTGCCCTTAATATACCTCTGGGTAGGAAACTCTGATAAAGTGCCTAAATTCTTAAACTCATATTTCTCTGGAATTCTTCTTGTTAGCTGCATAGCTCTTCTCACTAGTGGTACAAGGGTCAATACTGTTCAGTTATGCAAGGTAATCAAAGTCCTACAAAGCTTGTTATGTTTTAGTAGAAAACATAGAAAAGATGGGCTGGAAGATCGTTTACAAGAGCATTCCCTGTTTCTGTCTTAGTCCTGAGTCAAGTTCTATACAAGAGTTAGAACCTACTGTGCTAGTTAGTCACTGCCAACTCTTGTTTGCAACTTTGTTTATGAGAAAAGCTGACACTTACATTCTCTGTCTTGGCTGCCCATTTCTCCCTGACTCTTGCTTTTGGGCATCTTTATCATTTGCCTCATTTATCTTCTATGAAAACAAAACAGGCTCCACTAATAAGAATAGTAACTTCTCTGGACCATCCATCTGACTCATTCTCCCTAAACAGCTGTTGCCATCTTACATATCAAATGACTGCCAAACGTTTTTTCCTCTTATTCTTACCCTCTAAATCTAGAAGAAAAAAGTTATTAAAGTCAGTGTTGGATTTTATTTAAATTTAAAATCTTTTAATTTGTCTTTACAGCTTTGCTCTTCAATAAATTAGAGAGATGCTTGGTGGTACATTTTTGCTCATAACATCTATGTATATGAGACCTAAAAATGTTTTTTAGTTTTGTTTAGAGACAAATCAAGATTATCATCTTATTGTCATCTTTGAGTCTCTTGGCCTCTCATTCTGTAAAATAAACTTGTCAACTCCCTTTTACTCTGTGACTTCTGAAATTCAACTGTCTGCATTTAAGAGTATTTTTTTCTTCTGTCTCACACCTCTTTAATATCCTTCTTTCCTCTTTTTTTTCCCCCTCCTTATAATACTTCTCATCACCACACTGATTACTTGGCTTATCTTCCACTTCATTACATTTTGTCTGTCGTGCCTCTTCAGATAATACAGTGTTTAGGGCAAGGTGTGCCTACTGTTGTGGGTTTGTACAGAGTTTCCTACAATGGAGCTTTGATCCTTGCTGGATTGCCTAAGTGCCATCATCATAAACACGAGTAACAACAACAGTGGTCTCAACTGAGTCTATTTTTCACGCTAAATCAGGCTCAAAACTAGGAGAAAAAAAAACTTTTGAAAGAAACATAAAAATGCGTGTTGATTGAGTTAGAGTAAAATTGATTTTGCTTTTGAAGAGCTAGAGCAATTTAAGTAATTTTACTGAAAACAAAGGTCACTTCTATTTTTATAGGCGTTCTCAGAATTGGAAATCAACAGAACCATCAAATTAAACAAGCATGCCACAGCCTCTTCATATAGCACTAATACTGCCAAAGCTGCTTCTGTGTATTTGATGTCACAGGTAACAGAGTTTTTAAAACAAACAAAGAACAGAGAGATGATTTTACAGAGACTACATAGGCCTGCTAGCTATGCCACACTTTGGAAAGGATAGGATTTGCACTACAGAAACCTCTTCAGTAACACTGCTGTTCAGAAAGAGGTTTCAGAATACGGCCTGCTAACTTGCAGCCGACTTTGTGCAAAATGGAAAGGTTGCTCCTATACAAAGATCCTTTTCTAAATCAGGCATCAAGCTTTGAAAATCATGGTTACATCACAAGCTTAAAATGCACTGCAGGCAGGAAATCACAGGCAATTTTGTGGGGAAAAAAAGGATTCAGGAGTTCATGCGACTGGGTCACAAAAAATCTAAAAGGTGAGTCTTCCTCCACATATCATGCTCTTTACTTTTGACAACACTGCAGAAATTGATGGAAAAGGTTCTAAATATCAAGCTATATTACTGACTCTGTATAGGCAGACATCACACATGTAAAATTAGCCTTTGTATCACCTTGACCATTTAGCCATATCGTTCATGCAATTATATGAAACTTCAGCATTACTATCCAAGGAGTCATCAAATGGTAATCAGTTCTTTGCACTTCATCATTGCTGCATATGTAAATCCCCACTATTTATTTCATAAAGAGAAAAGCAATAGTGGAATGATACATATTGTTAGCAGACCTTGTGAAGGCTGGAAACTTGAACAGAAGAAAGCCTTGAACAACTTCTTCAGACCATCTCAAACTCAAGGCAATAATACATTTATTTCTTACCCACATTGCCTTTGTATGCCAGCAAGCAATTTTACGAACATTTAGAGCCTTAAAAATACAGTAATTAAAGTACATTCTTCCTTAATCACTCTGCCCATAAAGCTGCAAGTTTGAACATGAAAGCAACTATGAATGCTTAAGCAAGAGAAAAAATAGAACAAAATGTTAATAAGCTCTGTAATGTTAATATGCTAAATAATGATTTCAGGTCTAATATCTTGAGGCTTTTCAGAGCTATCAGAAAGGCCTGTAGAAGCATTCCCTTCCAATGACTTCTGCACTCCAGCAATTCAGCTAGCTCTGCAGGGATGGAAGACAGCAGGATTTAAAGCCACAAAAAAGCTGCAATTGATTTAAGAATAAATCTCGTCTGTGCTAGTTTTGAGCTACTATACTTTGGAAAGAAAGGAAACAAATACTCATTTGGTTCAGCTGATTTTCTTGTAATAAGTAGTTATCTGATACTGAAGGTTAATTTTGGAAAGATGAAATGGGACCCCAGAAGTAAAATGCTCAGACATAATCATTTTTAAAAGTCACAAACATACAATAAGATCTTTGGGTATGTGATCAAATTTGTTTTGTGCTCTGTATCATTCCAGTACATCACAAGGACATCAGCTACACACACTCACAAACCTTCTAGTCTCCTTTAGAAGGAGAAGCAGAAGTGTAGATGACCATTAAATTATGCTCTTACCACATTAGAAGGTTCCAATTTCTTCCTCTTGGCAAGGTCAGTGATATTATTGCCGTTGTAGTTGATGCTCTCCATACAGCCTTTGAAATTTTTCCTACTGTTAGAACTTGGCTTCCCAGAAAAAGGCATGCCTCCAAAGGTTATCTTTGAATGAAACAGAAAATGGTAAACAGTTACTGGAGGGCAAAGACTTTTAAATAAATTCGCTGTAGATGTATTCGCTGCTTTCTTTGTACACTCAAACACGGCAAATGAGAGAGCTGGCAACACTGCTTACAGAAAAAGAAAATATTAAATAAGCACTGCAAAAGCAGAAAATAAATCTGTAGTGAATTTGTGACTTCAAATATTTGTGGTAGTAAATCCCAAGTATTATTACAATTGTCCAAATAGTGAGCAGACACAGATCACAGTTGTTCATGTATGGACTGCTCTTCTGATCGCTACTAAACAATATGTATTTCAAACAAAGAACTTGGAATAAAAGTCCATCTCAGCATTTTTCTAAACAAGAGTAGACATGAAATTAGCCAGATAATCTGATTCAAATCCTTCACTCAGCTCTAACTGTGTGCCAGAGCTCAGACTGCAACACAGCAGCAGTGGGCTCCAATATAATGCATCTGTTTCCTTTAATGCTTATGTGTCTCCTTCATCCAGAAGGATTTCACAGAATCACATAGTTAAAGATGCTACCCCCTGTTAGACAGAAGCACCTTCTACTCCCAAGAAGATGCTTTTATCTCATAGTTATGGTCAGTGAGGAGTTACTACACGACTTGGCAAGCCAAATCAGCTCCATAGAGGAGATGAAGACAACCACTGCAAAGACTCAGCCATCAAGATCAAACAGGAATTGTTTTTCTTAGTGCTGAATTTCATTACTCTAAAGCACTGGGTTATCCAGAATCTCTAGTGCTAAAAAATGAAGAAAAACAAATATTTTACGAACTAAAAATGTTCATATCTTCTGAATTCTCTCCCTATTACTCCATAGTGACTATACCGTTCTCTACCGCATCAGGGTCTTTTCCACAATGTTTGGAAATGAATGCTACATATTTTCATCAATAATTTGCAGCCCAAATGTGAAGAATGAAGGACTCACGAGATCAGTCCCTGCAATCTATGATAAGTATTGATATGCAATAGATGACAGCATAAATAGTAATGACACCTAGTTTCCCTGCCCCATGAATGCTCACAAAAATGTCTACTTGTAGTCTACCGATGAGATTTTGCAGAGACAAGCTTTTAAATATCTTTCCTTGTTAATTCCATTTGTTATTACTGAGAGCTGGAAAATGTAGCTGTAGGGACACATTTTCCATTTTGAAAGCGTGTAAGATATCACTGTCTATCCCAAAGAGGAGGCTTTGCCTTGGCATATAAGAAGAACTAAAGCTACACAGCTGAAAACCAAAATCTTTACCAGCTACGTAAAACCATTTTGTGGGACACATCCTGAGGTATTATAAATTGACACAACTTGACTTTAGAGAAGATACAACACTTCACATGAACTGAAGAATGCGACTGCAATACTTTAATGGCTGTCAAACATTCTTTTGCATATTACAGTTGTGTTTGGACAAGAGAAAATGGAAAGTAAAGCATTCTGAAGAGAAGGAGAAAAATTGCAAAAACCACATACCATGACAGTGAGTTAAGAGGGACTCATGGGATTATTTTTTCTCTTACCTTGAAAATGCAGTCAGAACTAATATTTATTCCTCTTTTGTGCTTACTTAACTTTTCTGAAAGAGATTAACCTATAAACTATTTTTTGATTCTTTCAGGTTTATCCACTGTGATTAATTTATCACAAGGGCAACATATTTAAATTTAGTCTGTGACGACCAACTCCAAAAGCAGTGAGGTAACTTAGAGGAAAGGAAGAGGAGGTTAAGGCTCTTGCATTTCTATGAACCACAGAAACACACAGCCACACACTGCAGTTAAGTTCCGTTAAACACAAGGGGAATCCCGTACATGGAGATGGGACTGGATATTTGAGAACTGCCAGTGAGGTCTCTAATGTCAGCCAAGAGAGGAAGGTGAATCTCCTGGATTCTGCTCTTTCTAGGGATAAATTTACTGCATGCAATATAGTTATGTAAACATGCTACATATATATACGTGTTTTTATATATATACACACACATATATATATATATGCGCCCCGTTGCTCAACCCTGGCTTACGGCATTTAGCCTAACTTTTTCTGTAGTTCACTCACTTGAAAATCTTTAATAAAATCTATTTGTGTGAGTTTTCAGTAGCTCAATTCAGGCCTTCAGTGCTCGATAAGTAACAGAGGTACAGGCAAATTTGCTCATTATTTTCTCAGTATAACTGCTACCAAAGAAGGCATTCATAAAGATTTGTTGGAATATTAGTAAATATTTGATTAAGTTACATTTACAATCATCAGTAATTTTTTCAAACATTCATATAATATTCTTGACCAAAAGACTGTTTGTAAAACTATCAATACACAAGCTAATTCAAACTTTCCTGCATTACATCATTTTGATTCCCTCTCACTGTTTAAAAATTTGCAAGGATAGAAACACATGTATTTGGCTCAGCCAACCGCATTAATTCTCATTAGAAGCAGTAAAGAGTGCAAGAAAATCGTCATACAAACTTTGGTATAACCAACGTGCTGAAGCTGATACAACAATTTAGAGGAACTGAACAAGTTTGTAATAGCAGAAGACAGAGTGTAATCAAACAACAAATCCACATGTAATTAATACCAATACTTGTGTGCATTAACCTGACTGATTAAGCAGAACTCTTCTTAGAACTTCCCTAACTTTGCTGCTTCTTTATAAAAAGAAGTTACTGCTGCTTCTTTATACAAAGAATTCATCTTTATAAAAAGAAGTTATTAAAGAAGTTATTTGTGAAAATACAAGGAAGTACCTACCTACGACAAAAAAGATCAAGATCCATATTAGTAAAATGGTTCTAATCTGCTTGTTGTGCTAAAAATAAATACTAATTGTCATCGCAGAATGAGGGTTTCTGATTCAAGTGCAAAATTATCACCTGTATGGAACAACAGATTGTGATTTATTTTTTTTTTTAAATCTACTTCCTGCTTAGAGCAGCTGCTTTTAGAGATTTTAAAAGTAGCGTATGCTTAGCTTGCTGAGTAACAGAGATCTCCCATTTTAAAACAAAAGGCTGAGATGACTCCTACACCAGATGGGATCTGGTAGACTAATGAAGAGAAACTTAATTTACACTTAGGAGAACAGTGTTGGAAAGAAAATTTCAGGAAATGTAAGGGAGAAAATAATCAAAAGACATGCACAAGAAAGTACCAGAACATCTTAAACTGTGTTAGGTTTCTTTTCTCTTACTATTGGACTTTTCTTTATAAGGCAAATTTGAATTAAAACAAACAAGTTTCACTGTCTACCTCATAATCCAGGTCCAGGTAATCAAATTCTCCGTTGGTTCTGAAATGCTGCATGTGTCTGTCCAGGGTGAGATTGATGTTTCTGCCGTGGCGCTCTATGATGATGGAGTGCCAGTGATGATCGTCCAAGAGGCTGCCTGTCATCACAGATGTGTGGCCATAAATAGAGCCAAGCTGGTTGCTGCCTAAGATGAGAACAGAAACAATAGCAATTCTCAGCTCGTACCAGTCAGGCAAACATTTTCCTTCTGCTCTGTCAATATTTCACCTGAATCACACCAGATACGCATAAGCTGGAGGAATTCAGTCCACTACGAAGCTAAGATCTGCCCAGCTGCTGCCATAAATACAAATAGCTAGACCAAATACAGCAAGCAGCTGATCAGTGAACTGTATAAATAGTTCTTCATAATAGTAGTTACGTGGAGGTGAATCAGAGAAGCAATACCGACTTCCAGTTGTAAAACTGTTGTCAGCTAGGGGTTTGCTGTATTTTCACCCCTACACTACAGAAATGAAAAGCTGTCGCCTTTGGGCCAGGTCCTGAGCTTCCCTGGAACTGTACTGATTTACGACTGTTGAGGAAGACATGGTGCCTGGTAACAGAGTTCAGGATCAAAAACCCTTTTCAGTCTGAGTTCTACGCTGTAGGCTCTGCCAGTATAGCTATACCAGCAAGCGTATAGGAAAAGGCTCAATGCAGACTGAGCCAACAGCAGCAAAAAATGTCTTCTGCTAACATAGTTTATTTTGGTCCTTCCTCCTGCAGCAGCTTTCCTTTTCTGAAAGTCAAACTACTAGTAAGACTACAGCTTTGCAGTTCTCTGCTGTGTTTTCCAGGGGCTTCTGCCAGTGCAGCTGTACTAGTCAGAAATCACATCTCATTGCAATCTGACTGACGTAGCTAAGCCAGCACAGGTTGACAGCACGGATCGCAACTGAAGCAGCAAATGACTAATTCAGCAGTAAGTTTAAAAAATTGCTGCACTGCCCAATAACTCAGTGCAATCTTCCATGTTCTGAATACATGAGGACCCAAAGCATTTCTAGAGCTGAGAATTTCTCGCCATCAAGCACGCCTGCAACTCAGACACTAAGGTTTGTGCATGTTGATACCACGTTCTGGCAAATCGCTCTTTTCATGGCTTAAGACATTACTCCCCTACAAATCACCATATTGACTTTTGCTGAAGGCCATCGATGTTTCAACAGCTGTTGGTTAAAAAAAAAAATTAAAAATTCCATGCATGCCCATGAGCCTCAGTTTCTTCAATGCTAAGTCAAATCCAGTGCAAAGTGAAACCTAAACCCACACCCATTTCCCCATCCTCCCCATCCCGCCTCAATGTCTGAAACTCAGCCACTGGATTTCGCCAGGCAGAATGAAGATTCTTTTGCACTGACTCTGGTGCAAAGACAATACTCTCAGGCAGAGGAAGAATAACACCATAAAACTTTACTTCTGTTTATTCAGCGAGTGTGTGTCATAGGGCCTGTTTCCACTTATCAGATTTAAGAACATCCCCACCAAGCACATATATGGAAGTTATAACAGCTTATAAAGACAGATTGAACTGAAGAATATGGAGAAACTGGAAATCAATGGGTTAATACTGCAATTAAAATTGTTAAAAATAGATAACTGCTATAGGAAGACGTGCTTTCCTCCTCATCTGCTCATGTTGATATTTAGAAAGCAGGAGAAAATGCTGGTGAAAATAATTACTATTCAATGTAAACAATGAACAGAATAATTTTCTCTTCACATGTCTGTAAGAGAACTAAGGAAAATTACATTAAATCTTTTTCTAAAATCTTTTGTTTGAAGGGAAAAAAAAATGAAACCTGATAAATGTGGGTTTTTTAATAACAAATGTACTTTATAAATCCAGTCACTCATGAGCCTGTAGTCCTTCATCGGGAGGGAAAAAGGAGGCTGGAACTAGAGTAACATAGACAGGATTATATGATAACATTGCCTGATAAACCGATATGTCTTCTTTCCTTTCCTAGTCCTACTTCTCAGATTGTAGGAAGGCTGTTGAACCTCAGCTTCAGGTGGCCGGTAGCTTCCCAGATTGATGCCTTTTTTTGCCGTCAAAGAACCTAAGGGTGACCTTTATTCCCCTAGCACTGATGCCAATGTCCTTCTCACACATAGCCAAAGTTGAGGCCAAATATAATTCTAGCAAGGTTGTTTTTGCTTGTGACAGGTTATATTGCTGATCCTATTTTTCTGTACGATCTTATTTTCATGGTATCTCACACACAATAAAAAGCAACAGAATGCAACAGAAAAAAACCCCCACATAGAAAGGGAATGAACAACATTTTCACCAAATTATCTGATTAAATGCTGTGGCTTACCATAATACTGGTGAAAAAAAAATGCGATATTTGACTTAAAATTTTTGTGGGAAACTTAAAAAGTAGACAGAACTAAGAAATCAAAGCATACCTAAATTTAAATTTAGAACAAGCTTGGCTTTCTTCAGTTCCAAAGTGATATAGTCTCCTTGCTGTCCTTCTCCGTGGAAGATTACACCTTCGCTTTCAGAGGTCTTAAATTTCAGAGAGATGACATCTTTCAGTGTTTTCATTTTCTTGTTCCTGAATCTGTATGGTAGCACTACATGGCCATCAAAATTGATAACATCGGCCCCTAAAGGAGAAAGCAAATAACATTGTTGATGAGCGAGATATATATTCCTGTGGCCACTGGAAAAACAGACATGCCATATGTGGATTGTACCTGAATAGAATAAAAACATGTGCAAGTGTGATATGCATTTTAAATACATTTTCTCTTGACCGTAATTTAATACTATAAAAAGTAGGAACCAGGCAGGACACAAATTCAATCCAGAGGATATATAAAAACAAGCAGATTCAGGGGGACAAATACTACAACTTTATGCAACATCTGTTGGTTTCTCTAAAATATATTTGCTGCCATGCACACGTTCCTAATTACAGATGAAAGACAAAGTTCTGAGTGGTCATTCATTTGCTACCTCTTTAAGACCCATTACAGGTAACTGTGAGGACTGTAAACAGCAAAACATGAGCCCAAAGAAATTGCCCGGCAATTTTAAAAGATTGCTCAAACTGTATGTAAACCATAGGCGTAAGCCTTGTCTAGTTCTAGAGTTTTATATGGAAATCTTGGGTAAGCTATGACCTCAATAATTCTGAGCAGAAAAAAAAAAAATATGTCATTTGGGCTCATTTTTGTTTTAGGTTTGTTTTTATTCAAAATCTGGGAAGAAAATTGAGGGATGTAATCACTATCATTTAAAGTCAATCAAATATTCATATAAGTGTTGCATAACAACACTACAAAATTTCATGTGGTCTTCTTTTCATGACTTAATCTCTAAAGAATGAGCCACAATTTTCCACAATTTTCTGGAGGCTAGATCCACAGTAAAAACTGCCACAGAACATGATTCCATGCAACAGACGTACTACTGCTAAGTACTGAATCTTGTCTTTTCAGCAGAGCTTGGTAAAAGACTGTAAACAGATACCGATCTCTGAAAATTTATAGATTTGTTTAAGAAACCCCCTTTGTAAACTGCTGAACCTATGATCAGTCACCAGTGCCTTAGCTATTATTTGTATGAGCATTCCATCCTCACTGTTCACAACTGACAGTTTAAACAGTCACTAAGAAAAATTCTTAAAAAGGAATCAACAAAAAACCCATTCATTTTTAAAAAGAAAAAAAGTGTTTCCCATCCATATTCTTTAAAAGCATTCACACTTCTTATTGGCCTACCATATTCATACCAGTCATTTCATGCTCTGAATGAAAGGAAGGACGGTATTTTATCATACATTCTTTTACCACATCGCATTTTTGCCTGCTTCTGTGGGCTGCTCTTCGGGGACTGCTTGCAACTTTTAAAAATTCCTTCCTTGTTTTTGCTATTATGGTGGGAAGAAATTTAAATCTTTCAGACTCCCTCAAACACAAAGAAAGAAATCTACCCCTGTTGTGTAACTAACACAGAAGAATCTTTCAAAACTCCATTAAAACATTTTGCACACTATGTCTAAACTGCATATATTTCAATTTCAATTTATATGGCCTACATTAGCTGATTACCCTAAAACCTCTTGCCTTTGTCTTTACAACAGAAGTCAAATACACATTTAAAAAAGACTTCCTTTCAACTAATCTCTGAAATAATATTTTACACTCTGATTCAGAGAAGAGTCTAAACAAACGTGTACATCCACCCCCGTCTTGAGAATTCAGGAACCACCAAAATGCTCTGCTGAGTCAGTTTTTACTGCTGTTGTGTCCTCAATTGCTATCAAAGAACTGCTTATGTATAGCACCTGTATAAGCTGCTTTTTCACATTCTATAATTTCCAGAAATGCTTTTCATAGTGATGTAAGAGCTATTTGAGTGTCATAGAAGAGCATTCAATCAAGCTTCACAATGTTTAGCATTTTTTTTTCCCAGAGAAAAGTACGTAAAACCACAACCAATATTTCATAAATTATTTCTATTTCATCGTTCAGCCAAAAAATCCACAGTCTACCTTGTATTCATTAACTAAAACATACCCAATTGAAACTGAGGCTTGCAGTCCTGTTGATGAAATACCTGTTCATACATCCTTATATCACTGAGCATATCAAGTTTTCAAATAGAAAGTCCAAGACATTACGCTTCCATCATTCAGGATTTTCCCCACAAATCACCTGTACAATAAATAGTTCTCTGCTACTTTCAGGTCATTTGTTTTGCTGACACAATGATTCTCTGCATGCTGATGAAGTATTTGGTATCTGTTTCTGGTTGATATAACCGTTTATCCTCTGTACATCTTTGAAAAATCTGTACGTATAATCACAATATGGTCATTACCCTCACTTGAAACAAGCTATTCATTCTCTAAGGATTATTACTAATTGCAGAAGAAATTTGCTACCTTGTCAGAAATTATGTTTACAATTCCTAAGACTGCTGTGGGGGAAGCATGATAGTGGACTGCTGTTGACCTACAGGTCTGCCTAATTTATACTAAAGGTGAAATTATGGATCTTGGTGCAGCACGGATCATCAGAGCTTGTGATTTTACCGTCACAATGGTGCTGCTTTTTAAACTTCAGTGTTTTAAAGATATGTAGTGTTGTCTGCAAACTGGCTTCAAGCGTATGTGTTTCAGAATCTACCTGAGTTCAAACCCAAGACATGCTATCTCATACTCACTCCTACTCACACATTGGCTCAGACCAAAGGTCCCTAGTACTAATGGCAGAAGCATTAAGCATCAAAAAAAGCTATGTTAAGCCTGTAAAGTTAAGTCTAATCACACTGTTTACCTTTTGAAGTTAGATCAGAAAAAAGTCATAGAAATAAACTTACTTTCTCTACTTGCAACAAAGACTCCACAAAATTCTTCCTGTGGGAGTCAGAGATTTAGAAGACTGAGGATGCAGATTCTATCCTGCGAGTTTTCTCATGTCCCCATAAGACATTGTCCTTCTCCTTTCTAAAAGATTAATAGGCATATACAATGCATTTCTGTTTTACACTGTTTTTTTAAAATATTTGAATCCATTGCAGCTGACTGTCATCAAACAGATGGCTAAGAGTCACTGGAAGATTAGAAGGCTCTTTCCAATGGCCAAGATATATATATATATATATTTTTAATGCATAGTCTTTTTCATGGATCACACTGACCCATTACCATGTCTGTGGAAAGGTGGTCAAATGGAAGAATTTTAAATTTCTGAACTTTTAGTTCCAATCACTTCTTCAACTTCTATAGAACAAAATGCTGAGCCTTCCATAGCATTCTCTCACCCTTAATTACCAGACCAGAAATAACCTGTGCCATGCATAATTTCCATCCCTGCTATTACTTGCATCATACAACTGGAAGCACCAGTTCAGACTCTTCTTGCCGTTAGAAAGAAGAGAGGCAGATAGACAGAGATGTTACTTGCACAATAATGATGCAGTCTCTGCTCATTTCTGCTTCTGAGCAGAGATAGAACAAAGACACTTGGACCCAAAGTTGCCAGTTTTGTTGTTAGCAGTTGGAACTCCACAATGAAACAGATCACAACCGTTATCACTTGAACCTACCCCTAAATCTTCCTAAACCTGTGAAGACTTTTGATGAAATGATAAACTTTGACCCCCTTATTGTTTATGCAAACTAAATGGTGAAGGAATTTTATTCAGCACATAGAACATTAGCATTACAAGTTGACTGTAATATCCCTCATTTATTAGTATATAATATATACCATGTATATCAGATGGAGCAATATACATTAGAAATATCTTCTTTCTTTATAAAATGTACCTTACAATAGACATTCCAATAATAAATACTTAATAGCTCTAAGTGCAACCAAAAATCTCGGCCTGATCGGGTTCTTCTGAATGAAGAATTCCAGGAATGCGAATCAGCTCAAAGCTAAATATCAGAACCGCATGTTGTATTCGCAGGGCAAGAAATCAAAAAGTTATCAGCCAGCAAGAAGGACACATTTTCTCAGATACAGAAGCAGATGATGCTCTCAGAAATGAGGCCACCCTGGTTCATATTCTGAGTCTGTATTCTGAGGCAACAGTATGTGATTTCAGAGGTGGGGTTATCTTGTACACACTCACGACTCAAGTAATACATTACTTCTGGATTTTGTTTTGAAGAAACAAAGAAAATGGTTAGAAAAATATTATAACAGAGATTATATCAACTCGTTCTTTTTGCTTGCCTTACAAGCTGTCAAGAGATCTAAGATGTGCCTTCTCGAGATTTTTGTATGTACTTTTAGAAAAGCATGAAATCTGTTTACAGAAAAATACCTACATGAAAGTCACTCTTATCACAAAAATCACACTTCTACATAAAGCAAATTGGCTCTACAGATTATACTCTTTTGAATCTACATAAAACTGCCTTGAACAAAGACTACAAATGAAAGAAAAACCATGGACATTACAGCTTAAGCAACATTCATTACAAATACACATCATAAAAAATATGATTCAACATACAATGTCAGAGATTTTCTTCCACTAACATTTGTTAAATTTACTTTCTGATGGTTACAGAAACCTCTATATGGGGTAGATCATCCATCCCCTATGGCCAGCTGCTAGCACTCTTCAACATCTGCAAGAGTTATCTTAACCACCAGGCATCTGATCCAGAGCTGGTCAGGACAACGACTTGACTTCTGTGGGCTTGTGGATTCACCACATGTTGCCCATGAAAAGACCAGTATCCCTCTTGTATCTATGCCATTGCTGCAATTATGCATGCCTGTTCTTCACATCACTCACCGAAGCAAATTCATATCACAGACTTTAACAAAGCTGAGTAAAAGTAGCATATTTTTCCAAAAGCTGGTCCTGCATTGCCATGTTTTGAAAAGCCACTCAATTAAAAAATGAAACAGCATTAATCTTTGATTAAGCAGCTTTTTTTATGCATAGCTGTGCTGGCAGTTTGCACGCGGGTCTGTACGATAATTCAATCACCTAAAGATTACGCAGCAATTATGTTTAAGAGTTATCATATGTAGAACGGTGGTAATGACTTGTGTTTCTTCTGTGCTGACACTCCGCTATTTAATATCATTGTAATTACCATAATGTGGAATGGTTCTTAGACAGTAAGCCATATAATTCCTATTACTGCAGTACAAATATACAATTTTTCTCATCCTTAGACACTCAACGACCAGCATTAGTAGGAAAGAGACCTGAACCATCACATAAAGAGTATGTTCATCTGCATTCAGTGAAGTCTGACTGTTCTTAGAGGCTACTGCTGCAATGGGGGAAAAATCTTTTTAAAAAAGACACAGTGAAAAAATGAGAAAGAGGGAGAAAGAGGAGAAAATGCAGAAAGATGGAGGGGAAAAGAAACTGTCAATATATATTTTTAAAATTACATTTAAATAGAAGTACAGCTCTGATTACTTTCAATTTGCTCTCTCCCCTATTGGATTTCCTAGGTTATGGATGGATTGGAGAACACTGTAGACATCTTAAAAATGTAACACCACTTTCAGCTGGATAGGAAGATGTGTTGATACCTTATCCCAGTATACACGTCTGATATGCCTCATTAAAACCATTTCATTAGTTCATGGCAGCACTGCATTCAATTTTTCTCTAAAATATGCTAAAGTCAGAAAGCCTTAAAAACATCAACAGGAAATTGGGTGACAAATGTGACCCCATTCTCAAATCTCCAAGGAAAGTGTCACCAGTTACAGGTCTTCCGACCTATGGTTTTGTCCTGTACTTCCGGCCATATGCAGGATTTGGTAAAATTTGATCAGGGAATCACATCTGTATGAAGATATTTTATCTCGTGCTCCAAAATAATTTATTAACTAATTATAAAGTAACAACTTCGAATCAGACTCAAGCTCCAAAACTCTATTTCCTTCCTTTCTGGTGAGAGAAATATAACTACGCTCAATGCTGACATCTGAAGGATGACGAACTGCTAATTCACAAAGGTTTAATACCGAGATTTCCACACAGCTACTTCACTACTTTGATTCAAGTAATGCCTGGAATTACTAAAAGATCCCTGCTATCAGACATGTAAAAATACCACTGATCAGAACAAAGCAGAACAGCAAAGCACCTTCCAGAAAAATGCCTACAATACAGCAAACAAAATCAACAATATTAATTGCAAACTTAACATGTACACATATTTTTAAATTGCTACTGATCTCTGTATGATCAACTCCACAAAGCCTGTATAGAATATTTTACTGGGATTAGAAATACGAAAGTTCTGTATTATTGATCTACAGCAACCTCAGGTGAAATTTTGTCCCTCCAACACCTCTATTTCAACTGCTTAAATAATCTGTTTAGATTAAACAATTTTTTAGGAAAAAGATCTTCACACGTAGCATTCTTTTCTTACCCGAAAACATGAGCTTTATGTCTTATGTACTACTACCATAGTAATGAATAGCATTAACCATGCACTAAGCATCTATCCTCTGAAAACATCAGAGATGCATCAAAGCATCTCTGGCTGGGCCAAAGTATTTCACACATGTAGTTCCATTTGTTGTAGCTATTAGTCATGGGTACTAAAATATCATTATGACAAACGTAAGCCCATAAACTGTATTATTTACATATTTTAAAAGCAAAAATGGGGTTTTCTCCTAACAAAGAAAGGGATAAGGCTCAAAATCATACCAAAACCAAACTCATTTTGTTACCACTCACGATAAATCACATTCAGAGGAACTACTTCAGAAGACCCTAATCTACTTTTTCAGTAGTTCCAAGCACTGCAAAGATGACAGCATGTCGAATCTGCCACTGGAGTCTTTGCAGCTCGAATCTCGGTGGCACCAAGTCAGCCGAGCTCACATTAGAGATGCATTACTGCATCTCATCGTGCCAGGACAATGAGGAAGCCGTGTCCCAGCACAGCAGCCAGAAGACTGTCTCCTCTTTTCTGCTTTCTTATCGTGAGGCAGAGAGCCAAAGGTACCATGTTTAACATTGCCTTCAGGCACTACAGTCCAGCCATTAGGACACGGGCAACTCAGTGGCTTGAAATCTGCTGCAGCAGAACTGACACTGCCTTTACTCTCTTTTTCGAAAAGGCAACGCATCTGCCTCAAAGGAGAAAAAAAAAACAAACCAAAACTTCACACAGATATACAGGTATCTTGCATACACAACAATGTATACTTCATATTCTAGAAGCATAAGGTGAAGGAAAAATCAGTTTTAAGTTTCTGTTGCCCGCTTAGCTTCCACTGCACTGAGTCTGAATCTTGTCATCACCTGTCAATGAATCCAACCCTAAGTGGTGTCAGTGCTTGAAAAAGAAAAATACATTTGCTTTAAGGTTTGAGATTTTTTTCTTGCTTTTCTTTACATTAGATATAATGTATATATGGCAACGCAGTATCAAAGTAGCAAAGAATGTTTTGTTGAGGCGTATTTTTAACTTGCTTGTTGAGTAAAAGGCACAAACTTTATTCTTCTATTTTATATATCTGCCAGAAACTCTGAAAATAAATCTGTGAGGCAGTATTCCCTAAAGTGGCGAGACTGCTTTACAAGTTCCAAGTGCAATATCCACTGAAGATATGCCAACAGTACTCAGGACTTTTCAAGTTATCTCTGAATTTCCAAGTACAGGCATTTTTTCCTATTATGATTATCACTATTGTTATTGTAATGCCAGCATATTGCTACTCCTTTTGCTAGCTCTTGTGCAAATGTCTGTAAACATGTGCTGCTTCTCTGGGATAATTTAATGTCTATTAAGAAACAAATGCAACAAGTGAAATGAATAAGCAGCGGAAGGAAAAGAGGAAGGAAAACAATATAAAGAAATATAAACTAAAGACCATGGCTAAAGGTCTCCTCTGCTTTTTTTTTTTTTTTTTTAAGTAGCAAAACTGGGTTTTT
>Ga0065711_1030571_pt1 | contig 32113 bp, 14 predicted proteins | sample Hoacrofraction12_FD_59098 | JGI IMG/M metagenome (GOLD analysis project Ga0065711, IMG submission 59098) | Hoatzin crop microbial communities from Cojedes, Venezuela - Epithelial fraction 12 v2 (version 2) | ecosystem: Host-associated > Birds > Digestive system > Esophagus > Crop | place... | reverse complement strand
CGTCTGAACATGAGGAAGAACTTCTTCCCTCTGAGGGTGATGGAGCCCTGGAACAGGCTGCCCAGGGAGGTTGTGGAGTCTCCTTCTCTGGAGATATTCAAGACCTGCCTGGACGTGGTCCTGTGCAGCCTGCTGTAGATGACCCTCCTTCGGCAGGAGGGTTGGACTAGATGACCCACAGAGATCCCTTCCAACTCCTATCATTCTGTAGAATTCTGACACCAGCTGAATTTAGCAAAAAATCATACAATTTTAACAATATTAATAGTAGTGCTTTGTTTACATTCCATAAACGAAATTTTCATTCTTTTGATTCCAAGGGAAAGTTACATTTCTTTATAAACCTGAAAAGAATTTATTTTGACAGTACAACAAAGAAGATGCTGACAACAAATTTGAACTGCTCGATACAGCTGCTGTTTCATAATAAATATTATGTCATAATCACCTTACATCCAGCCCACCGAAATCTCAGCTAAGCCTTGAGTTGGTATAGAAAAACACTAAAAAAAAAGCCCCCAAAATCTTGAATTGTTTTCACTATGAAAGCTTACCACTTCACATTCTTGGGGTGTGACCTTGCAAGGTTAAGGAATTACCTTGCAGGTGTGGGCTGTAAATGTATGGATTATATATAGCTTTACCTGCAGCAATGGATTTCTATGATAACTGTAATAATCGCAGTAGAGGTAGCTCATGTTTCCAATATTCTGTAGTGTGGGTAGCAGAATTTCTTAATAAAAAATATTAATTTTTTTAGAAGCTTATTACTTCAGCAATTCAGCTGAGCTGACTACAACATCACGGTCCTCTACACTGAATATTACAATTTGTAAGAAAAGAGTTGGAGAAGTAAACTCCTTTCAACTATGTTACTAAAATGGACAAACTGAAATTAGATCATTTTCCTTACAGGAAGATAGCTTTTTTTCCATAGTCTAGACTGCTTTAATCAATCTGCTCCTTCCAGCCTTTCAGAATCACACTTGTTAAAACTCGGTCTCACTCTGCAAGGCTAGGTCAGTAAAACACAATATATTTTTGTAAACCTGGCTCTCTAGCTGGCTGCTTTTCACCCTCTTTTTCCCGTGTGCAGAAATACATTGCAAATCACTGTCTCTCTTTGCCACCTAGCGGGAAGCCTGATTTTACAATTGTCTTTGAGCTAGTTCCCAGTAAAAATACGATCATGGCATCCTACTCAAACATAAAACTTGAAAAGGATCTCTGGTGGGCCTTTTGGAAGCATGGTCAATGTATGAAGTATGCCTACGGCCTAAATTACAGAGGAAGTTACACAAAGAAAGTTTTGAGGTATTGCATTACTGCTCCAAGGGTAAATGCAGCTTTTGAAATTAAATCAGAGAATTTTTTCAAACCCTTACATAGCACATAGTATCAAAGTGTGATTCATTTCTGAAAGAAACTGAAAGTCCTTGCACACTTATTTGCATTGTTAGTGTATATTTGCTTGTAGGTTCCCCTGTTCTGAAGTTATGCTGCAATATTGTCAAGTCTGTTCTTCCTCAAATTACATTTACTTGCAAAAATTGATACGGATAAAGATACGAAAAACAGTTAGAAGTTGATTAAATTTCTTGGCCTTATTATGGAAATGATGATGTTTGCTGATCTATGCATTTAAAGAAAACAAAACCTAATTCAGGTCTTTCCATGTGTCTGTTAATTAAAGTCTTTAGCTTTCCAACAGGGCCAACACTAGAGATCAAACCCTGGCAATTGTTGCCAGTGCTGTGAGGATTCAAACAGTAAGAACTCAAGTCCCGAGCAGTTATATCTCCTGCTTGGGCTTTGTTGAGGTACAAGTTAGTTTAAGCCAATGGCCATTTTTATTTTTCACACACCTGGAATTAAACTGCTTGCAAATGGCCCAACATCATACCAACTCAATCTATGCTATCAGTGTTGCAGGCTATTTTTTTTATTATTTTTTAAATTATTTCATATGCATTTGATCTTTAAAACGTGTTACCAAATCACTGCAGAGCTAAAAACACAGACTGTTAACAGCTGAGCATTCTCTGCTTCTGCATGGGCTAAACGCACAACACAAGATAAAGTAGCAGCACAGATTTATGAAGCTTGACTCTGGAAGTTGACCTGGCAGCTTGGCTCCGGAGCATGGCCTCAATTGCCTCAAGACCTGTCCGTGCGGACTTGGCCAGTACAGAAGCATGAATGCAGTCAAACACCGGAATGTTGTTCCTTGTGAGCTATACGTTCAAAACCATGAAGATCAAAAAGTTATGAGATCTTTTTGGGGTCAGAGTATGTAGCTACTGGAAGAAAGTGATTGACTTCAGAGATTTTAAAAAAATGTATAATTGGGAATTTGTACTACTATTTGCAACTAGTACTTGAACCTGTATCACATCAATAAAGAGCAACTTTAAAGATTTACAGAAACTCTCCAGTACACATAATAAATAAAACTCTGGTTTGTGCAACAGTTCACAGACACAAGCCAAGCAAAAGCAAGCACCTACTGCTAAGTGATGAATATTCAAGAAAGCCTGAGCTAAATGCTTTATCTATCTTTACTCTCTACCCTTCAGAATGGATGTCAGACCCTTAGCTATTTGTTACCAGTCTTCTTAAATCAAGTCAATAGAGTTTGGCATATTCTATAAGATGTACTCAGATGCTGTGTTATTGCTTGTACTATAACAGGTAAACAGGATAACATGGCTCTCATCTGCTATCTAACATGCAGCATCATGACATTTTTCAGGCTGTTACGCAGAAAGAAAATTACCTATGTCCCCATGTCCCTTTTCTACAGAACAAATTTATTTAAACAGAAATCTCCTCTCCACATGTCCATCTTGACTTCATATTCTTCTGATGCTGCTTTTTCTCTAGAAGAGGGAATCAAGCAGTCATTCTTAATTCTTAAAATTTGATAGAGATGGAAATGGTGATTCATTACTTTGTCAGCTCTGTATCAGCTCTTGGGTTTGGTACTTTTCCAGTGCTTCATTGAAGTTAAAGACAAGGGAAATCAAAGAAAGTCCTTAATAATGCTCCAGCATATCACAGTTATTCTCAGCTTGGCATTCATTGAAATATTACTGGCATGAATTCATTGCCTGAAGATGCAACTTGCAAGTGGAAATGGCTCAAGGAAGACCCACACTTGATTTTCCAAAGGACTGCTTTGATGCAAAGACGGAAAATGCATTTGATTCATCTTTCATTTCCCCTATGTCAATCCGAGTCCGTTATATAAGGGTAAGTGATTAGAAGAAGAAGGCCTAACAACTTGCAGTGTTTCTGCTGAGCTCAAGAAATGTCTGTATTCTGCTGAATGGTACTAATTTTTGGACACTTTCCATCCACTGAAGACTGTTTTGAAAGCACTTTGACATAATAATTTCTCCTTCCCTAGTTTGTTTCCTTTCCTCAGGCAGATACCCATATTTAGATTACACACACCATACAATATAATAATCAACGTGATTTTAAAAAATGCTAAGCAAATAGTTTTCTTGATCTCTGCAATATTGGCCTGTACCATTACAGTGAGTTGGGGCAGCTTCGAGTTACAGAAAGCGTATTCCAAACAAAGACGTATAGGAAGTATGCAGTTATTGTGATTTATGGCACACTCATCCAAATTATATCAACTCAGACATGAACGAATATTTGAATGAATAAATGTAGATAACAATAAGGTAAGCATTTCATCAGATTAAGATGTGCAATTCAATGGCACATCCTTGACCTAGCCATAAATATGAAAATGTATTTTCAAGTATTTATGAAATGTATTCAACAGATAATTAATGACAGATTTGTACACAGAACAACAAGGTATTAAGAAATCGGCATCAGTGCATAACATACAGTCATAATACTGAAGCATTTTTGGACTAATGCTGGCACTGCCAGAAAAGAACAGTTCTTACCGATGTCAATAACTGAGAAGATGTCTAAGCACAGACAGCTAACCCAGAACCTTAAAAAGCTTTAATGCTATAACAACTTGTAGCAAGTATTTTTTCAAAAGCATTATTCTTATGGTAACTCTGTATTTTGGAATTAAACTGCTCCTTTTCCCCCGTATTTCAGCATCTCACCTAATTCAGTACCCTGAAATTATTACTCAGTCAGATACTCAGAAGATCTGGGAGGTTTTACCATCTGTACAAAAAGAATTCTGTAAGAAAGTAACATGAGATATACATCTTACAAAATTTTCCCTGATATACAGCTAGTGCTATATATAGAGTTCCTATAACAAATCACAATGCATCGTTTTCTTATGCTGGAGAATCTGGGGACCCAAGTGCATAACAATGCGAGTAAAATTTAGGACAGGTCAGACAGAAGCTTTATTAACCATGATCACAGTGAGAGAACCTTCACACAGCATCTCCCCTCTGCTCCCCTATTGTCTCTCAAGCAATTGCAGAGACTCAACCTATGTGCCGTTTCAGAAAAGACAGACAGACATGAGGAAAAATAATCATGTCAATGTTAACAAAGCCAGGTATCCATTCCTGGGAGGGACAGTAGCTTGCTAACTGCCAAGGAATCACAGTAAATAACATGAAAACATGGAGAGATGGCTCTTTTTGGAGTCCACAGGAGTGGTACAACCACTACAATCTTAGCTCAGAAGTGGGGAGTCGGAAACAATCACAGCTTTTAGTCAGAAAGGAATGTTCTTTTAGGAAAGATAACTTCTTAGCCAGACCTCTCAATCTTAAATCTTCATAATTTTAGCACCTCATTATAGACCCTCCACTTCCATTTTCCTTTCTAGCTGTACAACAATTGGATAACCAAGACACGACATTTTAAGCCTTATGACCATAACAAGCATGAACCATGGAGGCTGTAAAAACGCATGCAAAATTATTGTAAGCATTAACATGCTAAAAGGACAAGCAGAACAGATCCACAAAAAGGTTATACTTCAAGCTAGTATGGTGTAATTGAGAAAGAATTATATCATCATACAAAGTATTAATGACGAATAACCACACATTACTAAATGAGAAGTTAATAACTACATTATTGTTGATGAAGAACAGGGGTAAATTATTGGCCAAGGGGGAAAAAAAAAAGATTACAGCACACTGACTACTATATTTGTACATAACATTATCAACCAAACTGTTAGCCATCAGAAGAAAGATGCAGACATGGAGAGCAACTGCATTTGGTAATAAGTCTAATCGAGAGAAGAACAGTCAATACAAAGCAGGAGGGCGATAAAATTTGGAATGGCTTAGACTGACTTGAAGCATGGGTACACCACGCATTTCAGCATCGAGAAGTGGAAGGTAATGAGCCTGTGGAAGAAAAAAAATGGATGGAAAATTTATGCTTAGAGGCCATATGTTGCAAAAGTTTGAGCAGGAGTAGAACATAGCATGGTGGTGGATAAAACTAAATACTCCTGGCACTGTGCTTGAGACTGCTAAAAAGAAAATCAAAAGAATGCCAGATCAAATTCCAGAAGATACCTGAACAAGTTCAGCTCTGGTGTGAGAAGGTGAAACTCCCACAAGGAACAGCTCTCTGGTACAACATGACACACTTTGGCTAAATATAGGCCAAGAACACTTAGGCAACAGTGCAGCACATATGACAGTCTGTAATGTTACAAAAACTACTGGCATGAGTTTATATGAAGACTGCTATCTTCATTTTACTCATGATTCATCAACATTTCATGAGAAATTCTTGGCCTGGACTGTGCAATTCATTAATTCGCAGATCACATAACTTATGCATAGGCTTCCATTCTCTGAGCAGAACATAATCTTTAGAATCAGTTTTTTTCACAGGAATGCTTTGAGCAAGCTTTTAATGTTCTCTGTGTAATTCCAAAATTGTTTCCATGATTATTGATACCACTGGGCTTACTCATTACAACATTTAAGGAAAGCAATTTAAAAATAAAGGGGGGGCGGCAACAGTCTTTTCTGTTTTTCACATACACACCTTTTCTCTTCCCTACCATAAATTCTGCAAGGTCTGAAGATGGAAGAGGTGGTTTAGGGAAGCACAAGCTTTACCCTTTCTTCCATTTTCTCCTCCAGCCCTCAAGAAAACACCATTGCCATATAGTATTTTTTTTAAATGTTGGGAGCCATATTCTACACCTAGCTCAGACGGTCTCGGTCTGATTTGATTTGGCCTACTTCTGTTCACGTCATTTCTCCATGGCTGCAGCTATGTGGCTCTAAGTGTCAAAAGTTTACAAGTGCTCGCAGGACAAAATGGGCTTCTGTTGCTTCTTTTATCACTATTTGATAACAATTTCAGTCATGATATTTAAAACATTCAACTTCAGTTACTATTTTGGCTACTGGGAGGTGCAGGGAAGAAAAGGAAATAGGGATTTTCTTATAATCAGTACGGCAGCGGAACTGCCACGGAGTTCGATGAGACAAGACAAAGGTGGTACTTTACTCCTGAGGTACTATCCCTACTAAGTATTAGAGAGCCACCAGAAATAAAGGTAACATTAGAGTTTCCCAGAAGGATCACAGCATTTTAGCAACTTCAATATTTCATATCTTATCTTTCTGTTCATATTTCCTTTCACTGATATGAGCACATTGCCAAAAGCAATTAGATTTTTATCTACCGCTAGCTCCATGTAATTCTCCTATTTAATTTAATGGAGACTATGGTCATTAAAGATATACAGAACTCTCTTGGCCTTGAGCTGCATTTTCCTCAGTTTGATATGTTAATATCTGAACACAGAGACATTAAACTGAGAACACAATTTTAAAAAAATTAAAATCAGAGTTCTCATTGCTGGTTGTTTCCAAGCCCTGTTGTCACTTTGTTTAATTTCCACTCTGTTTTAGGTAAAAAGATTTTGCATTGGACTATTTGTGAATATTGGTATAAAGTAACATCAAAGAAACAGTTCAGATTTTATTTTGATATAAGATTTCCTACACTTTAAGTAATAACAATACTACACATTGGCACAATGCATCATACTTTGGTGCACTCTGAGTGTCTCACAGCAATAAAAGGTATTATATGTTTTCTCACGAGGAATGGCATGCACGAAGTGGATAATGTAATAGCATTTACTGAACCCAGAAATAAATCCCAATATACAAGCTCTCAAGACAAAGTGGTATCTTTTTCACATGTCCCTATACCAAATAATATAAAATGTAATAGTATAATTTAAATAACAATATAGACAAAAGGCAAACCCTTTTTTGAGACATCTTTTCTATTATTCAAATAGAGATTATAGAAGTACAAAATTAAAAAATATGAGACTGATAAAATCAGGATAAATGCCTATGCGCTTTGCGCTTCTCCATATTAAGAATTTTATTATAAGGCAAACAATATATTTTTTAAAAGTTTACACAACAAACACAATATGAGCATTTCTATTAGGAACTGTGGACACTGGAAGTGTTCCAATAAAATACTGTAGATTGTTGATTTAGCTATTTTGATGTTTTCAGAGATTACTGAAATAAGAATACAATAAAATCCAAAAATTTCATCTTAAGACAACCTGAATGAAGCTCAAAGTACAGTAATTATAACTTTGGCTAGAACTACCAAGCTAAAAAAATACTTAAAATCTGCTCCTTGTCTAGACAATATGTAGTTATTGATCAAAAATAATCAAACATTGCCAAGAGAACTAATGTTTATAGGGAGCTCATCTCTGGGTAAATTGGCACTACAGATTTTCAGCTGACAAAACTTTTTCCTATCTGATCTATATTTTTTTCACACATTTAATCTGAACTGTTTTTTGTACATGAGTAGTATTCTGTTCACCTCAACAAACCATGGAGAAGATTTTAAAGAGCTACTCGTTCAGCATATTTCATCTTAACCCATCGGATTCATTTTAGAAATCTAGACAACTTTCTCTAACGTTAACACAAGGGTATTCTCTAATCCACCCACCTATTTTACCAGATTATCTTATTAATGAAAAGTGGGGGGTTTTCCCTGCTACTTCTCATTATTACCCTAATTGAAATACACTGGAAGTGAGCAAGTCAGATTTCTCGGTAATCTTCTGTTTCATTATTAAGATTACCTATATTTTAACTCCTTACCAGACATGGTTCCCTAAGCTCTCTTTTATATCCACATGTAACTTCCTTACTTTTCTACCATTTTCATTGCTTATGTTGCTTCCACTTAATATGCCTTTTTTTTTCCCTAAGCTTATGGTAATTCAGAGCCACAATTCAGTTTTATACATCTGCCATGACTGTGGTAATTGCAACTACATAGGAAAACTGAGACTTGTGATTTCTTTGTATATTCTTCAATGGGATTACTTGCAAATACTAGTAATGCGTTCTCTGCTTTTATTTTTTAATGTATATACAGCACCACATTTGTTTTCATTGATTGGTTGGTATAGTGCACTGAAAGACCGTAAGCATCCATTCAGAATAACCCTGGGGCAAACATAATCTTTTGCTGATTAAGAAGGCTGCAGGTTTCCTTTGAGGTGAAGGATGCATCAAACTAGATTCATTGTTCATTTAAATCATGGTGATTTGGTATCTGTGTACGATATTTGTCACAAAACATAATCATTTTCTATTAACAATACATAATACAGAATACTTTGGGCTGCTCACGTTCTTCTGCAGATGAAAAGTGCTGCTCAAAACTACAGTATTTTGCTCAACAAAATTCTTTTCTGTAGGAAGCACTTCTATCTCAAGATGTTTAGACCCATGTCTTCAAAATGCTTCCCTTGTGCCTTGGGTGCAATCTGCAGTGTTTTTGCACTACGTTTTAGCAATAATTGGCACCACCAGATCCACTTTAAGACAATGAAAACTATCAGTATATGGTACTTACCAAAACCCTAGGTCCCTAGGGTTGAATACGTACATCTGCAAATAGGAGCTGGTAAAGGACTATATGACAAAAGATGTGTCTGCTTTCTATCAGTCAGTCTGATGAAAACGCTATCTGTTTTGAAACTCTTTGCCATTCTAAATCAGCTTATATTGCCTAAGGTAACAACCTTATAAGAAAGAGACCTTGAGCATCAAAATAAAAGCCTCCACTACTAAACCTTAAGACAAAGCAGCTTTTTCCGCACTGGGGGCATACTGCACTGCACTGTCCTCGTTGGTGAGAAATACATAATAAACAGGGCACGTCTGCACTAGCATTTTAGTGTACCTCAGGAGAGTAGATTTGATGTCAATCTGTTAAACATCCCCTTTTACCTCTCTCTCATTCTCACTGCAGCGTGGTTTTGGACTGCATGGATTGGCCCTTCTTCAGGTGGAAATAAATCCAAAGGCATACCACAGGAAGCCACCTAGCAACACCGAACCACCTACGTGCATGCCTTCCATGGGACCCAGAACTAGGTTACTGTGAAGTACAACCTCCTGGAATTCATACAGGATGAACATTAGCTCCTCCATTCCACAGAGCTGCTGTCTGCAGTCCGCATCACTTGCTGACCTAAACATAGCCATAGTAAACAGGTGTCTATTCTTAATATTTCTGAAAATCTGTTAAAGCTAGAAGTCTCTTGTTAGGTACCCAGCAACAGAAGACATTTAAAAATTCTGTCTTAAATAACTTGGCTTGTCTGCAGACAAGCTGAAATAGATCTGTACAATCATCATTCCCAGAACAGAAATGTAACCATTGGGCAGCATCTCATTTTTTACTTGAAGATAGCAAAGACTAATTGCTAATGCCAAGTTTCGAGAAAAATATATCTGCTCTTTGACAGCTTTATCAACAGAGAAAAATCACTACTATAAATTGAGGAGCAATCAAAACAAGTTCTGTTTCCTGAAACGAAGTAACATAGGTAGGTCATAGTGAAAGAAGCAAAGTCAGTGTTCCAGTCTTTACTCCAGGCATTGTTTGTGAATTACTGTTACAGAATATACTCTAGGTAATAGCCACAAACCAAGATAATTAAAAACCATTCAGTTTCTTCCCTCAAATTAATTTTAATCAAGCTAAAGCATGATGCAGTAGAAGAATTGACCAAATATATGTAATCATTACATTTTTTAATACTTTATTAAGCAGGAGGCATTCAATACATTGATTAGTGTATTGTCACAGGCAATTGGAAAGCACAGGTCTTAATTCAAATAGAGTAATTTACAAATGGAGAAATACTGGATTGTCATTTGTACAGAAAATCTGATGCTGACTTACAACATTGTTTCCTAAATTCGACGATATATGTAAAGAAATTAATATTTGAAAATAAAAATAAGCATATTTCATAATGTAATGCAGGTACTGTCTTTGACAGAGACATTACTGGTAATGGCCTCGAGCCAGTATCTGGCTGCTATCTTATTTGTACAAGGCTGCACTTGAAAATCAGGAACAACAGTTGAGAATGCATTATTTTATTCAATTCTATCATTTTGGCTCCTTCTCCAACATTGGATTTGTACAGTGGATGCTCAGTAAGTTTACTGGAAAATTCACAAGGCCCATACAACTACTGAAATCCCATCAAAGCTTCACATTGGGACTTCAGTGGTGCATCAGCCCTTTACACATGGGTGACTGTCACCATAAATAATGACCCTTTTGGAGCAAGGTTTTCAACAAATCAGAAAGCATTTTTGTTACTCTCCATGTGGAAAGCTTCCTGGTGTCTCAGTAGTGCACCCTTTTCTCTGCCCAGGACTGCAGTGGCTCTGAAACACATATGACTTCCTTGAGCCACAATGTACAGATCGATTGGGTTATAATCCACAGGAAATTTTAAAGTCCTCGCTCAGACAAATTCATGCAGTTTAGAAATGCGTATAGTTTATAATTTGCAGGGGAAATATTCTTTTAATTTTTTTTTTCTTTTACCAGGCAGTATTCATTGTAAACTGTGGAAATTTTTATGACACTGGTTGACTTCTCAGCATCTGTTTTCTGTGCTTCATCCATTCCCAATGGCTTTCTTCCCTTATTTATTTTCAGGCTGATCCCTATACTATGCTCATTAACTCCCACTTCAAGTCTACTGTCAAGAGTAAGGGGATATTTTAAGAAATTTTAAGATTTACACAACTCCTTGACTGGGTCAGGTTAGCCTTTCACTTACACAGTCTCTATTCTGTATAAGCCTCTCCTAGCAAAGCTATAACATTTTTTTCCAGCCATCCCATACTCTATCTGTACCATCAACTCACCAAGTGCTGCAAATGTAGTGGAGTAGCTGATTGTACTGAAAACCAAAACTAGTCATGTATTCCAAAATTCAGTCCAAGAAAGTATATAAGGATGTATATAACATGTATACAGCACCTGAATCAGCAAGATATTAGAAGTCATGTCAAAAGGAACACCATCATTTCTTGCCTTTCTGACTCAAATTTGGACTGCAAAACCATAAATGAAAATGAGTAGTAATAATTTTAAATTAGTTTCTCCAGTTGAGGAATAGGTAGTTGTGTATAAATAGAAAGAATGATAATGGCATTATGAAATATGCCTATAATTGAAGGGAAGGGCATATCCGTATCAGAAAACTTCCATTTTGAGTCATTACTAAATTTCATTAGTATTGTGGGATTCAGACATGTACTCCATGACAAAAGTGAATTATGGGGAATTTTAGAAAGCTGGAATAGCAACTAACCACTGCTTATTTTCTATAAGGGTTTTTATTTCTACAGACCTTTGAAATTTTTGGTACTATTGCCAGATTTTATGCTTGTCCCAGATGAGTAATAACTCTGTATAATAAGCAGAATATTTTACATGACAGGAACACAATACAGTATAAAGTTGTTCTCTTTGCACTTGACCCTTGACTTCCAGCAACCTAGAGCTACGTTTATCTTTTATCTCTCCTCTGCTTTTGTTCTATAGAGTTTAATATATAAATTATCTTCAGGGGAAATTCAAAAAAGCGAGATACACGTATATGAGGCAGATGAAATTCAATGCTTTTAGTTTTGAGCACTTTTCATTTAAGTCTGCCTTTGAAATAGGCCTTTCAAACTGTTCAGGGTTACATGATTTACATGAAGGAAACTGAGTTGTTCACTGAAAAACAGGGTAGAGAGTAGGGTGAGCAGAATCAGCCTAAATAATCTACTGCTCTTACAAAAAAAAAAAGAGACAAAATTACTCCATTACAATGAAAAAAGCTACAAGATTTCACTCTATAAAATAAGGAGAGATTGTTGCCATGGTAATAGCAAAATTTCTCCTTCACTTATATGCACACACATGAACCTTCCTTGACAGAATAAAATTATAAATGTGCAAGGTAAAATATTTTCTATTACATTTCTCACAGTATTTTAAATAGATATTTGCATTATATTTAGATGAAATCATAGAGGTAATCATATCTTGCAGATCTCTTCCAAAGCAAAGCAACAAAGATTGTATTGACATTGAAACGCACATCCTCAGAAGGCACTAGGTAACCCAAGGCACGTAGAAGAGTGTATATTGACATTTGAGCTATTCTCCAGCAAGGATGGATTTCTCAGGAACTGGAAACTCTCTTAAACTGGACGAAGTCATATCCGACAAAGATGCAACTGTCTTAAAGTTTTTATCTGGGATGACTGAATGACTCGGAGTCATGTTCCTGTGGTTCCGTTTCTCATGTTCCTACTGTGATTATTACTCTGTGGCCTAAAATAGGATAATCTTATGTTCCAGTCTATTTGTCTTTATAACACATACGACATTTTGTGCCCATTTCCCCAAGTGCTCTGAGCACTTAACAGGAAAACTTGCATTCAAGAGTTCTTAGACACACAATCAGACAGCTATTCAGTGGCCTAATGTGAAAAGGCACTGCTAGATTTTCATTGCACTTTAAACAGGTAGGTGTCCATTTCGTGCACAAAGATTTCACACCAGTCCTTAATGTCAGTACAAGCACTGATTTTATATGATGATATTATACCATCTTGCACCTACAATTGGCCCTTGCAGATACAGTAAATTTAATGACAGACATTTTAAAGACAAGAGGGACCACCTACTAGCACTGAAATACTCTATGTTCTTGCATAATGCATGATATATGTGTCCCTTATGCTAATTTCTAGATGAGGAAGAAATATATATTTTCAGAAAGATCACTGATTCACTGAAGATTGCAAATCACTAGAAAAATCACCAATCTTTAAGGTCTTCTAATAGCTTTTTTAAGTTTATACACTGATTTACAAATGAGAGCATAATTTCTATCTGAGTTTTGTCTAACGTCAACTTCTAACCATTAGATTATGCTGCATTTACAATTAGCTAAAGTCTTTCCCCACGTAATACACAGATGTGATCAACCACCTTTTAAAGTTCTCTTTGATAGACTTTGTTTTTTTAGGTTTCACTGAAGCAACTTTTGCAACATTTTGGACAACAGAACTGGACAAAATAGCCCAACAGACACTTCACCAATGCCGTACACATGGGTAATACAATTTCCTAATTCCCAAAGGAAAGTTGCTCCTTCATAAACCCTCTCAATGTATGTTCTCATAGCTAGAGCTTTGTACAGGGAGCTCATGGTTGGCTGATTATCCAGAATGACCTGAAAGTCTTTTCCAGAGGCAATCCTCTCTTGAACACAGTCCCTCAGTCCGGCAATTTGACCCATGTTCACTGTTCCTAGATGCACAATATTGCATTTGGTTATGTTGAGGCTGGACTTACATGAATAGAAAAGCAACCTGTTGAGACCATGCTGTATAACTGGCTTGTCCCCGAGTGGACACATTTTGAAACTTTACATTCCCTCTGCAGGATCTGTAGTCTTTTTGTGTAATGGGGAGACCTCCCCCTCCAGAGCTCTCTACATTGCACTTTTCACACCAGTGTAACACTCTTAGAAAAAGTCATGAGAGGGAAGAAAGATTGCAACTTCATATAGTCATACATTTAACCCTTTATTTTGTCCGTTATCAATCCATGCACTACCATTTCATTTCCCCAGTGCTAAAGCCACCGCCGTTGGATGTGCACAGATCTAGAACATACACTCACTGCAGCGTCCCACTGCTCTTCCCTTCCTTCTTACAGTGAGCAAGCAACAGTGAAAACAGATTCAGTACTGTGCTTTGCTGCTTTCTTTCTAACATGCTGCGTGCTACAGACAGACAAGGAAGATTATAAATAGGACAGACCTTCTTATTCATTACAGTGATTTTAATGAGAGTGATAAATGGGTTCAAATAAAACCATTCAGGCTCCAGTGACAAGATCGCTACCTCTTCCAGTTCTGTATCTAACCCAATTTCCTGATGTCATTATCTTCCCTGAAATGTAACGGAATTTATGGCAATTTAAAGGATCAGTCTTAGTATATTTTCTATATTCTGTGATTTCTTCGGCACAGGAAAACTCCTCTCGCTTGATTTTCATTATGACTATACTTCCAGGTGTTTCTGCTCACAAATGATAAAATAGTCAGCTACAGATTAACACATACATTGATCTGTGCATGCACGAGACACTTGCCTCTCGTTTGTTGTTTACTCCTAAAAGATCAGAGATCTTCTGTTGTGACTCGTACTGAGAGGAATAATGTAATTAAACAATACCCAGGAGAGAGAGGAATAAAAAAATGCCTGAAGAACACACTCCTTTGTTTTTCAAATTTTTTTTTTTTGAAAAAAGACTGCCAAACTTTAAGAAGGCTGCCAAAGACTATCTCAAAAGCAGTACAACAATCATAAACACAAAGCTTACAAGTGAAAAATAGATAAATAATCCTGAAACTTTATAATGAAAATACTTCTATCGGAAGGTTAGAGAGAACTGGAAGTTCACTAGTTACATTACCAGCACAGAGAAGACATAAGTCAAGGTGAAAGAATAGCAAGCTAAAACTCAGCGATGACAAGGTCAAGGCAAGGATTTTTGCCATGATAAAATTAAAAGCTATTGTTCCCTTTCATCATTCTCCTAGAAACTGTGTTGCTTCATTTTTTCCCTTGTCGCATGTAAGAAAAAAGAGGTAGAGTAGATCTGCAAGACTATGTTGTCACCTTCTAACAACCAGAGTACCCATACAGCTTTGTGAAATCTTGAGACTATTGACTGTTTGATATATCTGATGTTTTCACTCATAGTTTCTTGTGCAAATGTTTATCTGAGAACACATAAAGAGTCTGAAAAATCACAAAATACATGTTCTTTTTCATGTCGTTTTTGGGGAGCCTGGTTTATGATTCTTTCTGAAAGAGGTGGGATATGCAACACCACTGCTAGAATTCTGTTTCACTGAGGGTTTTGTACAGCATCCTTGCAGTCTTGGTAAAGGACAGAAACTGTTCCAAAAGTGAACAGAGCTTTACAGATTTTCATTGAAACTAGCAATGAATAAATGCTAATGCCATCAACAGAGTCATCGGAGTATTTCAGCTAGTATGTTCCATGTTGTTGCTAAACCCTAGCAAGGGAGCTAGAAGGTCTCTTTTTCCCTCTCCTTCTGTGCCTGATTTTCAGGCTTACACTTTCCTGCTGAAAATTTAATTCATTTAAGGTGATGGCAACTATACTGTTTCTTGTTGTATACAAGGAAGACTGGAGGAGAATCTAGACCTTCCTAGACTTAACATCTTATCCACTGCTGTCTATCAGTAGAGACAATGAGACTCAATAACATAGCTGTCCCTTTAGTCCTGTGTCCTTACGGCTCTCAAACCTTAATTGTTGGGTCTTATGGGCTAATAAAACTTGCCGGCAAGACAACAGCTCTGTGTACTTAATGCTTGATATGACTTTTTGGCATAATAAATTCTGTTCTCCTCCCCTCTTTTTCCTCTTAGGTTTGCCAGTCTCATTAGCCAAAACACACAGAAAGATATACAGTTAGCACATGTCCATTTTCTCTGACAGTGTGGGCTAAATACTAGTTGAGTTTTTATGAAAATATAAGCCTGAATGTTTATCGCAATATTTACCCAGCCCTTTGTTCTCTGCAGAATGAACAAGGCTGTACTGTGCATTGATATTTGGATGAGATTCCCCCCTGCTGACTTACCTAAATATAAAATATGAAAATAAACAACATTAACAAAAACCTTCCAATCTGAGCCCCCATTAAGTACCAGGTTTTCAAAAGCACACCCTTAAAGTCAAAAATGTCACAGCCTTTTTTATTAGGGCTGAAATTATGCAGTGAAAATATCTCCTCTTCTCCGTGCTCCAGGAAGGCCCTCAACCACCTCTTCACTCCAGAGATGGCTAATAATTCCTGCTTGTATCGTGTGTATGCATGAAAGTGCTTCAGGATGAAAAGTGCTATATAAATGTAAGCTGCTATTAATTATGGCACTCAAAGGAACATTCAGATAGCTTAGTTTTTCAGACTGAACCTACATTAACGTTGCTATACATTCTAAATTTCATTTTCTCCACACCTTTTAATTTGCCACTCTGTCAACAAAGAAATATAAACTCACTATTCCAACACACCTTTAAACCTAGATATACTCTCCCTGCTGATTCAGCTGCAACAATTGACTAATACATACTGTTCCTAGAGCTCAGCTGAGGCTGATGTGAGGCAAAGACTCAGAAAGGAAGACAAGAAAAAATGTGTTTGTTTTATATGTACATATAAATATATACATTTTACAACATGTGAGCAAGAGTACTGAGCTGGAGATAAGAGTGAACCTGTTACACAGAGATTTTCCTCAGATTTCCAAGAGTTTATGTTAAAATCTAGCAATTAAAAGGCAGGCAGAAGACTATAAGGATTACAATTAGATTTGTTCTTCTGGAAGATCTTCAAGCCAGTGTTCTCAAACCGTTTCACTATAGAATCAAATCTTATATGACAAAAGGTTACTATGGGATTAAAAGATATTTTCACCCATCACCAGGATGACTACCTGGTGTTTAACAAGCACTTAAACACGGTAAATAAACATTTATTGACAACTGCACAAAAAAAGAAAATGGAGAAGTGAATATTCAGAAAAGATGAAGGCAAGAATTCATTAATAGCATTGAGCTGGCCAAGACAGTAGCCCTAACATCCCCAGTGCTGCAGTAAATGCCATGGGACTTTTACCTAAAAGTAGTTTTAGGTTTTCTCAATGTAGGAAGCTATATAACTCTCTAGTTCTTGTGATTTTGTCTTAATTTCTAGTGATTTTGACTCCCAGATGTTTTTTGGTGATTGTAACAGAGCAGTAAACTCATCATTGGACGGTCTGCATCTCTCTTCAGCATTGCAAGTTCTCTCTTTGCATGCAACCCTTATCATTCTTCTCAAGATTAGCTTGCTGGAACATATTCAGTATGGGACTATCCTTTAACCACTTTATGGACAAACCTGAAGAACTCAATTTGTTAACTTGAGCATCTTGCTAGAACCATGTGACTGCTCTACACTTTTATATGACCTACAGTCATACCAAGATGTACATCTTCCATAACAAACTTCCATTTGCTAGGAAGCCTGCTCAGTCTGGACCTTTCATGTCACAAACAGCAGGCTGTTGGCAGAATGCTTTCTACAAGGTCTTGTTCCATTTTTGATCTGGGCCAAAAGGAAATTATATCGGGTTAGAAGGCTTTAAGACTGAATAGCCTGAAACACACGCTGAGATAAGAGGCAATTCTTTGCACAGCTGAATGATTGATTACACTAATGCTTCAGAGATTTAAACAGCATTGTTACTGTGCATCACAGTACTAGGAATCCAGGTTGAGGAAATTTTTCTTTTACCTATAGGTAGGATCCACTTGCCCCCTAAGAAACTGTTTCAACTAATGTTCATCTCAGAGAGGTAAGAAAGAGAGGAGAGCATCACCTACTGAACTAACAGTAATTATCCAGCTACTGGTAGTTCCTGCTGTCATCACTCTGAATAAAGAAGCAGTTTGATTTCCTCATGTAGAAAGATATGACAGCTTCAACACCATGGCTGAAGCCACACAGAATCTCTGTAGACAATAACATGACTCTTCCACATCAAATGCTGGGGAAGATGCCCTCAGTATGCAAAACCTCTGTGTCTGTGTTAAAGGGCACTCAAATACTCCTAGGAAGAAAACAGAATGAGTAACTAAGCAGTCACAGGCTACCTGTAAAACTATCTATGAGGACTGGAAAAGTCAAAATACAGCATCCCATGATGCACGTTTACTGGCTAATAGTAGGATATTGAGATTCCTCACCTCTGATACTTAAAAAAATAAAATAGTAAGGGCTGTGTCGCCGCAATCCAGGGTTGTGCTTTCATAGAGTGGGTATGAAGCTAAGTGTAAAATGCTCTGACAAGAGAAAAAGACATAGAGATATGCTGAAGAACTGCTGGGAGAGCACCGGGAGACTGCAGAGGGTAGAAAGTGCCAACATTGATTCCCCTCTTGTGTGTACTATCTACAGGAAGGTAGACCCTAAAATGAACCACCCCAAGAACATCTCATTTCCATCTCAGAGGGTTGATTTGTCTGGGAACAAGAGGCAATTTAGGCAATTTGGACTAGGAGCAAACCGGGATCCACATTATTGACATTAGAAGTACTCAAAATCTGTCACTGGGCAGGACTGGTAAGAGCACTAGGCACAGAGAAAAGGACTAGAGGTGGGTAGGACAGACCATTATGGAGCAGCTCCAGACTTGTTTTTGAAAAGTCACTGCTTCTTTACAATGGAAGGTGTCACCTTCCTTCTTTTACACTTCACTTTGTGAAGGCAACTCATGTAACTGCAGGGTTTCCTTCCTGATACATACTCAGACAACACAAGACCAAAAAAATGGAAAAACATTTCATATCTCATACCAGCTCAGTGGAATCTCATACAATCACAGAATGATTTGGGTTGGAAGGGACCTTTAAAGGCCATCTAGTCTAACCTGCCTGCAGCGAGCAGGGACATCCTCAACTGCATCAGGTTGCTCAGAGCCCCATCCAACCTGGCCTTGAATGTTTCCAGGGATGGGGCATCAACCGCCTCTCTGAGCAACCTGTGCCAGGGTTTCATCACCCTCATTGTAAAAAAACTTCTTCCTTATATCCAGTCTAAATCTACCTTCTTAGTTTAAAACCATTACCCCGTGTCCTGTCTTGCTTGGTGTGGCTGCTACAGTGACTTCACAGATTTCTGTGTTAATTTTCATCTGCTGTCCTAGAAATCACATTCTGTTTTTAGACTGATGGATATTTCATTTTAAGGAAGAAAGTAATTTCAAACTGGAGATCTGAAACCAAATGCTGACAGTGCTATTGAGTCAGACTTCAGGACTTTGGAACCTGCCCAGCAGAGTCACAGCTCTGCCTTGCTGTTATCTCCCAACAAGTCACGTCTGTCCAAGCCCTACCCTAGCTCTGACAGCATCTGCCTCCTCTTTAAGCATGCAACAGCAAAATTGCAGGGCACAGAGGAAAAGAATGGAAAAAATCCATCATTCATGCTTTACCAAATGACTAATCTAAGGGTTTTTAAAAATTTTGTCCTCCAATATTTTCCAAGTTTACCTGAAGCAAATGAAAAATGGATTTTACTTATTGGCCACCAAATTCTTTTATTTTGAATTAATACAAGATACAGAAACAAGATTACTGACTCATAATTACTTCTTAATGGAATGAAAAACAGTGGATTTCTCAAAGTTTAAGTCAAGGACCATAAAAATCCTTCTCTGAACACTTCTGTTAAGAATAAAATCTTTCTCTTCCTACTTAGGAGGACAGTTCATTTTGCAGCTCAAACTAGCAGAACATTTAATTCACTGGGCAGCAGTCTGTGCTTTTACAGTTAAAGAATACATTTAATTTCTTCCCTTTTGGCCAACACTGATGCATATCAAAAATCACCTTGTTATCTGTGTTAATCTGCTCTCGTACAAAATTACAGTTAAGACATCTACAACATTCTCTAGATAAAAAACTTCTGCAATTCAGGATGCTGTCTGTCCCTCTCAAAAGTCAGAGAACAAAGTGTTCTCATTCAATCTAAATGCCATGGATGATTCAGATTCAGTTCCGATTAGAGCCTATGGATTGGAAGCTGCAGATAAAGACTAAGAGATGGAGTTTTATTGTGTACATAGTCTGGGTGGGCACAGCTCTGTTAAATAACTTAGCAAAAGTCTGGCAGTGAGTAAGGAACACCTGTAGTCCAGAACAACCCCAATAACAACAGTTTTCTACTACAGTTGTTTAGCAAGTTTTACCTAAAGCTGAACTACTCCACCCAAACACCCAAAGCGGTGACCTTTTGTTGTTCTACCAGCAACTGCTGCATTAAAGTGTATAAATTTTATCACACCAGCATTCCCTGCTTTAATTTGCATAGGATTAGTTTGTTTTTTCTTCTTAAACTGTCTAAGATTTTATGGAGCTTTAATGAGTAACTAAAAAGGATCCAGACTTGTTAAGCCTCTGACAGATGTTCTTTAATAATATCATCATTCTTGGTCTTTTCAGAGACTAGACAATTGGGATTATATTTTGCGGTCTAGTATTGCACTCCTTATTAGAAATTAACGGTTTCACTAGCTTGTCTCATGAAGATGCTGTGTTGATGGCTGCTCTTCCAACGTCATTTTTGCTGATCATGTTTTTCATTTTTATAAGCACAGCCACACTGTGTATCCGGTACAAGGTTTACCAAACAGTGTCATTCCATAGATGAAATGGTGTCATTAAACCCAGTAGGGTTTTATTGCTGTATACACTTTGATAGCATAATGTCCTTCCTTTGGATATATCAATTCTCTTCACCTCAGCATACTTTTGACTGTTTAGAAATAGGAGTAATTTCCTTTTCTGAGAGCACAAGCATCACATTCAGTTGTATCTCACAAAAATACGTCTGTGAGTTTGGGGAGGAAGTGTGGCAGACACATAGGATAAGAGAAACACAACAAAGCCAAGTACACCAAGGCGGCAAAGATGAAAAGACATGTAGCTAGATAGCCTACTTTAACATTTTTGTTAGAATCCTAAATTTCTTTTCCCAGGAAAAAAACACAATGTTTTTGAGATTGCTTTAAGGAAATCAAGGCAGTGTAAATATCTATTGTTCTTCCTTCTTGGCAGAGCAACCAAACATTCTGGCCACACTTGTGGTATGTCACGTAAATCCCACAGCCCTCCAAACGACACAACACTCATCCTTGAGCTTCAGCCAAAAAGCACCAGCTATCTATGTCTTTGCTTTATCAGCGCCCACAGCTAACAGCATTATGGAATATTTCCACATAACTTCTCTGTAGCCAGAGTAAGGATACCTACTAGAAAAATGCTCTATAATGCTATTACCTTAAGTAGCCCAAGATGCTTACCTGTCTCCCCAGATTCCTCGGGAATTGCCTGGTAAAGTTCCCTTTCTGGAAGCATCCTTGCACTAACAGCACAAACCTCTCACAGATTTCCTTCTCAAGAGTCCCACTGCTTTTTTCATTTCTTCTGAATAGCAACAAAAAATCTCTCTAACAACATTTAAGAGGGGTATTTGCAGAAAAATTATTCTGCCTTTGCATATTTACCTTAATAAAGTTAAAAGAGCCATAAATCTTTGTTTACTTACAAATATGGCTCATTTAGTATATTTTTGTTGTGCTAGTACAGTAGGGTGCATTGAGTGGGCACTTTGTTTCATTATTTACTTACTTAAGCTCAGTGTTAACTCTCTAGCCTGTTTTTGCAGTAATTGCAGCTGACTCTAAGCTATTGCTTATAAGGTTCACCAGGAGGATACCTCCTATCCCAGAATCCAATCAGGTTTTCTCATTAATCAAAGTCCTTGAGAACTGAATGTTTCCTGTTCCCTAATCACAACTGTGAATGCTGTATTAGAAAATCTTTTTTTTTTGCCAGCTTTAACCACTTATCCTTTTGAATTGGACAAAACCTGTTCTATTTAACCATGTATTTTTTACAGGACTTAAAATCCATTTAATGGAAAGAGGGAAGAATTTTCCTGTTTCTCTCTCTCTTTTTCTCTCTCTCTCTTCTCCATCTTGTGTGAGGTTGTCAAACAGCCATGTCTTTACCTGGCACCTCACTCAGCAGCACATTTTTGTCCACTTAAGTTCTATCTGTTTCCTATTTTAATATTTTGCTGCTATCTTTTATTTTCTTTCCTTCCTCCTCCCCAGATTTCTTCAACAGAGATAATGAAGAAGAAGGTCAAAGCTCAGCATAAGGATAGGTCTGCATTTACAAGCTGTGCAACACAACAGGAACATATCTGTAGGGTGAAATAATTCTTGCTGGAGAACTGACACCCACACTATACAAGTTTCAAGAGTTTTACTTCACAAGAACACTAACCTGAATACCCATTAACAGCTACAGTATGTTAGTTGCAATTCTGGAATACATCTACCACTTTAATTTCATTGGAAAGAAAACCAGTCTGTGTGTTCAGAGATTACCCCATCATACAAAACAGAGCATGGTAAAAGGAAACATTATGGAGGGGATTTGCTTTCAAAACAGACTCCTGAGCTGAGTTGTTCATGCAGGCATACCCTAAGACACTGAATCCAAAGTAATTCAAATCCTAAACTCACAATTTTCATACAGCCAACTTCATCAGCAAACACACTTAAGGGATGCTGGACCTTAGTTATTGAATAATAACATAACACATTTATCCAGGAGACAAGAAACCTGAGCAGACTTACAACTTCAGCAGCAGAGACTCCAGTCAGCATCTACTGCCACATAGAGTACGTAAAATCCCTGGCTAATGCAGTAAGAAGGAAGAAAGCATACTTGATCCCTTCAACAGAAGACGAGCTATTGCAAGGCCATAAATTCAAGCCTCAGAGGACCACAGCAAATGTAGACTAGAAGACAGGTCACTCAGCTAGGAGGAAAAGCAGAAGGCTTACATTTTGTTCCCACAGTTGTTTGTGTATTTTAAACTGCCCAGTCACTGGCCAGAGAAAACAGAAACCATACTGTGAGCAAGCTTCAAATTCAGGTAAAGTATACAGTTCCCTGTCTGACAGAAAGCAGTAAATTGTATATCAGTCTTGAAGCAATCCTTGTACCTGAAGGACACTTACGCGTGCCACTCAGAGACTTCAGACAGAATTGGGGAACCTTTGCACCTTGCTTTTGGACCACAGCAGAGCAAAGCATGCATTCCACACATCCACCTTTGATTTCTGCAAACACACTAGTGTTCATGCTCAAAAACCTCAAGAATGCTACACAACAGAAAGTAGGTATTTCTAGGGCACTGGAAAATGCTTCCTAGCCCTGGGCATCAGAACTCTATCTGTGTCCTGCAGATACAAAACAAAGAGGTAATGTTGGCTTCTCCCCTGTGACATTTTTGTAGTGATCTTTACTGAAGTCATCAACTTGCAGTTTAGTAGGGAAGTAGGGACTGAGGCACCTACTCTGACTAGTATAATCGCTGCTGAAGCATCAGCATTTATATTCCTCCCTCCTCCCCACCTTTCTTTCTTACACTGAGAAGCCATCAGTTTCTCACATTCTTTGCTTTCAGCTTTCTTTACAGCTAAAAGGCCATGTGACTCACGAGAAGGCTTATAACATCTGTCTCATTCTGAGTCCTAATGGTGGAAAGCAAATTGCAGAGAAGCTAGCAAACAAGAGAGGTGTTGATACTAGCTTTAATTTTAAAAGAACAAATTCTTCTACTAACAGAGCTTCTTAATTAGCAAGGGATCCTTAAAAACATGAGGAAGTTAAATTTTTATGAATTCTCTTTTTAATGGCAAATATTTTTCTTCAGGGTAAAATGCTGGACCGCAGCATTTCATTACTGTATGAAATCAGAATGCCATATAGTAAAGCAAACACAAATATGAACTTAGGAGGAATTCATTGTCAAGTGTATTTGAAAAGGATTGCAGGCACCCAGGGAATGTTTCTGTTTGTTGGTTTAAAAGGCCTTTTAATTTGCATCCAATTTCCTCCTAAATCTTAAAACATTTCAGTGCAGTTTTTTCACACAATGTAGAGTGTGATGCATGCCTTGCACATAATTTCACCTGGGCTCAGGCTTTGAACTAGCTGCCAGTGGTAATGGAATACGAAGCTGTCATGTGTTTCTCTTTTTCAAACTCCAACTATGAGATGAGACTGAAAACAATTACTCTTTTGACTCTCTGTGCTGTGTCACTGGAGTTTGAGTTTCTCCTCTAATATTGGAGAAAATCCTGTGAAGTATCACCATCTGCCCCATCTTCATACTCTCCCCTGGACACCCACTGCTGGCTACTGTCAGAGACAAGGTGTTGTGCTAGATGGATCTGACAATGGCTGCCGTTATATTTTTTTATGCTTTTCTGAAGTTTGAAAAGGTCAGAACTACGTCACATTACCACAGTCACCCTTCAATTATATCTTTGGTTGATCTCAGTAGAAAGGCCAAAGCCTGATAATCTGCCCCCCATAAGCAACGCAATTGGTCTTGTTGCCTTCAATGAAAGTTGCATTAGGTTTTAACACAGAAAACTGTAGAATGAAGAACCTAAAGTTCTTTCTCCTTCTCCAAGGTTATCTTTTGGATCAGATTGAAGGTTTTCAGAGTACAATAATCTCCCTTTGTTTTCGACTACCCAAAGGGAACAGAATACTGGTGTTAGTCATATGGGCAACGACTCCTTGTGTACCAACATCATTCCTGAGAGGCTTGCACAGAGATCAGCGCATAGCTTCCGTGTCAGCCGTACTACCATAAGACATGGGCAGCCAAAAAACCTGCAGGAACGTACACCTTGTGTAAGAAGAAAATGCCATTACCCAAATCTTACCCCTAGGTCTACATATAGAAGTTTTATTGCAGTTAGTGAGACTTACGCATATAGATCCAAGGGCAGAATAAAGATGCGAGCTAGCATTTCACTGTAGTGCTGTAACTATTCATGCTTTTCTCAAAATAATTTTAGATTAACATACTGTAAAACTGTGCAGTGAGTAAGGTAAATTCCATTTCCAACTGGAACAACTCCAGTCTAAGATGCTTCCTGATGAATACATAAGCCAGTTCTGCAGTCACTGAAATTATGTCAGGGCATTGAAATATCAATCCAGGGTCTTTTGGACAGCACGAAGAAGAAATGCAATGGGTTATTTACTTTGTGTTCAATATTCCTTTGTTTTGGAGGTCATTTTGTATTTCTTTCCAATTAGAGGGAAAGGTTCACACAAAGTCCAATCTGCATTTAAATTACATTATCTACATGTTCACAGGCTTTTTTGCCTTTTATGATGTTAACTGCAGGTGTCAAGGATCAAAGGCTGTGGCATTCGTTATGAGTCATCACACAAGAGACTAGTTTCTGATCTGAGCTATACAGTACAAATTCAAATGCACACTATTACCTGTCTCAGAAACAAAACTTTCCCCTAATAAAGAATCAACAGCCTTTGTTCACCAACCTTTGCCAAAATCTCTTAATCTGGCACTCAAAATGATCAGCTGGCAGAAAATAGAATAACTCCAGTGGTGTACACAAAATATCAGCTGGGACTTAGGGCAAATCTTGGTCCTAATGAAGTTAATGGCAGATTTCCCACTGATCGCAATGGGCCCTGAGACAGAATGGGACAGCTGCATATAAACCAGGGCAGACTGGTAACAGCCTTTCAGCTCATTGTACTTCCTTGGAAACACACAGAGGCTTTCACAAGTCCTTTTGTCCACTCCAGCAACTCAAAGGAGATTTAAAATTACCTCGAGGCTAATGCTGAGCAATACAGATACAACTGATTTTTAGTTCTCTGCTGTATAAGAAAAATAAAAATGAAACGTTGTTTCAAGACTCTCTCAGATGAATATTTCATGAACTTCCTAGACAATTAAAATTCTAAACATTACTAGCCAGGCCAAAATCTATTCAATTTAAAATGTTTTGCAATATAGTTTAAAATAAAGAAAAACATTCTGATCATTCAGTTAAACAAAAAAAGTAATTTTGAATTTCAAATCTACTAAAGTATTTTTTATAACAGCTTTTCATTTTTTACATGAGCTAACTGGAACCATGCTTATAAAAGTTGTTTAAAGTTCAATTCCCTAAAAACAGTTCTGGTCAACAAATTCTAGCCCATTTTTGGAAGATGTGACCTTTGGATAGTATGAGGCTGGCAGAATGGGTCACAAGCTGCTTCTGGAATCCTTCCCCAAACAAGTGGCTTGCAGTGATCGAAAAACATCTCAAGACAAAAGAGAAGTGGGTTTAGTAACCCTGGCTGACAGAACTGCTCCTTCTGTCATGCAGCTACTGTACCCTAAACTGAGGGGCAGTTCAGGACTCCTGGGACAAAACAGAGACTGAAAATGCATTTGCCTTCAATTAGGCTTGTTAAGTGCTTACCTCTCTATTGCACTTGCACAGAGCAACGTTCAGAATTTCCTCCTTGTCCTTTCATTTTTCTGCTAGCAAAGTATTTTAGTACTGCTATACTGAGACCCACCACTCTGTAGGGTTACCTAATTACGCCTACAAAAAATGAATTTTACTTTCTTTTCCTACTGTATCTTTGCCTTTATAGCCCATAACACAGGAGTTTATTCAGCGGGAAGAATAAGGTCGGGATCTTCTAATTCTCTTTGAAGAGGGTAACACAAAGCTATCCTGTTTTTTCTTGATTTAATTACCAATTCTGTGAGGAATGCTCTCACACAGGTTCTATTACTGTTATTTTGCTTCAGTTGCTACTTGGGGCCATTGTACTGTCTGGTTTGGATACGCCTCCAGGCAGTTTTGGCCTGCTGAGATCTTTTTTTTGACACCCTGAGAACTACTGATGAGTTTTCCTACCCCTGTGGCAATGCAACCTGTCTCCTTGGCAGCCAAAAATGATGCTGCACTGGTTGGACTGCTCTCCGGCATCGTTTGCGTATTCTTTTCTTGGCACATACTTTTCAACAGGTGTAATCACGCTCTAAGAGGCCCATGGTAGCAGCCTGTACTACAGTAATTGCTTAAAGGAGCTGCTCTTTTAGAAGAAATGATGCTTGCGTTGTTGTGCAGGCTGCTGATCATTACCTGGCACCTCTGCCCTCAAGGCAGGAGTCCAAGCAACTTGTGAGAAGGCACTCTGCCATCTCAGCAGATGGACATGGGCATAAGCAGCTTCGGGACTCTGTCTGCATATCAAGCATAGGCATTGAGGGCATGATTCCTAGCCAAGAATGCTGCAACTGCTGTTTATCTTCTGCTTACCAACCTAGAGTTGTTTATCTTCTGCTTACCAACCAAGAGTTCAGGGAATATGTCACTGCTAATTAAGACCTGGGCTGAACTCAGTTTCAAAAGTATAAAATACAATTGTGCAAAACAAGTGTCTGTCTGGCTTGAATCGAGCAGCGAGTCCTAAGAGGGGCCAAGGGAGTTATCAGGATGAAATCTGCACTGGGGCTGACCAAAATGCAGGAAACGATGCCCAAAAATGTATCCATTTCATCAGAATCAGGAAAAGAGTAAGGGAAGGGTGAATGGGGAAATCGCTGTTAATACATGGGTGGATTTATATTTTCTCAAAAGCGAAACTTGGCATAATAAAGGTATGTAGTTGAAATGGGAAAAAATTTAGGCCCAATATGAGAAAAAATCCTGATTGTAAATTGCATAAATTTATAGAATAATCCCAGAAAGGAAATCTTAGAGGCATTTTTGCTTGGCAGTTGCAATACCTGAAAGAAAAAACTTCTTCAAAATAGGAAGACAATACTGTATTCGCTGCGAGAAAACCCAGATGCCCTGAGGGATCTTTCCTCTCTCCGTTCCATGCATCAGGTACGATTATGTTACCTGAGGTATAGTGGTACTACGAGCCCTATAATGCCTTTGAAAGCCTGAACTGGAACTAAGTGGTTCAGAGGCCTCATCTTTGTACAGAAAAGAAATGAAGCAGAGGCTCAGGCAATATCTGATTTAAAGCATGACGTGGCATGCTTCTGCGCATTGGAGACAACTGCAATATCAGATGACAGGACCAAGGACATGCTGGAAATATATTGGAAATACGTTCAAACTGGATTTTGATCTTGCCATTGTTACCTGAGTTTCAGGCCAAATATTCACAAAGTATCATAAAATCTGCCCCCCCCTTACAATTTTAGTATCAAAAATGGGTAGTAATTAGGGTAGAAAAGAGGTCAAGCACATGCTTTTCTGATATAAAAGAAATTCTAAATATGTAGAAGGAAAGTAATTGAATAAAAGTGCAAAATTAAAACGGAAAGGGATTCACGGCATGATACTTTATTGAATACTTGAAATACTGCACCCTAACAGGAAAAGCTGGCCCAGAAGGTAAAAAGCCTGACACAAAAAAGTTATGAACCAGCCGCAGCAGATTTCAGAGCTGATGTTCTCTCATTCAGGTCATTATCCAAACACTATGAGTAATAGGACCACATGTTACATGATGCTATTTCTTGTATTGTTATTTACACCCATGAAGCTAACTTCATCAAGCTAAGTTTGAAAGATATCATGCCTCTATGGAAACTGGGATACATAAAACTCAAATGTTCTTTACAAATACACATATTCAGACCAAAAAAAGTTTCTGTATATTGTATATTTCCTTTACTGTGCCCTGATACTAAGAAGTTAGAAATGTCTAGGATCCTTTTCCACCATTCTTCCTCTTTCCTGACCTCCAATATAGGAGGAAGAGCCTGCAAGGGAGCTATTCTGAAAGACAAGCACTGCTCACACAAACAGACGCAGAATGTTCCAACACCCTTCTGTAATGATACAACTACATAAATTGTATCACTTCAGACTGTTCTCCAGCCCTACGCAAAAAGACAGACGGGATTCAATTGTCATCACCAGAATGTCTTTCCACAGTTCTACCAGCTTTCAAAAATAGTGTCATCCTGACAGCTACTTTCATTATCACTATGCTTTTATCTACAGCAATATTTGAATTTATATATTTACACTTTTGTCAGAGGACCTTCATATGTAAGAAGAAAATTTATGAGAAAATATCTTTGGTAGTATCATAAAAATGTTGCAAGGCCATCACACCCCTTTGCGTTGTTTCATGTGATAATGCAAACATTCTGAGATACAAAGTAAATTCAAAGAAATCTGCAGTTGTGCCCTTCACTGTCTGTTACCGTGCTCTTTTTCCTATCATAACTATTTAAAGTCTGACTCAAAGCACAGTGAAGTTATAATTTGCTCAATGAAATAACCGTTTCTTATTTATAACACTTCAAGTCACTCAGTTTTCACCTGAATATCCCGATGACCTACACAGGCACACATGAATGTCAATTCAACTGTTAAAACTCATTTTCTCGTACTGCTCATAGTGCTTTGCAGTGCAGCCTGAACCCCCCAACACACCAACAAGGTCAATTAAATGTATAGTCAATGCTTACTGACAAGATGTGGGTCAGCTATCAGGCTGAAGACAACGCGTTAGCCTTATCCTCTCTGCTAGGTGGCAGGATATCTAACTTTCGGAGGGTTGGTTTGGAAAAAATGTAGAAAAAGGGAACCGTGATGGGGTTTTGTAAGGCTGGAGGATACGCACTGGGCAGCACCTGAAGAGTATTATGGAAAACAGAAACCTGAAGTAACTAGTAGTTGAACACCAACCAGCACTAGATGGCACACAGACAATGATAATGTGTGCTACTAAAGTAGTACTGTTTTCTTCTGCTTTATCTTGAGCTTTTTTGCCTCTTCCATGGTATCAAAGCCATGGCTAACAAGAAGAGTAAGCACCTGCACATCAGGCACTCCACAGTCAATCTTGCACTTGCAAGTGTCCAGCTGTCCAAAAGGTCTCCAGCTATCTGCCCGAGGTGCCACTGCCCCACAAGCAGTACACAGGGAGGGTCAACTACCTCAAAACAGGCATCCAAAGAAGATTAAAGTGCATATCTAAGTCTAAGGCTAGACACCAGTATTACAGTTGTTGTCAAAGTAATTCAGTCCTTCTTGTCTCCAGCTTCTTATTTTCTGTGTCCACCCACTCACAAATTCACAGACTTCCCCTCTGAGGCTTGCTCTAGCTATTCACCTCACCTTCCATTTTACCTAGCACTCCTCTAGCATAAGCATCCAGACTGTTTACTTCCATCTTGCATAAAAATTCTTGTACGCCCAAGTTCTGGCAAAACAGGTCTTGCACACCAGCTCTCACCTGGGACTCTTATTGCCTACCTGGAGATAAAGAGACCTAAACTCTTGCCTAACTTGCACGAAAGAGAACTCATACGGCCTTCCATCACTAACCTCCGGTTTTCTGTACCTGTTCACATAGAGATTTATTGTAAAATTGCCTTCTTCTTGTGTAAACTGTTTTCTCACAGTCTAGCTTCATTGCTACCTGACCTCAGCGGGCAAGCAGAACTCTGCTAGCAGTGGTGGTGCAGCCATTGCACAGCCAGGCAGGCTAGAGCCAGGCAGGAGAGACTGACCATCCTCACCCAGCTGCTGGCCCAAGGATAGGGCACACTGGAACCATAGGTCCTCCTCACGCCTTCTTCCTCCAGAATGATTAGCCCACAGTAACTAGTGTACACTTTTCACACGGTTACCAGGGAGAAACAAAGACAGAGGAAAAAGGGAAAGGTAGAATCAACAATCTTTCCTTGGGCCTCCTCACACTCTGGAGAAATGTATTTCAAGTATTTATTCTGTCCTGCGGGGCAAGACAGGGGAGGTGGCATTTTTTTAAAGCAGCTGTTTTAGGAAACACTAAGCACAAGGATGCGTTTGAAATGTGCTTGTGACCTACTCAGTGCTTCACATTTTGCAGGAAAATGCTTTTATCTAGTGCAGATCCACAGCATTTAGCCCTTTCCTGAAAGAAAGGGTCTGTGACCTGTCTTTGAAATAGCTAAGCAGGGACTATTCTTTTTCCTTTTAAAACATAGTTGAAAGGGGAGATGAAGAAACTGCACTGAATAAAATATGAATCCTTGGAGCAGAACTCAAGCTGTCCTTCTATCATGTAGTGCCCTACCCATGCAGCTATGTTCGTACTCCGATTATCTTACTGGCCCGGTGAATCCTGAGTTCATTTCTACATAACAATCCCGATTCAAAAGCATGGCTGAAGAGCACTGCCCGTGTATATACCCCATTAACCACAGACACCCAAACTAGGCAAGAAAGTGGGCCATGTAGGTCTCAACTCTGTAAGACAGGAAAGAAAGCTGAATGTAATTCCTTTGCAATTACAGGCTACCACATACAAGCAAAATGGTAGGGTGAATCTATCTCCCTTCTAAAGGAAAATGACATCTCCTACTGCATTTTGTCCATTTTCTCTAGTTCATAAGGCACTTAACTAGGTGGAATCCCTTTCAAGATTTAATCATAGGATTATCTAATTACTGGATCTTGAATGTGAAGCTCGTCAAACCCAAGTTATGAATTCATTGTTACTTTAGCTTGGTATCTTGACAAGGCTGAGTAAATCTGAACTCTAGCAGAAGATGGAAAAGAAAGACACTGAAGTATAATCAGTTGCAGCTACTCTCTGAAAGCCAAGAGCAGTCAAAGGGCCAGTGTCCACATCCTGACACACAGAAGGAGCAGCATGAGCTCATGGCATATTCAAGATCACAAAAAAAGAGAGAACTGAAAAAGGGAAAATACATAATAAAAATGTCATCAGCAGTACAACTCTTCAGGCTTCTTATTAAGGAAGTGTGGTCCAGCAAAGCAAGCAGAATCTGAAGTGCGGGTTCACTAGTTAATAGATTAAGTAAATTCTTGGTTCAGAATTCCAGTGGGAACAATAGTCATTAGGCACTGTCACCTACTGTAGATGGTTATGAAGGACCTTAATAGAAGAAGCAGCTGTTAAACATTTCATCTTAATAATACCTACCTGCTGTCTCATGGTCTACAAAAAGAAACACGAGAATTTTCCATGATAAATTCATCTCATAGAAAAGGAAGAACTGCTATTTGCTACATATTTTTGGCTGAATTTTTTTTCCACTTGTCTTTTTTGTAATTTCACTCCATATGCTCTGGAAGCATTTGCTGCTGGAAAGGAAAAATGTATTATTTACTGAACCAAACCAACAGTTCATGTATCACAGAATCACAGAATCACAGAATGGTAGGGGTTGGAAGGGATCTCTGTGGGTCATCTAGTCCAACCCCCCTGCCGAAGCAGGGTCACCTACAGCAGGCTGCACAGGACC
>Ga0065711_1005866_pt1 | contig 32115 bp, 15 predicted proteins | sample Hoacrofraction12_FD_59098 | JGI IMG/M metagenome (GOLD analysis project Ga0065711, IMG submission 59098) | Hoatzin crop microbial communities from Cojedes, Venezuela - Epithelial fraction 12 v2 (version 2) | ecosystem: Host-associated > Birds > Digestive system > Esophagus > Crop | place... | reverse complement strand
TATATAATAGAAGTGTGTAATATAGTCTCTCAAAGGGAATTCAAAGGTCTCTCCAGTGTAAAAAACAGCATCAAAACTAAGCAGTGTAATTCTTCATTAGACAACCCATAACATAAGCACAAGAATAGAAAACTTTTTATTCAGTGAACTGTACGTCCCTAAAAATATCTGGCCTACCACCAAATTATACAAGGTGCAGTTCTCATGCTTTTTTACACAGCATACCAATTATACCTCCATTGTACTCTAATCTCATATTCTTAGCAATGAATGCATCCATACAAAAAGCTGATTAACTTCTCATCAGCATCTGGCACAGCACAGGCTATTCTTTTACAGGTAAGCAAAAGCTGACTATAATTTTTTTGCCAGCAAAAATGCTCCAGTGAACAGTACGGGAATATTTATCAGGGACACAATATTGTTCTCATGTTAACATGCTGCTGTATCTTGAGATCAAACTGCAAGAATACATTTAAGTTACTGAATGGCGAGAAGGTTTTCTGCAGAGCCTGCACACTGCCTCCCTTCCCTTTGGCAGGATGCCTCTGCATTTGATTGCTATTTTTTAAATACTAAGAAGTCTGTCTTGCTAATGCTAAACACATTCCTGAGGCAAATGAGAAACAGAAAAGAAAAAATCTTGCAATTAAACTGAAGTATTTAAAATCTCACTTTTGTCAGAAAATAGAAGTATATTATGAAATCTGAGTGTATTATTTTCTTCTGCTGTTTTTTTTTTTCCCTCTGGAAGTCTTAGCAATGATGACCCTCATGACTATTTTACCAAGCAATTCAGAATTCACAAGCGTTTCTGACACGAAGCCTGTATAACGTCTCATAAATTCTAAAATTGAGATCTTTGCCTCACTAAGTCGGCAGGATGGCAAGCAACGTTTCTCCTATAATCTAAAGGGTAACAGTGCGCTCTTTACAAGGTTTCCACACTGAGCTTGTCACGCTAATTCCAATGCAAATGCAGAGGTTGTTACAGCTCCTCAAGCGGCAGCTCTGTCTGCTTCTGCTCCCCTTTTCAGACTTTCGCAGACGCAGCAGAGTACCTCAGCATGTTAAGTAACCCTAAAGGGCATACTGCTGCCGCTGTGCTGGAAACTCAGCTGGCTCTCTCTAATTCCCATTTGACTATTTCCAATTTCTGTGTAGCACGCTGTAACTTCCAAATAACTGCTCTGATTTTTCCTCCCCCTCGTCCCCCTGATAACTCCATGGCTTCCCTGTTGAAAATCCTGTTTAGTGTTTAAATCCGCGCTATTTCTATACTCCTGATCTTTGGAGCCTCCCATAGCATCACGCTTGAGCTACCTGGCAGGTCTGACAGCATGGGTAAAATTGCCACAGTGTACGCACAGTCCCACTGGATGGAGAAGAATGACGAAACGAGTATCTGGGTCACTGCATCTGGATCGTTTTGCCAACACTTCTCATCCCGCAGGCTCTACTTGTCAAAGTTTTCATCACTGATGCGGAAGGTCTGATCAAAATGTTTGCCTTTGTTAATGCTGCTCTCAGCAATGTCTGGACATTTAATACAAATTTCGAAACCACAAAAAACCCTCCAACTTAAATTTCTCCAAACAGAATTGCAGAAGAAGTGACTATAATAAATAAACAATACACAGCAGAGCTGCACCTAGGGTTGAAACCAGAAAGATTGAGAAAATTCCCTTAGTTAAGGAAATTAAGACAGACTTTGATTGCTATGACCCCAGAATACATTTCCAACACAGGCAGGCAAAGCTTTGAATGATGGAGTCCTTTATTTAAGTAACTGGTAGTATTTACAAAATAAGTTGCTAAAGTAGTTCAGCTGCTTATTTAATTTCCATTTTATTTATTTCTTTTTTTAATTAGTGGTTGTTTTAGATTCCCTTTGGAATATTTTGGCTTTTATTTTCAAGGCACTTCCATCCCACTGAATTTCTGCACTGAAATGGCAACAAACTACCCCACTGCCTAGGTTGTCTGGAGAGTTTTCAAATATCGTCTCATGATGGAGATTTTACTAGCAAGTTTTCATGCACTTTAAAAGCAGAAAAAAAAATGCAAGATCCTAAGCAAAGCTTCCTGCTGAATTCAGTCCAAAAGTCAGTAATCCAAAACAGTTTGATGCTGTGTTAGGTCTAGTTTAACTTCATCATCCATAGTAATGTCTAATCCAAGCCATCATATTTTGGACATGGATTCTTTATTGTTGTTACGGTTTAATCCTCCTACAGCTGTGCAGGCTTCAGCAGGTCGGTCCTGCCCTTATTGGTGTCAGTAATTCAACAGCTTTCACTGACAGCAAATAAGATAAATGTGGGAGCTGTATCTAAATTGGTTGGTGTCTATACAGTCACATTAATACGAAGCTATTTATATATAAGTTAGTGCCTATACTGACACTTGTTTCATTGCACATGATATGCCAGAAATAAAGTCCTGGATTCTCCTGGCATCATGCCTAACCAACTACAAGGAGAAGTATTAAAAAAAAGATGAAGAGAAAACTTCTCATGCAGGCTAATATAATCTGTCCCAAAAGTGCCCGAAGGGAGCTATGAAAAGTGTGGTTACTGCTGTGTTGATCAGGTCAGCTTACCCATTTCTGCGTGAACGCCGGTCAAGAGATAACGCTGCCTGTTGGCAACCGTGTGGACAGCCCAGCCTGCACAAAGCTCACGTGCTTCTGTCAACACACCTGCATGCCTGCTCACGGACTTGGAAGATCTTCAAGAGCACAGTATGTACCTCAGCTTTTGAAAGGCTTCTCCTGGCTTTACGCCGAGACCAAGCTGTCTGCTAAGCAGGCTCTGATCAACAAACCCTGAAAAATCTCCACCAAAATCATCAGCCTTGTGATCCATGGAGTCACAAATGCCCCAACCAAGATTTTTCACCTTCCAGCTTACAAAACCCTTGTAATCAGAAGAAGATGTCTTCCTGCCACAAAAAACCCAAACAAACAAACAAAAAAACCAGAAACCCCATTTCCTGAAAGATATCACATTTTTTTTTTAATATTTCATTAGTTCATGGGTTGGGAGATCACTTTTCCTAGCATCTTGCAAAGTCTCTCATAAACACACAGAGCTAAAGGACAGAGATATTTCTGCCTGAAGAGATGTGGTCAGTATTTATAAATTATGAGTAGTGCAAATGATACATAATGAAATACAGAACCCACTGGGACCAATGATGAGATTACTAGTGTGGAAAACTATTGCCTGGAAACCACATCTGTACTTGCAAAAGTGCGCGGTTCCTACACAAGTTGCTGTCACTAATGTGCTCCTGTTGCCTGGAGTCAGCAAGCCATCCTCCATAGCTTCATCCTAAACACCCCAGTTCTGGCAATCCTGCCCTGGCAGAGGGGTGCCTCCCCTGTGAGATAATCCACAATTCATGGCTGGTTAGCAACTTTATGGACGCAGGAAAAAACTAGACAATACCATTTTTTTTCCCCCCAACAAAGTATCTACAAGTTTTTGATCTGAGTGAAAATGAATGCAAATTTGCAGTATCTGTTGTGGAAGTTTTAGCTAATTCAGAATGTCTTTAGTGCTTTTCTTTCTTTTAAAAAGTCATATTATACTATTACTGTACAATTGCTTCCTAATCCATGATCATAATAATCACATTTTAAATGACAAGGACATCTATGATCAAAGAATCTCATCTTTTTTGAATCACAGTATCTCCTGAAATAACCTGACACTGACTTAGACAAGAGGAGGCTTCGGTGTTAAAAACAAAATCAGATTCACTATTAGCCTACAGTAACTTTCGTTTCATATTAATAATTTCACTCCTTACCTATAAAATCATGCTGCATACATCAGGTGAATTCTCAGCAAGCGGCATCTGTATTCTGGTCTAATCCATGTTCAATCCATCCAGGAATCCCAGAGATAACCTGCAACTCCCTGCATAATGGCTCTGTCCCTGGATGATCATTTTGCATCCACTATGGCACGCGAAAAAACAGTTCTGCTTCTCCAAACTAATCCAGTTTTTAAAATAATTTTAAAATCTACAGGGCATTCATAGCCATGCAGATCGATGCGACAATCCTGACATCACTTCTGCTTCTGAATGGAGTTTATTTCATTTCCACTTCTTCCAAGTTCACAAATCCACTTCTATTTGAACTTTATAACTTAATTCACATTTTGATAATCTCATGCTCATTTCACTTAAATGGCACAAGCTGTAAAATGCAGTAAAACATATTGGCATCTTATACTGACTGCAGAAATTGCCTCACGAGGATTTTCATATCCCAGACTTTGTCCTGGATTTATCAGTAGCATGATGTTCCCATGATATGCGAAGCTCAGAGCTCCACACTTACTGCTTCACCAGATTTCCAAGCTGTTTTTTTATTCTGCTGGGTTTATTAATTGTGAGCCCAGAACATAAAATCCAAGGTAATTAAAGCTACCAGAGAAAAGGTGTGGTGAGTGCCTTGATCCTCAGGTATGAGGAGTGCTCCCTGTGCAATTACAGTAGCTGATTGCACTGAAGTAATTCATTTAAATTCTAAACATGGTCTGATGAGGTGTATCGTAAACAGCGAAGACTCACAGAGAATGACCTCTTCTTAAAATGCTTTCCAGCAACAAGAAAGCTTCTCGATAATCATGATGTTTCAGCATAAAAACAACAGTGGTAGAAGGCCAGATGCAAAAGACCTCCCCCACTGTGCCATCAACATTTTGCTCTTACATTTCTACAGCAAGTTCCTTAATGTTAGGCAACTGCCCAGAAAAAAATGGCACATGAATTAAACGCAAACACACTTGCATATGCCAGGTAACACAGCCAGCAAACGTGTTTTCACTGACAACTTTTCACCCAATGCTACTGCACCACTACAACAAGTGCATGAAGAGATACCTCTTCTGTCAAGATGTGCTTGCAAACTACAGACGCTTAAACAGACTTTAAGAAACTGTCTCGATTCAGCTTTCACAGTAACCAGTTCTAAGCATGAGCCAAGCTTCTCTAGCTGTCACACCAAAAGGATGACTTTCTTCTTTACTACAAAGACCTGGGCCTCCTGGGTAGGCTGGGGCAGTGAACGTCTAGTTTGAGTAGAAACTCTTCAAAAGTAATGGAGCAAGAGTGAGAAGATGGAGGAATGAACTTGCCTGGTTTAATAGAAGGATAATAGTCTGTTTAATAGCCATTGGTTGGGAAAACCAAAGGAGCAATGGGAACAATAACTGGAACACAGTATGGACTGCCATCATGACTGGGGCTTCAACTTACCAAACACGTATGAAATCAGAAGTTTGGCATTTTATCCAAACTCATTGTTTAAATCCTCTCTTGTTCAATGGAGACAGACAGACACTTCCAGAAGGAGATGGCTGCTACAGGAGCTGTGCCAAGAGACACAACCTGACTAGCTGTTTGGGGGTCAAGTAGGTGAAATGAGAATTCATGCAGAGCAACAACAATCGGACCTGAACCATACAATACCTCACTAATCCCTGGTCTTGGATCACTTTAAAACTCGTATTTCCCAACAGTTTGGCTGTCTGTTAATTGTGGAGATGCTACTGCCTGATGGAGACCCACACTGGAGCACTGAAAGCATCTGGAACTACCAAGAAAAAGCTCTTTATGCCTTTAGAGACTCTACAACTAAAGTTGAGGCGAGAGAGGCAAAAAAAGCAAATAACCTTTCAGGTGGTATCACACTTACTTATGAGGTCCCTAGAGTCTGAATGTCTTTAATGCTTCCAGATCTGAGCTGCAATTTTCCTGGCATGGCACTGATCGGTGGCCTAAATCCCTAGGCACTCCTGTGCCCTGTGGTATGGGATGGACATGCCCAGAGCCATAAAATCTTAAAGGTCAAGAGATAAGAGTCTAGTGGTTTTTTAAAGGATTGTTTTCTTTTAGTGGGGCAACATCCAAGGGAGTTTCTTCCTCCAAATCAACACTATACATTAAACAATAAAACCATTCTGCCTCAGAAACAAAATTGACAGAAGACAATAAAACTGTCCACTGGTCACAAATCAGGCACTTTAAAGCAACACAAACAGCAATAAAAATCTTAAAACATTATTTCTGAAAACTTTGCTGCTAAACCAGTATGACAGTTGTTCCTTAGCACACAGATCAAGTAGGGATTTTTTTTTTTTTAATACTTTTTTAAGAAGGAGCAAACTGTTCACTTCTAGAGACTGATAGGATGAGGCAGGCAGTTCAAACAAGACCCCCACGGTGTAGTGGGAGTTGTAACGTGCCCTGCGAATTAAGGAGTACAGCAGGAGCCAGCCCTCCTGTCTAACTTGACACCTGAGCTCTGCCCAGAGGGTGCAGCACCCAGCACCCTCCTCCCCTGAGATTAGAGCTCACACAGCACAGGGATCTGTTCTCTTACAGCATGAATCTGCCTACAGCCCCCAGAGTTGTCCCAGGGATAACGTTCAGCACTGGGATCAGAAGTTGCTTCATGTGATGTAACAGCATACAAAACCAATGCCAAACAAACCCAAACCAAATGCTTCCCAGCATATAAAGAGAGTCTCGGCACTGGGCTGCAGAGATTAGGGCTCTGCATCAGCGAGCTGAAAGCAAGCAAACAGTTTCTGAGCAGCTTTTAATCACGGTGGTTAAAGGAAACCCTCCAAAGCAAGACAGCATTTGTTCCTATAAATAAAGGCTTTAATTTGTAAAGCACAAATGTCAGCAGGGACCAGCCTTTTGAATGCAGTGGGCCTGATCCCGCTGTCAAAACTCTCTCCAGGTTGTTGAAGCTCCAATCATTCACCAGGCTCTCAAAGCCACTGCTGTGGGACTCTGCATTCGGCAGAGCCAGCTAAGCAGCGAGCATGGCCATCTGGAAGACTTGCTCAACACAGACATTTTTCACATGGACTTATTTCCCACACAAAGAATAAGGTCTTTGCAGCGGTTAATGTGCTCTACTTTCCTTCCTTCCCAGTGAATAAATCCCAATTCAGATACTGTTGCCCCCATGGTTACAAAACAGACTGTCAGCTCCCCGAGGAATGGCTGTTGAGTGCAAGGACAAAAAAAACTTGGGGGAAAAAAAAAAAAAGGAAAACGTAAAGAAAAAATACAGTATTACTGCTTTCTGCAAGCAGAACCACCTTCTCTCAAATACTCTATTGGGACTGAAATTTAATAGCATTTTTGCAGTGTTATAGCATGTCAGAATTCACAGATACCAAAGAAACTGAGCCTCAGTTGCAGAGGTGCTCTGCTTGCAGGACTACTGAATGGATGCTTGACAGAGAAAATAGTTGCTAGTTAAAGCATTAGGGCTTTGGAAGCTTCTCACTGAGAGATGTTGTAACTTCTAAATATTAAATGTGTACTGGCTTTGAAAATTTATAGATCTTTAAACCTCTGAATTCCTTCTAAAATTAATATTATACTTTTACTTGGGAAAAAAAGATTTGAAACTCGACCTGATGACTGGGAACAGAAATGTCTTTGGACTGGAAGAAGAATCAAACAGACTTTAAGAAGATATTGTCAGATTAAATTGAGGCAGTAACTACCACAGGTATCAATATTTGATGTCAATGGAAGCAATTTTAAGCACAACCAAACAGACAGGCTTTAGCAGCTCCTACAATCCATGTGCTACAACCTTGTGCCATCAAACTGAACTGCTCCTGGGGAAGTTTGCAAAAAGTGGTGTTGTGGTTTAACCCAGCAGCCAGCATCTAAGCACCAGACAGCCGCTCACTCACCCCTCCCCTTCCCCCCAGTGGGATAAGGAGCAGAAATGGACAAAAGGTAAAACTCGTGGGTTGAGATAAAAGACAATTTAATAAGACAACAAAGGAAGTACTACTGCTACTAACAGTTGTAATGATAATAACAAATATGCAAACCAAACTATATACAATTTTTCTCATCACCCGATGACTGATTTGTAGCCAGTCCCCAAGCAGTGATCATGGAACCCCAAACTCACAAATTTCACAGAACTCCTGGAAAAGATTGCACTCGCAGATCAAAGAGCATTTGAACTTACAGAAATGAGAAAGAAAGATTCCTGTCCCCGGCCAGCCCCCATTCATAAACTGAGCCTGACGTCCATGGTATGGAATATTTCCACTGGCCAGCCTGGGCTAGCTGTCCGGCTATGGTCCCTCCCAGCTCCTGCACACCTGCTCGTTAGCTGAATATGGGAGACTGGAAAGAGTCCTTGCTTTCACGGCAACATCTAAAGACATCAGTGTTATCAACATTCTTCTCCTACTAAATCCAAAACACAGCAGCTCCTGGGAGGAAAATTAACTCTATCCCAGCTGAAACCAGGACAAGTGGTAATGCCAATCAAAAGTATTACAAAATGAACACACTAACATGGCAAGTAGCAAGAACTTCTAGATTCCAGAAGAAATCCAGAAGAGCAGCATGAAGAAAATAAGTGTTATTTATTTATTTTCAGGGAAAAACTGAGAAATTCAAGAAGCGAGTGGTACAGCAAAGTACTACAAACACGACTAAACAAGCACCTCTAATGAGGTTGTCTTTGAGCCCTTAGAAATAAAACACCTCATTAAACCCAAGAAAGAGTAGGAAGAATCCTACAAATGTCTGCAGAGAAATTTAAAATCAACTACAACCAACTACCTAAACACTGTATGCCAGAAAGGTGAATTACATGAACCAACCTCACTTTCAGATCTGATTGCCATTACCTTTTAATTACAGGGAAAGGTTAATAAAATCTACCAGAAATAAATTTATCACACTTCGAAGACAAGACTTTGCTAAGTTTGCCTCCAGTTCTATCCTGCAGTGAGTGCCTAAGACAGAAATCATAACTTGTAACTTAAGAATCTTTTTTTTTTTTTTTTTAAGTAATAAATACAGAAAGGTATTGCACAGAAATTCTCCCCCTGGGGACAACAAATTTATACTGCAATGATTAAAGTCAACAAATGCAACAAAGCTTTCACAGCTTTCCAAAATCCTGTTGATTCTTCCAGGCAAAGCCCTCGAAGTAATAAAAGAAAACCGAGTTTTCCTCCTGCGGGGCAACACCGGGCTGGATTGCTTCAAATAACACAAACAAACCCCAAGTTGCTGCAGCTAAGTCCTTGGATGTCCTCTGCAGATCTCCATTCATTTCTTTTTTCTTATTTGCTCTAATTTATTTTGCTTCAGCACTTCCGGAAGATGAATGTTTAAGCAGCAGATGAGTTCCAGACTGGACTGTGGACCAAGCGCAAGTTCCAGGCTCCAACCTAAAACTTGGGTTCTCTTCTAGCCCTGGGCAACTTCCTCCTTTCACTGAGGTATAATGGATAATTAGACAGACTCAGCAGCAAAAAGTCAAGTCTGCCATCTCTGTGAAGCTTTCTCAGACTGAATTTTTCATGGACACAGTTTCATAAGAGTGATTATTGATATACAGTGCTGCAGCCATACCAAACAATCTCCTCTCTAAACCAAGACCAGAAAAATTGGCTCAACAATATTTTTTTTTGGCTTAGAAATGTCAGCAAAGTGGTAATGAGACTCAGCAACCATGACTGCATTGTATTTTTCTCTGCAGCCTCAGGTTCATCTAGTTGCTCCTTGAGATAATGCCAAAAGACAAAGCCACGTAAACTGGTATCTACGTCACGGAGGGCTGGGGCTTTGCTTCAACTTGCACCACACTTGCTCTACACTCCTCTGTCCTCATATGACAAGTTCCTACAACCACAAAGGATCTTTGAAGTTGGAAATGCAGAATATTTTCCAAGTAGCTACACATGGGACGTGCCCAGTACTCAGCAATGCCTCCTCCCATGCACAAATTCCAAGAGGGGAGATGACTGGTCTGTTCTTCACCCGAGGACCTGATATTATCACTCCTTTTGTACCATGGATGAAGATAGGCTCTGCTTTCCCCAGCTGCTGCAGCTACGCTGGATGTGCCATTGTGTAAGCTCTTCCTGGTGGCCATGGCCTTCTCATGGTCTCCAGCTCAGCTGCAGAAGCCACAGAGACGTGTGCCTTGGCCGCAGCCATCGCTTTCACTGGTAGTGAGACCGAACTAGGCAACTCCAGGGTTGGCCTCACTGAAAACCAAGCTCCTCTCCCAGGCTGAGCATTATGTTTTGTGCATCTGCCACAAGAGCAAACGCACACTACAACCTACACCCATGGTCAGCCTTGTGAAGGCACACAGGCTCCAAATGACTTTGGAGAACAAGTGCTGTCCCCCAAAACCAGCTAACTCTGATCTCGGCTTTGGCTACAACCACCATCTAAAGTGTCTGTTATCCATTGTGACTTCCCAGCACATGCTGCATGAGCTGCAAAGCCCAAAAGATTGAGCAAAAGCATCCGCAGTCACAGCAGATCAGGAATAAGAGCAGAATGAGGATTTATGGGTGTGTAAGACTGTTCAGCAAAGGGCTGGGGCTGAAGCATTTTGTGAAGAAAATGCTGCTGGATGAAAAGTGACAACATTTTAGGGGGGAGAAGAGGGGCACGTGTGCCAAATGACAGAGCTCGGGAAAAGACACACTGCAGACTGATGGCAACTGCAAGGAAAATAATTTGAACATAGTTATGTTCTCAGGTCTAAATTAATCCAGACTTTCAAGTCTAGCTTGCAGAAACCAAAAAGTAGGTTTGGGATCAGTATCGTGTCCTTCATCTGCTCAGAGTACCTCTAGTTATTAACAACATACTCAAACCACATGGAAGCATTCATTCCCTGCTGCACAGAAGACCCCTGTACAGCAGCCAGCTGCACATGATAACCACAACAGTGACATTACATAACCACAGGAATTCAAAGGAAATTCAATAAACTCCCATTTAATAAATGCAATATCCTGAGCACCTACTTCCCAAGCCTGATAAAGCCTTAATATATGCAGCTGATTATAAATGCCTAAAAAGTACACAACAGTAAAACGATGTTTATTCAGTGATGTTTAAATTATGACCCTAATCTTATTCACATTCTCCCTCCTTAAAAGAAGCAAATGTGCTGCTTTTCACGTCCCGGCCCTAGTCCATCAGAACTGCGTCAGTGGCACATCTGTATGCACTCGACAGCGGTTCGGCTGTTGTTTGTCTCTCTCTCCCCAGTGCTGACAACAATCACGCCAATTCTAAGCACCTGACACCAGGGACCCCATCAAAGCTGGGCATTTTTATTTCCTCTGCCTAAACTTCACTGGACTCTATTAAAATGCATTACAATATAATAGAGGAAGGGAATATACTGTGCACTTATGTAAACACAGGGAAAAAAATGATGAAGATGAGAGAAACAAAGGAAAAAGGAAAATAATTAAGAAGCTTATGCACTATAGCAATTCTGCTACTGCAATATCCTGCTCCAAGACACTCCAAACCACCTCCCTGGATGACGGCATAAGCCACCTCCAGCAGCAGTTATGAAATAATTTACTGAAAAATGTGCCTCTAACCTCCACAAACACATACTTACAGCCCATTCGATACCTTCCCCGCTTTTGTAATCCTACACAGCTACAGTGTTCAGTTCAGCACTTTGAACCTCAGATGCTTTTTAGACTCCTGTTTAGCTCACAAACACAATTGTCTCTTTTAGCAACCCATTTCATTACCTATAACTTAATGTAAAGCGTGTACTGACCTGCAGCTGTCAGATCAGACTTTTCTTGTTCATGGTGGCAGAAAAAAGCACAACATACACCCACGATAGTCTAATCCACTCTGGTAATCCACCCAGGGTAAGTGATACCCTTTCTTACTGAAACCCCAAGCGAAAATAGGTGAAACTCAATCATCAATCTGACAAGTAATTTGTGGCCTCACTTGACAAAGATTAATTAATACTGGAGAAGAAACAGGAGCAGGAATGATAAGCAGCAGATAAACTGATACACCTGAGAGATATGTTTTACAACTAAGAGACATATCAACAAACCACTGAATTTCAAAACCTCTAAAATCAGGACTGTGCTGAAGATGGCATCTCCAGCCCCATGTCTGCAGCAGCAGTTGCTGACAGACCCCTCCGGAGGGATACTGAGTCCAGAGCAAACCATCCCAGAGGCAGCAGGCACCTTCACATGTTGGGTGCCAGGCAGCTGTGGCCAGCTGAGCAGGACACCAAGGAGAGTGGGGTAGCCAGCCAGGCTGTCCCCAAACTGCAGGACACGACTGCCGTCACGACTTCCCAGCATCGCAGAGCAATGGGCAGCTCCCTCCCTGGACACACACCTGGTTTACAGTCAGCAAAAACCCGGAAGTGATGATGGTGCATCTCTGGTCTCCTCTGGAGAGCCATGACATCCTCCTTACCCCCACAAGTTAGATTTGGCTACAGAAAGGCTTTTGCTTTTTGATTCCACCCAGGAGTAAGGCTCAAAGAGTAAAAACCCAATCAGTCAAGTCTCTTTCCACTTCTTTCTCCAAACTTAATCTTAATTGGAATATAACTACATATATAACTACTTAAAAACATAGTAACATGTCTTTCCACACAAACTGCAACCACTCTAAGATGGCAGGTAGACTGGGGTGGGTGCTGTAAATCTACTAGGTGGGTGGCATTCTGAAGAAAACGTTTTACTTTCCTCCCATAAAACACATCTGCAAGGTCTGTAGACACAACTGGAGCTTTTCACAGAAATTAAAATTGCAGCATACATATCTGGCAACAGCACCCTCCCAACTCTTCCCAGGACAGGGAAAAGACAGCAAAAGGAAGCTGGTATCCAAGCCGCAATTTGGAGCAACTATCTGAGTGAGAGTGATATGTAATTACACAAATTTTCATACCACTAGATTAGAATTATTTACCTGGCTTCATGGTTGTAGAGCGGTGAACACTTCCCAATGTCAGCTCCGAATTAGGCCAATATAAATATTTGATGGAAGTTCACAAGTATGTATAAACAACAATACAATAATGACACGGAATTATTTTGTAACATTTGAAATGTGCTCTTACTCCTAATGAACTTACTGCATACTGAAATTATTTTAAGTTATTTGTTCTACCTACAATTGTTTTGCCATATAATAAGATTATGTTAATGAGGTGTAATCCTGATGCACAGTAACTTGTAGTGATGTGTAAAATATCAGTTCAATATTTAGTCATGTTAAAGGCATAACCATCAAGCAATCCTGAAGTTTACAGCCAAGTAAAATTCCACTGCTGACTGTAAATCAAATTCACAAGGAATCACTCCAAGGTTAGCAGCAATGCCTGAAGATTTCAGTGGGAAGAAAACTCAGCCACATTGCAGGTGCAATGCACACCCCATGCATCACTACCGTGACACCACGAGACCTACAGGGCAATTAGCACGTTTTAAACAAGCTGAAGACAGAGTCAAGACCTTTGCTACCAGTAGCAGTACTAAAACGAGAGCTTAATTTATGTCAGGTGTTCAACTGAACTGCAGCCAGGCTTCAGGAGGCATGAGATCCCGAGCACCGGCTGCCAGCTGTGCAATCTCCGCGCCCACGAAGGGGCTTCAGGATTAGACATTCAGGGAACAGGAGGAGGTAGCTACTGTCTCCAGAAGAAGAGAGTAGGAATTGCTCCAAGGCAGGAAAAATACCATTTCATCAGTCAGGCAGCCATAACAACTTTTGACAGAATTTGTACTTTCCTGAAGAAAATTTCGGCTGAAGCTGAAAGCAGACACATAAGTAAATGCAACACAAAAGCAATGTAATTTTTTCTTTTTCCATGATGGTTCTGTCTTCATGAGGTTGCTCTTGTACATCTCTTCTGAACAGCAGTCATGTCTGCCTCTGCTTTGGAAATGTCTAGCCGTTGGATACAGGATTTACAGTTGTCTTTCTCACTTGGGATACGGCGCTTCAGTTTAATCCTACACAGCAACCATTTTTTGCACTGTGTACTTGACTTCAAGAACACTAGTCAGTGCTATTAATTGGCTGCCTCAATAATTAATTAATCTTGTTGGTAAAACATCTTCATTCTGTGTAACAGGCATTTGGGCATTTGAATTTCCATGAGTTAATGAAAGTGGGATATCAATTAAGAGACAGAAAAAGAGCAACCTGGGGAAAACCAAACCAAACAAAAAAAAAAAACTGGAAAACAACCAGCAGAACAAATCCTAGCTTTGTTTCCCCACCTTTTTATCAAATACTTCTGTTTACCACTTTTTGCTATTTTTTTTTTTTTAATTCAGGAAGGTTCACACACTAAAATTCAGATGACACTTCAGGTGCAGACTTCATATACAGATGTTTCTAATTTATAAAATAGATAATAAACATTTTCTAAGGTGATTTCTGGTCACTTCTCAAAAGTATCTGCCTACAGAGGTATACAGATGTCCAATGGGACTCTTGCAAGCACCTGCTCCCTTTGCCATGTAAACACCTTTACAGATCTACTCTTCAATCTCTAAATCACGCAGAAGCTGGAGGGTGGTTTCCAGGGTCAGATCTCCCCCATACATTTGGCTTAGTCCCTTTTACATGGCTGCATTTAATTTTTGGTACTAGGACTTCTGACATGTTGGAAAACTCTAAGGCTCTGATCATCTGGTTCAGATGCAACCCCAGACTCGTAGACACCCACGTTGTGGGGGTGGCTGGATCCTCAACTACTTCAACCTTCTCTCTTCTTTCAGCATTACATAATGCATCTATTTCAGCCTGTGCCATCAAACATGAAAATTAAGAAAAGCCATGCTTCAAAAGTGAATAAAAAGTAACTTCTTGATGCTCACGTTCCCAGCATGTCCTACCCTAGGGACATTTAACCATACTGTCACCTACCATGGGCATATGTGTAAATGCCGTGTAGCAAACCTGCCTTCACACACTTGCTCTTATTTGTATGTATTTCTAGCAGTAATCTGGATGCAGGTGGACCTTATCCCCACATCCAGACATCTTTGATGCCAGACGTACTGACTTGATCCTGGACCCTACATGCAGCAAATATGGACTTCACCTGAATCGGTCCTGCTAACGTCCTTTTATTTTTTGCCCTGACTTCAATTACTGCTTTTGACACCAGTTTCTAGCAGCAAAATAAAACCTACTGATATGTTTCAGTGACAAGGTGGGAGCCAGCTAACAGTCTTAGGTCCCACTTTCTTGTAATTACAGTTTTAAAAACAAGTACCTGATTTTCTTCCTATGCAAGGACTTCTTTTTTTAATAAAAATTGCAGATACACATAAATATTTTAATGTACAAACTCCCGAGAGTGTAAGGTATGCCATTACTATGACTTGCCCTATATCCTCATAGTATTTCTTTAACTTCTTAAGGTTTTCTATCTATTCTTTTATTCCCAGATGACAATCTGTGAGATTTCTGATAATAAAACACAATAAAAAAGCTTAACACTAAAATTTAAATGCTTAATAAAATAGTAACTGGAAATTATATTAAAAAAGCAGCCCTTTCATAATTTATTCACAGTTTGGCTTTGAGCAGGGAAAGCTTGCCAATTACTTTGCTGGATTACTTATTGTAATGTTGCTGATTTTGAAAGAAAAGGCATAATTTTACAGCACAGTTGCAAGCAGGAAAACGTAGGCAATCCCCACCAGCAAAGAGAAAATAAAGTGCTCTCTCCTCTGGCTCTTAACAGAAGTGAATGTTATTTGTTTTAATGAAGAATGGCTCATAGAAATGCTCTTTGGATCTGTTTTTTTGGAAAGACTTTTGTCAGATAATGTTTTAAAGTATTCTCAAATGTTTTTTATTATGCAGTCTACTCAACCCACTGTCTAATACGTAATGAAAAAGTCCAGATTCATCTGTACAGTAGAAAATACTTCTAAATTTAATGGCATTTGATAAATGACACCGTCTTCCCCAGCTATCCTGAACCCGACGTGGTTATCACACATCTGTCTACCTTGCCAGCAGAATATTCATTTCTGCTACCTCCAAGCCCTGAAAGCTCTCACCTGCCAGCTGATATTAAGCAACAGCCTGACAGCAGAGGAAACAAAATAAAACAAATCTGCACAATTCAAGAGGAACTGGAAATCTTCCTGGAGAGGGCCAGATTAGCACAAGAATGACTGCTGGTCATTAAAAGCTGTCGAAAACATTTTGCAGCATGGGTACCTGATATCTCACCTCTATCTACGCTAGGCAAAAGTGCTCTGCTTGCAGAGTTGTATCTATTTTCATACTTTGTGAGGAAAGAGATTAAATGGGTTTCACACTGCTTTAACACACCGTACCCTGGAGAAGTTTATCTAATGTTATGTAGTAAAATGGTTACAGCAAAAGAAAACACTGCCACACCTTTCCCTGAGAACCAAGCTGAACTTCTCTCAACATTAAGCAGCAATGACTGATACTGCATGCAGCTGGGAACAGAATCACCCACACCACTGTAGTGAAAATAGAGAACAATATCCTAACCCACACCCAGTACAACCAATTTGCAGGAGAGTGAGGTTTTCACCAAGTCATGAGCTACAATCTTAGGAGATAAGATGCGCTCTCAGATCCATGTCCCTGCTGTCAGTACAAACATTTCTATCTGCTTGCATGAATCATCTCCCAGAATCAAGCTGAAAAGACCTTCGAGGGCTTGGGACGTTCACCCCAATTCATTTCTCTGCCAGCAAAATGGTGCTGAGAACTGCATACGGAAAATCCGAGAGACAGATTCTATCATGGAATTCAGACTAGGAACTACAGGCTTACAGATCTCCTGAGTCTTCAGCCTAGGATCAACTTTCCTGTGGGGTTTGCCACAAAATTTGGCCATAAAGAGAACATTGCTGCATTCAGTAGTGTGGAGTTTATCCTCTCCTGGGAGGGAAGGGATGAAGACTAAGCAAGACCTCAGCTTCTTCAGATGCTGCCTCCCGGGGATCAGCTCATTCATACACACAGCTACGTACACAGCCCTGCCTGCACACGCTTCGCCCCGCAGGGTGCGGCACTAGCTGCAGCTCCTCAGCTGAGACTGTGGGACAGAGAGTGATGCAGGGCTCCAGTCCTGCGGTTTGAGCGCCTGAACGTCATTCCCTTGCATCTGCACTTGCTCCTGATTTCATGCTTCGTGAAGGTCTGTTGCATTTCTCTGTTGTGAGTTACAGCTACAGCATGCCTCTATTCAGTTGACCTAAAAACTCTCAGCCTATAAATCCAGGCACAGCTTCTTCACATGGCCCTGAAGTGAATAAGCCTCGCACACACACCCCGAAGGTCTCCCAGTGTCCACGGTGGAACTTTGAGCACAGCCCAACGTGGGTAATCTTGATCACGGACTTCATCATAGTATTAGACCACTTGCGAGTGCTCAGGAAACTCCCATCACCACGTGCCTTGCTGTTACGAAGGAAACAAGCCCTCAACCTTATTAGGGAGCAGCTGACCTCTCAGTTTCCACACTGCAGCTGGTGCTCAGACCACTTGCTCTGCACCAGCAGCTGTTGAACGATGCTGTTTCCTGAGCCCTGGCACTACCAGGGAACAGTGCTGGTAGACATCTGTTCCGGCATGATAAGGCGCCATAAAAGTTAGTTGATAGAGCATCACATGAACCGCTTCACTTGCACCATCCAAAACACAGGAAAAAGGCAATGGGTGGAGAATGAAACAACTGAAGAGAGGAAAGAAACTGTCTGAGACCGTCAGAAACAACACAGAGGCTCAGAAACCGTGTCATAAGAAAGAACATAACACTCGAGGCAGCCAGTGCTGGGCTACTCTAGAGCTGGCTGGGAAGGCCGTCCTCGGCATGGGAGGTTGCAAAGGTCCCTCCAAGCGGCGAGGTGCACACTACAGCCAGAGACGCCAGGACTGCTGCAGCCCAGGGGCTTTCCCAGTGGTACAGCATGTCGCCCAGGTTGGCAGCAAATTCTTACCATAAACACTGGACTTTTATCGTTGCCCTCTTTGTTTGACAAACTTTTGCTAAAATTTTGTCTAATTGTCATAAAGCATATGTATTCATTTAAAAACACATCAGTCAAACAACCATTCAGCATACTTCGAAATAAATATTCAATGGGAGATGGGAAACGCAGCCTTCCTAAAAAACCTGAACGACTGTCCTCATGGAAAGAAATTTAATTAAGCACAAAAGCAGTAAATATCAAACCTGATCATTTATATAAACTGAAGAGTACACAGAAAGCCAAGTTATTTTCCCCTCCTTCAAAGATGACAAATGTAAAACACATTGGAAGAAAGAATCATAGAATCATAGGTTGGAAAAGATCTCTAAGATCATCAAGTCCAACCACCAATCCAACACCACCATGCCTGCTAAACCATACACCAAAGTGACATATCTACATGTTTTCTAAACACCTCCAGGGATGGTGACTCAACCACCTCCTTGAGCAGCCTGTTCCAATGCCTGACCACTCTTTCAGTAAAGAAATTTTTCCTAATATCCTAACTAAACCTCCCCTGACACAACTTGAGGCCATTGCCTCTCGTCCTATTGATAGTTCCTTGGGAGAAGAGACCAGCACCTGCCTCACTACAACCTCATTTCAGGTAGTGGTAGACAGCGATAAGGTGACCCATCAGACTCCCCTTCCCCAGACTAAACAGCCCCAGTTCCCTCAGCCGCTCCTCATAAGACTTGTTCTCTAGACCCCTCATCAGCCTCATTGCGCTTCTCTGTACATGGTCCAGCACCTCAATGTCTTTCTTGTAGTGAGAGGCCCAAAACTGAACACAGTACTTGAGGTGCGGCCTCACCAGTGCTGAGTACAGGGGCACGATCATCTNCCTGCTCCTGCTGGCCACACTGTCCCTGACACAAGCCAGGATGCTGTTGGCCTTCTTGGCCACNTGGGCACACTGCTGGCTCANGTTCAGCCCACTGTTGACCAACAGCCCCAGGTCCTTTGCAGCTGGGCAGCTTTCCACCCAGTCCTCCCCAAGCCTGTAGCNTTGCATGGGGTTGTTGTGACCCAGGTGCAGGACCCAGCACTTGGCCTTGTTAAACCTCATACAGCTGGCCTCGGCCCATCAATACAGTCTGTCCAGATCCTTCTGCAGAGCCTTCCTACCCTCATGCAGATCAACACTCCCACCCAACTTGGTGTCATCTGCAAACTTTCTGAGGAAGCACTCAATCCCCTCATCCAGATCATTGACAAAGCTGTTAAACAAGACCGAACCCAAAACTGAGCCCTGGGGAACACCACTCATGACTGGCCACCAGCTGGATTTAACTCCATTCACTACCACTCTCTGCGCTCAGCCATTCAGCCAGTTCTTTATCCAGCAAAGAGTACATCAATCCAAACCACGGGCAGCTAGTTTCTCCAGGAGGATGCTGTGGGGAACAGTGTCAAAGGCTACAGTGAAGGCAGGACTCAGTAACCAAGGAAGCCATAGCATAAGATTAAATTCCAGATCCTTTAGGAATACTCTTTTCTAGTAAAAATGAACTAATAATTTGCCCTATTCCCTTCAAAAGGATTACTTAAGTGCAAAATTATGCGTGTACCTAAAAATATTTACAGGAATGGAAGTCTTTATGTAAACTGAAAATAAATTAATCAGTACAGCCACGCAACATTTCACACTGGCCCCCACTGAAGAGAGAACACATGACACTGTCTGAATAAAAGATGAGGCCATTCCATAATCTCTGTGAATTTAGTTCTTGATGAGGTTATGAATAATGTCAGTTCTCTTTATATCTTATGGTTGTTTGAAGTCATTCTACATCTCAGTATGCGCAAGTCAAATATCGCTCCATCTGGAAACACATTCCTTAAAGGAAGCAATTTTGTTCATGTAGAAAGCCTAATCCTACAAAGTCTCCAGGAAAAGATTCTGCCAACTTCAAAGCAGACCCTACTTCATGCAAAACATGGTAATAGTTATCCAGCCCTTCCACAGATCAGAAATATTCATTTCGTCAAGGTCATGCAATGAGATTTATTTGAAGAACTTTCTTGCTCTTTTAAAACTTGATTTCTGTATATTGCTCTGTAAGTCTGTGTTTAGTGTGAACATGAAGAACATGGTAAAACTCCCATGTTGTTAGATGCGAAAACTACCCTTGAACCCATTAGACTCATCTAAAGGGAGTTTTTTTGGTCTGGTTTTTACATGAAAACATGCATTTCACCAAACAGATAAATGTTAATTTGAAGCTCACACATATATAGGGAGATTAATCATTAAAGACACCAAAGAGAAAAATAAAATACAAAAATAATGAAGTGCATTCCTTAATTGCTATCATATCATCTAAGGTGCAAGATATTGGTGTGTCTTCATCACAAGCATAGAGTAAACTTTGGTGTATCCCAAATCCTCAAGCAACACATTCAGCGTTACTCAGATGCTTTGAATGCATACCTGCAAAATATGCAATCCTGTAAAATAATTTGGGTTTTAATATGTCTAAACTAAAAGTTATACCCTCAACATTGACTGAATCTCAGCGTGCAATCTGGTTTGGGAGATGGCTAATAAAAACAAGTTGTTAGTGGAAGACTGTTGATGGAGGAGTAGAGGATTTTTCGTCCCAAGCCAGGCAAGGAGATCCCTTTCCCTACAGCCCTGAGGAAAACCAACCACAGGTCGATACCACACTTGGAAAAGGGGAAAGTGCTGTACCAGGCTGTACATATACACGATCCGCAATGACACATACCCTATCCTAAAGAGATGATGATTTCACTAGAATTTTTAAATGTCTGAACCTTGTCTTTCCGGTGTATGATATCTTCAAAGGTGTATCAAGTAGCAGAATTAAGGACCTACACTGACACACAGTGAGGTTGACGCCACTGCTAATAAACAACTGCAAAAATAAAGTCGCAGCAGAATTGTATTTATTACAGTAATAACAGTCCTATAGGGGAAAGGAAGGCAGAGGGTTCCTTGTCAGCTTTTTGCAGCTTTTCTAGCACCAAACTTCTAAAAATGAGACATTCCTGCCTAAACAGAAAGCTAAATGGATGCAATCAACATACTCTTTAATTGTTTTTCCCATGGCTCACTGCAGAAAAAAAGCCCACACCTTTATTCTGCAGGTACTAATTTCAGAGCTCTGTATTTTTAGAAAAAAAAAAAAAAGCCATATGACTGACATATATTAATTAAACCCTGCTGCGATGTTTATTAGTTTGGGAATAATTATTTAATCAAGAAATAGCTGCCAAGCTTTTGATTCAGTGCTGATGAATAGATACGTTCAAAAAGATATTTGAAGCCAACTGAAGTAGGAAAAAATCCAGAATAATTCATTGGAATTTGAAAGCAGTGGATCAACGTTAGAACATTGACCCTCCATTTATTCAAGTTCTAAGTCTAAGACCTTTAGCTTCTTTCCTGAATAAACATTATTATGATCTGCAAATGTTTATTGGCATAACTGAGCCACACAAAGAACACTACCTGAAGGAAATGGGATAAAGCACTTGGCAGTTAGTAAGGAAAAAAAATTACGTCAAATGCATGTCCACTTGCTTTTCCTTCAAAAAAAGTGGGTGAGCTTTGACTTCTTGACCAGCATTAAAGCCAAGTGTGAAACACATTACACAGCTCTCCACTGTACTTTTGGAAGAAAATCTAGTTTTCCTTTTTCAATATTTAAATGATATATTTGACTTCTCCTGCCTTGGTTGTATTCACAGTGCAAACTCAAGCAATAATCCAGTAGAGAAATTGTCAGCAAGAAGAGCTCTAAAATATATTCTATATCAAAAATAACAGACATAGCCGGTTGCCCGCTGACTGAAATAAAAATGTTATGCACGTAAATTATTAAATCTGTAGGTCTGTAATCAACATCAAAAGGCAGTCTCATGTATTACTACTATTACAGACAAAACCACAGTCGTGTTGCATCTTCTTGCGAAACAAGGTATACCGCACACCAGAAAGCCTGCCATCTAATGCTGTCATTCCTGCAAGAAGCGGCTACAGAAAGACTACTGCATAGTGAAATGCAAAAGTAGGATTAAAAACTCAAAATTAGAATTAAAAAATCATATAATGAAAGAACAAGGAAATTCAGAAAGATAAGAAGGAGGAAGAAATGCCCTAATACAAAGCTTATACAATTTCTCTGCAGTCAACCAAATGTCATAGACGATTAAAAAAGTTAAAACTCTGCAGTGCACGCACATATACATATGTGTGTGCATATATACATACACATACACATGTAACAAACCAAATACATGGCTTAGAAAATGAAAGACAATTGCTTTGACAGACATGTTTTTAAGGGATCTAAATCAGGGAACTGGAAGAAAATGAAAGAGTTTCCTTTCTGGACAAGTTATTTTGTGTCTTTCTGAAAGCAGAATAATAAACTGCAGAAGGGGTTGTCAATCCAGCAATTTATTTATACTTCTCTAAAAATGATAAAACCTTCAGAGGCTTGATCTTACGCCAGTAATGTCTGTTAAACCAACACTGATTTTCTCCAGAGCAGCAGGATGCACTGAGGAAGAAATTGTACCTGAGCATGAAACCAAGGGCTTCACAAGCATCTTGATGCTGACAGAGGAGTTGCTGGTGGCTTAACAACAGACTTGTCTTTCTCCTATTGAGATAACAGTCTTCTAATTTCAGAAGGAGTGGGAGATTCTGTGAGCCTGAACTTCAACAAAGGTTTTGTCTGTCAGAGTGAGGAGGTGTAATGGGAACTAAGGTAGGAGGAAGGCATCACGTAGTAGCAGAAGTGCCCGAACTCTCCTGAGCACAAAGATTTTCTCCTTCCCAAGCAACCCTGAACTCAAATTTGCCATGTCTGGGGACCCTCTTGAGAATATACCAACGGTGCCATCATTTCAAACCCGCTCTACTTGTTAACTAGTGTTTGGGATTTTAGTCTTGGTCTGCTTTGTTTGGGTTCACCTTCTAGTTCCTTTCTTCTAGTTCTCTGCACTTACTAACAAGGTGTGAATAATTCTAGCACTGTCATTTCTTGAGTATGCCTTTCCTGTTGAGCAAGCTAAGAGGCATCACACCGGCAGGGCAAGGGGCAGAGCACACACTAGATCATACACAGTCTGTCTCCTCCCACCTCTTCTATGTGCCTAAGGCAACCTTAGTTCTACCTTTTCTACGCTTTTGAGGAATTAATTTTGAATATCAACAGTTTTCTTCTAAGACTGTTTCCTGTGTTTAACTTATCTAGGTAAAACTAAGTACTGAATTAGGTACCTAACTTATTGATTCCTAGAGTAAATCATGAACAACGGTAACCCGGAATAAATATCTGCACTAAAAGGAGCACTCTTTACACAGCTAACTAATACATGGTAGTTGATTTAGGATCAAAGGCTAATGAAGATAAGAAAGTTTCTATTTTTCATGTTTAATCTTTTCTGTAGCACAGGACAGGCTAGCTGTTTATTTTGAATAGCCAATACATGCTCAGTCTACAGACTGGTCTCCACTGAGATTTTATTTCAAGCTGAAAAACCATTTACCAAAGACAAGATTTGAAGGAGTGTCTAGACTAGTCTTCACCTAGGTGTCATCTGTTTAGAAATACAGGGATATGTTTACACTGTGTAAAAGTAACCCAGTGTAGGTAGGAGTTACAAAATTTGTAAAGTTACAAAGCCCAAATAATCATCCACAAGATTTTCAGGAGACTAATACAATGAAAGGCCTGCGAAACCTTAGAGGAAAGGCAGAAAATTCAGATTCATGATTTGTAATATCCTGTTCCATATACTTGACATTTTTAAAGGGCAACCCTCTCAGCAAGGATTGCATGCACGAAGGCTCAGACCTAGCTCCCTTTACTGCAATATACTTTTACAAGCGCATGCAGGTGTGTGTTTCACCCCTACATGCATAAAAAGGACTTGAAGCTAAACTGGGTCAGTGTGTTACTGTGACAGTAGCTTCTATGCTGAAGATGGGCACACATGGTACACAGAAAAGAGACCAGGAGGACAGCAGACAAATTACATCTTGTTCTTCTCAGACACAGCCTTGGAAGATAGGCAAGCAGAATAAGTTGCTTGGCTATTGTCTTTTGCATTACTGTGTGTTGCTGGATGCTACAGTTGAACTGCTTTGTTTTATCTCTAATGGTTCCAGGTTGGAGTACAACATCACTGTCTCACCAAGAAAGAGGTTCTGGGCAAACGGATCAAGACCAAGTTACTATTCATTCCCTCACATCATCTTTCCCCTGCACCCCACTTTCCCATTGCTCTCAAACTCTTTTCCTCTTGCAGCTCAGGACCACAGCACATCTGACAGACACATACTAATGAAGGCCAAGCAGAGGTATGGCTCTGGTTAGGTTTTGCATCTCAACAGCCTTTCAGGACCATCCACCTCTCTCTGATTCTCCAGCTGCTCTTTAAACTGCTATGGATTGAAGGGTTCATCTAAAGCAAGGTATGATAGGTCTCCAGGCACATATAGCACTTGGTTCCATTTGACAGTAATCCTAGCCAGACAAATAATAAATATTAATACATTTCAGAGGTGTAATCTTGCAATTGTGATCAATCACCTGACTGCAGAGACATAATGGCATACATAGAAGACCATTAAAACGTCTAAAGGAATACAAGAAAACAGACCCTGGACTCCTTTAATGGCTTAACGTCTCAGGGGAAGGAAGAAGGTAAGCATGCTGTGAACACAGCAGTGTTTTGGTTTAAAAATACAATGCATGGTTAATTAATTTTGATGAAGCTTCTTGTAGAAAATGTTACATCTGCCTAATTTAAGAGAATAAAACATATTTAATCCTGATCCACACTTTTGTGTGCAGAATATTTTTAAGGAAGTGGCTGTGCTTTACTGGGTTGAAAACTGCAAGCAGCTGTGAATAGACTCAGCAGGATCTGTCTTCCGAAGAGAGCTGAAAGCTCAGCCTTCTGCTGGTTCTGCTGTAGATGGCATTATTGTTTCCTATGGACTCAGCCAAATGAAGTCACATTAAAACCAGATTATTCTTCAAAGACTGTATCGCTTCTCCTATTATATATACCACTACAAACAATTTATCTTAGCAGTGCTTTGACTCCTACCTAAGCTACACTTCAGAAAACGTGTAACGACATACTAAACAACAATCATATGAGATCTACATTTTGGTTTTATTAACAAAGGGATTGTGGAAACAATCTGTGGGCAACGGAACTGAAATAATCAAGGCAAAGAGACAGAACCATGCATACAAATCAGGTATGAACATTATCTCTGGTAAGTCTTGAGACCTGTTTGTCTGCCCACAATTGGCTCTGTGCAAGTAATAGGCATGTCAAATATTATTTTTTCATTATCACTGGAAGGGCATCTACCTACCTTGTAACATCAAGTTATGCATGTTACCTTTCTGTATTTGCAGACTGATACAAAAGCCTCCTGAGTATTTCATACAATAGAAAGGTTTATATTCATGATTTGAGATTGAAGGTGAACCCACACACTGAACCACACTCATCACAGAACATCACTTGGCTGGAAACAGACCACTTAAAATCACATAAATATCCTTGCTTCACAGCTTCGGGCCATTCTGCGGCTAGTCTGTGGCACTCAGAAACAAGGAAAAGTGCATTTTGCATTGCCCATTCAGCATGAATACAAAGCATATGATATGACATCCTTGCAGCTAGCTCACCAGGCAAATGTAAAGACATGCAAATACAACTTCCTAAAGATTTCCTTCTTACCTGCTGTGACAAACCAGTTTGATGTTTAAAACTTGGTGCTCTTAAGGAGAGTGGACATGAGCAGTGCTTGTATCCACTGCCTGCAGCATGCAGGATCAGAATAGAAACAGGAGTCTGAAATTCCTCTTGGCTCTACTTTACACATGTAAACAGCTCGTACAATGAAGTAAAACTGAGCATTATTTTATGGTAAGAAACGATGCTTTCTCTTCTTCTCTACACCCAAACTGTCTTAAATGTAAAATTTCATTCTTCTTAATACTTTACAAGCAGTTAGTATAGCTATAAGTTTTGGAAAGAGCTGAGTCTTGGGAAATACAAGAAATTACATTCTAATGCTGTACAGACATACTGCAGCTTTGTCAGGAGTAACCAACGGTGATGAATCTTCACCTACCAAGAGCTGCTCTCTGTTGCTGTGGTCATACATCAGTTGCTCCTATCTATTATTTTCAACCCCAGACTCTTCCCAGTCTAAATAAGAAAGCGTGATGCCAGCTGGAAAGCAGCCTGCATTACTTATGTAGGTTACAGTGGTAACTGGGATTGACACACTAGGTTTTATATGCCCCTCTGCCAAAACAACCTAGATAATAGTACTGTAGTACTTGACCCCCCCAAAATGCTACGAAATTCTCAAAGGGAAACAAAGAAAGTATCTGTAATATATGAGTATGTGAAAGAAAATGAAGAAAACTCCCACCTTGCTGCTCTCCAAGAAATGAAAGACTTTTCCTCATGCCTGCTCCATGTAGTTGGAAGGCTACGGTCAGGCCCAGGTAACAAACAGCACAATCTCCCCGTGGCACTGTTCTCTCTAAATATCCACTTGTTCTTGTTAACACCTTAAACTCAAGTGGCCTTTCCTAGAACTAGCTTAAATCCGGTGAAGGTGCCTATACCTGTGGTGCACAGTGATCATATTAGCTGCTGATGAACTGCGATGTGTCTGAATGTGCCCATCAGCCTCTGTAATGAAGCAAGAAATCCACTTTCGCACAGGTTATCTCAGGCTTCGCCCTCCTGAGTTAAGTATTTTTATGTATGAGCAGGAGTTGAGCGAGGGCCAAAGCGCAAAATCGTAATGTGAGTTAATCCCTGCAGCTACGGCCTTGGGAAACACAGAGAAATCAGCCAAATATTCTCCTAGTAAAAGGGAAACTCAGCTGATTTCAGCTTGATGTTTGTATTGCTGAGGGACTTGGCTCCAGTTTTCTAACTGGCATACAGAGCCACGAAAAGCTTTACCTCTCTTTCCAAAAAATGTTATTTTAACCTTAGAAAGAATGGGACTTTTACATGAGTAAAGGCTACAGACTTGGATGTCTTGATATTTCTAGACACGTTCCATACTTTTAAGAGAATTGCAGGCAAAACCTTTTAGTATGTTTTGCGAGGGCGGCCTTTGTCTGGTCTCCAGTAAGAGCAAGCCCCGGGTGCTCTGCAGTGCACGGCCCGCAGCCGACAGCATCCCTGTGATGGCTCCAGATGCGTAAGCAGCACGTGCCTTTGGAGCAGGACCCAGGATCCTACTGGCTAAATCCAGACTTTCCAAGTATTCACAGCCTCAAAACATTTTCCGATGGTAACACTGTGTGGAGAACTTCAGGTTTTACTTCTCTTAAAAACTGAAAAAAATACTGTCCTTCTCGGGAGTGGAGAGGGAAGCAAGGATCTGTTAACATTAAGTGTCCCAATAAATAAAATTTATTCAAGTTATAAAAGCTGCAGCATTTTAAAAGAACGCTTTGTCTTCTTCCTAACTCCTCTATCATGTTTATTGCATATTTCACACAGATTTTGGCTAAGCTGATAAAATCTACTCATAAAATGTTGACACTGGCTGGTCAACTAAAATGGCAGGCAAGCAGCCTGTTTAGGTAAAATCCCAGCCCTGCTTGTGCCAACAAAATACTGCTGTTGACATCAGTGAGGCTCAGACTTCACTTTTGATTCCTTGCGTATACAATTTCTGATTATAAACAAGAGAAAGGTAATGGCAGCATGGTCATATTTTGAAATATTAGCCTGATGGGAAATGAGACATTATGATTATTGTATATATATCCCATTCCAAACAGTAGATTTCTCTTCCAGAGCAGTAAGATGTCAGTGATCTACATCCTTCAGTACGTAGCAGTATGTATGTATCTACATCTTTCAGTATGTAGCATACTGATATAATTTCATCAGAAAGAGCCAAAGTTTAAAAAAAGGTAATAATAAGAGAGATGGAGAATGAGCATAAGCTTTCACAACAAATGCAAGCAACTGATCTTAAAAGATAATTTTGAGCTAGTTTAAATCAGTCTGTCTCCATAAATGTCAGGGAAACCACTGTAATGTGACCAAAAATCAACCCTAGCTTTCCATGCTGTACCAAAATCAGAGGAGGCAGAAGAAAACGTAAATTCAGTTTAAATATGTGCTCACATTTAATTATACAGTTGTTGGAATTTGATGTCTCTGATCTGGACCAGAGTGAGGAAAGGGCAGTTGTTGTTACAGCGTTACATATAGTAATGCATAAGAAGTAGTTGCCTGCACTATTTATAAGTCAGGACACTCCAGTGAGTATTTCCAGAGTACATCCCACCAACAGTCAGGCAGATGTATCCCCCATTGCATAATTAGCATAATTTTTTATCCTTAAATGAGAATCTCACCACAACAAACTCCAAAGAGCAAATATCCAGTTTTATTTAAAATTATTTTAGTAGAATTTTAGCAAAAGAGTTTGCTCAGACTGTTCCTATTACAGTAATAGAAATTGACTTTTCATCCAGATTTTATTAGTGCTGTTGGGGGAAATGAAACCAACATTTCATGATAATTTCAAGCAGGAAAGCTCAGTCCCTTAATTTTCCTCTCGCTTGTTAAAATATTCTTCCCTCTACAGAAGAACAATAAAACGGTCTTCATTTCAGTTTAGTACTATATATGAACAGATTTCCGTGATCACCCAATATACCCTGGAAATACTACCTGACCAGTTCAGTGACGCACATACATGCAAAGGGCAGCCCCTAAAGCCCACAGGGATCCGAAGAGTTTCATTTTATATGTCACACATACAAGCTGACAGAACAACTTCAAAAGCTTTAGACAGGTACAGACAGTGGGTTTATAGCTCTCAATAGCTGCTATTTCAGAGTAAGCAGGGTTTCTTTGTGTGTAATACAGGCAACATCCTTCCCCCCCCCCCAAAGAAAAAGGTCAAGGAAGCAATGCAACTGAAAATGTGATATCCCTCCCCAAATTAGAGGCCCTAGAACGAGCTGGGCTGCCCTGGCACAGCTCTCCATCCCTATTAACCAGCCATCAGCATTTCACTCACACAGGATCTCAGCGTCTGCTTGCACCCTCTGTACTAGCAGAGACACATTCCCAAATTAACAATTCCCTTAAGGGAGAACCCTGTTAGGAAAGTTACTCAAACAACTTACAGAAACTTCTAATTTAACTCCTCCTTCTTTTAAATAAATGGAAAGGTGCATGGCCTTGCTCTTGGAAACACAGACTTTTGTTCTCTCCACTGCCACTGTTTCCCTTGAATCTCTGTGGAATTTGTTTGCATCAGTCATGAAGAAATAGAGATAAGGGCTCTATTCTTCATTTCAAAGTTCTTTAAGTGATGTAAAAATAAAAATTACAGAGCTAAAAATAAGATAACAATTTCAATTTTTACAACCCTTTCTGACAGCAGCACCAATCCAGCTGCACTATTTCTGCACACGGTTTCTCTAGTTCCAAGGACAAAATGTAAACCTCCTATATTTAGTTGGGAGACATTATCTTGACTAAATTTATGGAAAGAAAGAAGGAATTTTCCTCACACAAAAACACAGAAAAAAGTGAAGGGAAAATTAGAACTCGTGGGGGCAAAATCACTTGCAAGCTGTGCAGGGGTTAGTTAAATATAAAAGCACGCTTAGAAACCAGCACTCGGCCAAGCAGGCGCCTAGCAACAAAACACGCAATGTGTTTTTAAATAGCAGAAAAACCCTGCGGTTGTGGTGTTGGTAAGTGAAACAAGAATTTCTGCTTGAAACATCATCTTGCTATTGGTCTATCAAATGCCAGAAGGCCAAGGGATGCTCTCGTAACATCAAACTGAATTCCTGAATTCTCCTTTTCCTGCTACATGTCGACAGCAGCTGTACCTTCTCCTTAGCAGAGATACGCTTTCCTTTTCTTCATGGGTTTTGTCCATAAAAGCAGAAAAATATTTAAAGGAACTGACGCTATGAATTTGACGTGGCTGCAACACTTCAAACCTTACACGTGCCATGAACGGATGAAGACGGCACTCAAGACAACACGCTGTGTTGCAGTGCTGCGTGAAAAAAAATCCCTTGAAGTGCAAGCCAAGAACGTTTCCACGGTTAAACGTGTCCCTGGGATAACGTCACATCAGTGCCTGCAACTTGGGAGAGCGCAGCAGAGGCTTAATTGGCCCTTTCCTTATTTTTCAACTTGATGTCCTGAAGAAAGATGCATGACTTAACCTGCAGTTAATCACTGTAATTATGGACACTTTATAGTTCTGCATCTCAAATATGCATAAAACTGTTTGCACGCTGACAAAATAATGTGTAGCTTCATGTATGTGTATTAGCTTGAATTAAGATCTTACATCTACATTAAAAGATGTATAGCCATTAAAACATATACAATGATGAAAATAAAATAATGAGAAGAACAAAGGAAATAGTCTGTGGGAAAGGCTATTATGCACTTGTTAGTAATAAATGTCAACTCGGATACAGCTGTTCCCCTAAAAACAAAGAAGTGAGAACATGCCAGACATAAAAGACTGTGCCATGAAATCCCACAAGAAACACAGAGTAATGTAAGAAATTCTTCTGACGTACATGAAAGAGTTAAGCTATCAGGGGACATAAACTGCCACAATTTAATAAATATAAAATGGAAATAAATGTTTCAAATTGTATAAAAATATAGCAGTGTCAGTCCTATTGAAAATGGAAAATAAAAATGGGAAGGAAAAAAAAAATGCACCAACCCATCAAGTAAGTTATGGGTCCAAAAAAACATCTTGCAACATAGCCATCCAACAGTAGTGTATAAATACCACCTGTGAAGCCCTTCTTTTCCACTTCCATGTCATAAAAGCATATTTTATCAATTTCTCATATGATTTTGAGGAATATTTTGCCTAGCATAACTGTTAAGACTGTTGGATTTTCTTACAGATGGATTATCCGATGCTGTCAATTCCAATGTCAGTGGGAGAGAGCTAGAGAAGTCACTTAGCAAGTGAAGTGGTTTTAGCTACAACCTGTCGCAGCTTTCCTGTAAAAGCTGTATTTGAGCAGGAATGGAAGAGCAGTCTTCATCTGGGCCACAAAAATAAACCACATTCTCTGAATCCCATTCTGGAACTCTTGTTCTTGTGGCACAGTACTTATAGAAGCTGAACACGCACTAGACCACTTCACAGGTAAATGCAGCAGCCTACAGAGGAAGCACATCAAGATTGGATTTAAAAGCAGTCCAGGTCTTCTATAAGTTGCACAGAGTCAGTAAGTTTCACAGGGAACTACTGTGAAAATCTGGCTATTAAGATGAAAAATGGAGTGCTCATTTTCTAAAAGAACAAGTTCTGGTTATGCCAGCTTGACACTCACAAGGGCACCTTTTTAGTGCATACATTCATTTATTTTATTTAAATGACTGAAAAAAATGTATTTTTTCTGTATAAAAAGAAAAAATTATCCAAAAAATCTAACTGCCACATTGGTTCTAACTCCATTTAACCCCTTTCTGATAGAAGTTTTAAGCCAGAACAACTATTATACCAGTTAATTTTGTGTGTGATGTGTGCCGAGGATGCCTAACCTACCGTTTACACATAGACAGATACATGCACGTGTGGTGCTTGCTCACACCATGAACATTCTATGTACAGAACATTATATTTCTCCTGGATAATGTTATTACATATTTTATTGACGTCAATAACTTTGTTTTTCAAGGACAGTAATATCTTTTGGCTACTTTTACCTACTAGCAGGAATTTGCAAATATTAGTTGAGGTCTATGACCCTTTAGCGTAATAGTTACCAGAACATACAGAAAGCAACATCACAACTTCTCCTGTAAATAACATCAGGCCAAGAAACAAATGCAAATTTAAGCTAGTATTTTGGTTGCTCTTACCATGTTTTTTTACTCTGCAAATTAGTAAAAGAAGCTATAATAGAACAATTCTGCTTCACCCTTTGTCATGTGATCAACTGTATTTGAGCTGGAAGAGCATAAGAAGTGTTTTGTGAAATGTGCAGGAAAGCAAAAATGACTAAATGATACCTTTTCATCTTTCAAAATGCAATGTGTGAAGGTAGCAAACTGGGTAAGGAAAGTGAACTTTCTTATTCTCTCCTCTCTGCCCCCGCGCAGCTCAACTCTGCTTTCACATCCTGACCTCGATGAAGATGGACAGTGGTGTTAAAAAAAAAAAAAAAAAAAAAAATTT
>Ga0065711_1030570_pt1 | contig 32117 bp, 30 predicted proteins | sample Hoacrofraction12_FD_59098 | JGI IMG/M metagenome (GOLD analysis project Ga0065711, IMG submission 59098) | Hoatzin crop microbial communities from Cojedes, Venezuela - Epithelial fraction 12 v2 (version 2) | ecosystem: Host-associated > Birds > Digestive system > Esophagus > Crop | place... | reverse complement strand
CTGCTTTTGTTTATTTGGAAAGATAATCTGACCCCAGATTTCCCCCCCCCCCCCCACTTTCCCTGCCACCAACCCTGTTACCGTCTGGAGAAAAACATGAAAATCCAAAGAAACCTCCCACTCAGAAATGATGTTTTCAGTAGTAGATGGAAAAACTGTGGAAAGACCTCAGTATCACAGCAACTGAGTTCAGCTTCTAGAAAAATGTCACCAGCTGTACTGCTTTCCTCCAGTGCATGTGCTATAGCTTTCCTTGTCTCATGTCTTTCCTTCTGAAAAGATACTCCAGAAAACTTGTCACGGCTTTATTTCTGAACAAGCAAGGAGAGAGGAAGTAGGTTCCTGGAAACGGCCAAGACGGGACCAGTGACGGGGCTAAATGACCTGGGTCGGGTTCAGTTGCTTTAAGAACATTTCCGTGTGCACGTGGTTTTGCTGCTGCTGTACGTCTTATGTGGAAGTACTGAGATAAGTGCAGTGATGGGAAACAGCACCAAAGGAAGGCAAGTAGACAGAGAATAAAGAGGCTCTTTTTTCTTTCATGAGCTCTCATCCCTCATGGCAGGTTTATAACAGTTGACTCCAGCCGTGCTGGGCTTGCAGAGAGCTAGAAAGTCGTTACCCATCTGGGAGCTGGCAGGGCACAGGAACATTCACCTGGGATGGAGCCCAAAGCGTCACCTTTCCAGAGCCTTGAACTTTCTGGGTGAATGACTTAGTTTAGATTAAAGGAATCAACAAAACCAAGTGCAAGGCATTCTCCACTGGTAAGACCGCATCACCCCTGCCTGCGCTGCCAGCAGGCTCCTGGGAATTTAAAGGAGAAGCGGACAGAAGGCAAACACTTGGGAAATACAGAGATCCCAATTACTGGGTAATGTGCTGGGGCCAGAAGGATGCATGGCTAGAGAGGAGCTTTTTTGGCTTCAAAGACACACTTGTGTTTTGATACCTCAGTTACTTTTTTTCCAATAGCTACCAAGGAAAAAGAAACTGTCTCCTCAGAGATTATCTCTGCAGTGATATGTGGAAAGCAAAGCAGAGCTGTAAAATATCTACAGTTAAGGATCACAATCTGGAATGAGAAAACAGGAAACATGAAACCAGTGGAAACCCAAAGATAAATGATTGTCCATCTACGGAGAGTTTGAGACAGGGAGATATTTCCTGCTGAAGAAAGGAGGGTTTGTGGAAGTGACACCGCATCTTATACATCAGGAGAAGACTTTCCATCCAAGAATGAGGCAAAAAAATTATTGTCTACCTTGGGGAAAAGGAGAAAGAGGGCAGGGAGATAATTTCAGTTCTGCATAAAACACCATACAGTATGTGACATGGAGAGCTGTGATACAGAGAGCTGACCCATGACAGAGCTGGCAGGTAGTGCTCGGGTCCTATGGCAGAGAGCTATTTATCTGTGGAATGAGCTGAGGTCGGTGGGGGAACACTGCTGCTCATCCCCTTCTCTGAGCTGAGCTGTGCTTCATGGTGGGACAGGCGACAGGACTGTGCTGGAACTGGGTGTTGGGGGAAGGCAAGGAAGAACTGTTCCAGGTACAGCACCGCCATTAAACACTGCTCTGACCACACAAAATCCCAGGAACCAGGGGCAGGTGGAGATGTCTGGAGGTATAAGCACCAAAGCGAACTGAAGCCACGTTCCAACCTGCGAGGCAGTGATTTCCCATCCAGCCGGGCTGTACCCCATGTGTCCCTCTGGGCTGGCTGCTCCGATGGCCCTGGGAACTCTTCCATTACTTAGCCCTTCTGCACTAGCAGGTGCACCCCGGCATTTCCCAGCTCTACAGCTTGTGCCTTTGCAACCTCTTGGTGTCAGAAGTGACCGTTTGGGGGATGGCTGCAGGGGCTTTTTCTCATTCACTCTCGTCTCTGCAGACAGCATGCACCCTGCCTTACTGTGGCCCCAAAGGGCTGGGGCTGCTCCGTGCCTACTGATGCCGCAGCCAAGGGTGGAGTGGGGAAAGGCTGGGAGAAATCCTCACCCTGCTGCACTCCGAGGCAAAAATCCCGTTGGCTTCAAAGGAGCGAGGGTTTCACTTGCTGTTTTTCAGGCTGCACTTTGTCAGAGATTCACTTGGGAGCTTTGTCAAAACAATGTCCGAGTGAGCTGCCGTGACCCAGGGGACTGGAATGTGTCCTTGGGAAAGCCTCCCCGTCACTGCTACAGCACCAGGCATGGCACGGTCGTCCCTGTGATGTGGAGCACAGCCGAACCTGCCACTCTCTCCTGCCTCTGATTTGACATGACCCCAGTCACCAAACAAGCTGTCCACACCAATTGCAGTCATGCATGGTACATTCGTTCCCCTGTTCTCCCATCTGCCTCTTGCTGAAAATGTACTGGCGCTGGATGCGGATCACACATACCAGGGACTGGGTCCAGCTGTACTGGGGCTGGGAAGACAGCACAGATTTACAGCACAAACTACATGGTCCACGCCTTGCAGTGCCAAGGGTGGAGGGGTCTATTGACTCCTCAGACATCTCAAAAATCCTCATCAGCAGGCTATGGTTCTTCCAGCAGTAGTGCCCCTCATCGCAGTGGGTCTTTGGCTCATGGCATTTGAGTACTTTAGGAGAAAAGAGCAGCCTTTGTAACAAGCCTTGCCTTGGGCTATCTGCTGGATCGTTGGCTTGTCAGAGCCCTGACAAAACCCAACGAGCTGCATCACTGACCGTGCCAGCTCCAGCTGGCACCAAATTTCAGCTCTCACTGAAAATGCTCTTTACCCAGTGTCTGGGTCTGCACTTTTTTTCCTCCTTTCCCCCAAGTCCAGCTGCCTGCCTCCCTGCACACCCCCAGAAAATCTGCATGTTTTTATGCCTGCATCTCTCTTTGCACGTGTTTTAAAGTCACAGAAGGGCTACACGTAAACCACTGGGGAGATGCAGCTGAGGGGGACTCCAAAGACGCTTGTCCTCCCTATGTGTTTTGCTTTGGTATCTTGTAGGTAATTTTTTTCTTTATTTGAGTGAGCTATTTTAACCTCATGCCATTATATAATAGTAGAAACATAATGAATGATAGTACCAGGCTCTCGGACTGTTTGCTCAGTGTTTCCCTGGGGTTTGACGCACGCTTGCTTTCCTACCCTAATTCTCTCTGTCATTCTTTTCCAGCAAGGCAGAGAGCCTGTAGTCTCTCTGCTCTGTGCTGGGGATGCCATTGGGACCTCTGTGTCATGAGGAGGAAGGACATCCTCCAGCTGCAGCACAGTGATTCACATTCACACTGCACTTCCTTACCAAGGTCAGAGGTGTTTAGACACATAGGTGAGGCCAGAAGAGACAATGATGACCTCTTTTCTGGTATGGTCTACAGCAGAAGGCAAGAGACAACCAAGAGGAGTCTTCCATATCCAAGCCATGTCCCTGCCTCGGGGCAGTGGGTCTACAAGGTGCCATTGCTCCCCCATGTTCCCTGTTCTCTTGTGTCCGGGTTTTGTGCCTTAAGAGAGGTGGTAAATGAGCACCTCAACCCAACAAGCCAACAGATGCACCAGGCCTTCTGCATGGAAGCACTGGACATTTGGGCCAGCTCTCATCCTCCTCGGCCACTATCGCTGTCCCGTTGTCCATGCCAGCAGAGGACTCCCCTTGCATCTGACTTTCCCTTTTGCTTCCCTGGGTTGCTCCAATAGATGCAGCAAGCTTAGCTGTGTGTGGGAATCACAGATTCCTTACACCAGCAAGGGGGAGGAGAATGATCTGATTTTCCATCTTCTTCTGGCTACTCTGGCAAACTCAGCGCCTAGTCTTGAGGAAGACACCTTATGTCAGATGAAGGGAATGCCTCCTTAGCTTCTCAGACTTGCTCAGCCTTTGTGTATAACTGGAGCTCTGGCATGAAAACCTAACCTGTAATGAGAAAGTTGCGAAAAACTCAGTCCTGAATGCTGATGGGTTTGGAGGCCAAGCTTGCTTCCAACCCACATATTTGACACCCCAGGCCTCACAGTCCTTGACCCCATCCCCAGCTCCTGCTAGATGACATTCTTCCAGCCCTGCTTATGTTCTGGCCAACCCAATGGGTGTTCCCATCCATCTTCTCCCTTTTCTGGTGCTGACCCAGTTTGCAGCTCTCATCTCTTGGCAGTCTCTTCGTGGAAGCTGAGACTTAAATTAACCTGAGAGTGTGAGGAGGTCTCCTGGGTCAGTATACACAGCCACAGCAGGGTTTTTATCTGCTGGATCCTTTCTATTGTCCACACCCCGAGGTGGCATCTCCATGCTGAAAACAGCAACCACTGATGCAACTACTGTCAACCGGTTGCAGGTTGGGAAGCTGAGGCATGGAAAGCAGAGTCTCTTGTACAAACGGCAGGAACCTGAAAATCTACACACAAGAGTTTATAAAGAATTGGGCCCTGAGCTCAGCCACATTGATGTTTATTTTTAACAAATGTTGGAATATTGTTCCAAAGGACTGGAAAAGGCCAACAGTGTACAAATATTTACAGAGCATAGAATAAACTGTCAGCCTCTTAACTTGACATCAGTCCCAGATGAAACTGTGGCAAGCTGATATAAGACTATTCAGAGAGAATTAAAAGTTGTTTCTGCTTTTAAAGCATGAATTCAATATATAATTTTAGGGAGTTCTGTCTGTAAAGGTAACAACTGACGTGCTGGCCTTCCCTGAAGACTGAAACATGATGATATTTTGTGCTTGAGAATCTCATTGACCAAAAATGATATTTACTCTGCTGAGTGGACTTCAGTTTGCCCAACATTCAGATACAGAAATGTATCTGCTAATAGGGTGTCATCATCTGATGATGCTGCAGGAGTTTCTGGGGGAGCTATGTTAGTGTCCTGCTCTAAACCCTGCACAACACAAGCTCTTTATCAGTGATCTGGGAAAAATATTTCCTATTGGGGAAAAAATATTTGCTGTTGTGGTTTTCAGATTTCAGGAAATGTATTGTAGTGGAAAAACATTTTTATTTAGCATATGCAGCATTTGAGCGGTGTGGCGATTGAGGTTTTGGTTAACTAGACCTTACTGACCATATGTTTTGATATCACTAAAGCCAGAAAAATTTCATACTTACAAGAAGGAAGATGAAGATGTCATTGACGGGACAGCAGACTGTAGTCTGGAAAGCCATGACCTTGCATATGACCTAAGGATCACTGTTGATAACATCAGCACAAATTGCCAACGTGATACTTTGTCTTGAAGTGCAATGCAATCTTGCCTGCAGAAACCGGGTAACATTGACTCTGAGAGGCGTGTCAAAGTTATCTGTTTATGACATTGATAAGACTGTACTGGAAGAGTCTTCCCATTTTTAGCCTTATGAGTTTCTCTTAAGATATTGAAAAATGAAAAAAAGAAAGACTTCAGAAAAGAGCTACAGAAAAGACATTGTATCTAAAAGGCATGTTTTAGTGAGAGATTAAAGTAGGTCAATTAATGTAACTTATCCAAGAAAAGATGATGAAGTGACTGAACAGTGTTTATAAGTCTACATTTCTACAAGAAGAATCTTTGATTTAGTGGAAAAATAAAGAACAGGGCTTACTAGCTGGTGGGGGAAGTGAGACAATGCCAGCTGTAATGGAGGTGTCCAGTTCAAAAAAATCAGTGTCTCAGCTTAGGGATATGGTGGTTTCTCCTTTTCCCTGAAGCCTGTGGCTGGACCCCACTTTCCACCAAACCAGTGCTGAAGAGCTGCACATGGACATTCCCAGGCATGATCTCTGCACTGAGGTTGCCCCTGACTTGCAGCCAGGGATATGTGAACCTCTTCTGAAAAACACAGGCTTGTTGTGCTGCCTGTTGCCTGGAATTGTGCTATGACTCTGGAAAGCATCTGCAGGACTCATAACTCTGATGCATTAGACCCCAGCAGTGATGGCTGTTGCCATTACAAACCAGAGCTTGGAGAGGACTGAACTTGCAGGCTATTGTAAGTACTGGCTACACAGAGTCCAGGTATGTGACAGGACATTAAATTAAGACTGAATTCGTCTTCTGCTGCAATATAAGGCAGCAATGGGCTTAACTGGCAAGAGAGACATGTAAAGACATTTTCATCTCAACTAATGATAAACATTTCTTCCATGCCAACAGCTGCTTACCAGTTGTACCCATGCATGTAAACCAAACGAACACAGACTGTCAAAAATAATAGGGGTCCATCTTTACTGCTGCAGCTTGACACCTTTCAAGTGCTGTGGCAACACACAGGGTAGAAAAGCAGATGGATCTCCCCAGCTGGCATTCCTAGGGAATGACAGCAGCTGGCATTGCACGGAGGAGACAGCATGGTGCCCTTGAGAGACCAGGATGTTTTTGATCTCTGGCTGGCCAGAAGCAGAGGATTGGACATGATCTTGGAAGCCCCTTCATATGTCAGTGGTCTCTCTGAGTAAATACGATGGGACATAGTTATCTTGTCCTCAAACAGCAGAATGATTGCTGTTATGTTTTCAGTTTCCAGCGTGCAAGATAAATGCTTTCAAACTAGAAGATCTCTGCTTGAGGTGGGTACACGGGCTCTGCCTATCCTTCTGCCTGTCACTTTTCTATGGGGTGATGCACAGGAGCTTATTAGACACTGTATTGCATGAGGGGCAGCTCACAGTGGGGGTGTGCTGCATTCCCAATGCTTCAGCAGGTCCACGTGCCAAACTTGTGACAGACAGACCTCACCATGGCTTCTCCAGTTTCTTATGCACAACAGCAATACATGACAGGATACAAAATGAGCTCAGTCCCTTTGCTCGGTGGCCAGAGCATATGGTAGGAATCTTCGAGAGTCCGACACATAAGGCATTTGGACTCTGAATCTTATTTTCTTCTCACTCTCTTGAGCACCAGGGATTATAGGCTTAGGCAAGTCAGCTGGGGATAACAGAGCTGTGTCCAAGGGCAGGAGTAGAAAATGGGGAGGAAAATCTCTCCAAAACCTATTCCTCAACTCCAAAGAAAACATGAAGCAGCAGCATATAGCATCAGTTAATTCTCCTGCCACTGTTTTGGAGACTGCTGTTTACATTAATGTGCTAGCTCACATAACAGAATGTATAGCTCTTGACTCTAGTTCTAAGGACAGGAACCGAGTGCAGCCATGCCGTATTACCCAGAGGAAGCGTTCAACAAAAGTGGCCCTTGGGCTGTCCTGCAACTGCAGTTCCACCTGGCAGAGCACATGATCTCAGGCATTTGGTAGGACAGAGGACGTGCCCACAGTGGCCCTGTTTTCAGGCATCAACTATCCATGGAGCAATGGACAGAGCAGGACCTCCCATTCGGTGGCACTGGCATTCCTCAAGCTCTTCACCTCCACCTCTTAACTACGATGAAGCCCCAATACAAGGCCTGAGCCAGCATCATGCCAGACTGCTATGCGCCCACCACTCCCGAGATGCATCGCATTGAAGGCAAGAATATGGCCAAGGACATGGCCACCATTTCCAAGGGGAAGGTGTCCAAGTACAGCATCAAGAAACCGTCTGTAAAGGCTCCATTATTACCAGTGTGAAAGCTTCTTTACATGACCCAAAGCAGCTAACAGTTATTACAGTCTACAAAACCAAGAAGATCTACAAATTCTACCTACCAGCCACACTAAAACATCCCACTGCTTTCTGATGGACCATCAAAACTGAACCCCATGGCAGTGAACACCAAGGCTGCCCAAGGCTGCCTGACCGAACAACACGCTGCTTGGTCAGATGCCACATCAGGAGAAGAAACAGCAAGTGCCACCATCCAAAACAGATGCATCTTCACTTGCATTTGCAACTGTAATTGCCCTACTCACAGGGACCCCAGTTCCATCCGAAACCTGTCATCTGGGTTCACTGTCATAAAGCATCCAGCGTTTTGACGTCAAACAATGATCCTCTGGAGGATCTCCTAGTGCCTTCACTGTGATAAGAAAGGAAAGGCTACTCAGACACTGATGTTAGCCACCTGTTTGATACCCATAGGCTTGATGTATGTAACCCTGGTGCCTCTCTCACAACTGGAAACCATTTATTCTGAAATAGCATTATTTCAGACATTTGAGATTGGTCCCAAGGAACATGTGGCACTGCATGTCAAGTGCACGGGTGATCATGTTCCTGGGTTTTTGATTTCTGCTGTCACATCGGCAGGACAATAGATGGGAACATGTGTGAGAGCTGTGGAGTTGCTGTGAGATAGTATCAGAGGACTTCCAAAGAATATGAGAGTCTTATCTTCTCAAAGGCTCATAGAAGGTAGAGATGCCCTGCTGTCCAGTGCCAAGGCCATTGGCTGGTTCTCAGCAAATCCAAAATCTGTGATGCCAGGCAGGAGCCCTGCCACAGGAGGCCACAGCTGAAACAGATAACAAATTTTCCCACACAGCCTGGCTGTGGCATCAAAATGAACTGTGTGGTTCAGACACTAGACTCTGCTGGGGGCAGCAAGCAACCTGTGTGGAGGAAATCCATGCCAAGCGGATCTCCTGAACTAAAGCCAGACCCTTGTAAGCCTAATCCTGATCTCAGTGAAACTAGTGTAAGACATGAATAAGTCCACAAGGATGAGGATGTATCCAGACTTATCCACGGAGGGATCAAGCATCAGCTGCAGCAGCAGAATCACAGACTCGTCTCTGCATGGTGCACTGGGTTGGAGTTTGATGCATGGAGAAGGATAGCATGCAACTTGGCACCACTTCAACTCCCTTGACCCAAATCTCTTCTAAAGTGAATTTGTCTGAAAGTAGGTTGTGAACTGTATCTATTTGCACCCACCACAGTAACCAGCAAATTACTGCAGGCCCTGCACATTGTGAAACTTCCACTGAGGCAAGATCCTCCATGAGACACCCTTAGCAGAAGTTCCTAGAAAAAATATGTTGTCATAAATGGGGTCTCTGCTCCCTGGCTGCTTTCCAGCCCATGTGCCTGCAGAGTCACCTTCACTGTCTCAGCATACAGAAGGAGCTGGGAAAGGGAGGTGAAGGGCAGAATGCAAGTAGATGTGCAGAGAGCACAGGGATTCCAACCAGGGGATGAAACTGTGTTGTGCTCTCTCTTCTGTAACCTGGGACAGCAGTGTCTGTATAAGGTGGCTTTAGTTTGAATGAAGGTCAGAATCCAGGACTCCTTAGGAAGCTTAAGTTTTGGATTTGGGATGCTGTGGGCATCACAACACATTAGTTATGGACACTGTGAGGGATGAGGATGTGAGAGCACATCCATCAGCCTTCCCGTCACAGCTATGGACTCTGTCTTGATGTACAGTTCAATTCCTGCCCATTGGCCCTTCATGTTCCCTTCCTTTGCTTGCTCTGCTGCCACTCCACAGCTCTAGGATACCAGTTCGCTGTTTCCCTCTCCAAAATCCACTTTAACTGCCGCTGCTTCTCTGCTGCCCGTGGCCATGATGCCTCCAGGCCAGAACTTCCTGCCTCCCTGGCCTTGAGACCCCTTTCATGCTACCATGTCCCTTTTCCAAGATGAAAAAAGGCCAAAAGTTTTCTCTCAAAATGGAATCAAATACCACAAAAGACTTCTTAAAATGTCATCTCTCACTGGAAAAGGGTGAGTTTTCTAATTAGAAAAGACATGTCAGGGCCTCATGGTGTTTGAGTCAGGCTGGACTACAGCCAAGGACTTTCACCATGCATCAGCCCAGCTCGTAGGAAAGACCTCATGGAGCATCATGGGTGATGTAGTCCAAACTCTCAAGTCTGTCCCAAACTGGATGGTGATGACAGGAGTTTCCAAAACTACAAGTCCAGTGAGTCACCCCTGTGGCATCCCTGGGTCAAACCGTCTGGCCTGTGGCCCGCTTTCCACTGAAATAATGTGGGCTGTGATTTTTCAATAGAAAGTAAACATTCTTCCAGAGAAAAAGTCTTATTTATGAGAGGCCTCGTCTGAGTATTGCAATAACCTCGATGCTCCTCTTTGGGCTGCCCACCCCTGAGGGATGACCCCAGGTGGCCTGGGCTGTGCATCCCTGCTCCCAACGGCTTCTGGGCGGAGGGCTGTGTGTTTGCTGTGGTGCAGCCCTGTCTCTGCTCTCCCACAGACCCTGTTTTATAAAGCTGAATGTACGAGCACTTTCAGATGCAGCTTTTCACCGTGGCAAGGAGGCTGGGGGATTTCCCTTTGCCCTCCCTGGAAGCTGCATGAAATCCAGCCTTTTCAAGGCACTGCTCATTAGCGGTGTGTTTTGTTATCAGACAAGGCTAATTGCTGACACCTTTGCCCATTCATAAGTGTTCAGCTTTGCAGAAAACCGGGAAAGCTCTTACCCACAGTGCTAATTCCTTTGATGATAAAGTTCTGGATGTGCCATATCAGCCCTCAACCTGCCTACGCCAGGAAGCCTTTATTTAGCATCAACATTTATCATTGCTAAATGTATAAATAATACCATTAACCACTCTGAGCGGTGATAAAATTAGCAGTGTAAACACAGAAAGTGAGTGACCTTAGTGGAGAACCATTGTTGATTTTGACCCAACACCTACCAGTACGATTAGTCACAGCAGAACTGCTGAGGGAAAGGGGCCACTGGGGCTTGTTTGGAAATTAGAGACTTGCACTGTTTATTTTATAGAACAGATCTAATTCCTGCTGAGTTTCTCTGTAAGCACTGGGTCATGGCCCCACCTCCGTTCCTCCGGACGCTGTGGCTCCCCAGGGGCTCATCAGCTGGGAGCCTGAAGGCTCATGTGAGTAACGCTCCTGAAATCTGGACTCTCTTCCAAATGAGCAGGAGGAGATACCCTTCCTGCCTCTCCTGCTGGTCCACCCCGGGTGAGCAGGGGCAGGATGTGCCACACAGACATTGCCACATAAAACTGAGGTACTTCTAGCAGCTTCCTTCTCTTCATACCCTGGCAATTTTCCACACTCATGAGAAGTGCATGGTCCTCACTTCTGTCCGCTCAGCCAGATGCTCCCCTGAGTTTCTACCCTCCGAATCATCAACATTGGCCGCTGCTTCTTAGGCAAAAGTCTCGATGGACACTTGGTTAAGTGATGAGGAGTACAAGAGCCAGCACAACTCCTGACTGTGCAAATAGCCACACAAGGGATTGAGGGGTCTCAGGGAAGATGTGTCTGCTGAGGGGTAAGACAACCTGTAGAGACTGACACATGGACAGCTACTCCAGCTGAAAAGGCTGCCATAACAGCTGTTGGAGATGGATATTCAAGCAATTAGAATTCAGCATATGCTAGATATAGGTTCACATGCTGCTTGTGCATGTGCTAAGCTGTCAAAGAGCAAAATAAGCAGGGAACTTCCAGGGCTTCACCTGGGCTACAGTAAGTGTGTTGCTTTGAAAATATTTCCCAAGTGTAGCTGTGATAAGTTGAGATGAAATCACAGAAAATCATACAATCTTTGCATTTCCTAATTTTTTTTTAAATAAGATCTTAAAGGTGGCTGAGAGTCCCATCTCCCGAGACATCTCAGATGACCTACAGTTCTGTGCACTGGGAATATTTTTGGATCCAAGGAATTTAAAATCCTGGAAAGATATGATCCCTAACTGCAGAAAAGACACTTAATTAAATCCACTGGGTTATGCCTATGGCCTCAGTGCAGTGTTGTCCCATTGTTGCCACTGAGGGACATCTGACAGAGCGACCTCTCAGAAAACAGCTCAAAAATGGACAAAGGAAGAGTCCTTGCAGCCAGCAGGCAGCTCATGACCTCTAATGGATGTTGGTTGCAGGCTTGCAGCTTCCTGATGCCAACACAGTTGACAAAGAAGTCTGTGCTCCTATTCTCATATCCACTAATTGGCTATCAGGTTAAAGGCATCCCTCAGCTTATGAAACATGATTCACCATCCCTGGACAAGTAATCTCCAGGTGGTCAGTGATCATGCTGACACAAAACAGAAGGGTCCGCAAGATCACCTGCTAATCTTCTCAACATCAAGCCAGGCTCCAGAAGCTGAACAAAATCACAGCACCCACAGATCTGAACCTTCAGGGTCATATTTCTTTTCCTGATCCCTAGCATCAAACATCATTGCCTCAAGCTTAGCATTGCATCCTGATCTCTGTGTTAGTCTGTCCAGCTGGCTGGGAGTAAGCTAGCACACATGAGTGCAGTGACACCTACCACAGCTTTGCTCTCTGAAACATCTCCTTCACTCTGTTTTTCTCTCTCTCCCACATATGTAGTTGGTAGGTAACAAATCGTATTGTGTGTAAGAAATCAGTCTGTTCATCCAGGCCTGTTACTGGAATGTGAAGTGTGACATACTCCACTCTCTCAGGTTAGATAGCATTGGTGTACACAACACCAGGTTTAAAGAAAGAGAGAGACTATTACATCCTCAGTGCTGCTCTGGTCAAACTGCATCAACTGCTGAGCAGCAGAGCTGAGCAGAGTGGTCCCCCAGAGAAGCTGAAGCCCATGTAAAGGGTTGACTCTCCTAGGACAAGCCATTAATAAAAGTAAAGAAACATTGGTTAGGGGGGGCTTCAGGAGGTGTCTAGTCCAAAATCCCCTTTGGTTTGGAGGAGATAGCTAGTCAAATGACAGCTGAATTTGGAAGTTCAGAGCTACACAAGACTGATGTCTTTCCAGAAAGCTGACGTGGATCTGTTACTTGATTTACTATAATTTAATCAAGCTGATCATTAGGTTAATTTGGTGATCTGATGCAGAATAAGATGAACTGGAACAAGTCAACCAGGGCTGTGGGAGGAGTTCCTACCACTGCCAACTCCAAAATCAATATAAAACAGTCGCTGAAAATACGTGCTCTGCAAGTACTCACTGAGGGAAACACTCTGGCCTGCTCTGTGCAGGAAGACAAGCCAGATGACATCCCTTCTTGGACTAACCAGCAGTGCATCTCTGAGCCCATTCTCCAGCCATCCCTCTGGCTTTACTTAGTTACCTAGTTCAGTTATTAATATAAGTATATTTTGTGGGTAGTGGTGAGCTTTAATGGTTCCCTGCCTTGCTGTTAGGATTTAGAGATATCCCACAGTCAATAAGCAGGAGAGCAATCTTGCAAACTTTACCTGTGGTCCTACTATTGTCCTACTACCTTGGAAGAGGAGTGTAGTGGGGTTTGGAGGTGAACTGGTTTCTGTGCAGAAATTCTCTTCCCATGAGCAAGGTGGGTACCCAGACCCCAAGGAGAGAGGGACGCAAAGTTTGTCCAGATCCTGAAGAACCACAGAGCCTCACTGACTGTGAGAGTCTCAATGAGAAATGAGAAGGAAAAAGCCCTGATACACACCTGAAGGCCTCAAGGTACCCAGAGAAACTACTCCGGGGCAGTTCCTTCACCCCACTGCTCTGAAGCCAGCCTTCTCCTGCCCTTCCCTCTGGCAGTGCCTTTCCATGGAAAGGCTCCCTCATCCTCAGCCTGCTTGTTCCCCTTCCAGAAGAGAGTGGTTATCCGCTCATCTCGCTCACGTCCAGGCAGACCACAGGCAGTCCCCTCCCGTGGTTCATCCTGGATTTTGCTAACGTGCTTGTCTTTCTCCTCCTATAACTGACTGCAGAGAGGCGTTGGGGAAGATTTGTGGCATAATTGCAAGCACAAGCTGGCCAGCCCTGCTCGCAGCCTGATGGTCAGAGCTGTCTCAGGAAATGTAAGCGAGCTCTGACGCGTGCATGTGTCACATTAGTTTTCCTGTTGTGCTGCTGATTGGTGTGTTTGACCCAAACTAAACAATAAATATGCCATACACTGCACAGTGCTTTCCCACTTGCAACTGCCAGGTGCTGGCAAGCTCAGCAGGCGGGAAGGTTGTGGAGCCTTCCCAGAGCCGGCAGGCAGGCAGGCAGCTCGCGGCGTGCTAAGGCAGCTTGCAGTGAGCAGCAGTATCCTCAGGAGGGAGAGCAAACTGCTCTCTCATCCTTCTTCACTCTTTCCCATTTGCTCCTTGACTGGGTTCCCATCGCAGCCACTCTCAGCTCTGGCTCCAGCCCACGTTATCCATTTCTCAAGGGCCTTCCTTGGTTTTGGATCTCCTTCTGAAGCTCTGCAAGCTGGGATGAAGTTTCTCACCATCCCACGCTGTCCACGGAATCCCACACTCAGTGCCACCCAGGATTTCCATGTCTTCCGTTCTCTGGCTGCTCTTCACAAACTGAGTGGTTCTGTGTGTCACCTCCACACACAGGACAAGGCACAGGGCTGTCCTCTGAGGCCACCGCATTTGCTGATGTGCCAGGTTGAGCCAAGTTAGCCATGAGTTAGCAATGCCTCTTTGGCTTGAAAATGAGCCTGGGGCAGTTGGCTGCTCACGAAAGGGGAAATTCTGGAGGGGAAGAAGCGGGAAAGGGTGTGCCAGCAGAGATAAACCCCCTACATGGACACCCTACAGATGAAGTGAAGCAGCAGGAAAGATGGTACAGACACCCCTCTCCGAGGTGCAAAGCTGACACGAACACTGTGCCACTGTGCGGGAGAAGGGACTCGGTTGCAGAAGGTTTCGGTGGCACCCATAACACGACAATGGGATGGAGAAGATGCTCCAGCCATGGAGTGAAGAGGATTGATGGACCCAGAGCGTGTAGGTGCAAGGATCAACACTGGTGAAGAGGAGCAGCTACGTTCCCTGCTTTCTAGCAACAGCAGTTCTGCTCACTGACTTGACCTCCTTCTGCACCTGCACACCCTGATCTCTACCAAGCCACACTTCACACCCGTCAGCCTCTTGCTGGAGTTCAGCTTGCTGTTCCTACGAGCACCCACAGCCCCTGCCCGCAGCGGGGTGTCTCTGTCAAGGCGTTAGTGCCATCCCTCGTGGCACAATGAGCCAGGAACCTGCACTCTGCCCTGCTCTCACCCATCTGCAGCAGGGCTGCGCCCATCAGCTCATGCCCTCCTGGAGATGCAACTCAGCTCTGTATTTGCAAGGCACTGCCGTGCTGATGGGGATCTCGCAGAGCTGCCAGTTGCATTCCAGCTTGTTATGTTTTAATTTAGTCAATCCATAGGCTGCCTATTGTGAGGATATCAGCACTGAGAAGCAAGATCCAAATCCAGAATATTGCAGAAGAATCAAACTGCCAAAACGCAGAGACAGAGAGACAAAGTAAATCTGTCATAAGGCAATCCTGACAGACCTCCCACCCCGAGAGGAGCCAGTTCCCAATTAGCACAAAGAACTTGGGCAAAGAGGAGGAACAGATTCAAGAACAAATGAAAGGGACCAAAAATGGTCAAGAAAAGGCCAGTGGAAATACTCAGGTCAGCGCTGTGCCACGTAGCATGGGGGGTGTCCCTCTGCGTCTTGGATCTTTCCCCTGGCACAGACCTGCCCTAAACCCGCCCCAGCAGATCTTCCAGCGACCTCAGGAGTGAAAGTCTGTCTGCAAGCATCTTCTGTCCCTGCCTGGCATGCAAGACACTGGTCTTAGCCTTGATAGCAGCTAGAGATGAGGGGAGCAGATAGATACGAGGGGAAGCTGTGTGGGTCACAGGGTGGCAGGGATGTCATGGGAGCCCGTAGGGACAATGAACACAGCTCATGCAAGAGAGACATAGGGATGCTGGGAAAGATGGACAGGCAGCTACCCAGGGCACTGAAAGGAGCCAAAGCTGTGCTGCCTCTATACCCGGCCAGAGCTGCGCCTTGTCCCCAAGGGGCTCTGAAGAAATGGCCAGCAAATGACAGGCCATGAACCAGCAGAGAAACCATGCCTTGGTGCTTGCATGGGGGCAGGAGGGGAGCTGTGTCCCGTGAGGGTCCACTCCCTGTGACATGTCGGAGCTGGGGGCATGTGTGTGGGCAGTTGGGTGCTGCCCTTGCCCTTCAGCTGCCTGTCAGTGCTGATGGAGAAGGAGGGAGAGCAGGGCAGCGGGGAGGAAGAAGGGAAAGAAAAAACTCTTCTAGTGGTATAAATCATTCAGGCTCCATGGCTACAACACTATTCCAGCTGAGCATCTGCCTGTAGAGCTGGAGGCCAGAAGGGATGTTGGGTCTGACCTCCTACATAGCTCAGTGCTCCTCAGCGACTCCCTCCTTGCGCCAGGCTTGCGCTCAGACAGCACATTAAGAGCCATTTCCCGTAAGAGGGCTTCTCAGCCCCAGCCCTGATCACATCCAGCACTATGGCTTGCACTGATCTTGTCATGATAAAATAGTTTCCGACTCACTTTGGAGCTCCTGGGCTCCAAGGTCAGTCCCTGTTTGCTGGCTGCCTCAGTTGGGATACTTGGGATGCTGTTTGGGGAAGGAGCAGACGTCCACATGCTACAGCCCCTGGTGAGTGGTAAGGGGTGGATTTCAGCTCCCTCGTGAGAATCTGGGACCCTGACATCAATGCAGAGCCCAGCCCTGACTCCTGGCTCGTTGTTAGATCAGTTTATGCAAACACTAAATCTATTCTTTAGCATCTGGGCATATTGGAGAGGTCAGACTAGAAGAAAACGGGCTAGGGGACAGATGCAGTCACCAGCTGCCGTCAGATAAGCCTGCTGAACTTCCAAAACCAGCCAGCAAACAAGCATCACCCCCTCCCTGACTGCCCTCTGGTCTGCCTCATCCTTGTCTTCCTCCTGGTGGGCTTCTTGCCCTGCTCCTATTCTCCCACCACACACCCCTTTCCCCAGGCACCCTTTGGCTTTCTTCAGCTCTCTGCAGTCCTCTCTGTTCTTGACTAACCTAAACAACTCTATGGGCTCTATGAATTTTTTCCCCTGACTGCTCATCCTGGTTTCCAGAGCATTGCAGACTATGCAGATCATAACAGCTATATTTAAGGTTCCCTGACAGTTTCCATGATATGACCCATTGTTCGGTTCATTGCAGCACTGCCAAACTTTAACCCTTTAGGCTGAATAATTTGGGATAGCTTCAGCAAGAACAAGTTCAGTCCTCTTGATAAGAAGAATTAGTGGGAAACACTTGGTTTGTTCCAGTTTTTGTCAAGGCTTTGCTGAGAAGCCTGTCCTTCAGACATCTTTCAAGATTACTTGGAGAGGGTGCTTTGGTCTCAGGTCTGTGTCTCCACTCTTGCGTCTCTTGTGACAAATCCACCCAACTACATTAGGGCCTGAAAACCACATTTTCTCAAGCACCTCTGACATAGTGCTGTGCCAGGCTGTCCTCTGTGACTGCAGTGCACCAAGCCTGCGTCCCCTCTCAGCCCGGATGAACCATGGAGCAGGGACAACGCTGCAGCCCCAGCCTCTGGCACTCCCCAGAGCCCCTGCGTCAGGAGGCCACCTTGGCCCTGGCAGCCGGGGTGGATAACAGGGACCCAGCCTCTCCTGAGCTGTTGGTGCTAGGACAGTGCAAAGCCTGACTCACACATCTCCAAATTCTTCTGCTGTCAGCAGCCTGCTGAGAAGCCAGCAGAAGGCTTTGCTGATCGGCTCATACTGAGGACAACACACCGTCTGGTGCTCTGGCTCTGTTGAGTTTGGGTTCTGGAGAGAAAATAACTCTGTAGTGACCTTTTGTGCATCACTATGAGGACAGATCTGCTGGTTTTGCTGTCTTTTTAAAAAAAGGAAATTGCATTTAATGACTATTTTTTTCCCCCACTTTTAATTATATTGTATGCTGCAGTGTCTAGGTGATTGCATGTGTAATGTCATCACAGCTTTGCCTAATTGCAAGATCTCAGTGCACAAAGATCGTGCACTTAATAAAGCTTATTCCTATAGAAAAAAATAAATAAATTTTGTCTTCACATGACTGAAACTATCTCATGAAGTGTACGCTCAGGGGACTAAGCCATACAGCACAAGCAGGTTCAAATGGCATTTTCTACATTGCATCTTCATATCACCTCCCTTAATTTTTGTACAAAATCCTTAATGATACCTGACAGCACAGAACCCAGCAGGAAACCTAGAAGCCCTGATGTAGGTCTACATCAGGACAAAGATGTCTTAATTCCCTTCCTGCCTCCAGGTTTTGACCCCTGGCTGTGCCCTAGATGACCCAGCTCCTTCAGCTGCCTCTCATGAGGGACTTTCGAAAGCTCATGTTAATTCTGTCAGCGATTCTTCTTTGCCCATGGTTTTGACATGCTCAGAGAACATTAATACAACCTTTGTGCAAATGGTGCCAGGCACACGCTGTCCTACCATGCTGTAGTCGATGGCCCACACACGTGTGGTTCCCTGATCTCTATGGAATTTGTTGCTCACAAATCCTGCACAAGCACCAAAGCCCTGTCCTGGACGAGGCCCTGAAGTTGCTGCCAATGCCAGCTATGCCCTTTTCATCTCATAGTTGAAAAATCAAATCCACACACTGAGACAGGAAAATAAGGACTTGGAATGAACATGAGCTGTAACTGATGGGTCCTGCACAAACTGCGTGCTTATCTCATGTGCTATAGAAACTGTCTGGGTTATTGGGGGGAGGCTATGGCTGACATAAATAGTCAGAATTCAAGAGTGGTTTGCACGCAATCCCTTAGCCAAAAAGCTGACACCACAAATTTTTCCAAATTCCATTCAAGTTTTTTCCTCAGCAATGAATACACCCGTGTCAAAGACAGGCAAAAGCAGAGGAAAGGGGTGAAAGCTCCTGCATCCCTCCAAATTGTCCTTTAAGTTGGCGGGTAACTCTCCTGCATCACCCACCGGTGAAGAGGACACTTTGTATGACCAGCCTCCCCCTGTGCCACACGGAGAGCACCATGAACTTCTGTCCCCAGGTCTCCCTTATAATTCCTTGGAGAGCAAAGAACAAGCACTAGCTCTTCCTGTCCTCTTAAAAATAACATTACACAACCCACTTCTAAAGAATGATAGTCTTTCTAATAGTCATTCTGAAACTTGAATATTTTATAACGGATAAAATGATCACAGCAAATTCCAAGGACAGCCAAGGAGCTCAAAGTGATCCGATCATGTTTCCAACCATGAGACCTTTGGAAAGAGCCCCAGAAAGAGGGGGAAACACATTAATTTTATGTTTTAATATTCAACAAACAGAGCAGACTCTGCAGAGCAGCAGCGTCCAGTTGAAAGTGTCGAGAAGTTTATTTTTCTTCGAACCTGCAATGGGGCTGAGTTTGGGACTCTGTTTAGCTTTTCTGCCTGTAGTTACATTGTGTAAACAGTTTATTTAACATCATTTTTGGCACTTCTTCAGTAAACCCACCATAATAATCCTACTGGCAGACCAAACAGATCACAGATTTGCAGACAAAGCTGCTGTGAAACACCAAATTACCCATCCCCTGCTTTCCTGTTTTCCTGCGATGTGAAGTCCTGTACTTAGCCGTGTTTACGCCTCGTTTCATGGCTGCACCACCAGGTCACGGAGCTGCTCCTATTAACTCACAGCCTCAGCCTCCAGCGGCATTGCAGCGTGGAAGCGGGGTGGGGGAAGGATATTTCGGCCCTTTTAGAAGCTCATAAAATGTGCTGGGGTGCTGGCTGTTGCTTAACAGGGAAGGTATGCTGTCTTGATCCAGATTGGAAAAGACTCTGGGCTAATGCTAAAGTCACCTATTGCTTACATTTCATTTTAATGTGCTTGAGTTCAATAAAAGTTTATCATCTCCATTAAAATGGTGCCTATTGGAACTGATTTAATCTCGTTAGCACAGAAAACCACATGAAAGGAATCAAGCTCATGGACAAGATTGAGCACAGTTACTTTTGGAGCATAAATTACATAAAAGCAATGGATAATCAGCCAGAGCCACAGCGCCTGTCACCTGCGTTACTCACATATTTATGCCAATGCACTTTGCTAGGGAAGGTGCTGGGCAGGAGCCATATCGCAGCGGGACCGAGAGCCTGCCAAGCACAGGAGTAATCGGCTGCTTAATGTCACAGCATCAACACTCTCCTAAAGAGTCTATGAATTGTGTTACATTTGAACAAACAAATGTCATGTGTAGGGGTGCTGGTCAAATGTCTACTGGCAACAGGACAATGCAGCTGTAAATCTTGCCTTCAGCATCGCCCTGCTTTCAGCACAGAGATGCTCTGCCTTTCTCAAGGGAAATGCCAGCTCCACCACCAGCCTGGCTGCCCGGCAAGTGCCCTTGGTGCAGGCAGTGGGCCAGAAATCCGCTGTTATGGTGTGCACGGGTGCAAGGAGGTGAAGCGATGGGATTCAGCTCGCGTGTGATCATCACCCCTGGCCTTCTGGGCTCTCCACGGGGCGCTGCCGGCACCACTGCCTGGGGATGGCTGCTGCGGTGCCCTTGAGCAAGGAGGGTTGGTGGCTTTTCAGGGGGGTCACCTTGGCTGGGCAGCGGGCATGGCACTACTGAGGCAGAGGTTTGCCCAGGGAGATGCCCTGGGGCTGCAGCTTGTCCTCCTGGCATGGGGGCAATGGAGAAGGGCATTCCTGTGACCCTGTCCTCTGCTTTTACTGGCTAGAACATCCTGCTTCCATAATGATGGGGGCAGATTGGGGAGAAGAACTTGGGAGGGTAGAAAAACAGCTGGGAGCAATGCAAAACCTACCTGTGCTGCCTCTCTCCCCTGACCTCGGCAGGACAGGCTGCTGCAGCAGTGCCCGCTTCTCACAAGCCCCCCAGATCGGGAATTCTGCTGCGAGCAGCTGTCCTCTCCTGCACACCAGCGGCAGCCTGGCCTTGCAGACCCTTGCTTCGCAGGATGGATTCACCATGCTGCTGCCTGCAGAGCTGCGGTTTGCTGACAAGGGCTCTCCGAAGAACAGGAAATCTCTTGGTGTCTGGCCAATATCAACACCACACACCTCTGTCTCCCAGTTCCCCCAGCGCGTGGGCAGAAGGAAGCACTGGAGAGTCGACCTCCTCTCCAGCATCTCGCCCTGTCAACAGCATCTGCTCTTCCTTGCCAAGGTATCTGCAGCCCTGTCATCCCTCTGGATTCCTTGCTGCTGCTGGCTGCCCAAATGCCACAATGGGCAAAAAAATACCTTTTCCTTCTGCCAATGGTCAGATAATTTTTGTCTCATTTTACTGGGAACAGCTCCAGCTTTTGACCTTTCTGGCTGAGACCCTGGGTCTGTGTCTGCACTTGCTTCTGACTGACTCCAGCATCTGGGTGTAAGGCAAATCTACTACCCAAAGCTCTCTGTGGCACAAACCCTATGTGCACCATGGATTCATCTCCTCATAGCCTGCCTACACAGCCAGGTTTTGGTGTGAGAGCTAAATGCCAGGCAGGTGGGAACAGCAGAGGACAGAGGGCAGGACCAGAGCAAATGAACACCTCTGCTATGGAGCTTGCTCTTGCAAGCGATGCTGACTGATTGACTCCTCCCAGCAAAGACTTTCACAAACACATGTCCAAAAGCCCATCATGACCTATACACATCCTTAACACCAGAGTGAATGCACACCCCTCCACATTCCCAAATCCCCTCCCCTGTGCACACCCTTGGGATATGCCCACACCTACACGGACACCCAGATCCTGACCTGCTCACTCCCTGCCAGCAGCACTCACTAGAGGCCCAGAGACAAACATGCACAGAAACAGAAATGCAGAGCTGCCACATTTAACCAAACTCTATGTTCTTCAACAATTTGGAAAAGAAGTGCTAATGGCACCCCAGGATAAAACATAGGTATGGGACCACGGAGGACCTTACAGGCTCAGCAGGAACAGGGAAGATGCCATGACTGCCATGTGTCTCTGCACTCCAGACGTGCTGAGGCTGTAACCCAGCAGGGTGCTGTTAGCCACGTGATCTTCTGGGGGTATGCTGAATCTTACTGAGCTCCCTAAGATGTCCTGGGTGTGCCAGGGAAGCTTCTTTGGGCACCTGTGTCTTCTTCGTACCCTACAAAACAAGTGCAGCTGTGATGTGCAGCTGGATCTGCCCTGCTGTGGCCCTGCAGCAGTGCACCATGATCATACTCATCCTCATTGCAGCCAGTGCTGCTGTCTTACTGCCTCAAAGTGAAAGGGCAGGAGTAGGCTCTGGCAGCTCTCCATACGGCAACCAACCTGTGCACACAGGGACCTCAAACTCTGCATCACCTTGGAAGCATGGAGGTGACCCAGAAAGGATGCGAGATCTGAAATGATGAATGCAGTGATATATATATGCACACATGTAGGCATGCATATACATCTGTATGCAAACATGCACACCAGAGGGGAAATATTCAACCAATCAGAAGTCCCTAGAGCTCGCCAGTTGCCCCTTGCGATATCACCATCTCATTTAGGCCATAGCACAAAAGTCACCAAGCCCCAAAGCCACCTTTCAGCTGAAGGGAAAAGGGTTTTCCTCAGATAAGCACACAGGTCTGAGCCCGAGGGGCACAGGCAGCCCATCATGTCACCATGAGGGACAGTGACACTGGGCAGACTCCATCCTTCAGGTGTGATAACACCCAAACTTGCTGTTTAGGCAGTGCCAGAAAGGGATGGAGAAATGGGAGGCAACTGGGATAGAAGGGTCTGATTTGTGAAGAAAAATCTGAAGAAGTATTTACAGCCTGCAGGTCATGGTGAGGACCTTGGTCTTTGCTACATGCTCCTATTTTGGAAAAATTCTTGGCTCAGCCAAGCTGAGTTTGCAGGAGTGTGTGGTGCACGCTGCCGCCATGGAGAACAGGGGACATTTCCTTAAATATTGCCTGGTAAGAGGTAGAAAGCCTGGATTTCTGAGCCCCAGCAGGAATCTGGGAAGGAATAGGATCTCCCCTGCCAGCACATCTGCACTGACCTCTGCAGGAGAAGGAGATATTCTGCTTGCTGGACAAGGGTGGCACAAGAACTACTGCCTTTATATTGACCACAAATCCATTTGTGGTGCACATTAGCGGTTTGTAATCACCGCTGGTTCCAGTCAGCCTGTGGAAACAAGAAGAACAAGCCCAAGGGCAGCCCAAGGCCCCAGCTATCCATGCTCAACACATCATTAAGGCAAAATGACCACAACCCGTGCTCCTGCTGCCCGCAAACCCCTTTGCCTCAATGCCAGGCAACGCTGTGCCTTCTGAGCAGGATCTCCGGCCATCCTGCCTGTCCGTCTGAGCATGTACAAACATGCACAGTGAAGCAAGACCTTTCCTGTGCTCTTGTTGTTGTTTTGCTTTCTAGCTATCAAACCCACTGTGTCTGTCGCCAGTGGGACTTGGGTCACCTACTCTGTGGCTGCAGATGGGAACTCACACAGTGGAGGTAAGATAAATCTCATCCTGCTGGCCACCATGGCCAAGTGCACCAATAGTGCTGCCAACTGGCAAGGAAGATGATTAATTTGTGTGTGAGCATCCTCCCCAGTCACCACGTATTTGTTGGTGCCATATATTGTAGGTTCTGATGTATGAAAACCCTGCACCCTGGTGTGACTCACTAGTGGCTGATGTGGACCAGACCCTGGACTGCAGTGGTGTGACACTACTTGGCAGATACACCTCATAGCCATAGAGCTCGTGATGTCCCCAGAGCACTATGACACAGAGCCCACAGATGGCCCACAGATGCCACGACAGCACAAAAGCCCAAGGGGAGACCTATCTCAGTGGGTAGTTCAGGTGTGCAGTTGCAAAGGCTTTGATGTGCAATGGTTGCAAATAACAGGAATATTGGTGCTTACTCAGGAGCTTTCACCTGAAGACATCGAAGCTTCTTACAAGTGCCAGGTGGGCAGGGGAGACCTATGCACGGGTCTCACTTTGTTACTTACTGAATGACAGAAACCAGCTGCAATTATTTTAAATGCATGCATCATTTCTCATACGTGCAAAACATTTCAGGTCACTTGGACATAAGCAGATTGTAGTGACCCCTTGTTCTCAGGAACTTTTACAAAAAGAAGCCCTTTCTCATCAGCATCCCACGGTCACAGCGGTCTGAAGCAGGATTTACCCGTTATTAAAAATCTCGCTGAATGTAGGAAAGTTCACAGAGGGTTTGAGCAAGATTTTCCCCCTTTCGAGTGACTGCCTGTGTACACCACTTCAGAGGGAATGAACAAGCATGAAATTCAATTATACAGGCACCCACTTAGACACTTGAACCAGAACTGCTTCCCTTAATCTTTATGTTGAGGACAGGGTAAGACTGCGAAGCCACTCGGCGTGACAGGACTTATTTCATCCGCAGTCCTGGTAGGATACACAATTCACTTAACTGAAGAGCAGGGATTTTGAGCTGTGTGCTCCTAACTCTTTTTATAAGCAACACAGACTAGCAGTGCTGCCCGTCACTGTCAGACCCCCCTTATAAAGTCAACTGTTAATAGCAAATAGTCATGGGCTAGCCGAGACAGAAGTCTTTGCAAGGCTCCTAGAAGCACCAATACATCTGGTGACCCTGAGGACACAGGAGCGATGGGGTGATCTGGAGAGAAGGCAAAGCCCACGTTTCTACGGGTGGGCATGAGGCGAGCAATGCATCTGTTAGGGCTTGTGCAACACGCCTGTATCCAGAGGAAACTTTTGCTTCCACCCTGTCCCACAAACAGGCATCTTAGAGCTACAGCAAACTCTTGTTCACCTGATGTAGGGTTTGTTGCTGTCTTCCGGACTAAGATTTCATTTGTACAGCAAAAAGCAGAGCTGTGTCGGCTCAGACTTATCAGAGGCATCAGCTTGCTGCCCAAGATCTGCGATGCTGCAACATTCGAGGAAGCAACTGAGTCTTTCTGCCAAGCCCAGCAAATGTTAGGTGGACCAACACGCTGAATATTTAAATGGTGTTTCTCAGTTTCTGTGTAAATTGCTCTGTTGTGGTTAACTGGAAATTACAAAACCCTTAAAGATGGTAGGCATGTTTGAAGCTGCTCAAAATGGGTTTCCTGACATGATTTAACAGGTCACAGCACTTACAGCAATGAAACAACCTCAAAACAGTGTGTTATCCTTTAGGCAGCTCTAAGCAGCAATGCGCAGAGCTCTGACTTGATTAAAATAATAACCTTTTCCTTTCACATCTGCCTCAGACTGCAAATCACTGGGGCAGGTCCCAAGATCTGTGCCAGCACATGGCTGGTGAAATGTCACCGTGGCCAGGCTCCCCTTTGGCTGTACCCCTGTCAGGGCAGAGGGTGCCGCAGTCTGTGTTGACTGGATCATATCCGGATCTCATCCGAGCCTAAGAGGTCTGACTCCATATCAGTCAGTGGCATTAAACCAGAGTAAAATGGGTATAAGATTAGAGCTCAGTCCACTTTGTTACAGCATTTACAATCCAGAAGTCTTATTTTGGAAGTCTTTTGCTCTCTATAAAACCTCCAAAGCCTCTTTGATGCTGAGTTTCATCCATTTGCTGCTGAAAGCAATCCTTGAACATCATCTGGGAGCTTCACACAAAGTAGTTCAGCTCTGCCTCCTTGAGCGCATTGATACAGCAGACATGTTGTAGCGCTCCTGTACTCCTGGCCATGACCTCCCACCATATCAGGGGGGAGACCCCAGGACCACAGTGTCTTAGAGAAGTGATCACACTGTCTCCCATGTAACAGTGTCCTGATGGAGGTTCAGTGAATGCTGGAGCTCTTTTAAGCTGTGATCTTGTGAGCAGGCTGTAGTCAAAGCCCTCAAGAGGAGGGAGAAAAACAGGGGATTGGAGATAGATGCCGCAGTGGAGAAAGGCTCTCCAGAGAGAAGCACTTCTCCAATGCTGCTGTGCTGAGGTGCTTCTTAGAACCATAGAACCATAGAATGGTTTGGGTTGGAAAAGACCTTATAGATCATCTAGTTCCAATCCCCCTGCCATGGGCAAGCATACCTTCCACTAGACCAGGTTGGTCAAAGCCCCATCCAACCTGGCCTTGAACACTGCCAGGGATGAGGCATCCACAACTTCTCTGGGCAACCTGTTCCACCCTCATAGTAAAGGATTTCTTCCTAATATCTAATCTAAATTCACCCTCTTTCAGTTTAAAACTGTTACCCCTCATCCTATCACTACAATCCCTGATGAAGAATCCCTCCCCATCTTTCCTTAGGCCCCTTCGGGTACTGGCAGGCTGCTCTAAGGTCTCCCCGGAGCCTTCTCTTCTCCAGTCTGAACAGCCCCAATTCTCTCAGCCTGTCCTCATAGGGGAGGTGCTCCAGCTCATCTTCGTGACCCTCCTCTTTCCCCGCAACAACAGGTCCATGTCTTTCCTGTGCTGAGGGCTCCAGAGCTGGATGCAGGACTGCAGGTGGGGTTTCACCAGAGCTAAGCAGAGGGGAAGAATCCCATCCCTTGACCTGCTGACCATGCTGCTGCGGATGCAGCCCAGGATGCGATTGGCTTTTTGAATTACGAGTGCACACTGCTGGCTCATATTCAGTTTTTCATCCACCAATACCTCCAAGTCCTTCTTCTCAGGGCTGCTTTCAATCGCCTAGCCTGTATCCATGTTGAAGATTGCCCCAAACCAGGTGCAGGACCTTGCACATGACCTTCTGTATCTTCACGAGGTTCACTCAGGCCCACCTCTCAAGCCTGTCCGCATTCCTCTGGATGGCATCCCTTCCCTCTAGCATGTAAACCGCACCACTCAGCTTGGTGTCACCCACAAACTTGCTGAGGGTGCACTTGATCCCACTCAGTCTCAGACTTCTTCCTGAAGTCTACCCAAGCCCATGCTCATTGCACACCATGAGCAGCTCAGCTGACTCACCGGCAGCCTGTCCCTGGTGTGAGGTTTGCTTTCTATTTAGCAGTGCTGTAATGATTATTTACTCTTTTAAAAGATGGAAAAACTGATATTTGCTGGGGTGCTGGCTGAGGATGGTCACCCCTATGGCCATGTATACTAGTTGAGACCCAGGCATCTGGCTAAGCCCATGAGAAGATCAAGATACTGTCAAATTTGGTTTCTGCAGGGGAAAATTACAGCAGAAACACAGTTTCCTGCACAGAACTGACTGTTCCTCTGAGTAGACAGTACGACTGACCTTACATCGAGCCCAGCAGCCCCTCGGTGAAGGTCCAGTACAAGTAGAAGAAATATCTCCTAGGCAGATTTTTTTAAGATGTTTTCCCAACTAGAAAGCATAAAGTATTCGGAGCTGGGGTTGCAGAGACAGAAGAATTTAGTTGCTCCAGCTTTCTGAACATGGCTTTGAAACATCAGAATTTTTTAGAAAAGGCAATAAATGTGTTTCCTCTGTTTGCATTAAACACTGTGCAGATTCCTGTCATGAGGAATGAAAACAGGAGTTGGGTCAGCAAATGATAATGAGCCTCCATGTGCCTTTCAGGGGGTCAATGCCAGATCACAGAGCCCAGGCCCGCGCCAAGAATCCGAGGGAGGTTTCCTGGAGCAGCTTGGAGCACGAACAACCTCGACACGCCAGTCCCATCTCCCCGAAAGAGTCCCGAACCAAAGAGCTGCTGTGTGTTTGCAAACGCCTGCAGCTCTGATGGGCACCGGAGGGATCTGTCACACAGCACTGATCCCCGGGGCTGGGCAGATATTTCATCCCTTACTGGAGAGTGGTGTTTTTGCCAAAGCAAAAATTTTAATTAAAAAACCAAACCAGACACCTCATCTTTCTACCCTTGACCTTTTGGGAGGATTTTCATGGAAGAAAACCAGGACAACCCTTCAGAAGTAAACATTTCTCAGTTATTAAAAGCAAATAAATAAACAACCTCTGTCATATTCCATGTAAACAGGAACACTATATTAAAAAGATGAAAATGCTAAGTTTTTGTGAAAGCAAAAATTAATTCCACACTACCTCCCCGTAGTCCCAGAGGCTTTTGGCCTTGAGTGGATGTGCCTTCATGCTACAGCGCTGGAAGCTGTATGCCACCATGTCCTCTGGACACATGCAGGGCTCTGGGGCGGCCAGCAGCAGTCAACTTGGGCACAGGTTTTGTGGAGACTGGGGACCCTGTTTGCACAAGCAGTGCGTCACCTGCCTGGTGCGCCATGGGAGCATGGTGACCTGGATCCCTGCCTCCTGCCCACTGCTCCCTGAGCACTGGCTTTGCTTCAGAAGCAGAAATATCCTCACAGGGGACACGTCCCTCAGCCATGAGGTGGCACATCACTCTGGAGCAGCCACTGATTGTCTCCCAGTGTGAGAAGGGGAGACAAGTGGCTATGGCTTTGGCAGCAGAGCCTGGTCATTTCTGGGTGACTGGAAGTGCTGTCCTTGTGCCCCAAGATTTTTGGGATCCAGAATGCAGAGTGTCCCTATCCAGCATCATGTATGTTGGGAAGGGGATAGGAACCATTGTGGCAGGAGACCTAACCTCTGCTCCCGGGGGAGAGGGTGGCTATTAACTTTGCTGGGAGGAGGTGTCCCAGGAAGGACACCCTCCATCCTTCTCTCCTCCAGCTGAGGATCCCACTGCCCTGGCACAAGACCTTGCTGTGGAGGGGGACAGGGAAGACTGGTGGCACTGGGGACACAAAAGATTTTTCCAGACCTGTGAGCCGCAGGGCTGCTAAGCAAGGCAGACTCAGCAATCTTCATACCTTGCAGGTGAACGCTGTTCTCAATGGTGAAGCAAGGTATCAACACGCACAGAAATTATTTGTCCAGGCTCCTTTCACTCGGACTATTCAACCCCAAAAGTGTCCAAGGCACTTTCAATGTGGGCTGAGCCACTTGGGTGACACGGGAACAGAGACCTCTTCTACCATCCTTTGCTTACCCCTGGAGAGGAACACGAGATCATTGCTTGTCCTGCTGAGAAATTCCAGCCAGGCTTGTTGCTCATTTTGGTGTTTAACATTCCCGTAGATTATCCAGCACTGCCTGAGAAAAATGTGCTTGGAAGCAGTGGAGTATTGTGTCTGGGGGGAGCAGTGGCTGCCCCAAGGGAGCTCTCCTCGTGCAGACCTTTCCTGCCAAGTCTCAGTTCTGACTATATCTTTCCTGCCAGCTCCCACAGCCCTGCAGGCCCCATCTCTGCAGGAGGCTGAGATGGGCATGTCCACAACCTCCTGGTCCTCACAGCAGTTTGGATCAGGGGATCATCCCACTCCCACAGCCCCTACTGCAGTGGCATGGAAAGGCTGGCTCTGTCACCTTGACCTGTCAGTTCGGGGATTTGGAGGACATCGTTTAGGAGTTAGCTGCATTTTGGCTGCAAATTTTTGTCATCTTAAAGCTGCGATTCAGAAGCCAGATAGCCATTGATGTTTGCCAAAGCTCTGGGCTCTGTTCCAGCCTGCAGGCACTGGCCCAGGTTGAGGAGGACATACAAGTCAGCCCCTCCTGGTACAACCAAGGGTCCAATCCTGCTGATACAATCAAACATGGTGCTTATTGGGGTGAATTATTCTGTGGTAAGGAGCAGACTCAATTAGCAATAGCATCCCATCAGCAGCAGCAGGCCCACACTGCTGGTCTGGACCTCCACCACCACATTCACCACCCTGGAGATACCCAACCCTGGCCTTGGCTCCTGAAATACGTCTTGAAATTAGTCACAATGGACACTTCTCTCTTCCCCTGACAGCACCTCCTAGCTATTTGAGCCGTGATGGTCTTGGCGTGTCTCCTCCTACTTGCGGAGGAAGATGGAAAAAGCTACTGTGTTGATTTCTTATTTCCATCCTGGAATTCAGAAGTATTACAAAAAACCATGGAAAACACAAACTCTGTGATTAACACAGACAGGTAACGTCGATCAATTCTCTGCTATAAACCCTTCATGGCTTAGCGTTTGCCAAACCCCAGATTTGACTGCCAGGACGTCTGCTTCCATTTGAAGATTCTGAAAGTATTCAGCTTAAACAGGTCAGCAATTCCTCGGTACAGACTTTGGGAAAAATATGTTGCTTTATCCATGATGAAAAGCTCCTCAAAGCCACCATTCAGACGTTCGAAACACTTCATTTTGGAGCAAGAGCTTACAACCAGTTATCTTTGGGAAAATTCAGCCACATTTGATCAAATTATGTGTCTCCAAAAGTCTGAGTTTACATATCACATCCCATGGAAAAATAACATTTGTTCATGTAATCCCACATTATATCAGAATGCAGGCAAATGAAATTGCCCAGGCAATCAGCAAAGTTTTGGAATTTATTCACAAAATTTGAGTAAAACATTTTGGCATGGGAAAATGCAGATCTGTCAAAATTTAAATCTGTAAAAGCATACTGCCTTTTTTTTTATTTCGCTTGTTAAAAAATGAGAAAGGTATAAATTTCAAGATGTTGAAAGAACTCCCATATATGTATCTGTGCAAAACCTTTTCAGGTTTTCCTCTCACAATGACATATTATCTAAAGCTTTGGATTGCTGCATTTTGGTGTTTTGTTTTTTTTTTAATTAAAAGAGCAAGAGCAACTTTTTGATTCATCTTCTGCACCACATCCACCACAGCAAGGTCCCAAGCAAACCTCCGATGCAAACAGCAATAGCCACAGCACATCTGTGGGTCGCAATGGCTCCATACACTCTACCAAAGTAAAAAAAGCCTATTGCCCAGTCCCGTGAGCCAATGGCAGGGCCCAAAATCTCCAGGAATGATGACTAAACTCTCTTCATCCCAGAAGAGGGTGACTACCTTCAAATTGAGAAGGGTGGCTGGGCTAAACCAGGCACTGCACCGCAGCCGGGTACAAGGTAATGGCTGGTGATCCCCAGCCAAACTGTGTCCAGGGGTTCTGCCTGCCCAAGGCCATGCCCTGGTCCCTTTGCTCACCTGGACGTAGCCATCAGGTCTCAGACACACTGCTACGAATGTACGGAATTGTAGAGCAAAAAAAGAGATCTCCCTGTGCTGTTATTGCCTTCCATCCTACCTGTAGGAAGTGCTTATCTCACTGCCAAAGGGCTGGGATATTAACAGCAGCAGCAACAATACGTCCAATACTGGGGGCACATGGTCCCCAAGGTCCCTACAGGCAAGCTGGCCTCATCCTCATCTGATGTCCCCGCCAAGCCAGCTCATGTTTCGGAGGCTGCAGAGAAAATCCGCTCCTCAGCCACTTTGCTGCACCAGTCTGGGATACTCCAGAGAAATGACAGCAGCAGCTCAGCACAGCTCCGAGCCTGAGCCTTCAGGAAACAGTCCTGTCCACAAGCTTAGCAGCAAACCCTGGCTGCCTTGTTCCCATCCTGGTCCAAATTCTCACAGCGTGGGTGGGTGGGAAGCTCCCTGAATTGCTTCCCCACTTGCTGAAATGGGCTGAAATTCAGAGCTGATCACATTTTCCCCTGTGCCTGTCAAAGCCCAAACGGGAAGCCCAGTAACCGACATATAAAGCTACTACTGATAGCAGCACACTTGTTCCAGACAAAAGATCAGGAGACGTGTGTCATAAAAAGGCAGAGATGTCTTCCAGATGTTTTTGTGCGTTGGGTCTGCACAGATGTTTTCGATGTCTGCCCGTAAATGTAAGAAATGTAAAACATTTGTGTCCCACAGATGTAGAGATTAAATTATGCAAGAGATGTGATAAATCTCTGGGTAATGCGAGAAGACCATGAACTATTCACATTCATTGTTTTTAGTAAAATCGGCCCCGTTTTCCAGAATGCGGCTGTGAAGGAGACTTTTATTGTTATTAAATGTGACTAAACATTACGTAGGATGTTGAAAAGCAGCACACATGGAACTATATGAAACCATATATTGCAAACAGTCTCGCAAGACCTTCAGCGTGGAGCAGCCAGCGAGGTGAACGCTGGTGCATCTCGGAGGGGTCAGACGGGACACAGGGGTGAAGGTGCCCGAGCAGCCTCCGGCCAAGCTGCAGCACTGCCGGTGAGGGCAGGACAGGCAGCCCACGGCCACCCATCAGAGCTCTGCGTGCAGGCAAGCGGAGCCTCTCCTGTCCCCACGACCACCCGTGAGCTCTGCAAGCCAGGCGCGGGCTCGAGCAGGCGTCTGCGGGTCAGGAGGATGCGTAGCTGTGTGCTGCGTGCCGTCCTCAGAGCACACGTCTGCACATGGGAGAGAGCTCAGCCAGGCAGGGTGGGAAAACACGTGTGACTGTGTTTGCAGGCAGGTTTTGGAGGGCAGGAGGAGGCAGCACACCCCAGGAAGGCAGAGCTTGAAATAACGTACAGTGCTTGAAATAACCTCCCCCTCTACACTGCCCTAGTGAGGCCCCAGCTGCAGTACTGCGTCCAGTTCTGGGCTCCCCAGTTCAAGAAAGATGAGGAGCTACTGGAGAGAGTCCAGCGCAGGGCTACGAGGATGATGAGGGAACTGGAACATCTCCCCTACGAGGAGAGGCTGAGGGAGCTGGGCTTGTTCAGCCTGGAGAAGAGAAGGCTGCGAGGGGACCTTAGAAATGCCGATAAATATCTGCAGGGTGGGGGT
>Ga0065711_1030569_pt1 | contig 32118 bp, 20 predicted proteins | sample Hoacrofraction12_FD_59098 | JGI IMG/M metagenome (GOLD analysis project Ga0065711, IMG submission 59098) | Hoatzin crop microbial communities from Cojedes, Venezuela - Epithelial fraction 12 v2 (version 2) | ecosystem: Host-associated > Birds > Digestive system > Esophagus > Crop | place... | reverse complement strand
GAACAACGATGCAGCGATTCTCATCCTCCTGGAGCCCATCCAGAGCAAGGCAATTCCCAAGAGGTTCTGCAAGCTGCGGAAGATCATGAACACAAAGACCTACCTGGAGTGGCCTCTTGAAGAAGAGCAGCAGGAGATGTTTTGGTTTAATTTGAAAATAGCTCTAAAATCCTAGACAGAGACATTAAAGACTGAATGTCTAGGAAAGGTACTCTGGATTTGTTTCCCTTGCATGTTCATCCCGTCACCTATCCGTATCTCCAGAACAGAGAGCTGAGCTACTGTAAATTCTACTACTTGCTGTGAGATTATTTTCTTTTGATAGCTGTGGCCGTAAATCTTTGTACTGCTTTGGGCTGGAATAGACTTAATTTTTTTCATTGTTCCTCCTATGGTGCTGTTGTTTGGATTTGTTACCAAAACAGCGTGGATAACACAGGGATGTTTTAGTTACTGCTGAACAGTGCTTGCGCAGCATCAAGGCCTTTTCTCTTTCTCTTGCTGCCCTGTCAGTGACTATGCTGGGGGTGCATGATGATTTAGGATGGGACGCGGCTGAAACTGCTGATCCTAGATGACCAAAGGGATGTCCCATGCCACATAACGTCAGGCACAGCAATGAAAGTAGTGGAAAGAAAGAGGAAGGGAGGATGTTTAGAGTTACCTTGTTAGTCTTCCAAAGTAATTGTTATGTGTGACGGAGCCCTACTTTCATGGAAATGGCTAAATAGCTGCCTGCTGATGGGAAGTAGTGAAATAATTCCTCATTTTGCTTTGCCTGCATGCAGCTTTTGCTTTACCTGTTGAACTGTTTTTATCTCAGCCCACAAGTTTTCTCACTTTTACCCTCCCGATTTTGTCCCGTGTCCCACTGCGGGGGGAGTGAATGAGCAGCTGTGTGCTGCTGAGCTGCCTTCCGGGTTTAAACCACAACAGTTGTCTACACACATTAATCAGCAGTGTTAGCAAAAGCTGCTTCATTTAAATATTTAATGATGAAAATATGTTTGGATATACAGCTATGTAGTTTATGTATCTTAATCTTTGCAAAAGCTTTAGGAGAAAGCCTGCCTAGCCAAGGGCTTTTCTGCATTCTTTGTAGGAACCAATTCTAATCAAATGCAATAAAACTCAGTTTATGCAGCAAGGATTTTAACACCGTAAATTAGATGTCTAGATCTCCTGAGGAAAGTGGCTGCGAGGCTTAATGTAAACATGCACTTCCACACTGCGGTGCTGGCTGTTGTAGCGTGTATGTTCTATGGCAGACAACTTTCTTGCTGAAAGACACCTATGGATGATTTCTGTCTAGTTTACTTGTACCATATATGGGATTAGATGCTTCAGAGTAGGGTCCAACACTCTTCTGACTTGCTTAAATAAAGTTGTAGCTATTCTCAGCTAGAATATGGGAAACACTAATAGATATATAGTCTTTGAATCCAACACCATACTTCTCTCTCTGATCAGCAGCCTTAGCACAGGCACGAAAAGGGTGTTGCCTGCCTTTCTGCTTTCTCTGTAAACATAGTCCACAAAACAGGGTGGGTAGAGGGCATTTGACCTCAGACATTGTGTTTGCTGTCAGCCGGGGCTGTGTTTTCTCAAGGAGGTTGCTGGGACAAGGCCTCTAATTGCTGAAAAAGTGGAATAAATGAGAGACACTGGCACTAGGCTCCTCCTTCAGAGGTGATTTAAAAAGAAAGGGGTATCTGAGGTGATACCTGCCTTGTATTCATAGGAAATTTCTGATGAACCCTAACAGCTTGAATCTGGTAGGCCAGAGGGACAACTAACTCCTGGATCAGTTTAGGGCTTAGGCACAGTGTAGGATGTCTGCAGGCATGTAGAGAAGCAGATCTTGAAAGCCTTCCTGTGGAAACGCATTTTGCTGTGTCTGTGATGAGATCATGTCCAAGTTAGTGTTTTTATTGTTGTGGTTCGGTCTTGGGCATCTAACGCGTACAAAATTTCTGTTCAAACCCCTCAACATTTGTAATCAAGTTTGTACATTGGAAGTCACATGTCACAGCTAGTTACCTGTTGTGTTACTGCTTTTAGGAAGTTCTCCGCACAGCCAAAGTGTCAGTGAGAGCAGAAGTCTTCCTGTCCTTTTCTAGCCATGGAGAAGGCTGAGGACAAACATTCTTTCATTACACCCACAATTACACAACTCTGACAGTGTAACATGAAGGAAAGATTTATTTATGTGCATTTTTTGCATGTATGAATACAGGCAGAACGCATTATCAGAATTATTAACTTTCTACTTTATCTAAGCAAACAAAGCCAACTTCCTTCTATGTACTTATGATTCGCTCTTTCTTTCATTTACTTGAGGTTTTTTATTTTTAGCATCTAACTCTTGCCTTCATCTGTAGATGGCTTCACACAAGCTCTGCTTCATTCTCATATATTAAAGTGTAAATTAAGCTAACCTATATTTCTGATTTCTACGAACAACGTAAAGATTCTTAAATCACTGACCATATTTCATCTGCATTCAAAAGGCACTTCAGCTAGGCTGGTTACCTTTTAAGACGCACTTCTTTGGCTCCTAAGCAGAACTGCCCATTTGTGCATAAACACACTGTATTTCAGTTCCGCAGGTTCACCTAGTATAGGTGTCAGACATTCGACCACTAAGCAGCAAGACTTCTGCATCCATTCTGATTTATTTTTTTTTTAAAAAGCCAACAGCAACATAGGAATTGGTGGTTAGGGGTTGTAACTTTGTCTTCCTTTATTTGAGAAGCTGGTTCTTGGAAGCTGAGCCTTTTGAGCACGGTGACAGCAAGTCAAAGAGGACTCAATGGGACCTCCACGTGTAGGCCTATCTGACTACCAAGCACACCATAAATATTGCTGTGGTTAGAGGTTTTTGTAAATGGCCATTGGAAGATATACAAGTTACAATACAGCAACTTAGAGGTGAGGGGGGAAAAGCTAATGGTAATATTGTATTACCTCACATTAACCAAATGAACAAACTATTTGAGTGCCATTTTTCAGAATTTGCTGTATACAAAGCCATTATCTAACTTAAAATTCTCCTTATCTGCTGCACAACTTTTCAACTGGAATACACTACCAATATATTTAATAATGAAATAATCTTAAAATATTGGAACTTTCTTTCCCTTTTTTTTAAGGGATATTCACAGTAAGAAAATAAGTCCAATGTCCTGAAGATCCAGACTGGTATTCGCATTTTCTAGCTTGCAAGAAGCACAGTTTTCCCATTAAAAGCAGCAATTTCTTTTAATTCTTACTTCGAGAAAATAAAAAAATGCTCTAATAGCATGCTGTACAGTCTTGCTGTAATGCCAAAAGAGGCACTATCCTGCAAAAGGGTGTACAGCACACCAGAGTTCAACAAACTGCTATTTTCTCTAATCTTATAAAATTAAGTACAGAATATGCATATTATTGTAGACAGGTAAATACCCAACACTTTGCATTCTCACTACTAATCTGAATCCTATTCTAGACCCAGTGAGTAATTAATGCCTTGGACGATGCCTACAGCAACTGTTGGTCAAACCACCAGACAGCAGAGCCAGTCCAAAAGTTGTTCATAAAATACATGAGCGTTCCCACCTAATCTGTTGTTAAGGAAGCTGGAGACAAAAATGCAACAACAGGTAAATCTTGGTGCTTTTCTTAGCCAGAATCAAAGAAAAAGTATTGGGTTAAAATTTTGAAACTCCTTCTTTTCAACTCTTCTAACTTACTTCCTTTTTTGTTGGGGTAATGTAAACTTTAAATATCCTCCAGACATATGGTTAAAATGGGCTTCAAAAAAGTACGCCAAACTTTGCTTCCACTCAAGTAGGTTTCTACAGATGTATCAGCAGATCTTCAATTATTACTTCATTTGCTATTACTCACTACTAAGAGAAGGGGGAAAAACTGCACTTGTTCTGAAAGTGGATTATATCAATTCTGTTACTTCATTAAAGAGCAAAATCCACTGCATGGTCTTTCTAAGACTGTGATTTACATTCTTTAAAATGTTCCTCTCATTATAAAAATGATTTCCGGATGTCTTAAAATCAAGAAGGAAAATACATATGCACTTTTCTTTTCCTAGCTTGTTTGGGGTCTTAGATAAGATAAAGCCAGAACTATCATCTTCCCTAAATATAATTATTTCTTAATAATAATTGGTTTTCCATTTATTTAATGTGGCCATCGCATCTCTCCAGTGCAGATCAAAACAAGAATTAGCAAGTAATCAGGCTATGGATTAGAAAACACAAATTGAAAGCACACTTGTTAGGGAAAGGATATGGGTTTAAGGATACGGGCTTAACATCCTTTTCAAATCAGCTGTCTCAGGGCAGTATGGGCAAGCCTGGTTCTTGCCAGCAATGAACCAACCACAGATGGTGGTGAATTCATGAAAGCTGGTATCAGGTGTATTGTTAAGGAATCTTTCAAATATAAACAAGGCCCGGTGCATACATCTGCAAAACAAGTCTAACCATCAACAGATAATTTTAATGACTGATTATGGATACTGCCTTGTTTTATAACCAAGCTTGTTCAGATGACTTAAAATATTTAGAATATTTGGAATTATTTTAAAGTCGAAGCCAATGTCCTGAAGATCCAGGCTGGTATTCACGTTTTCCAGCTTGCAAGAAGACAGGAGACTTTTGTGAACATCAGCAGGGGGTGATAAGTAACAATGTTCCAGCACATATGCGATACCTCTTGCTTTGGTTTTTGGCACGCAAAACGCTGAGTTATTTGGTACCCCCTAGTATGAGACACCAAGTCTTCTGTCAGGCTGTAGGGTATGTATGTGCCACCTTTTCAGAAGGGTTCCACATCTGCCTTAAAACTACCCAGCAAACACAGGCCCAGGCAGAGCCGGAGGAAATCCTCCGCAGCACACAGGAGCCTGAACTAGCAGCCCTGACCGACAGGTCGGCGTGCCTGGTCTAACCTACTGCCAGGCATACCCGCACAGGCTGTGCACCGAGTACCTGGAAGGGGGATTCGGGCCTGACACTGCAGGGTTAAGGCCACTCTTGCATCGGTTTGTCTGTCATAAAGCCACATGGCCTCAACTTGTGTCACAGGACTGAAACAGATTTCATGCCCCTACTTTTACTTCTGTGCTATGTTGTTTCTGAATGTGGTTTTGGTTCCTTTTTTTTCATGGTATTTATTGCCATTGCTATTATTTTTTTAATGCAGCATAAAAGAGGAGAAAACAACAGTTCCATAATTATATGGAAAGGACACACATGATTATAGGACAGCTGGTAGGTATTTTCAATGATCCCTTCTTCATTTATATCCACAAAAATTTTCTGCCCTCAGACTACGCAGATGTCACTGGACAAATTTCTTATTGGTATGCCACTGATGATGTAAAACTGTCAAGATCAAGTCTACAGGAAAAAAAGAAGCCAAAGAACAACAAAATATTTGCTTAGAGTCAAAGATGCATAAACACATTTTAAGTGCCATCAAAGATAAGACAGCATGAAAATTGCTACAGTTGTCTTAGTTTACTAGTGCCAAGATGCACAGAGTTATCAACAAGTAATTAAAATCTTACTGCTGATGCAAGAACTTTAGCAACCGTCCTCTTGACTTTAAGTAACTGGGACAGAAGAGAATTGTGCTGAGATTATCAGCTTATTTGGAAAGGGAAGATAAGAGCTATAAAAAGGAAAGGGCAAGAAGAGTCTTTCACAAATTTTGGGGAAGTAATAAGTTTGTCTTCCTACGACAGTTAGGAGAATTTTGTAGTCTCTTATGGATAGAGATCAGCCTGCTGGAAACCCCAAATCAGGCCCTGGCATATGTCACTGGCTACTACTTCATTAAGACGGTTCTTCTAATCATAAGCTTGACAAAGGAGTTTAACAGTTTGTGGCAGATGAACAGGTCTCCTCAAGGAAAAGTGAGGTTATTTTACCCCAAGAATATCCAGCAGATCTTATTCTCATGAACCCAGGGGCACAAGAGATTCAAGAGCTCACTTCCAGTCTTTGCAAGTGGTATTCAGGGTGATGATCCCCAGCATTTACACCAATGGCGGAAGCCTTGTTGTCAGAACAAATCTCTGTGAAGTCTCTTCCCATCACTCCATAGCACAGTCTGTAAAAAAGCAGCATCACACCAAAATCCATGGAGTCATCAGACTTCATTCTGTCATAAAACCACAAAAGAGCACTCTGGTGAGTATGTGCTTGACTAAAATACCAGTATAAAATATCAACAAGAGTGTTACTCCAGCTAGCTCATGCTTCCTTCAAACTGCAGGTTTAGTTTTACTTTCTTTTGCAGCAGCAGACAACCTCATACTTGAAGTATCAATATGCTTGAAGGCAAGCAATGTTGAAAATAGACTACGAACTGCTTTTGGAGCCACAGCTACTCTGTTCCATTATAGGAAAGCCAAGCTGACACATTTTCTTATAGAAAGCGAGTTTGTAGAGTCTTCTTATACAGAGCAATTAAGTGTATTTGATTGTTTTGAAGAAGCAACAAGATCGGCCAAATCTCAGTAAGGTGTAAGATGCCAGTCAAAGAAATGTAAAGTTTCTGTAGCTGAAAGAGCCCACTGTCCTTCTGAATACAAATTCCTCAGAATAAAATCTTTGCTAAATTGCAGCAAGCAGTATTTAACACTTACCTCTTCCCCCCCCCCAACCCAACCTGATAGAATCTTCAAAAATGTTAACATCTCTTGTCATCTCTCTGAGATTGTATGTGTTACAGGGCTTGAAATACTGAAACCTGGCTACCAAATACTTGTTAAACTGGAGCTTCTCAACATTAAAAAGGACTTGCCATTTCTGCTGCAAGAAGGCACAAAGTAAGAATTTTTAAAATAGAGCTTACAAATTTTGTAGTTATACCTTTAAAATATACTGGTGGGGAAATTTAGCTGGTTAAATAAAATACCTCAAAAGAATAAAGCTTAAGAGTATTGGTAACACAAGACTGCTAAGCTTCTGCCAAGAATTTTCCATCAGAGCTATGTACTTTTGGGTGAATCAACTATACAGTGTATGGGCAGTACATCTGACACTTGAAGGAACAACTGATTTACGTATGTGCAGTATCTCCAATACCTCCAAGAAGTGTTGGACTTACAGCAGATGCATTATGTAGTTATCTACACTCTTTTGAGGAATCCTCGGAATTTCTGGTCAGACGGCGCCTTGAACAGAGTCCAGCGCAGTAGCTCTGACTGAGCTGCTAGTCAGACAGAAATCCTGGACAAACATAAAGAAAATTCAAATTCTACCCACGCAAAAATTCTAGCTGGATTAAAATGTTAGGTTGAGAACCATCTGGACATAGAGCATTGTCTTTGGCAATAGTCAAAATAAAAAGAGGAGGATCCCCCAGCAGCATTATAGCCTGGTAGAGCGGGAAATCATAACTATCAGAAAGAATTACAATGTGTTCTCTACGTCAAGCCTTTTTGTGTCTCATCCCATTCAGGTACATAAAGGAAGGACTGAGGATTAATTCAGCAATTAAATTCGTGGATTAAATGAGTGAACACAGTGAATGCATGAAGCTTAAGGTTTTTTCCCTCCTCTTTTCACACCATAAACACAAGTTGTAAAATGACTGAATATCAAACTGCAGACCAACTACACAATTATAAAAATCAAGAAGTAAGAGAACCTACAGCTACACAACATAAAAAGGGTTTCATATGTTGAGGTGGGTGGTGAAAAGACCACGGTGGAGCAATTTCATTGCAAACAAAGTAAAATCTATCAAATAGGAAATCATAAGAGTTGCCAATCACAATTTTACCTGACGATACCTATCTAACAAATAAATTAAATCCAAACATGGTAAATGTTATGGCTAGATAACCCACAGTTCCAATTGCACAACTCAGTCTATAGAGCAGGAGGAACCATCTATAGATCAACCTATGGATAAGAGAAAAGACAACACTGCTCAAGACCTTGCGTATTTTGCATAGTGGCACAAAATGCCAGATAGATACCTTCTACTGAAGTCTTCATAAAAATTCAATAGAAGTTTTACACTTCTATATTTCTCCCTTACTTAAAGGTGAATAAAAATGCACAGTAAAAAGTACAGGGAAAAAAACCCCTTAAACATTTTTGTTTTGCTTCCATCTTCACAAGAAATGCTAATTGTGAACAGATTGCTAACATGATTAAAAATAACAGTTGGGAATTGTGAAGAAGGGACACACAGGCCAGAAGAGGGGATGAACAGGTAAGAACCTACTGAGGTAAATTAGATGTAGTCAAGTCAGTATGCCACTGATAAAATTAATCTAAAGTACTTAAAAAACTGGCAGAAGCAATCTCTGAACCATTAATGTTTTTGAGAGCCCGGGCTGGAGAGGTGCAGTTTCAGAAGGCTGAATACAGACCTCTTTTTGGGAAGGCAGAGGGGGCTCTAAGGTATAAATTCAGACTATTGGGTCCCTGTTCCTTTCCAGCCTCAGTAACACCTGGGATGACTGCTGATGGTAAGAGGCTGCAGAATGAAAAACCAAGATGGAACTGATGGAATGAGTTTAATTTTAACTCATTTAATTAGTTTTCATTTGCATGCCATGTTTGATAAACACGGGTTTAGAGGAACTTATTCATACTGCAGTTGAAGATTCCTTCAAATTCAACTGCTAATGGCCCTGTTTGTGTAATCTGTGAAGATTTGTTCCAGGAGAATTTTTATTAGCTCTTTTCCTTCTACAGGCTTCCTTTAAGAAATAATACAAAAAAAAACCAAAACCCAAACAAAGCAAAACCAACAAAAAAAGGACATATTGTGTTATTCTTCCTGAGAGAGTCTTGCAGGTTGCTCTGAAAATTATGTCATTTAGGTAACAACTGAGAGCATTCCCCACATGGACAGGGATCTCCACAGGCGAAGTCTGATGGTGAAATAAAGAGGAACAACTCACACCTGCACCAGTGTGACTAGCTGTTGGCAAAATTGAGTCCCTCACTTCCAAGTAATGACATCCTACAATTCCATTTTGCATGGTTAGGTTTCACTAACAGATTGCCCAACTGTAAAACTCATACAAAAATTGTGACTTGTACAGCATCTGACACAGGAGGGCCTTTGGCCCTAGGATGATGTTAGTCTGCCTTGCACCCTGTAAATAATTAGTAATCCCAGGGCAGTAAATGGTTATAACATTGAGATACAACTCATCAGACCCCCATACCCTATCCTCAAAAAATGAAACTGTCTATTGATAGAATTAGTGCTACTGAAAAAAACATTAAAGTTTGTATTCCAGCTCAAATTATATACAATGACCTCAGGGCTAAAGCTTTGGGAGCATGTTTTCTGAAATCAGTGGAGGCAGTTTCCCTTTAAGCTTTCAAGCTGCTTATATATACTTCAGAAAGGCACATTTGGCTGCATTAATTTGGGATGATGCTCAGTTAAATGACTGCACTACTGAAGGATTTTCTTAAAAACTCTTTCTACAGCACAACAAAATGCTGTGTCTTCAGCTTTTAGACCTTTTTTCTAAATGAAATTATATCAAACTTCATATACATATTTGCTGGAATTGCCCACAGTGATGAAATATTCTACTTCTATCCCAATAAGCAAATATTTGAAACCCACTGAAGAGTCTAAAGCCCTGTAATGTCAGTTCTCTCCATGATCACATTAGCAAACCGTGGATTTGGGATTGTGGAAGTCTGATGATGACAAAGATAAAGCATGACTGACTTTAATATGTCTTAGTAGAGTTAGCTCCTGCATCTTTACAGAAAGGTTACTAAAATGGAAAAAAATCTGAGGAGAGATTGTTTTCAAATTTATGTTTGGGTTGGGGAGGGGGGGGTACAAAAGCAAAAAAAAAAAAAAATCCATTTAGAGTATAAAGCTATTGCTATGGAAGATGAATCTTTTTCCTTAGCCCAAAAAGTAGAATTCTGAAGCAATGTGTGTTACTCCCTGCGAAGCCTAACACAGTTTTGCCATAGATTTCAACTGAAGCAGCATTGAATTCTTCTTCTCCTAAGAAAAAACGAGAAACTCTTAAAAAAAACCCCACCAAACCCCAGAAAGCATGCAACTATTGAGCAAACTGGTATTTCACAATAGAAGTTTCAATAAATTGATGGATAGAAATACCTGTGAAAGATAACAGCACAGCATCATTAGATCACAGCACTGTCGTGCATTTCTTGCCCTGCAGCCCTCGCTTCACAGGACCACAGTCTGCTGCTTGCCACCGTAAAAGTGCCAGAGCTCCCTTTGTGCACGCAGCCCTTCTGGCATGCCATGGGTCAGTGGTCCCTACACATCCCTGGTCACAGAGGCTCAGGTCTCCTGGCCTTCATCGGAGGCCACCAAAGCCTCCCTGTTGCCTGCCTGCCTTGCTAGTGTCCAGCGTGATCCCTCTCCAATATGCTTATGTACTGTGGGTTGCTTTTTTTTTTTTTCAGTAGACTGAAAGTAAAGTCTGAACTTAAGTGGCAAAGCCAAAAATGAACAGGCACACATCTTCAGTAAAGTAGCTGCTTTCTAATATAAATGTGTAACAGAGCTTTGTTATGACTTTAGCTGCAAAATTAAATCCTAGTTAATTAAAAAATGGTATCACAGCCTTTTCTCGGGTGATGCTATTATCCTGTCAATTGGTATATATTGTTTGCGATTTCAAATTTGTTTTCAAATATTGTTTCAAATTTCTTTATTGATTTTTATGTCTGCCAGATTGTTAATTTCAATACTATTAGCCTCTACATGAAACGCATGAGTATTTGTCATGTAAATGAGAACAAAGATAGGAATCAAATCATATAGATGAAAATCCCAGTACTGATTTATTATTAATACTGGAAGGTCACCATCTGGACAATTCCATAAAATAATACATCTGCATTGCTGCTAAATGGGAGCTTTAACATCTGGATCATATTATCCCAAATTTTCCTCATCCACCGATCATAGCAAGAGGAATTTCCTGACAAATCAGATTGCTGCCCAAAGGTAAAATGTTTTTCTCATTATCGTACTTTAAATGAGCTCAAAAAGACCTAGAAGTGAAGTCAGCATCAGCGTCATAGACAACTTTCACATTTTATAATTGCATAGATTACATAGGTCATACAAGCACCAACTGAAAAATGTCCATTTGTCCTCTGCTTCCCTCACAACATTCCCCCCGCTCTGAGCGAGTAAGAATACCTGTCACCATCAAATTCAACAGAACAACATTATTCCACTATCCTTTCTATCTTATAGCATATGGGGAAAACTGCATACATAAAGAAAATGGCTGTGTAATAATTAGATTTATTGTGACAGACTGACCTTACCAGAACTCATTAACTTGGCAGTGCGAGCTAACTGGGTCTCTAAAAATCTAGTTTCTTTTGATGTAGACATATTCAAATACTTAAAAACATATGCATGAAAGAAATAATAAATCAGCTGTTTGGGGTTTTTTTTTAAGGTTTAAATTAATGTGCTTAGATTTGATAGTACATTGGAAATTGGCAGGGGTTTCCACATTAAGTAAATCAACCAACCATATTTTCAAGATTTGCCTCATTACTTAGGTATAAAAATCAATGCTGGCATAACTATGCTGCTTCATTTTTCAAGTATATTCCAAAGTAAATTCTCATTACATGACTGTCACATGATACAATGTATATCATCAATAAAATGGGCAACCACCTATGGGACCAGAAGTAAGGCTTTTGTGTTTGAGCTTGTTCTGAGACCATGACAAATCTGCCTTTCTATCTCAGATATTTTAAGATTTCTATTATGCCGGGGAGAATATCATATCCATGCATATCATATTTATTTAATTTTCATCAATGGACAGCATCCAATGGCAAGCACATTGCATTACAAGAATCAGCTGAGTACCTGATAGTCAGAATGTCCTTTGGGAAAATACAGAGTCTGAGCACTAACAAGATTTTTCCTTCCTTCCCCATTTGATATGCTGGCCTCCTGCCTTTATGTTGAGAAAAATGGATAGGACAGGACAGGACAGGACAGGACAGGACTGGTTTTTCAAGCATGGTAATTCTCAGACTAGCATTCTTCGTTACCACCCCATGCCCCAGAGTACATAACACTGTTGCAAGCACATAATTGCCTCCACCTCACTCAACTAGAATAGTGCAGAATTTGAGTGGAGAAATGAGAGCATTATCTGAACACAGATGCAAATCTATTGAAAATCAGGTTTTTACAGTGTGAATTTGCAGAACACAGGCTCCATCTTTATTTTTGAAAATCTCAAATAACAATAACAAAACTCTCAGAAGTAACTGAGAAAAGATGATTTTCTCTAATCTGCTTCCATATTATATGGAAGCTAACCCCAAACTGTCAGCTACCATCTAGAAGAAAAAACACAATTGTCAGAGGGGCCTACATTTTACTCCAGGCCAAGACTTACTAGGAAAACCTCTTCCTTATTTCCCCCCACAGTGCTAGGATCACACCCATGTTACTTTATATGTAGCCATCTGGTGAAGGGCAATCTCTTCCCTCTTGCCAAAATTATCCACAGCTGAGCCTTGGCTGCTTTGCTGCAAATTTTTTTGCTCTTGCCTCTTTGAAATAGGAGCCTTCCCCAGCATGCCCTTTTTTTTTTCAGGAGACATTCTTCATTCTCGACAAGCCTGGATAAGGCTCTTTTGGAAGCTACAGGCTGTTGCTGTCTCTCTTGCATCTAGTAAGTAGTTGCTGCTTTTTATTTTTTGTTCTTTTTGAGCAAGCTAATGAATGCCCTTTCCATGTAGGGCTGATTTTATGCTCCCTTTGACCTTCATTTCATTTTCTTTCAGAAAGAACCCAAAATTTTCTTTTTTATATGTCTGCCAAGCACTTTGAAGGGGAAGGAGGAAGTCAGTCACTACAATCCCTTGCTTTATTTCTACCAACAGAACTGCGCAATTCTCTCTGAGCTCTTACTGTGTCTGAGAATAAGCACGAGTATCCAGAGCAGGGACGTGTATGTGCAAATGTCCACCCTGACCTCAAAGAATCAGACAGTAAGGTTTGTCATCTGATGCTGCCTTCCAAACCATGATATGCAATGGAAGGCTAGCTACTTGTTTTGTTGATCTCCTGGGACAGAAAAGAAAGCAGGTTTTGCTTGGAGAAAGGGAGCCCTAGGTTTACCCCTCCCATGGAAAATAATGTGTTCTACCTCTCTGTCTGATTTCCCTTCTCTTTGGCTCCTAAAGGTACAAGCATGTTGTTACAAACATGGGAAAGTGTTTGGTTTCTTCTCTTCAGTATTAGACACTGCTGTGCATAACCTGTATGTGAACTGTACAAGCATAAACTGAGCAGTCAAAAGATGGATGGCAAGTAAGAGAAATGCGTGAGCAAGCAAAAGTAGAAGGCTGTTTTCTCCTTAGTGAGCATGTGGTTGTTTTTCAAATTTTGACCTACATAAATGTTTCCTACCAAATCAAACAAAAATGATATGCACATGAATGAAAGCATAATAACTGCCACCTGGAAGAACTGTAATGCAGAAGTCCAGACCTGCCTGTACTTAGGCGAGCGGTAGATTTTCTTTTTTTTTTTATTTGTTTATTTTTCTGTCAAATGGGCAATTTCCTGTATGCATTAACTAAGTTGTTTAAATCCTAAATGCAACCATCTTTACAGTTTCTGCTTCTAAATCAGAAGGTTTCTTTATCTGATGCAAGAATGTATACTAGTTATTTTTCATCTATCTTGTGTATGGATCTCATTAATCATTCAACTTTGCATCTTAACATTTGTCCTACTTGTTAGTCTTCAAAGTACAGTGGATCAGATTTTGGCAGTTACTGTACTGGTAGAAATTTGTAACTTTATCATTGCATGACATGCTTTTTAAGAAAGCAAGCTAATGCAATGAGATCAATAGCGTGTTCAAAAATTATACAAAAGTATCTGGATATGAAACATGAAGGCAGTTATAACTTAATACACAAACCTGTAAGTTGTTTTGGTGACAAACACTCTTAAGTTACCTAACATGGACTAAACGCAATAAACCATCTACTGGCAGAGACCCACTGTGAGTAGTGTTCACCACTACAAAGTAACTTCATGCATAGACAGATGGTAGGTGTGAGAATATATTACTCTCCCAACTAAACAGAGCATGAAGCGAAACTGCCAAAACTCAGTGCAAAGTGAACTTCAGCTTCTGGTGCTACTGTTTTTACTGAAAGAGGCTCTGCTTCAGTTCCTCTTTTACTGAAGAAGGAGGCCTTGCTGCTTCCACACAGCTATGCACTGAAAATTGAGGCCCCAACACATTTCTGGTGCAGATGTTTTGTGTTGTTTTTTTTTTTAAATGCACTGCAAAAACACAAAAACCATCACAAAGTCTTATTAAAGTGATTTGATGGTTGTAGTTGTACTGGAGCCTCCCTAAATTAGACTAAATGCATTTGAAGTATATTTTTTCCATATTGGCTATGTCACTTTGGAGGTGTGAGTGACTGGCTCCTGTAAACTAGTAGTTGGGAATGAAGCTTCAGTTGCTGAAGACTAAGTTACACAAGTAATAGGACTGTAACAATTGTAGGCTATTGGAATTTTTGACAGCAGTTAGGTCGATGTAGTACGCATTAACTAACTCTAGGTACTGCTAAGGAGGATAATACCAAAGCAACACAAAGTGCATACTGCTTGGACTCCCACAGGCTTCCCAGGCAGCCAGGGACCTTCCCAGCCAGTTGTCATTGTGTGCACAGAGCTCCCAGCATGTTTCAGCACTGAATCAGTACCAGTCTCATGCAAAATATTTTCAATGGAAAACAAAGACATTGGCAGTCTAGGTGACTTCAGTCACTTCAGTGTTGTGTTCCTTATTGTAAATGTCTGTTGAAATCAGTAAGGCAAAAATTGATAGGAAAGAAGTACTTGAAAAGCTCTGAACAGAGATGCTAACATGAACATAAAATGATTGAATAATACAGCAGAACTGGTCTAGAAGAGAAATTAAAGAGGATGTAATGATGAAGTAGTATTGTATATGATTATATTATATGTGCTTAGGTATTGTGTGCGCTCTGGGTTAGGAGTGTGTGTTTGTAAAGGTAGAGAGGTGGTGACGTGAGGCTAAAAGCCTCAATGAGCTGTGCTACCTGTTGACTTCATTAGACACTTCACCTGTGTATATGTTGCCATGACAAACATTTCATCACTGTTCCTAACTCTGTATAGCTGAAGAGTCTGTTTCACAGCCTCTGTATTGCAATGTTATGCCACTGTGAAACTCCACTAGCAGTCAAGCTGTCACAGGTCAGGCTGGTTTTATATCCCTTACTAAAACAGTTTCTGTGAATTGTATCAAGGTTTCATTCTTGAGTGTTTAACAGACCTGTCAAATCAGGGGTGATGATGCTTCAGAATCTGAGGAAAGTTGCCAAGGGATAAAGTATTGATCATGAGAGTTATTGCTGTTACTGCTATGAAGAAGTTCAGTTACAAAAAAACAGATTTCAATCTACAGATGGCTTAGGGCTCTCATCAGCTGATGAAGATAGAAAAGCTAAGCAGCTGTTTGTGTGCTTAAAATTCTGTCTGTCTGAAATACCTGTGTAATCCACACTATTTGTTTAGTATTTACTTAAAACTCACATTGCTTTATAAGGACTAGCCCATTCTGAGATGTCCAATTTTTTTTTTAACTACTGAATAGGGAGGTCGAGGTGGAAATCACGTCACACTAGTTTTCTCAGGTTTGCAGAGAAGAAACATAAGCCCCAGTTTTAGCACCTTAACCACAAGGCAAGCTTTCTCTCTAATTAGGCATGTGCATGAGTAACTTGATGAATAAGGGGCTTGTATTGTCTCTGTAAATCCTCTGAAGCATTACTTCAGTTAGATAAGGGTAGTGACTTTGTTCTCCTGCTTAGTCTATTATTAAATAGTTGTTTGATAACTCCAAGACTTTTCCTTAAAAGCTTCAACCTACGAAAGACTGACCACAGCATCAGTGTTCATGCACAGAAAATAAAGTACAAGCTGTTTTTAATTCCTGCATAAAAGCTGTTCTCCACCTGACCAAAAGCCATGGCTTGCTGCTTTCCACAGAGACTCCGTTGTCTTGCTAGATGTAAACCGTTAAGAATATGCCATGACTTTCAACTGTTACCTGAGAAAGATGGTGTCTTAACCACTACAGCTCCAAAACTGCTGTCTTTCTGACGAGCTATTCACATTGTATGATCAACAGTGTAACTGCTTCCATAGCAGCAGCACAATCAGGGAACAATCAAGTCTGAAATGAGAACAAGCTTCATCTCCGTGTGCATTGATCCAGGGCCATGGTTCTTCTCATGCCTCTTCTGATGTTGCAACGTGAAAAGAAAATGTGTGCTATCTAAAAAATGTTTAGATTGATTTGTTATACCTAGAGGTGACAGTAAGCCTGTCATTTAGGTTAGTGTCATTATGCATGAAGATATAAGGTAACAAACTAGATTAGAATACTTGGTCTTTACCTGGAGCTATTTTCCTGAAAAAGGAAATGTAGTGAGCAGAGTGTTGTCTTTTTCTCCCCCTCCCCTCCTCCTCTTCTCCTTTTCTCTTTATCTAATAACTTCATCCTGAATATAAATATAGCCACAAACACATAATGCCTCTGAATTTTAAGCAGACATTTAATAATCGCAGATCTGAGCCCCGCATAGTCTTTTAGCCCAAGATAAATGCAATCTCAGAAGAAGGCTTAAAATCCCATTTCAGCTTCCTTCCCTATAAAGTGAGAATTGTAGCTGGTATTTATCTTCCTTCTAGAGTTAACAAGAGTTTCCTTGAGCCCCTAAGAAAGGAAGGGATGGTCTTGGAGCTATAAATCATCTTCCTTCATAACCAAAGCTGAGTGAGTTTCTGTGTTAGATTGGAGCCTCTATGCCCCTGTAATAAGAATCTTGATCTTCACTGGAGCTTGACTCAAATTAACCTGAATGTTAATTTTCCTCTGACCTGGAGCTTTCTGGGCCTACGGTTCAGGACTCAACAGCACCTCCTGGCTTCTAGATCTGTGTATGCACTGAGTGCGCCCTAACCGCACCCCGAGACGAAGCTAGAGAGACAGACAGGCGCCGTCCCCCTTCCTCTTCTGTCTCTGATCCTGTGGGGAGAACACCGTGCATATGGTCCGGAAGGGAGCTGCAGCAGGTTCTGATTGACGCCTGCCTCGATGATTTGCGGGTCAAGACCTTTTTGTCACGGTGGCTGATGGGCAGCGGATATTCTGTTCAGACACAGCCAGTGTTAAACCGGTTGGGATCTAGGTTTGAGCAAGGAACTACGCAAAAGCCTGACGCTATTCTGTGCTGCTATTACTTGCTATCCTATGTTGGCCAAATTTTGAATCCAATTAAAACTTTTGACTGTGCAGAAATCCAGATATAGATTTAGAATGTGGCTCTTTCGCATCCCTTCTTCAGAAGCACAAGTGCAACAGGAGCCACGCTTTTTTGCATTTAAAAAGAAATGGCTGTGTGATGGGTGCTGTGCTCAGATGCCACAGCACCAAAGTGGGTACCGATACCAGTGGCAAACATGCCTTTCTTCCCAGCTTTATGCAAGCACCCCAGAATACCGCATCTGCTTTGCAGACAGTGTGCTTGCGGTAAGTATCTCGAAGAAGCCCATCAGTGCCGTGCACTCAGTGTCCCCCGGCCGCAGTCATGGGTGCCTTCTCATGGGCAGCGTGCTGGTGCTGGGCGCGCAGGTGGGCCAAACCTAGAGCTGGAGATAATGTAATTAAGGTGCATCCTAACAAGAGGGGAGGCGGCAGCAGGGAGATAATAAGCTTTTCCTTCCCTCCCCCCAGCAGCCATTTAAATGATGTCTACAGGACCATTTCTATATATTAGACTTGCAAGGACAGGAAGCGTTGTATTTACTGTACCTAAAGGAAAATATTGTACTACAACAGCAATCTCTGTAATGGTTGCTGTAAAGCTATTTTGTTTTGCCGAGGAACCGATTAAACTGACAATAAAAAGTTCCAGTAAAACTTTTCAAGAAAAGAAAATTCTTTACTAACTACCCTTCTGTCAACAAAATGTTAAAGGTTTCTGGTATCACTATAAATGTACAATTTATTTAACAAAACATTTGCAAGCAATATGTAAATTAACATACTTCCATTGTTCCTCTGTTGATAACAAATATTTTTCCTGAAACACATTCAAAACAAATATTATAACTTCACGGTGAACAACAGCCATCTGGGTTTTCTTCTCTTAACTATTACCATCCTTTCCGCCTTGTTTGTTGCTGGACATGTTGGCAAGTTCCCTCTGCCCCTCTCACCTAGAAGCTGCTTAGAATCATAGAATCATTAAGGTTGGAAAAGACCTCTAAGATCATCAAGTCCAACCATTAACCCAACACCACCATGCCTGCTAAACCATTTCCTGAAGCGCAATATCTACACATTTTTTGAAACCTGCAGCTACGTCGAGGATGGTGGTCGCACATTTTCAATGTCTGCAATGTATGATGGGTGCAGTTAATACCTACTGTTATAGCGTAACTTTAGTCAGAAGGGACATCAGCCGTTACCAGGACAAACCTCCAGTGCAAAACAGAGAGAAGGATATCAGGTTGCTCAGGACTGAGTCCAGCTGAGTTATTAGTATCTCCATGGATGGGTATTTCACTGCCCCTCTTGGCCTCCTGTGGCAGTGAATTCTCTTTTGCTTCTTCAATACACGAGGACAAAATCAATGCAACAAAACTAACAAGCTGAGGTTTAAATGAAACGTCTCTTAGACTTATCAAAAAGGTCTAGGTCTGATCATTCAGCTACTCTAATTAGGCAGCTGTACAGGTACACCATAAAGCCTGTGGTACAGCTCACACACACAAAAGGCTGAAAAGAGGAATTCAGGAGTATTCAGTGAAGTCTAAAGGTAGTACTTCTGGTTCCAAATAGGGTTCTGTCAGCAAAGGTTATTATCAAAGATGGTGTTTAGTTCCTGTTTTTCCTTCAGAATCTTCCAATTCTGTAAAGAAGTCTTTAAATCTTCTACAAAAATTCTAAAACTCAGGGGGATAAATTTTTCCAATCTTTACAAATGTTTGCTGTTTTTCAGTTGAAATGTCCATGCTTGGTGGTGGTGGTTGCTGTTAATATAACTTGGAAGTGTCACGGTGCCACTTCATGTTGGTTTTTGCCATGTACATCTTGGCCCTATGGGTGACGTGTCCTTGGGTTTTGCTCTGAGTGCTGAGGGATATGCTACAGTTTTACCACGTGCCTTAAGTGACTGTGTGGCACTTTGTACTTTTCAAAGGGAGAAACAGGGAATACAAGTCACCATTCACTTGGGGAAAGATACAGACTTTTTGAAGAATTTAAGTACCAAAAGACAGAGCTGCACCTAGGAGAAACTTCAAACCCATCTCCAAGCCCAGCTGCCACTCTGCTTCCTCAGCTCCTTTTGCTCTTTCTGTCAGAAAAAGTATGAGGCAAGTGGCTCCTGATCTTTCATCTTTACAGGTCGTGAGGACTGAATTGAGGGAACAAGATGAAAAAAAGAAAAGAAAAATGTCTTCACTATACTTTTGCAGTTTGAAGCAAAGGCATTGACAGTCTAGTCTTAATCAGAAAATAACATAAAAGGGTGACTTGCTTTTGTAGTTCGCATGTATGCTAATGTACCTTTACACAAGTACTGGACTACACATCTGCAAACTCTAAGCTCGTTAGAAACAAATTAAATTGCAACAATTTAGCTCAAAGTAGAGATATGTTTCAATTCACACTGCACTATTTATTTGCTTACCAGCCAGCAAGTAACAGAGAAGTTGCATATTCTGAAAATGCACTAATCTTACTAATCAAACCTGATTTCTGTTGTTATTATACAATAAAACTGGAAATATGCTTGGGATAGTTTAGATCCCACTTATCTCAACATTGTATGTGGTAACATTTTGACTCTGTAGCAAGCTAGGGACCAGTTAAGCGGAAGGCTATTGGGCCTTCAAAATACAATGAGTTTCATTTCAAAGACAGCAGACCACTTGATAGTATTTCATCATATTCTATTAGCGTACTTCTTCTCAACTTCTTAAAGTGAAGATCTTGCACAAAATACTGATTTCCCCCCCCAATACATACTGATAATGACACTTTAGCTTTCAGTATCAGCACATCTGTGCCAGAATTTGGTTGGTGGTTAAAAAATGGAAACAAAGTTAGAGTCCGCACCATGTTTTTAAACTTTATTTTGGATGCTGCGCAGCCAAATGAATCCTTGCATCATCAGACTTCCTTTTCAAACTCTGAGTGTTCTTCTCCCCTATGGTAGCGGCAACGGCTTGGTGATGAGGGCTTCCCTGTGCTACGGAGCTATGCTGCATGAGGCAAAGACCAGAGCTGCTGGTGAGGGCTTGTCACAACAAAGCAGCTAGGAAGGGCTTTGTCCGCAGGGTGAAGGACTGGGCAGGAAGGAGTAACGGAAGTACCATGAGATGCTGCTACCTGGCTGCTGCAGCTTCTGGCGTAGGGGTTGTAAGGACAAAGAACAGAAGTGGTGTATGCAAGGAAGCACAGTGAAGTATGTCAATGGTGGCCATGGAGAAATACAATGAGTAGAGGCAAATGCTACACGGCAGCATGGTGCTGTGTGTGCAGTAGTGGATATGGTGTCCCTGAGCAACCTTGGCTGTGAAGGCTGGGTACACAATGTAGAGGAAAGTGTCAGGGGCTGGTGCATGGCATGGGAGCAAGGAGGAGAGTATTTTGGGTGTTGGCAGGGAGGAGAGGACAGCGAAGCCCTATTTTAATGTGTAGACAGACAAAGGTATCTGAAAGTTTTATTTGGCCTCCAGGTAAAGGACAATTAAAGGTTTTGGACCCAGCTAGGGGCTGTAACATTGGTGTGTACTGGCTTATCGGTGAACGAATGGCCATGGGAATGACCTTTTACTTGCCAGTGTCCCCCCACTAGTGGCAAGCTGTGACCTGGTCAAAAAAGTGTTTGCTATAAATGCTAAACTCCTGTCTAAACACAACGTCCGTCAGCAGCAGACAGGGATAAAGACTAGACGTCATCTTCCAGTCAGGGCTTCTATTCTGTCTGCTGGATAAAATGTACTTGCTAATGAGGTGCAAACTAAAGTTATCAAAAAAACTTGTACAGAATAGGACAAGAAAATAATACTGACTTAAAGGGATCAGCAGAATGGATTTTATATGACTAGAAGACCAATTTTCTAGTCACAGTCCAGGTAAACCTCTTTATTTACACTGGGGTGAAACAAAAACTTCAGAGCAGACAAGGAGATGCCCTGATGTGCCCTTTAACTTCCTCAGTTGGATGTTTTGGGTTTTTTTTTTTAAACTTGGAAAAAGCAATTTCTCTGTCATCATTGATCTCATCTTTATTGCAGTGTTGTACTGATTTTCCAGCATTTACTGTGTCTTGTTTTAAACTACATTGCAAGATTATTGGGGCCCATGTATTCTTATGCATGGTTTAGCCACTAAGCACCCAAAAATTGTGCCTGGGCTTTTCGATACTACTGCAGTCCTAATGAAGAGTAATTGTGATTAATGCATAGAGTTGTACAGAGAGCTACCATCTCACCCTGTGCCAGCAGTCACAAAATCCTGCTAAAGCTGTAGGAGGGCAGGCAAATGTTGAAAGTTTCTTGATGGCTCTGTTTTCCAAGAGGGAAGGAAAAAGGCGTAGAGGCAAAGGACGGCCTGAGGGCCTCGCTCCACGGGAGAGGTGGGCGACACCAAGTCAGTGGGCTGCGAAGCACAAATGCCCCCACATTTGGGAGCAGAGGCGCTGGGTTTAGGTTGAGGTGTGGGTTTGTCTCTGCCCCTTCCCACACTGGCCTGGGGAGCACCTGGGTATCCCCCGAGGTCCATGCTCCCGCTCAGCCTGCACACACATGGCTGCTGCCAGACACCCTCCTCCTCCTCCTCCATGGCGGCAGCCGTGCGCCTGCCCGAGCCCGCGGCCACTCAGCAGCAACACTGGCGGGCGGCCATTTGGCAGCGGCGAGGTACGAGGGTGTGCAGAGCCCCAGGATGCCGGTGCTGGAGTGGGGGTGCCGGGGCTGGCTTGGCTTTGCCCACCCGTCACTGCTCCCCCAGCCCGAGTCACGGAAGCGTTGTACAAAAGGGCTGGGACTGTCCTGGCCCTGAGGTGTGCCGGCATTGCTGTCAGTGTCCTGGGGCTGAGCAGTAGCACTGCTCCGGGCCAGCCTTGGGAGCGGAGCAGGCAGCACCTTGCTCTGTCCACCCTAATGGCCGGCTGGGCATGCATCGTCCATACTGCTGCCATGGGCCATTAGCCTCTTCCACCTCTGCTACCCATTTTAAACATGAGAGAGAACATATGTGTCTTTATCAGATATCGTCCCTGTTGGGTTTGGTTCCTGTGCTCGATGAGTGGCTGCAGGGAAGCGGCTTGTTCCCTCACCCAGGCCGCTTGAAGCCTCCCAAGGCAGCAGCTGATCAAACTTTATTGCTGTTTGATGGTGTCAGATAATGACTTGATTTTTGTTATCTGATGCATGAGACACCAGAATGGAGGTGGTATGTGGTCTCCTGGCCCTTTGTAAGTCTGGTATTGAGGATTCTGAAGAGATGGCCATCCGTGCAAGACCCGAACAGCCGCAAAGTGCTTCATTTCTCTGTGGCAAGGCTGCTGAGGGCTCGTACATGGTCCTTCACTTTTTGCGTGGTGCGGGAGGAGGCTTTTACTGTGTCTCTCTTGCGGAGGAGGAGGGAGAAATACCAGCATTTAGTCTATACGTGCTGACGAGTAGCAGAGAGGAGTCCTGCCGCGAAGGGGAGCAGCGGCAGCCGCTCGTCGCCTGGCATCCCCTGCAGTCACCCGAGGGCGGCCCTGCTCCGCGCCTGCACCCAGCACTGACGGGCTTGGGTTTGCGGCTGAGCGCTGGTCAGGTATGGCGGCTTCACAGATGGCTCCCTGCTAGCTGGCCGACCCCCACCTGGGGTGCCCTGCCAGCGAGACCTGAGCAGGCTGTGCCACAAAGCCCACCCTGTGCCGCAGGGCTCTGTGCAGCCCCCAGTACGGGCTTGAATAAATGCTACAGTAACATAATTAACTAATGTCAGCCACCGGTGGGAAGAAGAGGCCTTGTCTAGGAAAGACAGTGGTACCTCTCCTAGATATCTCCCGAAGCGTACATATATATTTGTAACAATATGTACATATATTAATACAGTGGGCTGCATGTCACAATTTTATGCGGTTTCGCTGTATAGATTCCATATGCATATGCATATGCCATTAAGCTAGCATATGCATCAAAACGTTCACAATAAGCATAAATCACTGAATGTTTTTCTGTTATAGAACTAGTAGCTTTATATTACTAAGTGGTCTTTAAAATGCTGTAGCAGGCTCTCTTTTTTGAAAGTTGGAAGGCTAAAGAGCATTTACAAAGCAGAAACATTCAAGGGAAAATTTGTATACGTTTATATCCTACTTGTTTTCTTTCTTTCTTCAGTATTTTAATAAATAGAACTAAGCAGCCAAAATGAGACTAGGCTTAGAGGAACGCTTCCACATAAACTAACAGTGCCCACGTTCAGTACGCACATACCATAGCTTTATAACACTTATCAACTGAAAGTCTCAGAGCACTTTGCAAAAATCTAATCAAATCCAAGGAGCTGTGTAAGATAGCATAAACCAAATCATAGCAAATTAAATGACATCTGCAGTTAACATTTGGAGCCCAGTTTTTCCATCTCAATCTCTTAATGGCCAGGCAGCCCTATCAGCTGTTAGCTTTACCCCACCATTTATCAGAACACAACAAACACTTTAAATTTCATTCTTTGAGCTCCCCCCTAAAGACTGCTTTACTGCATTCGTCTATGTTTTCATAAATTTGATATGCTTAAAAGGCTTGCGTTGGCCTTACAGGGGAACAGCACTTTCTGGCTGACGAGGCTGGATTCTGGGACTCTTGGGAAGCAACAACTAATGGATTTTTTTTTCTTCTTGGGACTTTTTGGGGAATGTCAGAACTGCTGAAGCTCTAGAGCAGGTCTGTCAGATAATTTTGGCAAATTCTCAATGTGATAACTACAATACAATACTGTACTGGAAAGGAGAACCCCTTAGGAAAATAATAGTAACTAGTATACTTTTTTATATCTCATGATGCACACAATTTACCAAGAAAGTAAAATAACATAAAAATACTCCTTGGATACATTTATGATCAAAGAATAAAACAATATGGATTAAGCAAAATGGACATCAGCTGGTTTCACTACAAGCTTAAACCACTGAAAATTGTTCCACTATACAGGCAATAAAGTTTTGTTTTTCTAACTACCCTATAAAATGCAAAAATAGGACCTCTTCTTGCAAGGGTTGAAAAGCTATAGCTTTTAATTTTCATTTGCAGTGGTTAAAATTAAAAGCGCAAATTTCTGTGCACTGAAACATGCATGCACACACTGTGCTCTGTGCATTGTCTCTTTCATGTCCAGCCTCTGGATATTGTCAGATAAAAGAAGAACGTTTTTATTTTGTGAAGGAGGTGCTCTTAAAAAGCAGCAAAGCACACCAGACAAGGGAGAAACAGTAAGTTAATCTGCCATGAAGCAGGACATGAAAAAGTGTTTCTCCTCATATCTGAAAATTTTGTGAAGCAAACCTCTTCAAATAATGAAAATTCAAGAGTCAATCCCCTTGTTCCCCAATGATGTGACTGGTTTAGGAACAGAAAATTTTCCTCAAGAACAATACAATTCTTCATAGTCACTTTAAATTTTTTAGCTATTAGGCTTCTCTTTTTCAATTTTTTTCTTTTTCTGAAAAAGGAAGTCTAAAAATGCACTTTTTATAAACTGAAAGCAGTGAGACCTGTATCATCCCAGGACCCCAGGATCTGGGCACAAATAAAATGTTTAGACAGACTGGTGGTGGAGTCACGGTAAAGGCAACACACGTAGAGCTATCTTACACAGCAGCGCTATCTGGCATATATCCAGCTGTAGGAATAGGTAATAATTATCATAGGCAAGTGACACTACTTTTGCCTCCGGTGGCATTTATGTTGTCTAAGGTAGTAGGGGAGAGTGGGAGAGTGCTGGGCAGGCCAATGGACAGCAAGGCTGGTGGGAGCGGGGTGCCAGGCACATGCAAACTTACAACCTGGCAACCGAAGCAGCAAGGAGATGCCTTTCAGGGCAGCTCAGAAAGAAGGATAGCTGAGGGCTGGAGAGAAAGCTGAAGCTGGGCAATAGGGTGCTGCACCAAGTAAAGAAGATAACGCGGCTGGGGGATAACGGGTGTGTTCCAGTCCGAGTACAGCAAAGGAACGAGCGATACACAGGTACCCTTGCTGGAGCTGCTGTCTGGTGTAGCAGGTCAGGTGCAGAGTTCGCTGAACCCAAGCCCTTTGTGCCTGCTCAGCTTGTGGTTCGACATACCGTCTCTCACACCTCGGCATGTAAAGCCTTGGTGTTGCTATCGCCCGCTGAAATGCAGAGCGTTGCTCCCACTGAAGCCAGCAGGGTGAATCGCGGGAGTGAAGCGATGTGGCTGCAGAAGCTTTGTGGTGCGGACAAGCAGCACGCCGGCCCACCGCGTGCTGGGGAGGCAGCTGCTGAGCAGCACAGTGTGTGTGCAAAGCAGCTTCCCCAGCTAAACCCCGACAAGTGAAGGTGCTGCGAGGCCTTTGGAGTGCTGCCGCACGCCTTACGCCCCGGGTCACATGCTGAAATCCGTGCCACGAAGCAGTCGTGTGCGTGCTTTGGTCGTGCTGAACTCCAAGGGAATTAAGCGCGTCTTCAACGTTCAGTGTGTGCTCCAGCCCTCCCGTGTCCAGGAGGCATGCAGTCATTGTGCCGTCCGGCTGCAGGGAGCTGCATTTCTGTCTCACAACGGCTTTGAGACAGCAGCAGTAGAGGCAAAGGCTCGCAATACTCGCTGCTGCATTTTCGCTGTATTCAGAAGGGAGCACATTCCATCTGGATGTGTGTTTGGTTTTGCACCTCTGAGCAGTGACTGCCCCAAAGCTCCCAAATTTTCAAAGAGTTACATGGGGATTTATCCAGACAAATCCCATTACAATCAATGGGAGCCGGGTGAATAATTACACTGCAGTTCTTTGTGAAGAACGGGGAAGGTTGCCAGTTATTGCTGGTTATGATGCTGACTTTTTGTAGATATAGATCCATGCGTCTCTTGGGAAATGCACTTAGACCACCAGGTTATTTCACATATTGGTATGGTTTCCCTGTTTACTGTGTGTATCACTTCAAAGAACCGAGGTTGATGACTTCTGGTCCACTGTGTTAGCAGTCCGTCTCCTCTCCGTCTCCTGTTGTTTCCTTTCACAATCTGAGTAACAAAAAATGGTGGTGTAAATAGAACTCCAACAAAGAGGTCTGTTGAGCCTGTAAAGGAGCCTGAAAGGAGGCTGTCTAGGGGATGAATGGAGCAGCCTCAGCCTAGCAGTAGCGGGGAAATAGATGACTTGGCATTGGAGAGTAGCAGCCAGCAGGGTGCATATGCCTAGTGTAGCGGCAAATAATGGTTAAGCTAGTCAGTTGAAGGGCTAAATGAGAGGACATTGTCTAACCCTGCAACCGTAACTAAATTGTAACCTGAAAAGAGTTTATAAACATCTGGCTGCTAGCCCATCTCTAAAGCTTAATAGCTAAATCTGAGGTGCAGAATTATTTTAAGGCTGCAATTGAAATTATTACTTGGAAATATTACCATCTTAAGCAGATTCATTGCATTTCAGTATTGTAGAATGTATTAAATTGTGGTTTGAGCATCTCTGCTGAGTTTTCCCATTAAATTAGTTTTCGCAAGATCCACGTTTACTATTGATGCTATTTCCATTTGGAAATAGACACTCATTTGGAAACTCATTTTGGTTTCATGACATCTTTGCTGCTGATTTTATAGCTTTGCTCAGTATTTCGTACAGAATTCTAGTCCGGTGGTACACTGTAACTTTGCTGATTATTATATTCACGTCTTTATTCAGATGCTCATCTCTTTAAGCTCGAATGGAGTGACACATCTGTATCTTTTGATTTCTCACAAATGTAGCAGTGCAGGAGCACATTTCCCTGTACAGTCCTATTTTACTTTAATATTGCTATTCAGTGACAATGAAAAGCATATACTGGTTAGACTAATAAGCATGTGACCTCCTCTGCAGACTAGCTTTTCAATCTTTTTATAGCTCCCATTATTAATAGGACAGCATCTATGTGCTCTGCATTTGTGTTGCAAATACTTACAATAGTTGGAATCATTTTCTAATTACTTAAACAATGCACTGTAGCAGCACCAATTGAAATTCCTGTAGGCTACAGGCTTGCTAATTGTTTCCTTTAGGAAAGCTAATTTATAGGGCTGTGCAAATACTTGCTGGGTTTGAAGTATTTTGGCAGCTGAACTAAAAAAAATATTATGGACTGAATGGAAACTTCATTTCTTTAGAATTGTCAGCACAGCAACAAGAATTGATTTGAGGTTATAGAAACATTTTTTAACACCTGGCAAACTGTTTCATTTGGTTTTCAGGTACATTTAATAAAAGCAAAGGACTGGATCATAAACATGAGAGGGAAGTAGTCCCAGGTCTCCCATTTTATCCACTGGTTGAGTGAGTAGGGCAATTTACCTGGGATGTTAACAACTTAAATTTGACACTCCAAACTGCTTCAAGCTTTTTGTAAGGTTTGCAAAACACTCAGGTGAAAGTCTTATCACTGGAAACGAAGTATTCTAGGGTGGAGCTCTGTTTCTTTTGTAGGATGCCTAAATTAAAAAATATGCCGAATGGAACAATAGAGCAAAATCGGAACTCATGGGTCAGGTTTCTTTTGTTGGATCTTTGTTTATGGGTCTGACGCACAGGGGCAAGAGAGAGGCCGAGGATCAGAGGAGGGCTCTGACCCCTGTACTTCATGTTTTCCCACTGCTGTGCAAAGCGAGTAACCTAGTCATCAGGCCACAGGCTTATTCTTTCTCTCTCTGATTAATTCTATAATTTCATACAATTTGGAAAAGCTACCGGAGCAAAGATTGAGAGTGAGACACCCATTCAAGTGTGTAGCTACCAAATTCTCTGGTTACTGGTTGAGCCCATGATCTAACTAGGACATGGAGCACAGAGGGGAGGAGAGGACAGATTTAAACCTGGATCTCTCACAGCCTAGACAAGCGTTTGTTATCTTGTCCCAAGTATCTATTTGAGCGTGCATTGTTGAGTATAGATAACGAAAGTGATTGTACAAGTCTGCATAATCTGGAATGTTTAATTTCAGAAATGTCTGCTCCCAGCCTTGGAAATGAAAAGGAAACAGCAATAGGTGAATTTCCCCAATTCATCCGAGTCATCCAGACCAATAAACCATTTAATTAAAAGAAACTTCAGGCAGCTGTACTTGGGTAAATGAACTTCTCGTAGTGTGAAAATTGACAAAGACCTTGGGTTTTCCATTTGTCTGAAATTGCTATCAACACTGTAACTTTTATAATACTTTTTGAAGAGGCTTTTTCTCTAGAATATCTCTGAGCAATATTGTACATTTGGGGAAAATTATTTTTTAAAAATTTGCAAAATACTTTCTATTTTTTGCTGTTTTCTAGTATTTTTACTGGATCTGGAGTAAAACCAGCTACTAACAAGGTCTTATTTTTTAGTCTTTCTAAAGACTATGCATTTTTCGTAGTCCTCAGGTTTTCTTCCTGTTCTTTAACACACTTATATTTTAGAAATCTCAGTTAACAACCTTTGTTTTTTTCTCCCCTCTAATTTTTTTCAGGACCAAATAAGATTTACTCAGACACATGTGCTATGTCTTTGTTGCTTTAATCTGAATGCCTCCAGAGGAAACTAAAATACAAAAAGAAGGCACTTTGCCAGGCGCATACCTAAGCATATGCAAACTTTGGTCGTTCAGGTTCTCAGAGTCAAGTCTAGCAAATCTAACTCTTCCCAAAGATGAATATTTCCTTCTCCCCACCCCTTGCTTTTTCTCCCCATCTGCAACCTCCCTGCTAGCTGTAGCGGTTATACCATAACACTGAGAATGAGCATGAAATGTCAAACTGACAATTCCCTTCTGGGGTTAAGCTGGCAGCAAATGACTTGAGGACTATGCAAGCCCCTGCCCCAAACTAGGGGTTCGCTGTGACCTGTTGTATCCCTATCTCTAAAGATAAACTTGAAGAACCAGCCCTACTCTGCCTTCCCAGGGATCTGCACTCTTATCTCTAGCCGTTGCTCATGAATACTTTTATCTGTCAAAAGCCTCTCCGCTGCCCTAGCAACAAGCATCCAGGCTCTTTTCCAGCTGGCATAAGCTTCCTGCCACCTCCTGATGACAAGTGCTTCCAACATATCCAGCTGTCAGACTTTCAGCATCTGCTCCACATGTCACCAGGCTGACTTTGCTGAACCTCAGGCAGCTTTGCACTCAGCCAGTCGCCTGATGCTGTACAGTGAGAATGACTTCAGTCTGACTGCAGTCGCTTGTCTACCTCTTCATGTGCTGAAACACCGACAACCAGGGTTGCTGTTTTTTCTTCTAGATAGCTTCTGCTATTGCATTTATATACAACTACATGTTTTATTCAGCCTTGTCAGCTATTGTATTAATACTATTTTAGAGTAGTGGCTACAGTAGAGCTCTATTAAATCTATTCAAAATCATTCTCTTCTAATTGGAGTTTGAGTAGGAGGGGCTCTTCTGAATCGGTGTCCTTAATTTATATATAGCATGATATTTAGGAAATAAATACTCCTACTGTTAAAGAGTCAGACTCTTCAAAAGCAGTCAATACTGGATTTACTCTGCTTCTATTAATGTATATGGAATTTTACCGCTGATTTCCCTAGGACCAGCTCTAGGTCATCATTTCACACTTCATAAAATCTACCTAGAATGTGTGTTGGTACCAAATTCCCTGGCAAATCTTGTCGTTTTTTTTTTTTTTTAACACTTTGTTTCTGCACCCTCCTTTCAGTAGTGTGTCAGAAATGGAATACATCAGCCACATGAGAATCTCCCACTGAAGTAGATTATGCCATTACAGTGTTCACCAGCACCTTCTTCTTATCTTTATTTCGAGTGCTGCTGTGTGTAAAGTTTTCCACAAGCTCTTCTAGATCCTTTTTCTCCTTGAGAGGATCAAAGATAGAACGAGTGTGGGAGACAGGCAAGCACGAGAAAAGCCCAGCTGGCAAATACAGCAAGCCAGGGCCTCGGGTGCTCAGCCTTATCAAGATTACCGTAAGGCTGGAAAGGTGTATTTTTCATGTCCAAGGTACAAGTGTGCTGAGCCTTGCTCTGCAGATGGTCGTTAGGCTGACATTTGAAGGGATCCAGCCTGCTGCTTTTCTGCCCTGTGGGAGCCCATAGAGCTGGAGCAGCACACCAGCCCTTGCTCCTTGCCTGCTATGAGGGGCAGATCCCCAGGGGGAACCATTCATGTGCTGCAGGGACAGGCTAAACAGAGATAAAATTCATGCTGCAAGCTCTTTAATAGCCCTCACCTTCCCAGCAACTTCACTTGGTGCTGGGCAAGCCATAGCAGCAAATTGAGACTGAGCGTGCTGTAACATACTTGCTTCTTTGCAAATGTCTGGGCCGAGGGCCCGTTTTCAGGATGCACTTTGTGTGACCTACCTGCCACCTGCATCAGCCCATCCCCATGCATCAGATGGTGCAGCCATGGGACTAGGTGGGTCTTCTGCTCAGCTGCTGAACTCACCACTAACCAGTCATTGTATTTAATGGTTCTTATTCAAGGCTGATCGTGGGTGGAATAAAAGAGCCAAGCTTGACACACTGTCTTCCCTGCGTGACTGATACCTCTGCCTCGAGGAAGGTGGTGGGAGCATACAGCTGGGTGGTCAACAAAATGGAGCCTCTGTGGAACAGCTCACATTTAGATACAATATACACACATTAAGTGTAGTTATTGCTAGGTGAACTTCACCCTACACTAGCTTGTGGCACTCTACTAGCATAGGAGATGTGCTGCATTGTAATCCATCTTCTAGATGTTTCTAATGATCCCTCTGAGTTTCATATGGGAGAAAATGCAGTCTCCTCCATCTCCTCTTCTTGAGAAATCTCATTAAATAATAGACCCTTTATTAACTAAATATATATATATATAAAACTATTGCTGACTTTTATACTACTTCTTGTTACATGCTAGTCAGTTGCAGCAGTTGCCAGGCAAGTCTTAACAGTTAATGTAGTTTCCTGCTCTGTTGTGCTGTAGAAAGCAGTCTTTCACACAAATCTTTTCTTGTTCATCTACTGAATGCAGTAGTACAAAGTTGAGAAGGATGCTAATCCTTCCAGCAAGGTTTCTAAAGCTCAGTTCTGGATCGAGGGACTGATCCAGAAGCAGTGTTTTCACGTGAAGGTAGAGCTAGCTTTAGAATTCCAGAGCTCTCCCAGCAAGTCGTATGTTCTACTCAAATGATGGAACAAAAGGGTTAAGAAAATTTTAATATTTCACACGTGTGGGACACATTATGGTACTACTACTTGCTAATATTTTCAACAGTCTAGATCCAGCTTCCAAAATCCCTGGGTGCCAAGTACATTAAACTCTCTAAGCATATATGTATTGCAGCCAAATTTTTCAATATATGTGGGTACCTCAAGCAACATATAAGCGTCTGTAAGCATCAAACAGAATTTTAAATATTCCTTCTTACATTGCTTCCAACAAAATTAATTTTTGTCCTTTTGTTGTGTAAGTTACTTAAAAAGCAAAATCTAAGAACACTTTGGAAATTGAGCTTATGCTTTAGTTTTGTAGGCTCTTTTGAAAATCCATGCTCTATTTAAAAATCCACATTGTGTGAAAAAAACCACCATTCAGATCACTGGGATGATTACAGTGTTACAGTTCACAGAATGAAGACAAAAGTACTGAAAATTTTTCCCATATTGAAGAATACAGCATCTGAAGGAAAAGAAGAGGCTGTGTGAGGCTATAAGATTTTCTTCAGAATAATTTCCTTCCCTTGTTCAAAACAAGTTATTAAACCCCCTAATTCTTAAATTACAGTATGTTTTCTTGTCTTGCCTGATTACTTTCGGGGGGG